>WNFM01294959.1_pt2 | contig 79019 bp, 71 predicted proteins | sample 5400271 | NCBI WGS metagenome assembly WNFM01 (sample SAMN13153352, study PRJNA577476) | soil metagenome | isolation source: 60 cm saprolite on Douglas fir-dominated hillslope | place: USA:California | collected 2013-09-17
CTGGATCTACATCATGATCGTGTCGATCCGCGAGCTCTCCAGCTCGATCCTGCTCTACAGCCCGGGCACGGAAGTCGTCTCGATCGTGATCTGGGAGCTCTGGGAGAACGGGCAGTACGTCGAGCTTTCCGCGTTGGGCGTGCTCTTCATCCTCGCGCTCTTCTTCCTCGTCATGGTCGCCCAGTGGATGGGCAAGAAGTTTGGCGTGAAGGAGTGATGCATGAAAAGGGCTTTGGAAACGCAGATGAACGCAGATGAAGCGCAGATGAACGTACCCCAGCATTTGATCGGGTTCGAGAAGCTGGATCCAGTGGCGCGAACGACTCGTGCCGTACGTTCATCTGCGCTTCATCTGCGTTCATCTGCGTTCACCGCTTCAAGGAGAACGAAGTGTTGAGGGTCGAAGGGCTTTACACGGAGTATCCGAACGAGAAGGGCGAGATCGTGAAGGCTGCCCAGGACGTGAATTTCACCGTCCCGGAAGGCAAGCTCTTCACGCTCCTCGGCCCGAGCGGCTGCGGCAAGACGACCACGCTGCGCTCGATCGCGGGGCTGGAGAAGCCGCGCGTGGGCGAGATCGCCGTGAACGAGCGCATCGTCTACTCCTCTGCCAAGGGCGTTTTCGTCACGCCCAACCGCCGCGGCTTCGGCATGGTGTTCCAGTCGTACGCGATCTGGCCGCACATGAACGTGTTCCAGAACGCGGCGTTCCCGCTCGAAGTGGGCGGCAAGAAGTATTCGCGCACCGAGATCCGGACCAAGGTGATGCGCGTCCTCACGGCGGTGCAGCTCGACCACCTCGCCGAGCGCGAGGCGACCAAGCTGTCCGGCGGCCAGCAGCAGCGCCTCGCGCTCGCGCGCGCGCTGGTGATGGAGCCGCAACTCCTCCTCCTGGACGAGCCGCTCTCCAACCTCGACGCGAAGTTGCGCCACCACCTGCGCTTCGAGCTGAAGCGCCTGCAGCGCGAGCTGGGCATCACCACCGTCTACGTGACGCACGACCAGAGCGAGGCGCTGGCGCTCTCCCACGAGATCGCGGTGATGAACGAGGGACGCATCCAGCAGATCGCGACTCCGCGCGAGATCTACACCCGCCCGGTCAACGCGTTCGTCGCGGACTTCGTCGGCAGCGCCAACTTCCTCGACGCCGCGGTGCTCGGCCCCGACGGCGCCGCCAACCATTATCGCGTGAGGAGCGAGATCGGCGATCTCACGGTGCTCGCCACCGAGGCGCTCGGCGCCCACGACAAGGTGATGGTGTCGGTGCGCCCGGAGGACGTGGAGCTCGCGGAGGCGAGGCCCGCGGGCGGCAACGTCTGGCAGGGCATCATCGACCAGAAGGTGTTCCTGGGCGAGGTGGTCGACCTGCAGGTGAAGCTCGGCGAGCGCGTGCTCCTCTCGCGCCAGCACCCGTCGCTCCGCGCGAAGGTGGGCGATCCCATCTTCGTCCAGCTCGATCCCGAGAAATGCGTGGCGCTACGCGCCGCCTAGAAAAGGAAGATCCGCCCGACATGCAGAAGAAGCACGCCAAGCTGAAGATCAAGACCGCGACCCGGACCTCGAAGTACCCGGTGGCCCCGACCCAGGAGCGCTGGGCGTCCGACGTCATCGTCGACCTGCTGCATGCGTACGACCTGCCGCACGCCGCGCTCAACCCGGGCGCGAGCTATCGCGGGCTGCACGACTCCATCGTGAACTACGGGCAGAACCGCCCGACGATGATGCTCTGCCAGCACGAGGAGACGGCGGTGCAGATCGCGCACGGTTACGCGAAGGCCACCGGCAAGCCGATGGTGGCGATCCTGCACAACCTCGTGGGCCTCTTGCACGCCAACATGGCGATCTACTACGCCTACATCGACCGCGCGCCGGTCTTCATCGTCGGCGCCACGGGCCCGATGGACGAGACCAAGCGGCGCCCGCGCATCGACTGGATCCACACCGCGCAGGGACAGGGCGAGGCGGTGCGCCAGTACACCAAGTGGGACTACCAGCCGCACACCATCGACGGAGTGCCGGAATCGTTCGCGCGCGCCTACGGCGTGATGATGACGCAGCCGCAAGGTCCCGTTTACATGATCTACGACGCCTGGCTGCAGGAGCAGAAGGTCGATCACGAGGTGAAGCTTCCGCCCGCCGACGCGGTCAAGGTGCCCTCGCGCCTGGGACCCGATCCCGCGGCCCTCGCGCGCGCCGCCGACATGATCGTCGCGGCCGAGCGCCCGGTGATCATCACCGAGTACACCGGCCGCGACCACGCGGCCTTCCATAGCCTGGTGGAGCTCGCCGAAGCCGGGGGAATCCCGGTGTACGACATCAACGCGCGGCTCTCCTTCCCGAGCCGGCACCCGTTGAACGCGAGCCTCACGAAGGACCACTTTCGCGACGCCGACCTGGTCGTATGCCTCGACGCGCGCGACTGGGAGAAGCCCACCACGGAACTGGTGAGCACCACGCGCGAGCTCACCTCGGTCGTCCCCACCGACGCGAAATGGATCGAGATCGGCTTCGGCGACCTCGAGCTGTCGAGCTGGGCCATGGACTACCAGCGCATGAACCATGCGGACCTGCGCGTGATGGCGGACACGACCCTCGCCATCCCGATGCTCACCGGGCTGCTGAAGGCGCGGCTCGCGAAGGACGCGAAGTATCGCTCGCGCGTCAAGTCCCGCAGCGCCGAGGTCGCCGCGAAGACCCGGGCGCGCCGCGACAAGTGGGCCATGCAGGCCAAGGAAAACTGGGACGCGAGCCCGATCGCCTTGCCGCGCCTGGCTTCGGAAGTGTGGAACGCCATCAAGGGCGAGGACTGGGTGCTCACCGCGGGCACCCTCGAGGAATGGACGCGCAAGCTGTGGGACTTCGACAAGCCCTACCGGCACGCGGGGCGCTCGCTCGGCACCGCGACCCAGATCGGCATCTCCCTGGGTGTCGCGCTCGCCCACCGCGACGAGAAACGCCTCGTGGTGGACATGCAGCCCGACGGCGACCTCATGTTCGACGCGGGCGCGCTGTGGGTCGCGGCCAAGCACCGCATCCCGATGCTGGTCGTCATGTACAACAACCGCGCCTACTACAACGACTGGGAGCACCAGATCCGCATGGCCAAGCTGCGCGGCACGCCGGTCAGCCGCGCGCACATCGGCATGGACGCGAGCGATCCCGATCCCGACTTCGGCAAGCTCGCGCAGTCGATGGGCTGGTACGGCGAAGGCCCGATCGACGACCCGAGAAAGGTTGCCGCGGCCTTGAAGAGGGCGATCGCGAAGGTGAAGTCCGGCCAGCCGGCGCTTCTCGATACGATCACGCAAAAAAGATGACAGGGTCCGAGGCGCGAGGCGCGAGATGGTGAAAGTGGGAATGATCGGGGCGGGGCGCATGGGGCAACCGATGATCGGCCACCTCGCGAAGAAGGGCTTCGACGTCTCGGTGTACGACATCGATGCCGACAAGCGCGCGCCCGTGGAAAAACTCGGCGGAAGATGGCAACCCGATGCGGCGGCCCTTGCGCAAACGTGCGAGGTGATCCTCGTCTGCGTGGGCTTCGATCGCGAGTTGCGCGAACTGCTCGGCGAGTCGGGCGCGCTGCGCTGCGCCGCGCGCGGCACGATCATTTCGGTGTTGGCGACGGTGCATCCCAGGACCATGGTCGAGCTGGCCGAGTCGGCATCGAAAAGGGGCGTGCATGTGGTTGATTCTCCGGTGTGTCGCGGCGGCAAGGCTGCCGACGAGGGCACGCTCCTCGCGTTCGTCGGCGGCGAGGCCGACGTTTTCTCGCGCCTCGCGCCTGTGCTTTCCTGCTTCGCTTCCGATCTGGTTCATACCGGCCCCGTCGGCACCGGCCAGGTCGCCAAGGCCGCCAACAACATGGTGATGTGGTCTTGCCTCATCGCCGACCACGAAGCGCTCGCGCTCGCGCAGCGCTACGGCATGGACGTCGAAAAATTGCGCGAGGCGCTCAAGATGTCGAGCGCGGATAATTACGTGCTGAGGAACTGGCGCGTGAACACCATGGCGTGGGCCGAGGACGACATGGAGATCGTGCAGCAGATGGCCGCCGACCGGGGCATGGCGCTGCCCCAGGCGGGACTGAACCGGGAGCTGTGCCGGCTACTCAAACCCAAGCGCTTCAAGCTTGACGAATACGGCGTCTAGGAGACTTCGAATGGATACACCCCAGCCTTCAAACAAGCTTGCCCCGGGGGTCGTCAACCCGGGGCCCGACGCGCCCGTCGGCAACGAATCCCACTACCACAGCAAGAAGGACCGCATCTTCGTGCGCGGCATCCAGGGGGCCTACAGCCTCTCGGAGGAGCTGAAGCGACTGCGCGCCATGCCGCGCGTGCGGCGCGGCAAGGAGATCAAGTTCAACGACGGCCCGCAGGCCTACAGCCGCCACTACGTCGAGCCCAAGGACGGCATCACGCAGACCTTCCACCTCCACATGGAGGAGTACGGCCCCGGGGGCAAGAGCCAGAAGCACGGCCACGTGAACGAGGCCGCCTTCTACATCCTCGACGGCGAGGGCTACGAGATCCACGACGGCATCCGCTACGACTGGCAGGCCGGCGACATCGCCATCGTGCACAACAACTGCGTGCACCAGCATTTCAACGCGAGCGCGACCAAGCCCGCGCGCGCGCTGGTGATCAAGACCAAGCCCATGTACATGTTCATGAACATGCTGTTCCAGAAGCAGGTGGAACCGCGCCCGACCACTCCCGCCCCGGGCGGCGAGGGCTTCAAGGCGCGCGAGGGCGAAGACGATTTCAATCACGAGTCGAATTAAGGAGCCGGACATGGCATGGGGCGAATCGAAGGCATGGAAGAAGGGCACGCAGAACCAGGCGCTGTATCAGGCGCTGCTCGACGACGCGGGCGAGATGCCCGCGCGCAACGCGAAGCGCAAGAAAGTGGTGCGTCCCGAGGACATGCCGTGGGAGCTGTCGCGCCACGGGCTCCTCAAGCACCTCATGAACGAGGGCATGAATACCCGCATGGAGACGGTGGACGCCTACATGCTCATCATTCCCCCGGGTAGCCGCTCCGGCAAGCACCGCCAGCTCGCCGAGGAGTGCCTGTACGTGGTCGAAGGCAAGGGCTACGACCTGCACCAGGACTACGACGTCGAGATCACCGACACGTATCACTGGGAGCCGCAGAAGGAGGTGAAGCGCTACGAGTGGGAAGCGGGCGACGTGATCTACATCCCGCCGAATACCGCGAGCCAGCACTTCAACTCCGACCCCGAGCGCCCGGTGCGCCTCATCTCGGCCGTGAACCGCATCTACAAGGCGAGTGGCTTGAACGACCTCGAGCAGCTCGAGGACGCGCCCGAATACCGCCCCGGGGTGAAGGTCACTGCCGAGATGGTCGAGGATTTCCTGCGCGGCAAGGTCCGGATGGAGGCCGATTGATGGGTGCCCAGGACGCGAAAGTCTCGGAGGAGATGGCGAAGAAATTCGCCACCGAGAAGGAGACTCCGTACACGCGCTGGGTCGCTTCCGAGGGGCTCGAGATCCAGAGCGCCATCTACCAGCCGAACCTGCACACGGTGGAATTGAAGCTGTGGGCGCGGCGCGGCGGCAAGGGCGTCTTCCTCAATCACGACGCCTCGCGCACCTCCAACGACGCCTACGTGTGCGAGATCCCGCCGGGCGGGGAGCTGGCGCCCCAGCGCCAGCTTTTCGAGGAGATGATCTACGTCCTGGACGGCCGCGGGTCGACCACCGTCTGGAACGACGCGGGCGCCAGGATCACCTTCGAGTGGAAGGCGGGCGCCATCTTCGCGGTCCCGCTCAACACGATGCACCAGCACTTCAACGCCTCGGGCAAGGACGCGGCGCGCTTCGTGTCCGTGACCAACGCGCCGGCCATCATCAACGCGTTCGGAGACCTCGATTTCGTGTTCGGCACGAAGTACGACTTCCGCGACCGCTTCAGCGGCGAGCCCGACTACTTCGCCAACAAGGGCGAGCAGAAGGGCCTTCTCCTCGACACCAACTTCGTGGCCGACGCGGTGAATCTCCCGCTCATCGCGGCCAAGGAGCGCGGCGCGGGGGGCGGCCACATCCGCTTCAACATGGCCAAGGGCTCGATGAATAGCCACATCTCCCAGTTCCCCGTGGGCACCTACAAGAAAGCGCACGCGCACGGCCCCGGCGCCTACGTGATCGTCATGAGCGGCGAGGGCTTCAGCCTCATGTGGCCCGAGGGCGAGAAGCCCAGGCGCTACGAATGGCGCGAGGGCACGCTCATCACCCCGCCCAACATGTGGTTCCACCAGCACTTCAACACCGGCACCACGCCGGCGCGCTACCTCGCCTTCAAGCAGGAAGGGGTCGCCATCCGCAACGCCCAGGGCGTGCCGAAGGCCTGGATCAGCAAGCGCCTGGGAGGCGACCAGATCGACTACGCCGACGAGTCCGCGGAGGTGCGCCAGATGTTCGCCGAGGCGCTCGCCAAGCATGGCTTGAAGTCGCGGATGGAGGAGGCGTACAAGGCCGAATTGGCGGAGTTGCCGCCGAAAGTGCCCCGCGCTGCTTAGAGGGCTAAGGGCCGGGTTTTCCGCATAGCGGAAAATTATGATCTGAAAAGGAATTCGGGCGCCGCGGCGCCCGTTTTCTTTTGTCGCGCGAACGCCACAAAGTGGCGTTTCCGGCCCGTTTTCGCTTGACGAAAACAGGGCTCGGCCGATACCCTTTGTGCGGTCCGACTAGAAGATAGAAATTCCATATAAAGGAACCACTTGGAGGCCTCCAGAATGTACAACAAGAAGCTCTTGGTTTTGGCGATCGGCGCCGTGTTCGCAGCCCCTTGCGCCTATGCGCAGAAGGGTGGCGGCGCAAAGGAAGACAAGAGCGCCGAGCCCGATTCCGTCGTGGTGCTGTACGGCAAGGTCTATCCCGAGCTGGTGCGCCAGTCCGGCAAGGACGCCACGCAAGCAGGCACCCCGGTCGCGACCTTCGCGGCGCCGCCCACCGGCACCGAGAGCATCATCACCCGCAACGAGATGGAATCGAGCAACTCGCGCTTCGGCGTGCGCGGCCACGAGAAGCTCGGTGGCGGCCTGAAGGCGGTGTTCCAGCTCGAGACCCAGTTCCTGGTCGACAGCAACAACTCCGCGTTCGCGCAGCGCGATTCGTGGGTGGGCCTGTCACACGACAAGTGGGGCCTGGTGAAGCTCGGGCGCTTCGACACTCCGTTCAAGGAGTACGGCGACGACATCTCCTTCCTCAACGTCTCCAGCGGAAACTTCACTTCGACGAGCGCCATCTATCGGCGCTTCGGCTTCGGCACCAGCAACACCGCGCGCTTCCACGAGCGTCGCAACAACTCCGTGCAGTACGAGTCGGCCGACCTGGGGCCGTTCGACTTCAAGGTGATGTATTCCACCGACGAGACCGACACCGCCACGCGCAAGCCGCACGTCTGGTCCACCGGCGCCAAGTACGAGATGGGCAACCTCTCCGTGCTGGTCGCATTCGAGCAGCACTGGGATCTTTTCGGCGGCTCGAACAACGTGCCCACCGCGATGCGCAACCTCACCGATCCGGGCGTGCGCTCGAAGGACCGCGCCGCGGCGATCGCGTTCACCTACAAGCTGGGCCGCCACCAGTTCGAGTTCGACTACAACAAGAAGGAGTGGAAGGAGGACGGCACGTCCGTCGTCGGCCGCTTCAAGAACTACAAGAACACCGCTTATATCGCGCTCTGGGACGCGCGCTGGAACCAGCAGTGGCGCACCCAGATCCACTACGTGCACGCCAACAAGGGCAGCTGCGAGCGCGTGGCCGCGGTCTGCATCACCGACGGGCTCGAGGGCTCGCAGGTCTCCGTGGGCGCCGCATACTACCTGTCGCGCAAGACCTTCCTCTTCGCCATGGCGCAGCTCCTGCGCAACGGCAAGTCGGCGATCTTCGCGAGCGGCACCCAGACCCCCAGCGTGGGCGAGGATGTCACCCAGTACGCGGCGGGTATCCACACCACGTTCTGAGGCAACGATTGCATGACGGCGCCCTACCCGGGTGCCGAGGGAGTGTAGGCCGATTCGGCGGGCGCCCAGGCGCCCGTCCTTTTTTCAGCGCCGCGCGCTGCGCGTGCCGGACCGCTCTTTGTCGATTTGACGATGTCCAAGGAAGGCCGCCCCGCAAGGCGCGCCGCGAACGAAGGAACCCGATTCATGAAGCGCAGAACCCTGTTGCTGGCCGCGCTGGCGGCTTCGATAGCGCTGCCCGCCGCCGCCCAGGTCAAGGCCGGCGCCACCGCCGCGGACGTTGCCGGCTACGCCGCGGCCGATCGCTTGCAGAGGCTCGCGGAAGGCGCGAAGAAGGAAGGCGAGCTCAACATCTACACCTCGGCGCAGTCCGACGACATGGGCGCGCTCGTCTCCGCATTCGAGAAGAAGTACGGCGTCAAGGTGAGTGTGTGGCGCTCCTCGAGCGAGAAGGTGCTGCAGCGCGCCGTGACCGAGGCGCGCGGCAACCGTCACACCATGGACGTCGCGGAGACCAACGGCCCGGAGCTCGAGTCCATGCACCGCGAGAAGCTCCTCGAGGCGGTGAAGTCACCCTATCTCGCCGACCTCATCGCTCCGGCGCTGCGTCCCCACGGGGAATGGGTCGGCACGCGCCTGAACGTCTTCACGCAGGCGTACAACACGACCCTGGTGAAGAAGGAGGATCTGCCCAAGAGCTGGGAGGACCTCGCCAATCCCAAGTGGAAGGGCAAGCTCGGCATCGAGCAGGAAGACTCCGACTGGCTCGCCGGGCAGTACGCCGAGCTGGGGGAGGCGCGCGCCGCCAAGGTGTTCAAGGACATCGTCGCCGCCAACGGCGTGTCGGTGAGGAAGGGGCATACGCTCCTCACGCAGCTCGTGGTGTCGGGCGAGATCCCGCTCGCGCTCACCGTGTACAACTACAAGGCCGAGCAGCTGAAGGGCAAGGGCGCGCCCATCGACTGGTTCTCGATCGGTCCCGCGATCGCGCGTCCCAACGGCGTGGCGGTCGCCAAGAAGGCGCCGCATCCGCACGCGGCGGTGCTGTTCTACGACTTCGAGATCAGCCCCGAGGGGCAGAAGATCCTGGCGGGCCGCGATTTCGTGCCCACCAGCAGGAAGGTGGACACGCCGCTCAACAAGATCCCGATGAAGTTCGTCGACGCGCGCATCGCGCTGGACGAATTCCAGAAGTGGGAGAAGCTGTACGAAGAGCTCTTCACGCGAAAGGCGAAATAGATGGGCAAGGAATCGCACTACAGCAGCAAGAAGGACCGCGTCTTCGTACGCGGCATCCAGGGCGCCTACAGCTTGAGCGACGAGCTGAAGCGCCTGCGCTCCATGCCGCGCGTCATCAAGGGCAAGGACCTCCTCTTCAACGACGGCCCGCAGTCTTTCAGCAAGCACTTCATCGAGCCCGTGGACGGCCTCACCCAGACGCTGCACGTCCACCTCGAGGAATACGCCCCGGGCGGGCGCACGCAGAAGCACGGCCACGTGAACGAGGCGGCGTTCTACATCCTCGACGGCAAGGGCTACGAGATCCACGACGGCATCCGTTACGACTGGTCCGCGGGCGACGTCGCCATCGTGCATATGAACTGCGTGCACCAGCACTTCAACGCCGATCCGGTGAAGCCGGCGCGCGCGCTGGTGCTCAAGCCCAAGCCCATGCTCATGTTCATGAACATGCTGTTCCAGAAATCGGTGATCCCGCGGCCCACGGAGCCCACCCCCGAAGGCCGCGGTTTCGTACCGCGCCATTTCGAGGAAAACCTCAACCATCCGGAGTGAGCCGATGAGCGCGATCCGCCGGCTGCTGCTTTGCGCGGCGCTCGCCGCCGCGCTGCCCGCGGCCGCGCAGGGCCTCGCGGCTTACCAGGGCGCGGACCGCATGGACAGGATCGTCGCGGCCGCGAAGAAGGAAGCGAGCCTCACGCTCTACACGACCATCGCCGAGAAAGACATTGCGCCGATCGTGAAGCCCTTCGAGGAGAAGTACGGCGTCAAGGTGAACGTCTGGCGCGCGGGCACGGACAAGGTCCTGCAGCGCGCGGTTACCGAGGCCAAAGCACGGCGCTACACGATGGACGTCGTGCACTTCGGCGCCCCGGAGATGGAGGCGCTCTCGCGCGAGAAGATCCTGGCGCCGGTGTCGACGCCGACCCACAAGGACCTGCAGCCGGGCTCGGTCCCCGCGCACGGGCAGTGGGCGGCGACCATCCTCTCGGTGTGGGTGCAGGCGTACAACACGAACGTGGTGAACAAAGCGGACCTGCCCAGGACCTACAAGGACCTCCTCGACCCGAAGTGGAAGGGCAAGCTCGGCATCGAGGTGAAGAACGACGACTGGTTCGCAACCGTGGTGCACCTGATGGGCGGCGAGCAGCAGGGCCTGAAGTTCTTCCAGGACCTGGTCGCGACCAACGGCATCTCGCCGCGTCACGGCCACACGCTGCTCAACAACATGGTGGTGTCGGGCGAGGTGCCGCTCGCGCTCACCGTCTACAACTACATGCCGGAGCAGGCGAAGAAGAAGGGCGCGCCCATCGACTGGTTCGCGATCGAGCCCGCGGTCGCGCGCGCCAACGCGATCGGCGTCGCCCGCAATGCGCCCCATCCCGCCGCCGCGCTCCTCTTCTACGAGTACATGCTGGGCCCCGACGGGCAGCAGGCGATGGTGAGCGTCGATTATGTGCCCACCAACACCAAGGTCGCCTCGCCGTTGAAGGGCGTGAAGATCGTGACGACCGACCCGGTTCGCTCCCTCGACGAGAGCGCCAAGTGGAGCAAGCTCTTCGAAGAAACCGTGATCAACAAGGCGGGCAGGTGACGCGTGGCTGATGCCACGCAAAGCCTGCCCGCCCCCGAGGCGTCGGGGACCCCGTCGCGTTCCTTCCGCGAGGTGTGGCTCATCACCCTCGGGCATGCGCTCACGCACTGGTATCCGGCCACGTTCTATTTGATATTGCCGATCATCGGCAAGGAGCTCGGCCTCACCTACAGCCAGATCGGCCTCATCATGACCTGCCAGTACCTCGCCGGCGCGGTCGCGAACGTGCCGGGCGGGATCCTGGTCGACACCGTGGGGCGCAAGGGCGCGCTCATGGCGCTCTCGCTCTTCTGGGTCGGCTTCCCCTATCTGCTGATGGGATTCAGCCACGGCTACCTGATGCTCCTCGGTTGTGTGGCGCTGGTGGGATTCGGCAACAGCCTCTGGCATCCCACCGCGATACCGACGCTCGCGCGGAGCTATCCGGGGCGCAAGGGGTTGGTGCTTTCGATCCACGGCATGGGCGGCAACGTGGGCGACGCTCTCGCCCCGCTCGTGATCGGCTCGCTTCTCGCTGTGCTCACCTGGCGCGAGGTGGTGGTGATCAACGTGATCCCCGGGCTCGTGATGTCGCTCCTCATCCTCGTGATGCTCGGGACGCTGCGCGTGGGAGCGAAGGCGAAGGCGGGCGACGCGGCTCGCGTGCAATCGCTGGGCGAATACTTCCGCGGCGTGCCGGCGCTCTTTCGCAACCGCTCGCTGGTGCTCCTTACCGCGAGCTCGGCGTTCCGCTCGATGACGCAGAACGCGCTCCTCACGTTCCTTCCCGTGTACCTCGCCTACGAGATGGGCTATTCGCCGCTATGGGTGGGTGCGGGCATGTTCGCGCTGCAGGCCGCGGGATTCGCGGCGACGCCGATCGCGGGGCACCTCTCCGACCGCATGGGCCGGCGCAGCGTCATGATGACGAGCATGGGCATGACCGCGGTGGTGCTGCTCTTCATGGCGATGGCCGGCAAGTCGACCGCCTTCATCGTCTTCATCGCGGTGCTGGGCTTCTTCCTCTACGCGATCCGCCCCGTGCTCCAGGCGTGGCTGCTCGAATCGACGCCGAAGAACATGGGCGGCACCAGCATCGGGATCCTGTTCGGCGCGCAGTCCCTCGGGGCATCGGTCGCACCCCTCATCGGCGGGATCATCGCGGACCGCTACGGGCTCATCGCCACCTTCTGGTTCCTCGCGGGCACGATCGTCGTCGCGAACCTCTTCATCCTCGCGATGCCGCGGGAAGCGCCGGCAACGCCTGCGTGAGCTTGCGCCGCTGGCTGAAAAGCACCTCCAATCGCACGTTCGTGGTCTGGCCGGCGGCGCTCTTCGCGCTCGAGGCGCTGGTGCAGCAGGGCTGGCCCACCGTCCATCCATGGGCGCTCCCGCTCTTCGCATGGGGCTACCTTCAGTATCGGCTCGTCGGAAACTACCGCACGAAGGTGGGCGGCGGAGGCCCCGGGGTCGCGATCCCGCCCGATCGCATCGTCGACCAGGGCATCTATCGCTGGGTGCGCAACCCCATGTACCTCGGCCATCTCATCTTCCTCGCCGGCGTGGTCCTGGCGCTCGGCTCGTGGATCGCGGCGGCGGTGTTCGCGTTCCACCTGCTCTGGTTCCAGCGGCGCGTGCGGGAAGACGAGCGCCACCTCGTGAAGCTCTTCGGGGAGCCCTATCGCGACTACTGCCGACGCGTGAAGCGCTGGGTGCCGGGCGTCCTTTGACGAGCGCGGTCCCGATGATGGGCGATGCGCTCGCGTTCGCCTCGGCCACGTGCTTCGCGATCTCCAACGTCACCATCGCGCGCGGCGCGCGTCCCGAGGCCGAGGACAACGGCGCCTTCGTGTCGCTCGTCATCACCACCGTCATCTCCGGGGCACTCTGGCTCGCCCTGGGGCTCGCGCGCGGCTTCGAGCCGGTGACGGGTCGCGCGCTCCTCTGGTTCGCGGGCGCCGGCGTCTTCACGGCGTTCGTGGGGCGCGTCTTCTTCTACGCCTCGGTGCAGCGCCTGGGCGCGATGCGCTCCTCGACCCTCAAGCGCCTGAATCCCTTCTTCGCGGTGCTGCTGGGTGTCGCCGTCCTTCACGAGCAGCTTTCCGGCGGCATGACGATCGGTCTCGCACTCCTCGCCGCGAGCTTCGCGATGCTGATGGTGGGCGCGCGCGAGGCCCGAGGCGAGGCGAAGCCCGGCGCCGCGTTCGCGGCGCGCTTCGGGTACCTCTACGGAATCGTCTCCGCGCTCGGCTACTCGTCGGGGTACCTGCTGCGCAAGATGGGTCTCGCTGAAGCGCACGACGCGCTCCTCGGCGCGATGGTCGGCTGCTTCGTGGGGGCGTTCCTCTTCCTCGCGACCGCGGCCTTCAGCGCCGACTACGCGCGCGCGGTGCGCGCCACCTTCGCGAGGCCGAACTACTGGCTGATGGCCGCCGGCACGATGAGCTCCCTCGGCCAGATCGCCTACTTCGCCGCGCTGAACGTGAGCCCGATGTCGCGCGTGGCGCTGATCTCGTCGATGGAGATCTTCGTGACGCTCTTCCTCGGCTTCGTCTTCCTGCGCAGCCACGAGCGGCTCACGCCGGCGCTGGTCGTCGCGGCGGCGCTCGGCGTGGCGGGCACCGCTTTCATCGTCGGCTTCTAGTCCTTCAGAAGAAAATCAAGCACCAGCGTTGCGAATGCGTCGGGATTCTCGACCGCGGAAAGATGCGCGGCGCCGGCAATGACGGCCATGCGTGCACCCCGAATCTCCGCCGCCATCGCTTCCGACATCGCCGGTGGCGTGCCGACATCCTTGCCACCGGCGATCGCGAGCGTCCGAGCCTTGATTGCCGCGAGGCGCGAGGTGAAGTCGAGATCGCGGATCGCGTCGCAGCAACCGATGTAGCCGCGCGGATCCGTCGCGAGGAAGCGCCGCCGGATGCGATCGACGGCGCCGGGCTGCCGGGCGCGGAATTCATCCGAGAAATAGCGCGTCATGGCGAGCTCGGTGATGGCGGCCATGCCGCCTTCTTCCACGGCCTTGGCGCGCGCCTCCCACATCTGGCGTCCGTCCGCGCCATAGGAGCTCGTCGTGTTGGCGAGCACCAGGCGGCCGAGGCGATCGCCGTGGGCGAGCGCGAAGGCCTGGCCCACCATGCCGCCCATGGAAAGCCCGACCCAGTGCGCGCGCTCGATGCGCAGCCGGTCGAGGACCGCGACGACGTCGCCGGCCAGCTCGCCCAGCGAGTACGGTCGCGGCGGGACGGGGCTCGCCCCATGGCCGCGCGCATCCACGCGGATCACGCGAAAATGCGTGGCGAGCATCGGCGCCACGTCGTCCCACATGCCGAGATCGCATCCGATGGCGTGAACGAGAACGACCGCGTCGCCGCGACCGTCTTCGGCGACGTGCAGAACGACGGGCTTCATCGGCCTTTCTTGCGCGGCGCCGCGATCTCGGCCATCACCGCGCGCGCTTCCTTGAACGCGGTATTGGCGGCGGGCACGCCACAATAGATCGCGGCTTGCAGCAATACTTCCTTGAGATCGTCCTCGGAGAGGTCTCCCGACTGGAGCGCCGCGCGCACATGCAGCTGGTATTCCTCCCAGCGTCCCAGGGCGACCATGGCGGTGATCACCAGCATGCGGCGTGTGCGGTGGTCGAGGCCCTTGCGGTTCCAGATCTCGTTCCAGGCGTAGCGCGTGATGAGGTCCTGGAATTCCGCGTTGAAGCTGGTCTTGGTGCGCTCGGCGCGATCCACCCATTCGTCGCCCAGGACCTTGCGGCGCGTCTTCATTCCCTTCTCGTATGCGGTCTTGCCCATGGGCGTCCTGTCGTCAGGAAAGGTGGGGAGCGAGGGTGGCGAGGAGCTCGTCCACGGCCGCCTGCACAGGGTCGGGCTTGCCGCTTCCGGGCTCGCCGTAGGCTGCGAGGTTTTCCTTCATGCGGGCGGCGTTGACCACCAGCGAGGCTGCGATGGTTGCGAGGAAATCGAGGCTCGTGCCGAGCGTCCCGGCGATCTCCGGAACGATGCTGAGCTCGGCCTGCCAGCCGCCCAGGGCGCGTTCGTGCTCGGCGATGCCGGCGGCGTGCAGGCAGGCGAGGAGACCGGGCATGCGGGTCGCGGCGGCCAGCGCATGGGCGCACGCCACGGGGTTGCGTTTGTGCGGCATCGAGCTGGAGGCGCCCACGCCGGGGCGCGGCAGGGCTTCCTGCATCTCGCCCACCTCGGGCTGAGACAGAAGCGAGATGTCGCGAGCGATCTTGCCTGCAGTGAGGACCACTTGGCCGGCGCGGTCCAGAAGATCGACCCACGCGTTGCGATGCACGTGCCATGCGGGCGCGTCGGCCAGGCCGAGGTCGGCCGCGACGCGGTGGCGCACCGCCGGCCCCTTGACACCGAGCGCCTCGAGAGCGCCCACCGGGCCGCCGAGCTGCACCGCGAGGCCGAGCGCCTGCGCCTCGGCGAGGCGCTCGCGGTCGTGCGCCAGCGCCACCGCCCAGCGCGCGATCTTGAATCCCGCGGTGATGGGGAGCGCCGGCTGCATCAACGTGCGTCCGAGCATGGGTGTGGCGCGATGCTCCCGCGCGCGGCGCGCGAGGGCGCGTACGGCGGCCTCGAGCTCGCGGTCGGCCTCGTCGAGGCAGGACTTGAGGCACAGCGCCATGGCGGTATCGATCACGTCCTGGCTGGTGGCGCCGTAGTGCACGTGCATCGCGGCGGGCTGCGAGGCGCGCGTCACCTCGGCCACGAGCGCGTTCACGAGCGGCACCGCGAGGGTCGCCGAGCGCTTCGCCTCGCGCACCATCTCTTCCACGTCGATGCGCATGTCCTTGCAGGCCGCGACGATGGCCGCGGCGCTCGAGGAAGGAATCAGTCCCTCGGCGGCCTCGGCCCGGGCGAGCGCCGCCTCGAAGGCGAGCATGGCGCGCACGAAGGCCGGCGCCGCGAACGCCGCTTCGAAGGACGGGCGCGCGAGGGTACGCGCGGCGAGGCTCGAGGCCACGCGCTAGAACGCGAAGAAGACGGTTTCGCCTTCGCCCTGCAGGCGTACATCCCAGCGATATTCGCCGGCGCCGGTCGCGGTGGCGACGAGCGTCTTCACGCGGGGTGACGATGCGATCGGCTTGAGCGCCGGATCGGCGCGCACCTTGTCCTCGGGCGCGAGGTAGACGCGCGTGCGCAGCGCCTTGAGGAGTCCGCGCGCGAAGATCGCGACGTCGATCGAGGGCGCCGCGCCGCCGGGCATCGAAGTCTCGATGCGAAATGTTCCGTCCTTCGCGGTCTCGACGCGGCCGAAGCCGTGGGGATTCGATGCGCCGTGCGCCGATGCGGGGGTCGCATCCTTCGGGGAGCGCTGCCACGTCTCCACCATCGCGTCTCCCACGGGGTTGCCGGCGCCGTCGAAGATGCGCCCGGCGAGGACCACCTTGTCGCCGGATTCGGCGAAGGCGACCTTGCCGCCGTCGCGCCAGCGCAGCGACTGGTGGAAAAACGGCCCGATGGTCTGCGAAGGGGTGCGCAAGGCCATGTCAGATCCCCAGAGGCGTGGACTTCGCGCCGGCGAGCACGATGTCGAATTGGTAGCCGAGGGCGATCATCTCGATGCCGGTTGCGAGCGCGAGCTTGCAGATCATGCGCTTCCTCGCCGGCTCGTCCGGCACGCTGTTGTAGACCGGGTCGATGTCGAGCAGCGGATCGCCCGGGAAATACATCTGGGTGACGAGGCGCTGCACCGGCGCGTTGCCCAGCAGCGAGAAGTGGATGTGCTGCGGGCGCCAGGCGAACTCGTGGTTCTGCCACGGGTACGAGCCCGGCTTTATGGTGATGAAGCGGTAGCGGCCTTCGCCGTCGGTGAAGGTGCGTCCGATGCCGGTGAAGTTGGGATCGAGGGGCGCATCGTGCTGGTCGCCGGGATGGTGGTAGCGACCCGAGGCGTTGGCCTGCCAGATCTCCACCAGCGCGTCGCGGATCGGGCGCTCGTCGGCATCGAGGAGGCGCCCCTCGAGGATCATCTTCTCGCCCAGCGGCGCGGACTTGCCGACGATGGTGAGGTCGTTGTCCTTGTCGCCCGCGAAGCCGCGCGCAATCCGCGGGCCGGGCACGTCGAATGCGCCGGGCCCGAGGTCCACCAGGGGCTGGCTCGGCGAGCGCAGCGTGGTGCTCCGATACTCGGGATAGAGATAGGGCGGATCCAGCGGCATGGTCATGTCGTTCACGAGGTCAACCGCCCAGCGCCGCGATCATCGCCGGCACGTAGCTCTCGTCGGAGACGATCACCAGCATCTCGACACCCTCGCGCAAGGTCTTGAGCGTCTCGTCCTCGGCCTCGGCGCGGAAGTCCGCGCCCTGCGGCACGATGTAGAGCGCGGTGACGGGGTGGTTGTGGCTGTGCGCGATGCCGCTCACCACCGGGGCGAGGCCGACGTCGTCGCCCTGGCACGCGACGATGAAGATCATGTCCGAGCCGGTGAGGTCGCGCTGCAGGTCGCCGCCGCCCGCCTTGATCGCGGCGATGGCGTCGCCGCCGCCGGAGCTCTTGGCGAAGACGTGCACGTCCAACTGCTCGAGGTCCTCGTCCTTCATGTTGCGCGCGATGGCGGCGCCGCCCTCGCCGATTCCGACGAGGGCGATGGAGCGCGGCTTCGAGTTCGCATCCTGGATGCGGCCCGGCAGGCCGAAGGCGGGACGGTTGCGGTCGAGGGTGGCGGTCATGGTCGTCCTTTCTTGCCGCGCGCCGCGAGGCGCCGCTCGAGGCGCGGGTACACGCGGCGCGCGTTGCCTTCGAAGATCTTGTAGCGCTCGGCGTCCCCCAACGCCTTCACCTGGTCCACGTAGCGCTTGGTGTCGTCGAAATGGAAGCCGGTCTCGGGATCGATTCCCTTCACGGCGCCGAGCATTTCGGAAGCGAACAGGATGTTATCGGCGGGAACGACCTTGGTCATGAGCTCGATGCCCGGATAATGATAGACGCAGGTATCGAAGAATACGTTCTTCAGCAAGTGCTCGCCGAGGAGCGGCTTCTTCATGTCCTGCGCGAGTCCTCGGTAGCGTCCCCAGTGGAACGGCACCGCGCCGCCGCCGTGCGGGATCACGAACTTGAGCTCGGGGAAATCCTTGAACAGGTCTCCCTGCAGGAGCTGCATGAAGGCCGTGGTGTCGCCGTTGATGTAGTGGGCGCCCGTGTGATGCACCGCCGGATTGCACGACGAGGTCACATGGATCATCGCCGGCACCTCGAGCTCAGTGAGCTTCTCGTAGATCGGATACCAGTAGCGATCGGTGAGGGGCGGCGACTTCCAATAGCCGCCCGACGGATCGGGGTTCAGGTTCACGCCGACGAAGCCGAGCTCGCCCACCAGCCGCGTGAGCTCGGGGAGGCAGCGCTCGATGGGCGCGCCGGGAAACTGCGGCAGCTGCCCGACGGGCGCGAAATTGTCGGGGAGCAGCGTGCAGATGCGATGGATCAAGTCGTTGCTCATGCGCGACCAGACCTGGCTCACTTCCTCGGTGCCCACGTGGTGCGCCATGCCGGCCGCGCGTGGGGAGAACACCGTGAGGTCGCTGCCGCGATCCTTCTGGAACTTCAGCTGCGGCTCCACCGATTTCACCAGCATCTCGTCGGTGATGCCGAGATCCGTCGACACGGGCTTGCGCATCGCGTCGGCGAGCCCGGCGAGCTGCTTGTCGCGGAACACCTGCAACGCCTGGGGCTCGGTGGTGTAGTGGCCGTGGATGTCGATGATCATCGGGTGGCGGCGCCCTCGAGGAATTGCAGCACGCGCGCGGGCGCGGTCGCTTCGGTCTGCCCGGCGACCGGGACATCCCAGTATTCGGAACGGGGGAGGCATTCCTCGAGGTAGCGCGCCGCCGAGGTCGCGTGGGACTCGTCTTGGCCCGGCACGACCAGCGCGGGGATGTCCAGGCGCAGCAGGTCTTCGGGCTCCGCGCCCGGCGACGTATCGCGATCGAGGAGGACGCGCGCCATGCCGGCGACGACGAGCTTGTACTTTTCGACGTCTTGCTTCGCGTAGTCGCTCGCGAACGCGCGATCGTGGCGGATCACCGAGGCCCAGGGGCCGCCGCGCGGATCGGCGCCGAACGGCTTGCCGTCCTTCGCGACCAGCTCCACGACCGCCTGCAGTCCCTGCTGCTGCACGAAAGCCAGATGCTCGGCGAAGCGCTGCTGCCCCTTGATGCGATACCTGGCGCCGCCCACGGGCCACCACAGGACCATGCTCATCACCGATTGCGGATGCGCGGCGGCGAACGCGGTCGCGACGCTGCAGCCCATGCATCCGCCGATGAGATGCGCGCGCTCGATCTGCAGGTGCTTCAGGAGGGCCTTGCCCTGCGCGACGAAGCTGTCCCACGAGACACGCTCCACGCGCCCGCCCGACTGTCCCGTCTCGCGCCGGTCGTAGGCGATGCACATGAATTTCTTCGGCAGGTGCTCGAGGAGCTTCACGCGCGCATAGACGCCGAGGGTCGACCACTTCTCGACGGTGGCGTCGAAGCCGCCCGGCGAGAACATGAGGACGGGCGGCCCCGAGCCGAATACCTCGTAGCGCGTGGCGATGCCGTCGAGGGGGGCGGTGGCCATCGCGCTACGCGGGCTTCACCGGGATTGCGCCCTTGATCTGGCGCGCGGCGCGCACGTCGTCGGCGTAGGCGCTGATCGCTTCCAGTGCGACGCGGGCTACGTTGGCGTACGTCTCGGTCTTCGACTCGAGGCTCGAGGCCGCGTAGCCGATCGCCGCATGGGCCATGCGCATGCGCCCGTCGAGCCACGGGCCGCCGCCCAATCCGCCGACGACCGGGATCGAGACCGCGGCCGCGACCTGCGGGCCCGCGACCGGCCCGGAGCTGGTGAAGTCGATCATCGCCGCACCGCCTGCCTCTAGGCGACGCGCTTCGTCCACCAGCCGCGCCGCCATCTCCTGTGGCACTTGCACCGCGCCGCCGAGGAGCGTGGCGTGCTCGATCCCGTAGCGCTGCGCGTTGCCCTGCGTGATGCCCATCTGCGCGAATACCGGGATGCCGGCATCGGCGATCGCGCGCACGGCCTCAGGAAACTCGGCCGCTCCGTCGAGCTTCACCATGTCGGCGCCTTCGCGCATGAGCTTGCGCGCGGCCGCGAGCGCCGCCTGCGTTCCCTGTTGCAGCGGGCCGTAGGGAAAGTCGCAGCTCAGCAACGCGCGCTTCACGCCGCGGCGCACGGCGCGGCAGCACAGGATCATCTCGTCCAGCGTCATCTCGTCCGGATCGGTGCGCCCCCAGAGGTTCATGCCCACGGAGTCGCCGACCGAGACCAGGTCCACCCCTGCACGGTCGACGATCTGCGCGATCTGGTAGTCCCACGCGACCACGCCGACGATCTTGCGGCCGTCGCGTTTCATCTGGTGGAGCGCGGCGAGGGTCATCTTCTCCATCATTCCCAGGCGCGGTTGTCGACCGTGTTCTCGAAGGTGGCGCCGGGCACCGTCATGTTCCAGCCCACGGTCCAGTTGTACGTGTCTTCCCAGCGCTCGCGCGTGTAGGGCTGGGGCGGCGCGTTGAGCAGGCGCCAGGTCTGGAACTCGTGCGGCTCGAGGAGCCCGCCGGTCTCCGCCACCAGGTACTTCACATAGGGACGCGCATCCTTCTCCAGCACCTCGCACGCGCGCGCCTGGGCACGGAACATCGCGGCGAGCGTCTTGCCGTCGAGATCGTCACCCGCCGCTTCGCTCCGCGTCGAGTGCGACTCGACCAGGATGCGCAGTCCGAGCTTCTGCGCATAGCTGATCCACGGCTCCATCAGGCTCACGGCGCCCACCTTGCCCGCCTGCAGCGCCTCGATGCGCCTGGGCATCGAGCCGGCGGTCGTGGTCTTGATGTGCTCCTTGGGCAAAAACCCCTCCATGATCTTCAACGTGGTGAAGTGCGAGCCGTTGTTCGGCGTGACGGCGATCGGGATGTTCTTCAGCATCTCCGGCTCGTAGGCCTTGGAGTCGCGCACGACCACGATCGCGAACGACGACATGGCGGCGCCGAGCGCCACGATCTTGCGCGGGCGCAGGCCCTCGGTGTTGGCCTCGACGGCGCGCTTCATGATGCCCCACTCGCACATGCGATAGGTGTCGATGCCGCCCTCGTTATAGGTCGAGTCGAGCGGCCGGTCGAAGATCGAGTCGAACTTCACGAAGTGCTTCGTGGAGACCTGCGCCATGCCGGGGGTGGTGACGAACTCGATGTCGAGCCCTTCGTCCCTGAAGAACCCCTGGTCGCGCGCGACCAGCACCGGCAGGTCGTGGACCGCGTTCATGATCGCGACCTGCGGCTTCTTGCCGGTCTTCGGCTTCCTGGTGATGTCGGTGACCGTCATGGCATTTCTCCTGTCGGTTGAGCTTCGATTATCACCCCACGAATGCGTGGGTGTTCTTCGGGAAAAGGTCGTCGACCGCGACCGGCTGGGTCACGATCTTCTGTTCGAAGGCGCTGCGCGTTGCTTCCTCCAGCATCGCGCGGTTGGGCTCGATGCCGTAGGGCAGGGGATCCTTGCCGGTGATCTCCATCACGCGCTTGTGCATGTCGTCCACGGCGGTGGGCTGCGCGATGCCGCCGGCCTTGAGGCGCTCGACGTAGAGGCGCTTCGCCTCGACGAACGCTTCGAAGATCGCGGGGCCGAGCGCCGGGTCGGCCTCGAGGAGCTCGTCCTTCACCACCATCAAATGGTTGATCGGATAGTGGCCGCGGGCGCGCAGCGCCTCGAAGCCCGCCTCGCGCGGGCTCGCGATGAGCGCCTTCACGTCGGGATGGTCGATGTCGGCGCCGATCGCCGCGTCGAGCTCGCCCGAGGCGAGCATGTCGCCCATCTTCTTGCCCTTCTCGATGGGCACGACGTTGGCGGGCGGCCGGTACTCGGCGACGTGCTCGTCGCCCGACAGCACCCAGGTGATCCTGGAGAGGTCCACGCCGTATTGGTGCGCGAGGATGGAGCGCGCCCAGAGGCCGGTCGTCACCGTGTAGCCGCGGTTCACGCCGACCCTGCGGCCCTCGAGGTCCTTCGGCGACTTGATCCCCGACCTCACGTTGTACTTGACGGCGCCATGGTGGAATGCGCGCATGAGAAAGATCGGCAGGCCCGTGATGCGCTTTCCGTAGGCGCGCGCCGTGATGTAGGTCGTCATCGCCATTTCCGAGAGGTCGAACTCGCGCGCGCGCACCATGCGCCGGAACGCGTCGATCAGCGGTTCGACCTCGACGAAGTCGAATTCGAAGCCGCGCGGCTTGACGGTGCCGTCCTTGAGCGCCTCGTTGTTGCCCTGCGTGCGGGTGACGGTTTTCAGCAGCATTCGCATTCCACTCCTTCGGCGAGTGCCAGCGAATCCTTGAGCCATGCGGGAGGAATATCCTCCTCGACGATGCCCTCGACCGGCTTGAAGACCTTGAAGAGGTGGCGCGTCCCGTCGGAGGTCCAGAACGCCACCACCGTCTCCAGCGGCGGGAAGCCCGGCAACGCGGGGGCGATCTCCGAGACCAGCACGGTGTGCTCGTCGCCGAGAGCGAATACCGCGCGCGTCCAGTCCTTCAGCCGCTCCACCGCCTCGAGGTGTCCCGCTGCCTTGCGCAAGGCGCCGAATCGCGCTCGCGGATGGCCGCTGTCGGCCCAGAGGCTCATGGCGTCGGCGCTCGCGCGGCTACTTCCAGGGGATGAGCGAGGCGTGGATCACGTCGGGCACGCCGTTGCCGCCGACCGACTTGATGGCGAGGTCCACGTCCTTCAGCCCGAAGGTGTGGGTCGTGACCTTCTCGAGGGCGAAGCGCTTCGAGGCGAGCTGCTGCAGCGCGAGCTCGCACGCCTTGTAGCTGTGCCCGCGCGCGCTCTTGAGGGTGATGAACTTCACCGTCACGCGGCCGATGGGAAAGTTGGGAAACTCCGCCATCTCGCCCTGCACCACCATGGTTCCGCCCTTGCGCTTCAGCGCCTCCACGCCCAGCAGGATCGGGATGGTGCCGGCGCCCGCAGTGCAGTCGAGCACGACGTCGACCCCCTTGCCGCCGGTGATCTCCTTGATGCGCGCGAGCGGATCTTCCTTGTTCACGTCGATCACGTAGTCGGCGCCGAGCTGCTTGGCGACTTCCAGGCGCGCGTGGTCCTTGGACGTGCCGGTGACAATGATGAGCGAGGCGCCTGCCTGCTTGCAGATGACCGTCTGCGACAGCCCCTGCTGGCCGGGTCCCTGGATGAGCACCGTCGAGTTGTAGCCCACGCCGCCATCGAAGAGCGACCACTCGACGCCATTCGCCATCGGCGTCACCAGCCCGGCGAGCTCCGGCGTCACGCCCTGCGGCACGTGGTGCACCACCGCGTTCCACGGCAGGTACACGTATTGCGCGAAGCCGCCCCACAAGTGCGGGGGCTTGCGCGCCGAGGTATAGCCGTAGCGGATCGCGTCGGGGTTGTAGCGCCAGTCGGTGTTCTCGCAGTGGCGGTACTGGCCCGCGTGGCACCACTCGCACTTGCCGCACGAGACGTAGTGCTCGACGAACACCAGATCGCCTTCCTTGAAGCCCTTGCGGCGCGTGAACTCGCGGCCGGCCTTGGCGATGTAGCCGATGTTCTCGTGGCCCATGATCACGGGCTCGTCGTTGGGCGGCGTCTTGTAGAGCTTCACGTCGGTGCCGCAGATGCCGGCGACCTCCATCCTGAGGAGGGCCGCGTCCTCCGGGATTTCCGGCATCGGGAATTCCTGGATCTCGGTCGTGCTCGGTGCGACCCGGACTGCGGCGAGTACTTTTTCCATGCCTAGACCGACGTCTGGGCGACGCCCTGGCGCGCCTTCAATGCCTCGCCGGCGCCTTCCTTGAACGGCGTCCCCGACGCCAGCACCACCGCGACCGAGCGTACCGTCATGTGAGCGACATCGCGGCCGGGCGGAGGCGTGCCCTTGGCGGCGAGCTCCTTGGCGGCGCGCATCAGGCGATGGCGCGCCATGATGATGCCGTTGTCGGTGGACACGAGATTCTCCTTGGTGCGGTCCTGGATCGGGCCCATGCTCTCCTGCAGCGACGCGTCCTGCATGCCGATGCCCTCGACGCCGCTGAAGCTCTTGCCCGCCTTCTGCGCCGCGCGGTCGATGAGGTAATCGTTGTCCTTGTGCTGCAGCGGCCGGAAGCCCTTGTCGACCATGACGTGCACGCCCTTGCCGGCCTCCATCGCCTGGCGCTCGAGCTCGGTCAACGCGCGCACCGGGTGATAGTCGAAGCTCCACGCCATGTTGGTCTCGTCGTCCATCGGCACCCAGAAGTGGCCGTGCATCGGATGGTCGCCGCGCGGCGGCACCATGGTGAAGCAGGGCATGACCCACGGCGTGATGCGCCAGTAGTACTTGCCGTCCTCGGCATTGCGGCGCGCGCCGATGTACAGGCCCCCCTCGCTCTCCACCACCTCGAACACCGGCTTCTTGTCGCCGAGGTTGTACTGGTTGCCCTTCGAACCCTTGAAGAGAGGATCGGTATTCAACGCTCCGCTATGCAGGAACGACACGTGGCTGGAATCGATGCCGCCTTCCATCGCCTGCAGCCAGTTGCATTCCTGCATGCGCTTGGACATGTAGCTCTGCTCGGGCGGCACGGTCGCGAATTCCCACTCGGGAAGCGCCGGCTGCTGGTCCGCGGGGCCCATGTAGACCCAGATCACGCTGCCCACCTCGGTGAGCGGATAGGACTTCAGCTTGATCTTCTCGCAGAAGCCGCTTTCGGATGGCTCCGAGGGAACCTCGACGCACTGGCCCGCCACGTCGTATTTCCAGCCGTGATAGGGGCAGCGCAGACCGCGCTCCTCGTTGCGCCCGAAGAAAAGCGACACGCCGCGATGGGCGCAGAATTCGTCGATGAGACCGAGGCGCCCGCCGGTGTCGCGGAAAGCGATCATGCGCTCGCCGAGGCATTTCACCCGCACCGGCGGGCAATCGGGCGCGGGCAGCTCCCATGCGAGGAGGATCGGCAGCCAGTAGCGACGGAAGAGCTCGCCCATGGGCGTGCCCGGCCCCGTGCGTACGAGGAGTTCGTTGTGCTCAGCTTTCATCGGGGATCGTCTTTCAAGCGAAACGGCGTTGCGGCGACGTTCTTCTATGAGGAACGTCGTTCCTTATAGTGGTGTCCAAGTTAGCATCGCGTTAAAATGCGGTCAAATCCACGCATGTTCCCCGAGCGCTTGCCCGCGTCCATTTCATGACCGATACCGCCTCCTTGCTTGACCTCTGTTCGACCTGCGAAGTGCCCGAAGGCGGCGCGATCAAGGTCGAGAAGGATGGCCTCATCCTCGCGGTGTTCAATCTCGGCGGGCGCTTCTACGTAACCGACGATGCGTGCACGCACGGTCCGGGATCGCTCTCCGAGGGCGACATCGACGGCGAGATCGTGGAATGCAATTTCCACAATGGGGCATTCCACATTCCGAGCGGGCGGGTCGAGGCGCCACCGTGCATGGTGCCGCTGAAGACCTATGCGGCGCAGGTGGTCGACGGCAAGGTCTTCATCGAGCCCCCACCCGCGGCTTGATGAAGGTGGGATCGGCGCACATCGCGCGGATCACGCTCGTGCCCGAGCCGGTCCTGGGGGTGAGGTCGAGTACCACCTATGGGCCCCTTTTGCGGGCGCTCTGTCGTCGATTCCAGCGCAGGGGCCGCAGGTCCCGGAACCGCTAACTGTAGGTTTTCTCCTACATTTTCCCCTCAGGGGCGGGTTTACACTCCAAGGAGCCTGTAAAAAAGGGTAATTTCAGCCTTCGGAATCGGCATTTCTTTCATCTTGTTCGCGGGCGGGCATGACCACACTTTTGAAGCGTTCGAACGAGTCTCCGCATCGCGAGGCGGCCAGCAGGGCGCTGCGTGCCGCGGGCGTCGGCGTGGTGGAAGTGGATGATTGGAAGGATGCGGCGGCCGAGTTGAACAAGTGCGGGGCGGCGATCGTCCTTTGCGAGGGCGACCTTCTCGACGTCGATGCCTCGCGCATCACCAGGGCGATCACTTCGCTCACGGCGGACGCCGCGGGCGGCACGGCGATTTCCCATGACGCGGCGCGTGCCCTCTCGCATGAGCTGCGTACCCCCCTTTCGGCCATGGCCGGATGGGTGCACCTCATGGAAACCGGAAAGCTCGACGAGGCGGGATTGAAGCGCGCCATCACGAAGCTGCGCGGAAACATCGATGACCAGGTACGCGCCATCGAACGCTACCTCGGAACTACCACTCGGGAAGGACGTGGCAGATGAAAGACAAGACGATGAACGAGACGGGGTCCGCCGTCGCGACTCGCCGGCGGGTGCGCGGCAAGGGCGACAAGACCACCGCCGCCAACACCATCCTTTCGCCGCAGGAAGCGCGCGCGCTCCTCGCGGCGTTGATCGCGCTGAAGCAGGGCGACAGCTCCATCCGCCTCCCGGTGGAATGGACCGGCATGCAGGGCAAGCTCGCCGAGACTTTCAACGACGTGGTCGAGCTGAACGAGCGCATGGCCGAGGAGCTGCAGCGCCTGCGCCAGAAGGTCGGCAAGGAAGGCAAGTTGAAGCAGCGCGCGGCCATGAGCGATGTGCGCGGCTTCTGGCGCGACCAGATCCACTACGTGAACGCGCTGATCGACGACCTCGTCCACCCGACTTCGGAGACGGCGCGAGTGATCGGCGCGGTGGCGCAGGGCGACCTGTCGCAGACCATGGCGCTGGAAGTCGACGATCGTCCGCTCGAAGGCGAATTCCTGCGCACCGCGCGCACCATCAACAAGATGGTGGACCAGCTGGGCTCGTTCGCTTCCGAAGTGACGCGTGTGGCGCGGGAAGTGGGCACCGAAGGCAAGCTCGGCGGACAGGCGAAGGTGAAGGGGGTCGCGGGCACGTGGAAGGACCTGACCGACTCGGTGAACTCCATGGCCGGCAACCTCACGGGCCAGGTGCGCAACATCGCGGAGGTGACGACCGCGGTCGCGACCGGTGACCTTTCCAAGAAGATCACGGTGGACGTGAAGGGCGAGGTGCTGGAGCTCAAGAACACGATCAACACGATGGTGGACCAGCTGCGAAGCTTCGCCTCTGAAGTGACGCGCGTGGCGCGCGAGGTGGGGACCGAAGGCAAGCTCGGCGGCCAGGCCGTCGTGGAAGGCGTGTCGGGGACGTGGAAGGACTTGACCGACTCGGTGAACTACATGGCCTCGAACTTGACGGGCCAGGTGCGAAACATCGCCGACGTGACGACCGCCGTGGCGCGGGGCGACCTCTCGCGCAAGATCACGGTGGACGTGAAGGGCGAGATCCTCGAGCTGAAGAACACCATCAACACGATGGTCGACCAGCTCTCGTCGTTCGCCGCGGAGGTGACGCGCGTCGCACGCGAGGTGGGAACCGAGGGCAAGCTCGGCGGCCAGGCGAAGGTGAAGGGTGTGGCGGGCACGTGGAAGGACTTGACCGACTCGGTGAACTCGATGGCCGGTAACCTCACGGGCCAGGTGCGCAACATCGCGGAGGTGACCACTGCGGTTGCGACCGGTGACCTTTCCAAGAAGATCACGGTGGACGTGAAGGGCGAGGTGCTCGAGCTGAAGAACACCATCAACACGATGGTGGACCAGCTGCGTTCGTTCGCCTCGGAAGTCACGCGCGTGGCGCGCGAGGTGGGCACCGAAGGCAAGCTCGGCGGCCAGGCGAAAGTGGAAGGCGTGTCGGGCACCTGGAAGGACCTGACCGACTCGGTGAACTACATGGCCTCGAACCTGACGGGCCAGGTGCGCAACATCGCCGACGTGACCACGGCCGTGGCCAGAGGAGATCTCTCGCGCAAGATCACGGTGGACGTGAAGGGCGAGATCCTCGAATTGAAGAACACCATCGACTCGGCGGCCAGGCGGACGTGCAGGGCGTTTCGGGTACGTGGAAGGACTTGACCGACTCGGTGAACTCCATGGCCTCGAACCTGACGGGCCAGGTGCGCAACATCGCGCAGGTGACCACCGCCGTGGCCAACGGCGACTTGTCCACCAAGATCACGGTGGACGTGAAGGGCGAGATCCTCGAGCTGAAGAACACCATCAACACGATGGTGGACCAGCTGCGAAGCTTCGCCGCGGAGGTGACGCGCGTGGCGCGCGAAGTGGGTACCGAAGGCAAGCTCGGCGGGCAGGCCGACGTGCAGGGTGTGGCGGGCACGTGGAAGGACTTGACCGACTCGGTGAACTCCATGGCATCGAACCTTACGTCGCAGGTGCGCAACATCGCCGACGTGACGACCGCCGTGGCGCGGGGCGACCTCTCGCGCAAGATCACGGTGGACGTGAAAGGCGAAATCCTCGAGCTGAAGAACACCATCAACACGATGGTGGACCAGCTCTCGTCGTTCGCGTCGGAAGTGACGCGCGTGGCGCGAGAAGTGGGTACGGAAGGCAAGCTGGGCGGACAGGCCGACGTGCAAGGTGTCGCGGGCACATGGAAGGACTTGACCGACTCGGTGAACTCGATGGCCGGCAACCTGACGGGCCAAGTGCGAAACATCGCCGACGTGACGACCGCGGTGGCGAAGGGGGACCTCTCGAAGAAGATCACGGTGGACGTGAAAGGGGAGATCCTCGAGCTCAAGAACACGATCAATACGATGGTGGACCAGCTCTCGTCGTTCGCCGCGGAGGTGACGCGCGTGGCGCGCGAGGTGGGTACCGAAGGACGACTCGGTGGCCAGGCCGACGTGCAGGGTGTGGCTGGCACGTGGAAGGACTTGACCGACTCGGTGAACTCGATGGCCGGCAACCTGACCGGCCAGGTGCGAAACATCGCGGAGGTGACCACGGCCGTTGCGACCGGTGACCTCTCGAAGAAGATCACGGTGGACGTGAAGGGCGAGGTGCTGGAGCTGAAGAACACCATCAACACGATGGTGGACCAGCTGCGAAGCTTCGCCTCGGAAGTGACGCGCGTGGCGCGCGAGGTGGGCACCGAAGGAAAGCTGGGCGGCCAGGCGCGAGTCGAAGGCGTGTCGGGCACCTGGAAGGACTTGACCGACTCGGTGAACTACATGGCCTCGAACTTGACGGGCCAGGTGCGAAACATCGCCGACGTGACCACGGCCGTGGCCAGAGGAGATCTCTCGCGCAAGATCACGGTGGACGTGAAGGGCGAGATCCTCGAATTGAAGAACACCATCGCGGAGGTGACGCGGGTGGCGCGGGAAGTGGGTACCGAAGGACGACTCGGCGGCCAGGCGGACGTGCAGGGTGTCTCGGGCACGTGGAAGGACTTGACCGACTCGGTGAACTCGATGGCCTCGAACCTCACGGGCCAGGTGCGCAACATCGCGGAGGTGACCACCGCGGTGGCGAAGGGCGACCTCTCGAAGAAGATCACGGTGGACGTGAAGGGTGAGATTCTCGAGCTGAAGAACACGGTCAACACGATGGTGGACCAGCTCTCGTCCTTCGCCGCGGAGGTGACGCGCGTGGCGCGCGAGGTGGGCACGGAAGGACGACTCGGCGGCCAGGCGCAGGTGCGCGGCGTCGCGGGCACGTGGAAGGACTTGACCGACTCGGTGAACTCCATGGCCGGCAACCTGACGGGCCAGGTGAGGAACATCGCGGAGGTGACCACCGCGGTCGCGAAGGGCGACCTCTCGAAGAAGATCACGGTGGACGTGAAGGGCGAGATCCTCGAGCTGAAGAACACCATCAACACGATGGTGGACCAGCTGCGAAGCTTCGCTGCGGAGGTGACGCGCGTGGCGCGCGAGGTGGGTACGGAAGGAAAACTCGGTGGCCAGGCGGTGGTGGAGGGCGTATCGGGCACGTGGAAGGACTTGACCGATTCGGTGAATTCCATGGCCGGCAACCTCACGGACCAGGTGCGCGGTATCGCCAAGGTCGTGACGGCGGTCGCGAACGGCGACTTGAAGCAGAAGCTCACGGTGGAAGCCAAGGGCGAGATCGCGGCCCTCGCGGATACCATCAACAGCATGATCGAGACCCTTGCGACCTTCGCCGAGCAGGTGACGACGGTGGCGCGCGAGGTAGGCGTCGAAGGCCAGCTGGGCGGCCAGGCGAAAGTGCCGGGCGCATCGGGCACGTGGAAGGGCCTCACGGAGAACGTGAACCAGCTCGCGGAAAACTTGACGACGCAGGTGCGCGCGATCGCGGAGGTGGCCACCGCGGTGACGCAGGGCGACCTGACGCGATCGATCACGGTGCAGGCGAAGGGCGAGGTGGCGGCGTTGAAGGACACCATCAACGAGATGATCCGCAACCTGCGCGACACCACGCAGAAGAACACCGAGACGGACTGGCTGAAGACCAACCTCGCCAAGTTCAGCCGCATGCTGCAGGGCCAGAAGGACTTGAACACCGTGGGCCGCTTGATCCTTTCGGAACTGGCGCCCGTGGTGACCGCTCAGCACGCCGAGTTCCACGTGCTTTCGGGCGGCGACGAGTATCCGCATTTGACGCTGCTCGCGAGCTACGCCTCGGACGGCGAGACCGCGCACGGCCGGCGCATCGGCCTGGGCGAAGGCCTCGTCGGCCAGTGCGCGCTCGAGCGTCGCAAGATCCTCCTCACCAACCCGCCGCCGGATTACCTGCGCATCGCTTCCGGCCTGGGCGGCGCCGCGCCGCGCAACATCCTCGTGCTGCCGGTGGTGTTCGAGTCGGAGGTGAAGGGCGTGCTCGAGCTCGCCTCATTCGAAGGCTTCAGCGAGATCCACCAGGCGTTCCTCGACCAGCTCACGGAATCGATCGGCATCGTGATCAACACGATCGAGGCGAACACCCGCACGGAAGACCTCCTCACGCAGTCGCAGACGCTCGCGCAGGAATTGCAGAGCCGCCAGGAGGAGCTGCAGACCACCAACCAGGAGCTGCAGGAGAAAGCGCGGCTCCTCGCGCACCAGAACCAGGAGGTGGAGCGCAAGAACGCGGAGGTGGAGCAGGCCCGCCAGGCGCTGGAGGAAAAGGCGCGCCAGCTCGCCCTCACGTCGAAGTACAAGTCGGAATTCCTCGCCAACATGTCGCACGAGCTGCGCACGCCGCTCAATTCCCTCCTTATCCTTTCCGACCAACTGTCCGGCAACGCCGAGGGCAACCTCACCTCCAAGCAGGTGGAATTCGCGCGCACCATCCATTCGTCGGGCAACGACCTGCTGATGCTCATCAACGACATTCTCGACCTGTCGAAGATCGAGTCGGGTACGGTGGCGGTGGATGTCGGCGAAGTCCGCCTCGACGAGCTGCAGCGCTTCGTCGAGCGCACCTTCCGCCATGTGGCCGAGACCAAGGGCCTGTCCTTCGAGATCCGCATGGACCCGAGGCTGCCCAAGTCGATCTCGACCGACGCCAAGCGCCTGCAGCAGATCCTGAGGAACCTGCTCTCGAATGCCTTCAAGTTCACGCACAAGGGCGAGGTGAACCTCGTCATCCGCCCCGCGACCGCGGGCTGGAACGGTGATAACGAGGACCTGAACCGCGCGACGGACGTGCTGGAATTCTCGGTGACGGACACCGGCATCGGCATCCCGACGGACAAGCAGCAGATCATCTTCGAGGCGTTCCAGCAGGCCGACGGCTCCACCAGCCGCAAGTACGGCGGCACGGGCCTGGGCCTTGCGATCAGCCGTGAGCTCTCGCGCCTGCTGCGCGGGGAGATCCGCCTGGTGAGCGCGCCGCAGAAGGGGAGCGTCTTCTCGCTCTACCTGCCGCAGGCATTCCCGCCTTCGCGTGGGCCGAGGAAGGCGAGCGACGCCGCGGCGGTGGCGAGCGCTGCGATCGAGGCGGCGCGCATCGCCGCCGAGCGCCGCAGCGACAAGGCCACGGCCTTCACCGATACCGGCAGCCTCGTCGCAGAGCCGCTGCCGACTCCGTCGAACATGGTGAACGAGGCCGACGACGACCGGGAGTTGGTGCATCCCGGGGACCGTACCGTGCTCATCGTGGAGAACGACATCGCGTTCGCTCGAGTGCTGCTCGAGGCTGCGCGCGAGCAGGGCTTCAAGGGCATCGTGACCTCGCAGGGAACCGCGGCTTTGACGATGGTGAGCGAGATGCAACCCGCCGCGATCCTGCTCGACATCTTCCTCCCGGACATCGAGGGCTGGCGCGTTCTTTCGCGCCTCAAGAACGACCTTGCCACCCGGCACATCCCGGTGCACGTGATCTCCACGGAGGAGGCGCGCGACCGGGCGCTCGATTCCGGGGCGCGCCGCTTCATCGCGAAGCCCATCCAGAGCCGCAAGGCCGTGGACGAGGTGCTCGAGGAGATCCATGCGTACACCAGCTCCGAGCGGAGGAAGCTTCTCCTGGTCGAGCCCGACCCGGTGCGCCTGTCGACCATCCGCGAGTACTTAGCCGGCCTCGAGAACGTGGAGCTCATCTGCGCGACCGACGGGCCGCGCGCGGCACAGTTGCTGCGCGAGGGCAAGGTCGACTGCGCGGTGGTCAATCCCGATACGCCCGAGCTGGACCTGGGCGCCGTGATGAACGAGATCCGCGAAAGCAAGATCTCGCCCCCGCCGGTGATTTCCTACGGCCGCCGGACCGCGGCCTCGGTGGGCGCGGCGAGCGTCGCGTCGCTCGAGCGCATCGCCGGGGTGCACGAGGTGCATTCGATCGAGCGCCTCCTCGACGAGGTCGTCCTCGCGCTGCACCTCGACGTGTCGCGCGTGAAGGACGAGCATCGCAGGGTGCTGGACGACATCTACGGCTCTACCAGGGCTCTGGCCGGCCGCCGCGTGCTCATCGTCGACGACGACATCCGCAACATCTTCGCGCTGTCGTCGGTGCTCGAGGACTACGGCATGGACATCCGCACCGCCGACAACGGGCGCGAGGCCATCAACATCGCGCAGAAGGGCGACCTCGACGTGATCCTGATGGACATCATGATGCCGGAGATGGACGGCCTCGAAACCATGCGCGAGATCCGCAAGATCCAGTCATGCAAGGACCTGCCGATCGTCGCGGTGACCGCCAAGGCGATGAAAGGGGACCGTGAGCGCTGCATCGAGGCCGGGGCATGGGACTATCTGTCCAAGCCGGTCGACCGCGAGCAGCTCCTGAGCGTTCTCAAGGCTTGGCTGCAACGCTGAAACCGAGGCCCGCACCATGAGCGTACCAGTACCCGCGATCACCTCCCACGAGGAAACGGCGCTCGGCGCCGCAACCCCGCTGGATCGATCGAACATCCTCATCGTCGACGACCGGCTCGACAAGCGCGTCGTCTTCCGCACCATCCTCGAGGAGCTCGACCAGAACATCGTCACCGCGTCCTCGGGCGAGGAGGCCCTGCGCTGGCTCCTCGACAACGAGTGCGCGGTGATTCTCCTCGACGTGAACATGCCCGGCATGGACGGCCTCGAGACGGCCGAGCTCATCCGCGCGCGCAGGAAGTCGGCGCACACGCCGATCATCTTCATCACCGCGTTCGCCGACGAGATGCATACCGCGCGCGGCTACTCGCTGGGCGCGGTGGACTACATCCTGTCGCCGGTGGTGCCGAACATCCTGCGCAGCAAGGTGAAGGCGCTGGTGCAGCTGCATCGGCTGAACGCCGAGCTGAAGAAGCGCTCCGACGAGCGCGTCGCCCTGGTGAAGGAGCAGGCCGCGCGCTCCGTGGCGGAGGATTCGCAACGCCGCGCGAGCTTCCTCGCCGAGGCGACGCAGGTCATGGCGAGCTCGCTCGACGTCGACACCATCCTCAAGGGCGCGGCGGGCCTCGTCGTGCCCTACATGGCCGATTACGGCGCCATCATCCTCGCCAACGACGACGGCACGGTGCGCGCGCAGAAGAGCGCCTGCGTTGCGGGCTGGGAGCCGTACCTGGAAGCCCATCGCGAGGACTTCGAGGCGCTCATCGCCAAATGCCGGGCGCGGGTGATCGAAAAGGGCGCCCACGAGATGTGCGATCGGCTCACCGGGCCTCCCGCCGACGGCGATGCCGCCGACGAGTCGCCGGTGGGCGAGATCCACGCATTCCCGCTCATGACGCGCGGCAAGGTGCGCGGAGCGCTCATGCTGGCCCTCGGTCCCTCGGCGCGCCGCCTCGCCGGCGCCGACCTTTCGCTCGCCGACAGCCTCGCCGGGCGAGCGGCGAGCGCGCTCGACAATTGCCTCCTGTACGAGGAGATCCAGCGCGCCGACCGTCGCAAGAACGAGTTCCTCGCCACGCTCTCGCACGAGCTGCGCAATCCGCTCGCCCCGATGCGCGCGGCGCTGCACATGCTGCGCTCGCAGGCGGTCGAGCCGGAGCGCTCACGCGCGCTCCTCGAGACCATGGATCGCCAGGTGGCGCAGATGACGCGCCTGGTGGAGGACCTTCTCGACATCTCGCGCATCACGCGCGGCGCCATCGAGCTCAGGCGCGAAACGCTCAACGTCTCTTCCGAAATCCGAAATGCCATCGAGTCGTGCCAGGGCCAGCTCGAGATCGGCGGCCACGACGTCGTCGTGAACCTGCCCAAGGAGGCGCTCCAGGTCGTCGCGGATCGCGTGCGCCTGCAGCAGATACTCGAGAACGTGATCCTCAACGCCGCGAAATACACCGATCCCGGCGGACGCATCGAGGTCAACGCGGAAGGCACGCTTGCCGACGTGGTGATTCGCGTGCGCGACAACGGCATCGGCATCGCCCCGGACAAGCTGCAACAGGTGTGGGATCTTTTCGTGCAGGTCGACGAGTCGCCGGAGCGCATCCGCAAGGGCCTGGGCATCGGGCTCGCGTTGGTGAGGGACCTGGTACGCCGCCACGGCGGAACGGTCGAGGCCGCGAGCGACGGCCTCGGCAAGGGCAGCACCTTCACCATCCGCATGCCGCGCGCCGGCCGCCACGACGTCGCCCAGCCCGTCGCAGAGCCGGCGCCGAAGGCCGCCGAGTCGAGCGCGCCCAAGCGCGTCCTCATCGTCGACGACAACCTGGACGCCGCGGAAACCCTGGCGATGATGCTCGAGCTTCTCGGCCAGCAGACGCGCCAGGCCCACGAGGGCGACGGCGCCCTGAAGGCGGCGCTCGAATACCAGCCCGAGCTGGTCTTCATGGACATAGGCCTGCCGGGACTTTCCGGCCACGAGATCGCGAGCCGCATGCGCCGCGACCTCGGCATGACGCAAACCTACCTCGTCGCGCTCTCCGGCTACGGTACCGAAGAGGATCGCCGCAAGTCGCTCTACGCGGGCTTCGACAGCCACCTCGTGAAGCCGCTCGATCCAGCGACCCTGCCGGACATTCTCGCCGCGGCCGAGCGGCGCAAGGGTACGCCGGTGAATGCTATGATTGCGCCGTGATTTCCACGCTTCTCCCGCACACGGCAAGCGAAAGGGCCCAGGTTATGAGACCGCCAACTACGCAGCTCTCCGGAGGAAACCGGTAGGCGGGCACGCTCGCGTCGGGAAATCGACGAAAAGCGCGGCTCGTCCGCGCTTTTTTCTTTTCGAGGATTCACCATGGTCAACATCACGCTTCCCGACGGCTCGGTCCGCCAATTCGAGAAACCCGTATCCGTGGGAGAGGTCGCCGCGTCCATCGGACCGGGGCTCGCCAAGGCAGCCCTCGGTGGCAAGGTCGACGGCAAGCTGGTCGATGTCTCGCACCGCGTCGATCACGACGCGAAGCTCGCCATCGTCACCGACAGGGACGCCGACGGGCTCGAGCTCATCCGCCATTCGACCGCGCACCTCCTCGCCTATGCGGTGAAGGAGCTCTTTCCGGACGCCCAGGTGACGATCGGTCCGGTGATCGAGAACGGCTTCTACTATGACTTCGCCTACAAGCGCCCCTTCACGCCCGAGGACCTCGCGGCGATCGAGAAGCGCATGGCCGAGCTCGCGAAGAAGGACCTGCCGGTCGCGCGCGAGGAGTGGAAGCGCGACGACGCGGTGAAGTTCTTCGAGTCCATCGGCGAGAAGTACAAGGCCGAGATCATCGCGGCGATCCCGTCGGAGCAGGGCATCAGCCTGTATCGCGAGGGCGACTTCGTCGATCTATGCCGCGGGCCGCACGTGCCCTCGACGGGCAAGCTCAAGGTTTTCAAGCTGATGAAGGTCGCGGGCGCGTATTGGCGCGGCGACTCCAGGAACGAGATGCTGCAACGCATCTACGGCACGGCGTGGGCGAAGAAGGAGGACCAGGACGCCTACCTCACGATGCTCGAGGAGGCCGAGAAGCGCGACCACCGGCGCATCGGCAAGCAGCTGGACCTCTTCCACATGCAGGACGAGGCGCCCGGCATGGTGTTCTGGCACCCGAAGGGCTGGGTGCTGTGGCAGCAGGTCGAGCAGTACATGCGCCGCGTGTACCGCGACAACGGCTACCAGGAGATCAAGTGCCCGATGATTCTCGACGTGTCGCTCTGGAAGAAGTCGGGCCACTGGGAGAACTACAAGGAGAACATGTTCTTCACGGAGTCCGAGAAGCGCGAGTTCGCGGTGAAGCCGATGAACTGTCCCGGCCACATCCAGGTGTTCAACTCGGACCTGAGGAGCTACCGCGATCTCCCGCTGCGCTACGGCGAGTTCGGCGCGTGCCACAGGAACGAGCCTTCGGGCGCGCTGCACGGCATCATGCGCGTGCGCGGCTTCACGCAGGACGACGGCCACATCTTCTGCACCGAGGACCAGATCCTCCCCGAATGCGCCGCGTTCACGACGCTCCTGCAGAAGGTCTACGCGGACTTCGGCTTCACGGAGATCATCTACAAGGTCGCGACGCGGCCCGGGAAGCGTGTGGGATCCGACGATCTCTGGGAGAAGGCCGAGCACGCGCTCACCGAGTCCCTGCGCCAATCGGGCGTCAGGTTCGAAATCTCGCCCGGCGAGGGCGCCTTTTACGGCCCGAAGATCGAATACTCACTGAAGGACGCGATCGGCCGCGTGTGGCAATGCGGCACTATGCAAGTCGATTTCAACATGCCGCGCCTCCTCGGCGCGGAGTTCGTCGACGAGGACAACACGCGCAAGAGCCCCGTCATGTTGCACCGCGCCATCGTGGGCTCGATGGAGCGCTTCATCGGCATCCTCATCGAGAATCACGCGGGCGCGCTCCCGCTTTGGCTCGCGCCGCTGCAAGTGGTCGTGATGAACGTGACCGAACGCCAGGAGTCGTATGTGCGCGAGGTCGAGGCGGCGCTGCGCGAGGCCGGTTTCCGCGTTGCCGCCGATTTGCGGAATGAGAAAATAACGTATAAAATTCGAGAACATAGCATTCAAAAACTTCCTTACCAGCTGGTTCTGGGAGACAAGGAAGTCGCCGCAAGGACGGTCTCAGCGAGAACGCGCGCCGGGGAGAACCTGGCACCGGTCGCGCTCGAGGCCTTTATTTCGCGCTTGAAAAGCGAAACCGAAGCTCGTAGTTGAATGCCTTGAGGGGTGCCGTTTCCTGAGTTCGAGATTACGTCAGGTTTCCGCGCCAAACGATTGACTTTTAGAGGACATTTCGCATAGCTCAGGATAAATCAGTACGCATCAACGGCGAGATCAACTGCCCGGAAATACGCCTGGTCGGAGTCGAAGGCGAGGCGATCGGGATCGTGAAAATCGAGGACGCGATGAAGATGGCGGAGGACGCGGAGATCGATCTCGTGGAGATCGCCCCGACCGCGAAGCCGCCCGTTTGCCGTTTGATGGATTACGGGAAGTTCAAGTATCGCGAGAGCAAGAAGGCGCACGAGGCCAAGCTCAAGCAGAAGCAGATCCAGGTGAAGGAAGTGAAATTCCGCCCTGGCACGGACGAAGGCGATTACAAGATCAAGGTTCGCAACCTCACCCGCTTCCTCACGGAAGGCGACAAGACGAAGGTGACGTTGCGGTTTCGGGGCCGCGAGATGGCGCACCAGGAGCTCGGCATGCAGCTCCTGAAGCGCGTGGAGGCGGACCTGAAGGAAGTCGGATTGGTCGAGCAGTGGCCCAAGCTCGAAGGGCGCCAGATGATCATGATTCTGGGGCCCAAGAAAAAGCATTGACCGCGTAAGCGGACCAGCGGGGCGGTCGTTGGAGCGGACAGCAAGCTGCCGCTCAACGACGCGTAGCAGAGAGAGGGTGACTTCAGGTTCAAAAGCGCGGAAGGGTTCCGCCACCTGCTGCACCAATGCAAGGAGGGCAAACATGCCCAAGATGAAGACCAAGAGTGGCGCCGCCAAGCGCTTTCGGGTCCGCGGAAGCGGCTCGATCAAGCGTTATTCGGCGGGCAAGCGCCACATCCTCACCAAGCGCACCACCAAGAACAAGCGCCAGCTTCGCGGCGTCGGGAAGGTCCATGCGACCAACCTCGGCCACGTGAAGCAGATGCTTCCCTACGCCTAAGGAGCCGCCACCATGCCACGCGTAAAACGCGGAGTCACGGCGCGCGCGCGCCACAAGAAGGTCCTGGACCAGGCCAAGGGTTACCGCGGCCGCCGCAAGAACGTATACCGGATCGCCAAGGAAGCGGTGATGAAGGCGGGGCAGTACGCCTACCGCGACCGGCGCAACAAGAAGCGCGAGTTCCGCGCGCTCTGGATCACGCGCATCAACGCGGGCGCCCGCGAAGCGGGTGTCTCGTACAGCCAGTTCATGGCGGGCCTGAAGAAGGCCGGCATCGACGTGGACCGCAAGATCCTCGCCGACCTCGCGGTGTTCGACAAGCCTGCATTCGGCAAATTCGTCGAGCAGGCCAAAGCGAGCCTCGGTGCCTGACGCGACGTAAAACAGACAAGGGGCTCGCAAGAGCCCCTTTTCTTTTGATGAAAGAACTCGAACAAATCATCTCCGCAGCGCGCGAAGCGATCGCAGCGACGTCCAGCATCGCGGACCTCGAGCAGGTGAAGGCGCGCTTCCTCGGCAAGGCGGGCTCGCTCACCGAGCTCCTGAAAGGGCTCGGCAAGCTCTCCGCGGAGGAGCGCCCGAAGGCGGGCGCCGCGATCAACTTGGCGAAGGGCGAGGTCGAGGGCATGCTGCAGGCACGCCGCGACGCGATCCTCGCGAGCGAGCTCGACGCCAAGCTCGCCGCTGAAGCCATCGACGTGACGCTTCCCGGCCGCGGCCAGGGGCCCGGCGGGCTTCATCCCATCGCGCGCGCGCAGGAACACGTCGAGAGGCTCTTCCGCACCATGGGCTTCTCGGTCGCCGACGGCCCCGAGATCGAGGACGACGAGCACAACTTCACGGCGTTGCGCATGTTTCCGGACCATCCGTCGCGCAGCATGCAGGACACGTTCTACATCGAAGGCACCGACAAGGTGCTGCGCACCCAGACTTCGCCGGTGCAGATCCGCTACATGAAGTCCCACGCGCCGCCGATCCGCATCATTTGCCCCGGGCGCGTGTACCGCAAGGACCACGACGCCACCCACTCGCCGATGTTCCACCAGGTCGAGGGCCTGTGGGTCGAGGAGGGCGTGAGCCTCGCGGACCTGAAGGGAACGATCACGCAGTTCTGCCGCGCGTTCTTCGAGCGCGACGACATCGCGATCCGCTTCCGCCCCTCGTACTTTCCGTTCGTGGAGCCGGGCGTCGAGATCGACATGGAGTGGTCGCGCAAGGACGGCGAGGTGACCTACCTCGAGATCGCGGGCGCCGGCGTGGTCCATCCCGACGTGTTGCGCAATGGCGGCATCGATCCCGAGACGTATTCGGGCTTCGCGTTCGGCATGGGCCTGGACCGCCTCGCGATGCTCAAGTATGGCGTGAACGACCTGCGGCTCTTCTTCGAGAACGACCTGAAGTTCCTCGCGCAATTCCGATGAAGATCTCGCTCGGGTGGCTGAAGGAGCTGGTGGCGGTGCAAACGCCGGTGGGCGAGCTCGCGCACGCGTTCACCATGGGCGGCCTCGAGGTGGAGGAGATCACGCCGGTCGCCGCGGATTTCTCCGGCATCGTCGTGGGCCTGGTGAAGAGCGTGGCACCGCATCCGAACGCCGACAAGCTGCGCGTGACCGAGGTCGACGCGGGCACGGGCGAGACGCTCACCATCGTGTGCGGCGCGCCCAACGTGGCCGCGGGGCAGAAGGTGCCGTGCGCCTTGATCGGCGCGAAGCTCCCCGGGCTCGAGATCAGGAAGGCGAAGCTGCGCGGCGTGGAATCGAGCGGCATGCTGTGCTCGGCGCGCGAGCTCGGGCTGTCCGGGGACCACGGCGGGCTCTTGGTGCTCGCGCCCGATGCGCCCATCGGCCGCAATGTGCGCGAGGTCCTCGCCCTCGACGACGTCTATCTCACGCTCAAGCTCACCCCGAATCGCGGCGATTGTCTGTCGATGTTCGGCGTCGCGCGTGACCTCGCGGCGATCGTGGGCGCGCCGTTGCGGCTGCCCGCGGTCGCGCTCGCGCCGGCCGCCGCGACCGAGACGCGCGCAGTGGCCATTTCCGAGCCGCGCGCCTGCGGGCTGTATTTCGGGCGCGTGATCCGCGGGATCGATCCCGCGGCGAAGACCCCCGCGTGGATGGCGCGCCGCCTCGAGCGCGCGGGCCTGCGCGCCATCAGCCCGCTCGTGGACATCACCAGCTACGTGATGCTCGAGCGTGGCCAGCCGATGCACGCCTTCGACAACGCGAAGCTGAGGGGCGCGATCGGCGTGCGCTTCATGGCGCCCGGCGAGAAGATCAAGCTCCTGAACGAGCAGGAGGTCGGGTATCGCCCGGGCCTCGTCGCAATCACCGACGATTCGGGCCCCATCGCCCTGGGCGGCGTGATGGGCGGCTTCGACAGCATGGTGGGACCCGGCACCCGCGAGGTGTTCTTCGAGTCGGCGTTCTTCCATCCCGAGGCGGTGCAGGGCAAGGCGCGCGAGCTCGCCCTCGCGAGCGACGCCGCCTATCGCTTCGAGCGCGGCGTGGATTTCGGCGCGACCCGTGCGGCGCTCGAACGCGCCACCGAGTTGGCACTCGAGATCTGCGGCGGAAGCGCCGGCCCGGTGAGCGAAGCGCGCGGCGATCTTCCCGCGCGCAATGCCGTACGCGTGCGCAGCGCGCGCGTGGCGCGGCTCCTGGGTTACCCGGTGGCCGACGGCGAGATGGTCGATATCCTGCGGCGCCTGTCGTGCGAGGTGGCGGTCGAATCCGATGCGATGCGCGCCACCCCTCCCACCTGGCGCTTCGACCTCGCCATCGAAGAGGACTTTGTCGAGGAGATCGCGCGCATCCACGGCTACGAGGACGTTCCGGCGGTCGCGCCGCGCTCGCGCCTGCCCATGCTTCGCCTGCGCGAGGGCAAGCGCGATCGCTTCGAGCTTCGCCGCAGCCTCGCCGCGTTGGGATACCAGGAAGTGGTCAACTACAGCTTCGTCGCGCCCGAGTGGGAAACCGATTTCGCGGGGAACGCAGCGCCGATCCGCGTGGCCAACCCGATCGCGAGCCACATGAGCGTGATGCGCACCACGCTTCTCGGCGGCCTCGTGCAATGCCTGCGCTCGAACCTGAATCGCAGCGCCGAGCGCGTGCGCATGTTCGAGATCGGGCGCTGCTTCGAGGGGAGCCTTCCCGATCTCGCGGTGCAGCCCGAGCGCGTGGCGGGCCTGGCTTTCGGCCTGCGCTGGCCCGAGCAATGGGCCGTAAAGGGGGAGGGAATCGACTTCTTCGACGCCAAGGGAGACCTCCAGGCCGCCGCAGGAGGCCGCCGGCTCGATTTCGCCCCCGCGACGCACCCTGCGTGCCATCCGGGGCGCTGCGCCGCGGTGAGCTTCGAGGGCAAGCCCATCGGCATGGTCGGCGAGCTCCATCCCCGCCTGCAGCAGAAATACGAGCTGCCCTCGGCGCTCATGGTCTTCGAGGTGCTGTCCGACCCCCTCCTGGCCGGCGACTACCCGCGCTTTGCCGGGGTCTCCCGAATGCCGGTGGTACGCCGTGACCTGGCCCTCCTGGTGGCCGAGGAGGTGCCCCTGGGTGCCATGCTGGCGGCTGTCCGCGCCGGCCTTCCCACCTTCGTCCGGGAGGTCGAAGTGTTCGACCAATACCGCGGAAAAGGGGTCGAGCCCGGCCAAAAAAGCCTTGCCCTACGGATAGTTATGCAGGATACTGACAGGACTTTGACAGATTCGGACGTGGAGGGTGTCGTGGCCTCCATTCGCCAGCAACTCAACGAAAAATTCAAAGCCAAGCCGCGCACGTGAAAGACAAAGTCACCCTCACCAAGGCGGAGCTGGCCGACCTCATGTTCGAGAAGGTCGGGCTCAACAAGCGCGAGGCCAAGGACATGGTCGAGTCCTTCTTCGAGGAGATCCGCATTGCCCTGGAACGGGGCGAGATGGTGAAGCTCTCCGGATTCGGCAATTTCCAGCTCAGGAAGAAGCCCCAGCGCCCCGGGCGCAATCCCAAAACCGGGGAGGAAATCCCCATCACCGCGCGTCGCGTGGTCACCTTCCATGCGAGCCAGAAGCTGAAGAGCCTGGTGGAGAAGTCCTTCAATGGCCATGGAGAACCTGGCGACGACTGAGCTCCCCGCCATCCCCGCCAAGCGCTATTTCACGATCGGCGAAGTTAGCGAATTGTGCGGGGTGAAGCCCCATGTGCTGCGTTACTGGGAGCAGGAGTTCACGCAGCTCAAGCCCTTGAAGCGCCGCGGCAACCGGCGCTACTACCAGCACCACGAAGTGCTCCTCATCCGTCGCATCCGCGAGCTCCTCTACGAGCACGGCTTCACCATCAACGGCGCGCGCAACCGCCTCGAGGAGCCGAGCCCGGGGTCGCTGCCGCGCGGGGGCGATGGCCAAAGGACCATGACCGTTCCTCAGCCCATCTCGCCCTCGAGCATCCGCAAGGAATTGAAGAGCATCCTCAAAATGTTGGAGCGGTAGGACCCGGCTCTCCGCTATAATTTCAGGCTCGGTCGGGGCGTAGCGCAGCTTGGTAGCGCACCTGCATGGGGTGCAGGGGGTCGGAGGTTCGAATCCTCTCGCCCCGACCAAACGATTTTCCGGATAGCCGCCACGCGCGGCTATTTTTTCGTCGAGCGCCCCGTAGGACAGGGCCGACAGAGGCGGGGGCGGCGCTCCAGTAAAGTTGTCGCACCGACCCGCTGCGAGACGCCCATGAGCGCATCCGATTCGATTCCCGCCAGGCCCATCACGACGCTCATCCCTGCCGGGCTTCATTACCAGGAGGCGCAGATACTCGCCCCGGTCAGGGCCGGGGATCGTGTCGAGAACTACCAGACGACTCGTGTCGCGAAAGACGGCGCGCGCAAGCAAATTTCGCTCGCGGTTTCCCCGGTCCATGACAAGGCCGGCAAGATCGTCGGGGCCTCCAAGATCGCACGCGAGGTCACCCGCCGCTAGCTCCGTTCCCTCTTGGGGGCGGAGGTTCGAATCGGCTCGTGCCCGACCACATTCTTGCATGCGCCCGTGACTCGACTTCCCGAAAAGATGCCCGCCACCCCGGGTGCGATCTCGATTCCCGACGCGTCTTTCCGCAAGCTCGTGGACGGCGTGCGCGACTACGCCATCTTCCTGATCGACCCCGAGGGGTACATCCAGACCTGGAACGAGGGTGCGCGGCGCATCAAGGGATACGAGCCCGAGGAAATCATCGGCCAGCACATTTCGCGTTTCTATCCGGCGGAGGCCATCGAGCGCGGATGGCCGGCCCAGGAGTTGGCGGCCGCCGCCAACGCCGGGCGTTTCGAGGACGAGGGCTGGCGCCTGCGCAAGGAGGGGACGGCGTTCTGGGCGAGCGTCGTCATCACCGCGATCCGCGACGATGGCGGGCGTCTCACCGGCTTCTCCAAGATCACACGCGACCTCACCGAGCGCCGCGAGAACGAGGAGCGCCTGCGCCGCAGCGAGGAGCGCTTCCGCCTGCTCCTCGAGGGCGTGGCCGACTACTCGATCTACATGCTCGACCCGGAAGGGCGCGTGAGCAGCTGGAACGCCGGGGCGCAGCGCCTCACCGGCTACCACGCTGACGAGATCGTCGGCCATTCGTTCGAGCGCTTCTACCCGCCCGAGGATGTCGAGGCGGGCCTGCCGGCCGACGAGCTGCGCGTGGCGAGGTTGAACCGCCGCGCCGAGAGCCGCGGCTGGCGCGTGCGCAAGGACGGGACGCGCTTCTGGGCCGATGTCGTCGTCACCGCGCTGCACGACCGCAGCGGAGAGCTGCGCGGATTCGCGAAGGTCACGCGCGACCTCTCGGAGCGCAAGCGCATGGAAAATCTCGAGGACGAGGGGCGCCACCTCACGGAGTTCCTCGCGATGCTCGCCCACGAGCTGAGGAATCCCCTCGCCCCCATCCGTAGCGCGGCCTCCATCCTCGGCGCCCAGCCCAACCTTTCTCCCCAGGCGGCCTGGTGCCGCGACGTGATCGAGCGCCAGGCGCTGCACCTCACGCGCCTGGTGGACGACCTGCTGGACGTGAGCCGCATCACGCGTGGCAAGCTCCTCATGCAGACCACCACCATCGACGTGAACGAGGCCGTGCATCGCGCGGTGGAAGCGGTGCGGCCCCTCGTCGAGCAGCGCGGCCATCGACTCGAGCTCGACCTCGCCCGGGCGCCCATCCTCATGAACGGCGACTTGACGCGCATCACCCAGGTGGTGATCAACCTGCTCAACAACGCCGCGAAGTACACGCGCCCGGGCGGCGAGCTGCGCATCGAAACGCAAGTGGATCGCGACAACGCGTTGATCCGCGTGAAGGATAACGGCGAAGGCATCTCGCCGGAAACGCTGGAGGGCGTGTTCGACCTTTTCTCGCAGGGCGAGCGCACGCTCGATCGATCCGAGGGCGGCCTCGGAATCGGGCTCACGCTGGCCCGTCGCATCGCCATCCTGCACGGCGGCGCCATCTCGGCGCGGAGCGATGGGGTGGGCAAGGGCGCGGAGTTCACCGTGTCGTTGCCGGTGTTGCGGTAGAATCGGTTATCCGATCGGGAGAGACCCGGGCTTTCAGCCAGGCCCGGGCGCCGAAGGGGTAGCACCCGCAAACTCTCAGGCAAAAGGACCGGTCGGACCCGGGAATTTACCCCGGACTCTGGAGAGCGACGGCGTGGCCGTCCACCGAAGGGGCGCGCGGACGGGACAAAATCCCGCTCCGTAATCTCTCAGGTATCAAGGACAGAGGGGTCGTGCGAGCCGCGAGGCGCGCCCGGCCCCTTTCGCGTTCCTGACCTCGGAGAGATCTTGCTGAAGACGACACCGCTCCACTCCCTGCACCGCGCCGCGAACGCGCGCATGGTGGATTTCGGCGGCTGGGACATGCCGGTCCATTACGGCTCGCAAATGGAAGAGCATCACGCTGTGCGCACCGGCGCCGGCCTCTTCGACGTGTCGCACATGCAGGTGGTCGACGTCGAGGGCGCGGGCTCCCGCGAATTCCTGCGCCGCGCGCTCGCCAACAACGTCGACAAGCTGAAGGTCCCCGGCAAGGCGCTCTACTCGTGCATGCTCGCCGAGGACGGCGGCGTGGTGGATGACCTCATCGCCTATTTTTTCCACGAGGATTTCTTCCGCCTCGTGGTGAACGCCGGCACCGCCGAGAAGGACATCGCGTGGCTGCAGGCGCTCGCGTCGACCTGGAGAGCGGCGATCACGCTCGAGCCGCGCCGCGACCTCGCCATCATCGCGATCCAGGGTCCGCGCGCGCGCGCGACGCTCTGGAATGCCTTTCCCGCGACGCGCGCCGCCACCGAAGAGCTGAAGGCCTTCAGCGCCGCCATGGCCGGCACCTTCATGGTCGCGCGCACCGGCTACACCGGCGAGGACGGATTCGAGGTGGTGCTGCCCGCGAGCCAGGCGCCATCGACCTGGCAGGCGCTCGTCGCCGCGGGCGCGCGCCCTTGTGGCCTGGGCGCGCGCGATACGCTGCGCCTGGAGGCCGGCATGAACCTGTACGGCCAGGACATGGACGAGCGCACCTCACCCCTGGACGCGGGCCTCGCCTGGACCGTGGACCTCGCGGCCGATCGCGATTTCGTCGGCAAGGCCGCTCTCGCGAGGGATGGCAAGCGCGAGGAATTCGTGGGCCTCCTGCTCCTCGACGCCGGCGGCGTGCTGCGCGCGCACCAGAAGGTGGAGAGCGCCGCGGGCGAGGGCGAGATCACCAGCGGCACGTTTTCGCCGACCCTCGCGCGCTCCATCGCGCTCGCGCGGTTGCCGCACGGCACCACGGCCGGCGAGACCGTTCAAGTGCAGGTCCGCGACAAGCGCCTGGCGGCGCGCGTGGTGAAGGCGCCCTTCGTGCGCAACGGCAGGATTCTCGTCGACATCCCGGAGGAAAGAAAATGAAACTCCCGCAAGAGCTGCGCTACACGCAATCGCACGAGTGGGTGCGCCGCGAATCCGACGGCACCGTGACGATCGGCATCACCGACCACGCCCAGGAGCAGCTGGGCGACATCGTCTTCGTCGAGACGCCGCAGGCCGGGCGCAAGGTCTCCGCGGGCGAGGCGATCGGCGTGGTCGAGAGCGTGAAGGCGGCCTCCGACATCTACGCGCCGGTCGCGGGCGAGGTCATCGCGTCCAATGCCCAACTTTCCGCCGCGCCCGAGAAGGTGAACGAGGACGCCTTCGCCGCGTGGATGTTCCGCATCAAGCCCACCAACGTCGCCGACATCGAGAAGCTGCTCGACGCCGCCGCCTACGAGAAAGCCGCAGCGGCCTGAACGCCCGCGCGAGGAAAGCCGACCATGCCCGATACCCCCCAGCGCGCGAGCGCGCGCCAGAGCCTTCCCGAGCTCGAGGACCACGCAGCCTTCGAGCGCCGCCACATCGGGCCCGATCCCGGCGAGCAGGCCGCGATGCTCGGCGCGCTCGGCTTCGAATCGCGTGCCGCGCTGATCGACGCCGTGGTGCCGGCCGCGATCCGGCGCAAGAGCGCGATGGACGTGGGGGCGCCGCACACCGAGGGCGAAGCCCTGTCCGCGTTGCGCCGCATCGCGGAGAAGAACCTGGTTTTCAAGTCGTACATCGGCCAGGGCTACTACGAGACCTACACGCCGGGCGTGATCCTGCGCAACGTATTCCAGAACCCCGCGTGGTACACGGCTTACACCCCGTACCAGCCCGAGATCTCGCAGGGCCGCCTGGAGGCCCTCATCAACTTTCAGACGATGGTGACCGACCTGACCGCGATGGCGATCGCCAACGCCTCGATGCTGGACGAGGCGACCGCGGCGGCGGAAGCGATGACGCTCTGCCTGCGTTCCGCCAAGGGAGCGTCGCGCGTCTTCGCGGTCGCCTCGGACGTCTTGCCGCAGACGCTCGACGTGGTGCGCACGCGCGCCGAGCCGCTCGGCATCGAGGTGCGCGTGGCCGCGCCCGAGACGCTCGGCGAAATCGATGCGTTCGCGGTGCTGGTGCAGTACCCGGGCGTGGACGGCGATGCGCGCGACTACGCGCCGCTCGCCGCCGCGGTGCACGCGCGCGGCGGCTTCGTGATCGCCGCGGCGGACCTCCTCGCGCTTGCGATCCTGAAGGCCCCGGGCGAGTGGGGCGCCGACGTGGTGGTCGGTAATTCGCAGCGCTTCGGCGTGCCGATGGGCTTCGGCGGCCCGCACGCCGGCTACATGGCGACGCGCGACGAGCTGAAGCGCAACATGCCGGGGCGCCTGGTGGGCGTCACCGTCGACGCGCAGGGCCACACCGCGTACCGCCTCGCGCTGCAGACCCGCGAGCAGCACATCCGCCGCGAGAAGGCCACGTCCAACATCTGCACCGCGCAGGTCCTGCTGGCGGTGATGGCGTCGATGTACGCGGTGTATCACGGCCCCGCGGGGCTCGAGCGCATCGCGCGGCGCGTGCATCGCCTCACCGTCATCCTCAAGGCGGGGCTGCAGCGGCTCGGATTCGACGTGGCGACGCGCGCGTTCTTCGACACGCTTGCCGTCGCGAGCGCCGGCAAGGCCGCCGCCATCGTCGAGCGCGCCAGGGCGCAACGGGTGAATTTCCGCCACATCGACGGCGAGCGCCTCGGCATCTCCCTGGACGAGACCACGACGCGCGCCGACGTCGAGGCGATCCTCGCCATCTTCGCCGGCAAGGCGGCCGGCTTCTCGGCGCTCGACCTCGACCGCGACGGCGCGGACGCGATTCCGGCCGCGCTCGCGCGCACCTCGCGTTACCTCGCGCACCCCATCTTCAACCGCCACCACTCCGAGACCGAGATGCTGCGCTACCTGCGCAGCCTCGCCGACAAGGACGTGGCGCTCGACCGCTCCATGATCCCGCTCGGCTCGTGCACGATGAAGCTCAACGCGACCAGCGAGATGATTCCCGTCGGATGGAAGGAGTTCGCGCACATCCATCCGTTCGCGCCGCCCGACCAGTGGACGGGATACCGCGAGCTGATCGAGGACCTCGAGGCGCGGCTCGCGAAGGCGACCGGATACGCGGCGGTGTCGATCCAGCCCAACGCCGGCTCGCAGGGCGAGTACGCGGGGCTCCTCATCATCCGCAAGTGGAGCTCGGCGCACGGCACCAATCCCGCCTCGGCGCAGATGGCCGGCATGAAGGTCGTGGTCGTGGGCTGCGACGCGGGGGGCAACGTGGACCTCGCGGATCTCGAGCGCAAGGCGGTGGAGCATGCGCACGATCTCGCCGCGCTCATGGTGACCTATCCCTCGACCCACGGCGTATTCGAGGCCGGCGTCACCGCGATCTGCGAGATCGTCCATCGCCACGGCGGCCAGGTCTACGTGGACGGCGCCAACATGAACGCGATGGTGGGGCTTTGCGCGCCGGGAGAATTCGGCGGCGACGTGTCGCACCTGAACCTGCACAAGACCTTCTGCATCCCGCACGGCGGCGGCGGTCCCGGCGTGGGACCCGTGGCCGTCGGCGCGCATCTCGCGAAATTCCTTCCAGGGCATCGCGCCCTGGCTTCGTCGGGCGAGGCGATCGGCGCGGTCACGGCCGCGCCCTATGGGAGCGCCTCCATCCTGCCGATCTCGTGGATGTACATGGAGATGATGGGCGCGCAGGGGCTCACCGCGGCGAGCGAGGTGGCGATCCTCAACGCCAACTACGTTGCCCGGCGCCTCTCGGCGCACTACCCGGTGCTCTACGCGGGGCCCGGCGGCCTCGTCGCGCACGAATGCATCCTCGACCTGCGCGCATTGAAGGAGAGCTCCGGCATCGGCGTCGAGGACGTCGCCAAGCGCCTCATCGACTACGGATTCCATGCGCCGACGATGTCCTTTCCCGTGGCGGGCACGCTCATGGTCGAGCCCACCGAGAGCGAGTCGAAGCTCGAGCTCGACCGCTTCTGCGACGCCATGATCGCGATTCGCGCCGAGGTGCGCGCGGTGGAGGAAGGGCGCATGGATCGCGAGGACAACCCGCTCAAGCACGCGCCGCACACCGCGGCCGCGGTCAGCGCGGATGCGTGGCCACACGGCTATTCCCGCGAGCTCGCCGCCTATCCCGTGAAGAGCCTGCGCGCCAACAAGTACTGGGTGCCGGTGGGCCGTGCCGACAACGTCTATGGGGACCGCAACCTGTTCTGCTCGTGCGCGCCGCTGGAGGGCTACGAGTAGCGCAGGACAGCGGGCGTCGGCACCTCGTACAAGCTATAATTTTGCCTCGAATGCGTATCCTCCTCTCGAACGACGACGGCTACTTCGCCCCAGGACTCGCCGCCCTCGCCGAGGGCCTCGCTTCCCTGGGCGAGATCACGGTCGTCGCACCCGAGCGCGATCGCAGCGGCGCCTCCAACTCCCTTACGCTCGATCGCCCGCTGCTGCTCTCCCATGCGCACAACGGCTTCCACTACGTGAACGGCACGCCGACCGACTGCGTGCATATGGCCGTGACCGGGCTCCTCGACTTCGAGCCCGACGTCATCGTCTCGGGGATCAACAGCGGCTCCAACATGGGCGACGACACCCTCTACTCGGGCACGGTCGCCGCCGCCACCGAAGGCTATCTGCTCGGCATTCCGTCGATCGCGGTGTCGCTGGTGGGCAAGGAGTTCGCCCATTACAAGACCGCGGCGCGCGTGGCGCACGACCTGGTGAAGCGCCTGGCGAGCGCGCCGTTCGGGGCGCCCGTCCTGCTCAACGTGAACGTGCCCGACGTGCCGTACGAATCGATCAGCGGCGTGGAAGTTACGCGGCTCGGCCGGCGCCACAAGGCGCAGCCCGTGGTGGAAGGAAAGAATCCGCGTGGCGAGACGGTGTATTGGGTGGGTCCCGCCGGCGCCGCGCGTGAGGCGGGCCCGGGCACGGACTTCAACGCGCTCGAGCGGGGCGCCGTATCGGTCACGCCGCTGCAGGTGGACCTCACCCACGCGCAGCAGATTCCGCTCATCTCGAAATGGATCACGCAATGAGCGGGCGCGACGGCATCGGCATGACCTCCGAGCGCACGCGCATGCGCATGATCGAGGCGCTGCGCGCCGACAAGATCGTGAACGAGCGCGTGCTGGGCGCGATGGCGGAAATTCCGCGCCACATCTTCGTCGACGAAGGCATCGCCTCGCGCGTCTATGAATTCGACACCGCGCTTCCCATCGGCCATGGCCAGACCATCTCCGCGCCCATCATCGTGGCGCTCATGACCCAGCTCCTTCTGGAGAAGTCGCCGATGAACAAGGTGCTCGAGGTCGGCACCGGGTGCGGATACCAGACGGCCGTGCTCGCCCGGCTCGTGAAGGAGGTCTACACCCTGGAGCGCATCGCGCCGTTGATGGACAAGGCGCGCCGGCACCTGCGCGACCTGCGTTTCTACAACGTGCGCTACAAGCACGTGGATGGGCACGAGGGATATCCGGAAGGCGCGCCTTACGACGGCATTCTCATGGCGGCTTCCGCGACCCACGTGCCGGAAGCGCTGAAGCAACAGCTCGCCGTGGGCGGACGCATGGTGCTTCCGGTCGGCACCGACGAGCAGTGGCTCTACGTGATCGATCGCGACGACAAGGGCTTCATCAAGAAGCGCTGCGCCGGAGTGCATTTCGTGCCGCTGCTGACGGGGCTCGCGTGAAGCGCCTGGCGCTCATCGCATTGATGCTGATGCTCGCCGCGTGCGCGGCGCGGCGTCCCGCACCGGTCTCGGACCGAGCGCCGCCGCCCGCGCCGCAGGTCGCGGAAGAGCCGCAGCCCGTGCCCGAGGTCCCCGCGGAAAAGCCCATCCCGACCCACGTCGTGAAAAAAGGCGACACGCTGGTGAGCATCGCGCTGCAATACGGGCTCGACTACCGCGAGCTCGCCGCGTGGAACAACGTCACCAACCCGAACCGCATCGACATCGGCCAGGTGCTGATCCTCGCGGCGCCGGGCGGCATGGCCTCTGCGAGCGCCCCGGTCACGACGCCGCTCTTGCAGGCGGGACCGCCCATCGAGGCGCGCCCGCTCGCCAACACGCCCGCGACCAAGGTCGAGCCGCGCGCGGCCAAGGTGCCTTTCTCCGAGCGGGCGCTGGCGCAGATGGGCGCGCCGGACGCGGGCGGTCCCGCGGTGACGGGTCCCGCGCCGCCGCCCGTCGAAACCGTGGCGCCGCCCACGCCGCCGGCGCCGGTCGCGGAGCCCGAGAAGCCCGCCGGCACCGACAACGAGGACGTGGACTGGATGTGGCCGGCGAAGGGCAAGGTGCTCGCGTCATTCACCGAGGCGAGCAAGGGCATGGATATCGCCGGAAAGAAGGGCGCCCCGGTGCTCGCCGCGGCCGGCGGGCGCGTGGTCTACGCGGGCGTGGGCCTGCGCGGCTACGGCAAGCTCGTCATCATCAAGCACAACAACATCTGGCTCTCGGCCTATGCGCACAACGAGAACATCCTCGTGAAGGAACAGCAGGACGTGCGCAAGGGGCAGAAGATCGCCGAGATGGGCTCCACCGACACCGATCAGGTGAAGCTCCACTTCGAGGTGCGCCGCCAGGGCAAGCCCGTGGACCCGGCGAAGGTCCTGCCGGCGATGTAGTCAGAGCGCTGCGGCCAGCCGCGCGAGCGCCACGCTCCAGTCGCCATCGGCGGCCTGGCGATAGACACGCGCCGCCGGAAACCATGGCGAGCGGGCGCCTTCGACGCCCCAGCGCCACTCCGGCGGATGCGCGACCAGGACATGCATGGGCCTAACCAGGCCGGCGCGCAAGTGACTGTTGGCATTGCTCACGCCCACGTAGGCATCCGCTAGCGAGAGGAGGGCCAGCACGTCGTCGAGGTCCTCGTTGCAGGCGCTGAAGTCGTGCACCGGAGCGCCGAGGGCTTCGGCCAGGCGCGCGCGCTCGCCGGCGCGCGGCAGGCGCTGCACCGAGATCCACGTCGCACGCCGGCCGCGCAGGGCGCCGCCCAGCGCGCCGATGTCGACTTCCTTCAGCTGCGATCGCGAAGGTCCCGTCGCCTCGACGCCGCCGCGCCACGTGAGCGCGCTCCACGGGCGCGGACCCAGGGCGAGCAATCTCTCGCTGATCGACGCCAGGCGCCCGGCCTCGGCCGTGAGGGCGAGCGGCAGCGGCGCGTCGGCGGCGTGCTTCATGCCGAGAAGCCAGGGAAGGTCGCCGACGTGTACCCGCTGGAGGCCGGGCGCGGGACTCGCGTCGGCATCCATGCCGAGCGTGAAGAGCCCGGTGCGCGCGAGCATCGGGTGCAGGCGCGAATCGCCGCGGAAAGCGAGCAGCGCGCCGCGACCCGCGAGCTCGCCGGCGAAGCGCAGGAAAAAGAGCACGTCGCCGATGCCTTGTTCGGCGAGGAGCGCGAACGAGCGGCCGTGCAGCGACGCGGGAAGCGGCGCCGCGCGCGCGTCCGGCGGCGCGGCCACGAGCCCCTGGGCGAAGAGACGCCATCGGTATTCCGGCCAGCCTCGGGCGAAGTCGCCGCCGCGGATGAGGACGCGCGCGAGGTTCTGCCGCGCCGCGGCGAAGTTGGGCTCCCGTGCGATCGCCTCGCCATAGGCTCGAGCGGCCTCGTCCCAGCGCGCCGCGGCCTCGAGCGCGAGCCCGAGGTTGTTGTAAGCCTCGAACCATGCGGGGTTCGCCTCGAGGGCCGTACGGAAGCACGCGATCGATTCCGCGGCGCGCCGTGTGTCGCGCAGCAGCAGCCCGAGGTTGTTATGGAAATCGGGGATCGACGGATTTGCCGCAATGGAGGCGCGCATGCGCGCCTCGGCCTGGATGGCGTCCCCGCGCTGCCATTCGATGAGACCGAGGTAGTGCGTCGCCACGGCATGGGCCGGATCGCGCGCGAGGATCTCGCGATAGGCGAGTTCGGCCTCCTCGAGGCGCCCGCGCTGGTGGGCGGAGAGCGCGGCCTTGAGCCGCGCGTCGGCGGAGAGCGGCTCGGCGGCGATCTTGCCGTGACAGTCCTTGTAGCGTCGAGCGCTCCCACAGGGGCACGGCTCGTTGCGGCGCGGCACGCTCACGCGGCGCGGAAGTCCCGCACCAGGCGCGCCAGCTGGCGCAGCTCCTCGCGGCTCGCGCCGGTGCCGTAACGCGCCTCGACATAGCGCCCGATGATGAGCTCGGCCTCGGCGGCGGCGATCGGGCGCTCGCGCCGAATGCGCGCGAGGTAATCCAGAGGGCCCTCGTGGGGCGCGCGCGGCACCCCCGCGGCGGCTAGTTTGGCGCAGAAGCGATTCCATGCGATGAGCGACGCCTCGCGGCGCGCCGGCCGGTCGCGTACCAAGAGCCCCACAGAGATCGCGCCGAACACGACGAAGGTCGAGACGAGGAGCCAGAAGCCGAGCGTGCGCCAGTCCGCCGTCGGGAAGCCCAGCTGCGAGAAGAACTGGCGCTGCTTGTCGGTGTTGTAGCCCACCACCCATTGGTCCCATTGGCTGTTCATCGCCTGCCACGCGTTGCGCACACCGGTGAGCAAGCCGAGGGGATCCGCGGCCATGATCGAGGAGTACACGCCGATCGGGCCGAGCGCGGCGTTCACGCCGCGTTCCACGCGCAGCGGCGAGACCGCGCCGGTGGGATCGACGCGCGTCCAGCCCTCGCCCGCGAGCCAGATCTCGGTCCAGGCGTGGGCGTCGGCCTGGCGCACGATGAGCTCGTTGTTGATCGGGTTGACTTCGCCCCCCTGATAGCCGGTCACGATGCGCGCCGGAATGCCCGCCGCGCGCATGAGCAGAGCGAAGCTTCCCGCGTAGTGCTCGCAGAATCCCTTCTTCGACACGAACAGAAAATCGTCGTAGGGATTGAGCCGGTCGAGGGGCGGCGGCTCGAGGGTGTAGGTGAACTCGCGGTTGTAGAACTGGAACGCCGTCGCGAGGATGGCGCGCGGATCGGCGGACTCGCGCGCCCATTGGCGGCCGAGGGCCACGGTGCGCGGGTTGCGCTTCTCGTCGAAGGCGAGCGCGGAGTCACGCGCGCCCGGTCCATCGCGCTCCCCGTAGCGGTAGTCGAGGTACGAGCTCATCTCGTAGCGCCTCCTCTCGGTCACCGGGCGCCGGTCGCGCACCTGCAGGTCGACCAGCACGTAGGCCCCGGCCGGCAGCACCGCGGGCACGTCGAGCGCGAAGAGCCATGTCTTGTTGTGCGGCTCGAGGGTGACGCTATAGGTGGTGCGCTGCGCGCGCCTCGAATAGTTCATGGTTCCCGCCGGCGCGATCCGCGCAACGCTCCATGTCGCGCCGTCGAAATCGACCATGACCGGACCGCGCCAGTAGAGCGTGGAGAAGGGCGGGCGCTCGCCCTCGAACTGCACGCGGAAGGCGAGCGCGTCGGACTTGATGAGGTTGGCGATGTTGCCGGGAGTCATGGTCTCCGAGAGGCCCGTGCTCGCGGAGCGCGTGTCCTGCGGGAGCGCCCAGAGCGGCCCCTGCGCCCGCGGAAAGAGGATGAAGAAGGCGACCATCAGCGGCAGCGCCTGGGCCAGCAATGCGGCCGCGGGCCGCAGGCGCTCGCCGAGCGTGGGCGTGGTGCCCACGCGATTGAATCCCACCAGCGTCGCGATGAAGATCCACACGCAGATCAGCATGTAGAGCCCGAGCGGGATCGTCTGCGAGAAGAGGAAATTGGTGAGCACCAGGAAGAAGCCGAGGTAGATGCTGAGCGTGACCTCGCGCTGCGTACGCATCTCGAGGAGCTTCAGCGCCGACATCATGATGAGGAACGTCACGCCCGCCTCGCGCCCGAAGAGCCGCCCGTACTGCATGAAGCTCGCCATGGCGGCGGCGATGGTGAGGCCGGCGGTCACCCAGGGCGAGGGCAAATGCATCGCGACCCACGCGCTCCACGCGCGCCACGAGAGAACCGCGAGGAAGAAGGCGCTCACCCAATAGGGCAGGCGCAGCAGGTGCGGCGCAACCACGAAGGCCATGGCGGCGATGAGCCACAGGACGTTGCGCACGTCCAGGTGCGGGGAGGCCGGTGCGCGGCTCATTCGCCGAACAGCGCGAGCGCCTCGAGGCAGCGCGTGCGGTGCGCCTCGCCGCGGGCCGGCGCGATTCTCACACCGGGGATGCGCAACCCGTAGCTCTGGCCGAAGCGCTCCGCCTGGATCACCCAATGCGCGAGCACCGAGAGGCGGCGCTCGATGTCCGCGCCGTGGGCTTCCTCCCACTCGAGCCACAGCTCGCTCGAGGCCATGGCGCTGAACTCCTTGGTGAGAAGGCCTTGCTCGCGCGCGAGCGCCTTCCACGCGATCAACTTGGGCGCGTCCCCGGGGCGATAGGAGCGCAGCACGTTGAATTCCTCGTCGCCGGCGATCGGGATGCCTTCCTCCGAGGCGCTGCGCGATTGCGCGGGCGGGGTGCCGGCCATGGGATCGGGCTTCGGATAGACGATCACCTGCAGGTCGAAGTCCACGTACGACCATGCGTGGAAGAGCCCCACCGGATAGCGCGTGAAGACTTCGACGCGCCCGCAGCGCAGCAACCCGCGCCGCGGCGCCGCCACCGGCAGGTACAGGGCCGCGGTCTCGCCCGGCACCACGTCGGCGTACACCGGCTCGTCGCCCTTGCGGCGCATGGCGATCGCGAAGCGCGTCTGCGCGGGCGTCTCCACGGTCACGCCGAAGTGCGCCGCCTCCCCCGCGAACACCGGATCGCAGCGTCCCGGGCGCAGCTTGAGGTGCGCGAGGTTGCGCCAGGTGTGCAGCATCGCCACCCCCGCCATGCTGACCAGCGTGAAGGTGAGCACGAAGCCCAACGACAGGGCGTAGTTGATCGAGGCGACGAGCAGGATCAGCACCGTGAATGCGAACGTGTAACCCTGGCGCGTGGGCAGGATGAAGATGCGCCGCTGGACGAGCGTGACCGGAGAGCTTTCCGGCACGTTGGCGCGGAAGATCCAGTCCGAGATCGACTGCCTCAGGTCTGCGAACACGGTTGCGAGTTACTCGGGCGAAAGGCTTGGGTAATCCGCGGCACGCGCGATCAAGGGATGGGAACGCCCGAGATCAATTCCCTGGCGGGATCGAAGGTCCCCTTCACCGCGTCGGCGTTGCCGTGCAGGCGGTGGCCCACCACCGCCGGGAGGATCGCCTGCACGTCCTCCGGAAGCACCTGGCGGCGGCCTTCCATCATCGCCCAGGCCTGGGCGGCGCGCAGGATCGCCACACCGGCGCGCGGCGACAATCCCTGGGTGAAGCGCGGCGAGTGGCGGGTGTGGTTGATCACCTGCTGCACGTAGTCGAGGAGCGCTTCGGAGACCTGCATCTGCGGCACCGCCTTCTGCAGCTCCATCAACTGCTCGGCGTTCATGGCCGGCTCGAGATGCTGGATCATGTCGCGGCGCTCGGCGCCCCTGAGGAGCTCGCGCTCGGCCTTGGCGTCGGGATAGCCCAGGGCGATGCGCATGAGGAACCGGTCGAGCTGCGACTCGGGAAGCGGAAACGTTCCCACCTGGTGCATCGGATTCTGTGTGGCGATCACGAAGAAGGGCTCGGGCAGCGGGCGCGTCTCGCCCTCGGCGGTGACCTGGTGCTCCTCCATCGCTTCGAGGAGCGCGCTCTGCGCCTTGGGGCTGGCGCGGTTGATCTCGTCGGCGAGGATGATCTGCGCGAAGATCGGTCCCGAGTGGAAGCGAAACGTCGAGCTCTCGCGGTCGAAGATCGACACGCCGATGATGTCGGCGGGCAGCAGGTCGGAAGTGAACTGGATGCGCTGGTAGTCGAGGCCCAGCAGGCGCGCGAGCGCATGCGAGAGCGTGGTCTTGCCGACGCCGGGGACGTCTTCGATCAGCAGGTGGCCGCGCGCGAGGATGCACGCCATGGCGAGGCGGATCTGGCGTTCCTTGCCGAGGATGATCTGCCCGGCCATCGCGATGACGGCTTCCGTGGGTCCGGCGGCGAGGCGGCTGCGAGCGTCCAGAAGCATGTAAAAAAGGGAACCTTGTCAGCGGTTTACAAGTCCATCGGTATGCATGGCGAGGATATCATGAGCCCTCGTCGCCCCACGTTTCGCGCGCCGCGCGGGAAGGTTGAGTTTGGAAGGCTGTTTACTCACAATAGTTGCATCCCTCTGACGTTCGCAGGAAAGAGACACGATGATTCGCAAGACCATTGCCGCATTGCTCGTCGCGCTGGCGCTGCCCGCCGTGGCGCAGAGCGTTCCCGCCGCCAACTACTCGGACATCTGGTGGAATCCGAACGAGTCCGGGTGGGGCGTCACCTTCACTCAGCATCCCACCAGCAACCAGGTGTTCGCGGTCTGGTACACGTACGATCCCCGCGCGGCCGACTCGGCCTCGCCCGGCAACTTCAAGCCGCTGTGGCTCGTCATGCCCGGCGGCCAATGGGCCACTCCCACACATCTCACCGGCGACGTGTATGTGACCGTCGGCACGCCCTTCGCGCAGAACTGGAACACCGCTTCCATCTTTGCGACCAAGGTCGGCACATTCGTCTTCGACTTCTCGTCGACCGGCACCGGCAGCTTCTCGTACGCCATCGCGGCGCCCTCGGGCCTCGCGAGCGCGGACCCGGCGTTCGGCATCCCTTCCTTCTCGGGAACCAAGCAGATCCAGCGCCAGCCGTTCTAGTACCATCGCGGCATGACGACCGCGCTCTTCACCCACGGCGATTGTGTCTTGCACGAGATGGGCGCCGGGCATCCCGAATCGCCGCAGCGATTGAAGGCGATCCTCGCCGCGCTCGAGTCCTCGGGCCTCGCCGCCAGGCTCGACCTGCGCGAAGCCCCCGAGGCCGGGCGTGAGCATCTCGAGCGCGTGCACGACGCGGCGCACGTGGACCTCATCTTCGAATCCGCGCCGCAACGCGGCTACGCCTACCTCGATCCCGACACGTCGATGAACGCGAAGTCGCTCTCGGCGGCGCTGCGCGCCGCGGGCGCCGTGGTGAGCTCCACCGACATGGTGATGTCGGGCAGGGCGCGCAACGCCTTCTGCGCGGTGCGACCGCCGGGCCATCACGCGACGCCCGCCCGGCCGATGGGCTTCTGCATCTTCAACAACGTGGCCATCGGCGCCATGCACGCGCTCGAGGCGCACGGCCTCGAGCGGGTCGCGATCCTCGACTTCGACGTGCACCACGGCAACGGTACCGAGGACGCTTTCCACGAGGATCCGCGCGTCATGCTGTGCTCGACCTTCCAGCATCCCTACTATCCGTACTGCGGCGCGGACTCCGGCAACGAGCACATCATCAACGTGCCCTTGCCGGCGATGACCGACGGGCGCGGCTTCCGTGAGGCGGTGACGCGCCACTGGCTCCCCGCCCTCGAGGCCTTCGCGCCGCAGATGGTGTTCGTCTCCGCGGGCTTCGACGCGCACAAGGACGATCCGCTCGCGTATCTCAAGCTGGGCGACGAGGACTACCGCTGGGTTACGGAGAAGCTGGTGGACGTCGCCGAGCGCCACGCCGGGGGGCGCGTGGTCTCCACGCTCGAGGGCGGCTACAACACCGATGCGCTCGGACGCTGCGTCGTGGAACACGTGCGCGTTCTGTCTGCTTGAGAGAACCGCATCTTTCCGCGAGCCTTGGTTCGACGGCGCGGCGAAAGGGAAGGTTCGAGTAGGTCGCACACCCGGGAACGAGCGGCCACGGCTCGGGGCGCCGTGGTGCCCGCGCTCTGCAGATCACGACGGCGCCTGCGCAACTCGGGCTCAGCCCCTACTTCCGATCTCTCGATCGGGAGCCCTCAGACAGTGCTCGGCGACCTCCCCGTCATGATCTGCGTCGCTTGGCCCGTTTCAGGGTGTGCGACCTACTCGAACCTTCTCTTTCGCCGCGCTGTTGTCTTCAGCGCCGCAGCGAACGCGGCGCGGGCTCCAGCGGTCGCCGTGAGCGCAGTGAAAGCGAACGGGGATGTCGCCGAGCACTGTCTGAGGGCTCCCGATCGAGAGATCGGAAGTAGGGGCTGAGCCCGAGTTGCGCAGGCGCCGTTCGCTTTCACTGCGTGAGGGCACCGCGAGCGCCACGCGAGCGACGCAAGCTCCCGGGTGAGGCGTAGCCCCATCCCACCTCCAACGGCGCCCTCTAGCCTTCTGAAAGGAGTCGAGTGGGATCGCACGCCGCGCGAACCGCGAAGCGTTTCTCGCGAGATTTTGCGCCACTCACGAGCGTCACATCGCGCTTGGCGATGCCGAGTATTCCCGCGATGAACTCGATGAGCGCCTCGTTGGCGCGGTCTTCGAGGGCCGGAGCGGCGACGCGGATCTTGAGAGCGCCGCCGTGCAGGCCCGCGACCTCGGTGCGCTTGGCCCCCGGTTGAGCGTGAATCGAGATCACGAGCGCGCCGTCGGCCGCTCGGCGGTGCCACGCCGGCAAGGCGCTTACTGGCCGGGCAGGCTTGCCGCGCTGCGCGGCGGCACGAGGCCGATCAGCGCCCAGTTCTGGGTGTTGATGGCGGTGTGGATGATGTTGCGGTACTGCGCGGCGTGCGCGTAGGCCCAGGGCGACGCGAGGAAGTTCTGGTAGAGCACCTCGAAGTTCTGCGCGTCGCAATAGCCGCTGAACGCGCAGGCGAGCTGCGGCTCGCGGTTCAACGTGACGCAGTCCGTGGTCATGTCGCACGCCACCAGCGAGAACGCGCCGAGCAACGCCGAGGCCTCGGGCACCTCGCCCTGCGGGCCGATGCGCAGCTGGTTGGCGACCGACGATTGGGCGAGGAAGTTGCCGACGATCATCAGCGCTTCCGGATCGCGCGTCTCGAGGAGACCGATCACGCGCGAGAAATCGTCCATCGCGACCGGTCGCGAGGTGGTCGCCACCTGCTCGGTGCTGCGGTTGGACTGGTTCAGCTTCGCGTTGAGCTCGGCCACCAGCATGCGCGCCTGGGCGCGCGCGTCGCCCTGGTGTGCCGCGGCGGCGTAGAGATCCTCGATCTCCTTCTGCGAGATGTTGGTGCCCTGGAAGCGCAGGCAGCGTTGCGTGTTGTCGGCGGCGTCGTAGGCGGCGACGCGCCGGGTGTTGTTGGCGTCGCCCGGGGTGAGGCTCGCCAGGAACTGCTTGCGCTGCTTGGCGCTGTAGGCGGCGATGTCCTCGTTGATCGTGGTGGTGAACTGGCACTCCTCGAGCGCCTTGGCGAGGTGGTAGCGCTCGTCGCCGGTAAGATTTGCACGTCGCGCGTTGAGGCCGTCGGCAAAGGCCTTCAGGTCACGGGCGGCGCGGAATTCCAGGGACGCGGGGGAGGCGCGCATCTGCTCGGCGCGGGCCACCGGCGGGGGAAATGAAACGGCGGCCTGGATGGGCTCGGAGCGCACGCCCATCACCACGGCCTTCATGGCGGATTCGTCGCTGACCGCACCGGATTTGGGCGTTTCGCTCTCGCGCGCCGCGGAAACGACTCCCGTGTACTTGCTCGTGATCAGCAGCCCGTACGCGACGAGCGAAGCCAGGCCAATGGCCGTAAGGCGGTTCATGCCGGGGAGTCTGGGGTAAAAAGGGTTGTTTCGTCAATGATTTCCGCTAAATCCCCCGAGGGCCGGGGGGCCCGGAAAGCTGTGAGATCCGTCACATCAGTGATGCAGGATCTTCGAGAGGAACTGCTGCGCGCGTTCCGAGCGCGGCTTGCCGAAGAAATCGTCCTTGGGAAGGTCCTCGACGATGAGGCCCTTGTCCATGAAGATCACGCGCGTCGCGACCTTGCGCGCGAAGCCCATCTCGTGCGTGACGACCATCATCGTCATGCCTTCCTTGGCGAGCTCCACCATCACGTCGAGCACCTCGTTGATCATTTCCGGGTCGAGCGCGGAGGTGGGCTCGTCGAAGAGCATCGCGATGGGGTCCATGGACAGGGCGCGCGCGATCGCCACGCGCTGCTGCTGGCCGCCGGAGAGCTGGCCGGGGAACTTGTCCTTGTGCGCGAGAAGTCCCACGCGATCGAGGAGCTTCAGGCCCTTGTCGCGCGCCTCGCCCTCGTTGCGGTTCAGCACCTTCACCTGCGCGAGCGTGAGGTTCTTCTCCACCGACATGTGCGGGAAGAGCTCGAAGTTCTGGAACACCATGCCGATGCGCGAGCGCAGCTTCGACAGGTTGGTCTTCGGGTCGCTCACGGAAATGCCGTCCACCGTGATCTCGCCCTTCTGGAAGGGCTCCAGGCCGTTCACCGTCTTGATGAGGGTGGACTTGCCGCTGCCGGACGGGCCGCACACCACGACCACTTCGCCCTTGGCGACCTCGGTGGTGCAGTCGGTGAGCACCTGGAACTGCCCGTACCACTTGCTGACGTTCTTGATGTCGATCATGGCCATGGAAGTCTCACGCCCCGCTTAGCGAATCACTGCGATTTTCGCCTGCAGCCGCTTCACGAGGAGCGACAGGCTGAAGGAGATGACGAAGTAGACCCCCGCGGCGAAGGAATACATCTCCACCAGCCGGTAGTCGCGGTTGGCGATCTTGGCCGAGGCGCCGAGGAAATCGGTGGCCGAGATCACGTACACGAGGGACGTGTCCTGGAACAGGATGATGGTCTGCGTGAGGAGCACCGGCACCATGTTGCGGAAGGCCTGCGGCAGCACGATGTGCCCCATGGTCTGCCAGTAATTCAACCCCAGCGCATAGCCCGACCACACCTGGCCGCGCGCCACCGACTGGATGCCGGCGCGCATGATCTCGCAGTAGTACGCGGCCTCGAACATCATGAACGTGATGAGCGCCGAGTAGAAGGCGCCGACCTGGATCGGCCGGTCCGCTCCCATCACCCAAGCGCCGATGTAGGGGACGAGGAAGAAGAACCAGAAGATCACCAGCACCAGGGGGATCGAGCGCATCAGGTTCACATACGCGCCGGCGAGGAGCGAGATGGCCTTGAGATGCGAAAGCCGCATCATCGCGAGGATCGTGCCGAAGATGATGCCGCCCGTCATCGCGAGGAGGGTGAGGGTGACGGTGAAGGTCATGCCCTCCCGGAAGAGGTAGGGGAGCGACCGTTGGATGACGCCGAAGTCGAAACCGGAATCCATGTCAGTGCCCAGCCAGCGGCGCGCCGCCCGCGGCGATGAGTCCGGGAACGCGCACGCGGCCCTCGATCCAGCGCATGAACAGCACCACGATGAGGTTGGTGACGAGGTAGAGGGTGGTCGCCGCGGCGAACGCCTCGAACACCTGGAAAGTCATCTCCTGCATGGCACGCGCGCGCCCGGTGAGCTCCATCAGGCCGATGGTGAGCGCGACCGAGGAATTCTTGATGATGTTCATGAACTCCGAGGTGAGCGGGGGCAGGATGATGCGGAACGCCTGCGGCAGGATCACGTGCACGTAGGTCTGGCCCTGCGTGAGGCCCATGGCGGTCCCCGCCATGCGCTGCCCGCGGGGCAGCGACTGGATGCCTGCGCGCACCTGCTCGGCCACGCGCACGGAAGTGAAGATGCCGAGGCAAAGCACGGCGGGAATGAAAGCGCTCCACGGCGGAGGCATCTGCTTGATCGCGTCGCCCAGGCCCTTGGGAAGGAACTCCGGGAACACGAAGAACCAGAGGAACATCTGCACGATGAGCGGGATGTTGCGGAAGATCTCGACATAGCCGTTGCCCAGTCGCACCACCCACGGGTTGGTCGTGGTGCGCAGCGTGCCGACCAGCGAGCCGATGACGAGGGCGATGACCCACGCGCAGAGCGCGGTGACGATGCTCCAGCCCAAGCCCACGATGAGGTAGTGCAGGTAGGTCCCGGTTCCGCCCGGCTCGGGCTGGAAGAGGACTCCCCAGTTCCAGTTATATTTCAAGCGCCCCCCCCTGGAAACAAAATGGGGGCCGGCGGCCCCCATCTCACGGCTGGCTTACTGGTATGCGGCCGGATCGCCCGAGTCGGTGGGCGCGGCGAAGACCTTCTTCAACGATGCCGACATCGGCACATTGAGGTTCAAGCCCTTCGGCGGGATCGGCTTCTGGAACCATTTTTCGTAGATCGCGTTGATCGCGCCGGATTTGTAGGTATTGGCGGTGGAGTCGTCGACTATCTTCTTGAACGCCGCGTCGTCCTGCCCCCGCCGAGATCTCGTAGTCGGCGGGGCTCCTCGACTGCGCAGCGAGGCTGTAGAGCAGGATGTCGTCCATCACGAAGGCGACGGCGCGGCCGGTCTCGACCATCTGGAACGCCTCGGGGTGGCCGTTGGCGGAGACGATGTTCATGCCGAGGTTCTGCGCGGCGTTGATCTCGGTGATCTGCTTGATGTTGGTGGTGCCCGCGGTCGAGACGATGGTCTTGCCCTTGAGGTCGGCGAGCGTCTTCACGTTCGACGACTTCTTCGCGACCCAGCGGTTGGCGGTCACGAAGTGGGTGTTGGTGAAGCTCACCTGCTTCTGGCGCTCGATGTTGTTGGTGGTGGAGCCGCACTCGAGGTCGATGGTGCCGTTGGCCATGAGCGGGATGCGGTTGGCCGAGGTCACCAGCTGGTAGTTGACCTTGAGGTTCGGCATCGCCAGGGCCTTCTTCACGTCGTCCACGACGCGGTTGCAGATGTCCATCGTGTAGCCGATGACCTTCTGCTGGTCGTCGTAGTACGAAAACGGGATCGACGCGTCGCGATGGCCGATGGTGATGGCGCCGGTCTGCTTGATCTTGTCGATGGTCTGGGCGAAAGCCGGCGCGCCGATGAGCGTGCAGGCCAGGGCCGCGACGGCGGCCTTCAGGGTGCGATGCATGTAAAACCTCCTGGGTTGGGATGAGGATTGGCGGCTAGGGACTAGCTCCCGAGAGGACCGGCCGCTTCTGGCGGCTAGGATACTCGGGAAGCGGTTTGGAGGACAATCACGGTTTCGGTCCGTCGGGCCCTCCCCATGCATTTCCCCACCCACGAGCAGAAGCAGGCGCTGCTAGAGCAGGTGTTGCGAATCGCCGACCAGAGGCAGCAGGCGGCGGCGGCCAAGGAAGCGCGCGCCTTCATCGCGCAGTACTACGACAACGTCGACCCCGAAGACCTGGCCGATCGCGCGCCCGAAGACCTCTACGGCGCCGCCATGGCGCACCTGGCCTTCGCCCGGTCGTTCGCCACCGGGATGCCTAAGCTGCGCGTGTACAACCCGCGGCCGGAAGAACACGGCTGGTCGAGCCCGCACACCGTGATCGAGATCATCAACGACGACATGCCGTTCCTCGTTGACTCGGTGACCATGGAGGTGAACCGGCAGGGTTACACGCTGCACCTCTTCAACCATCCACTCTTCGCCACGCGGCGCGACCCCGAGGGAGTCCTCAGGTCGTTCGGCCCGCCGGGCGACGAGGGCCGCACCGAGTCGCTGATCCACGTGGAGATCGACCGCGAGATCGCGCCGGCCAAGCTGAAGGCGATGGGCGAAGGCATCCTGCACGTCCTGGGCGACGTGCGTGCGTCCTTCGAGGACTGGGAGCAGATGCGCGCGCGCATGACCGACATCGTGAAGGATCTCGCCGCGCCGGGCGCGTTCCTCCAGGGCGAGGAGACCGACGAGACGCGCGCCTTCCTGGAATGGGCCGCCGACCATCATTTCACCTTCCTCGGCTACCGCGATTACGAGCTGAACGTCGTGGACGGCGAAGACCAGCTGAAGATCGTGCCGCGCTCCGGGCTGGGGGTGCTGCGCGAGCCCCGGCTGGGCGGGGTCTCGGCGAGCTTCGCGGAGCTGCCGCGCGAGCTGCGCGCGCTAGCGCGCGAGCCGCGGCTCCTCGTCCTCACCAAGGCCAACGCGCGCTCCACCGTGCACCGGCCCGGCTACCTCGATTACATCGGCGTGAAGAAATTCGACGCCGCCGGCAAGGTAGTCGGCGAGCGGCGCTTCGTGGGCCTCTACACGTCCTCGGCGTACCACGCCGACCCGAGCGAGGTGCCGCTCCTGCGCCGCAAGGTCGCGCAGGTGATCGAGCGCGCGGGCTTTCGCCAGTACAGCCACATGTACAAGAACCTGCTGTCGGTGCTGCAGGAGTATCCGCGCGACGAGCTCTTCCAGATCGACGCGGACACGCTCCTCGAGACCGCGCTCGGCATCCTGCGCCTGGGCGACCGCCGCAAGACGCGCGTGTTCGTGCGCCGCGACCTCTACGGGCGCTTCTACTCGTGCCTCGTGTTCCTGCCGCGCGAGAGCTACAACACCGATGCGCGCGTGAAGATCCAGGAGATCCTGAAACGCCACCTGAAGGGCAGCACGGCGGAATTCACCGTGAACCTCTCGGATGCGGTGCTCGCGCGGCTGCACATCCTGGTGCGCGCGAGCCCCAAGGAGGCTCCCACCTACGACGTGCGCGCGATCGAGAACGACATCGCGCAGGCCACGCGCCGCTGGGAAGACGACCTCAAGATCGCCCTGATCGAAGCGCTCGGCGAGGAGCGCGCCGCGGCCCTCATGCGCGGCTACGAGCACGCGTTCCCGGTCGCATACCGCGACGAGATCACGCCGCGCGCCGCGGTGCGCGACATCGCCTTCATCGAGAAGCTCGACGCCGACAACCCCTACGCGGTGAACCTCTACCGCCCGGTCGAGGCCGACGAGCGCTCGCTCAGGCTGCGCGTCTTCCGCGCGGGCGCCTCCGTGCCGCTCTCCGCGAGCCTGCCGGTGCTCGAGAACATGGGCCTCGAGGTCTTGGACGAGGTTTCCTACGAGATCGGACCGGGGGACGCGGAGCCGGTGTTCGTGCACGATTTCGGCTTGAAGAGCCAGCGCCCCACCCCCGACGTGGAGGCGATCAAGAAGCTCACCGAGGAGGCGCTCCTGCGCGTCGCGCGCCGCGAGATCGAGAACGACGGTTTCAACCGCCTCACGCCGCTCGCCGCGCTCGCGCCCGACGACGTCGTGGTGATCCGCGCCTACGCGAAATACCTGAAGCAGGCGGGATTCACCTACAGCCAGGCGTACGTCGAGCAGACGCTGGCGGCGCATCCGGCGATCACCGGCAAGCTGGTGGCGCTTTTCCACGCGCGCTTCGATCCGGCCCTCGGCGAGCACCGCGACGAGCTGCAGAAAAAGCTCGACGACGAGGTGAAGGAGCAGCTGAACGCGGTGCCGGTCGCCGACGAGGACCGCATCCTGCGCCGCTTCCTGTATCTGGTGCGCGCCACGCTGCGCACCAACAACTGGGTGAAGGCCGAGGGCAAGAGGAAGCCCTTCCTCGCCTTCAAGTTCCTCTCGGCGCAGGTGCCCGAGCTTCCCGATCCGCGCCCGCTGTTCGAGGTGTTCGTGTACTCGACGCGCTTCGAGGCGATTCATCTGCGCGGCGGCAAGGTCGCGCGCGGCGGGCTGCGCTGGTCCGACCGCCCCGAGGATTTCCGCACCGAGGTGCTGGGCCTGATGAAGGCCCAGGTAGTGAAGAACGCGGTGATCGTTCCGACCGGATCCAAGGGCGGCTTCGTCGTGAAGAATGGGCCGCCCCCGTCGGAGCGCGATGCCTGGCTGAAGGAAGGCATCGAGTGCTACAAGAACTTCCTGCGCGGGCTCCTCGACGTGACCGACAACCTCGCCGGCGGCAAAGTGGTCCCGCCCAAAGACGTGGTGCGCCACGATGCGGACGATCCTTACCTGGTGGTCGCCGCCGACAAGGGCACCGCGACATTTTCCGACATCGCCAACGGCGTGTCCGCCGAATACGGCTTCTGGCTGGGCGACGCGTTCGCCTCGGGCGGCAGCGCCGGCTACGACCACAAGAAGATGGGCATCACCGCGAAGGGCGCATGGGAAAGCGTGAAGCGCCACTTCCGCGAGATGGGCGTCGATACGCAGAGCCAGGACTTCACGGTGGTCGGCATCGGCGACATGTCGGGCGACGTCTTCGGCAACGGCATGCTCCTGTCGCGCCACATCAAGCTGGTCGCGGCCTTCGACCACCGCCATGTGTTCCTCGATCCCGCGCCCGACGTGGAGGCGAGCTTCAGGGAGCGCGAGCGGATGTTCGCCTTGCCGCGCTCTTCGTGGGACGACTACGACAGGAAGCTCATCTCGCAGGGCGGCGGGGTCTACCCGCGCACGGCGAAAGCCATTGCGGTGTCGGCCGAAGCCGCGGCGGTGCTCGGCATCGAGGCGGGCGAGCTCGCGCCGCCGGACCTGCTCAGGGCTATCCTCAAGGCGCCCGCCGACCTCTTCTACAACGGCGGCATCGGCACCTACGTGAAGGCCGCGCGCCAGTCGAACGCCGAGGTCGGCGACCGCGCCAACGACGCGATCCGCGTCAACGGCCGCGACCTGCGCTGCAAGGTGGTGGGCGAGGGCGGCAACCTGGGATTCACCCAGCTCGGGCGGGTCGAGTACGCCATGCTTGGCGGACGCATCTACTCCGACGCCATCGACAACTCCGCCGGCGTGGACTGCTCCGACCACGAGGTGAACATCAAGATCATGCTCGGCGTCGTCATGGAAGACGGCGAGATGACGCTGAAGCAGAGGAACCAGGTGTTGGCCGAGATGACCGACGACGTGGGCCGCCTGGTGCTCGCCGACAACTACTACCAGACGCAATCGCTTTCGGTCGCGGGCATCCGGCCCGACAAGCTCCTCGACTCGCAGGCGGGATTCATCCGCGCCCTCGAAAAGGCCGGGAAGCTCAACCGCGCAGTGGAGTTCCTGCCCGCCGACGACGAGATCGCCGAGCGGCGCGCCGCGAAGCAGGGCCTCACGGCCCCGGAGCGCGCGGTGCTCCTCGCCTACTCGAAGATCGTGCTCTCCGACGAGCTCGCCACGGCGCCGCTGGTGGACGACGAGTACGTGGCGCGCGCGCTGGTCGCCTACTTTCCGGCGCTGCTGCAGAAGCGCTACGCGGCCGCGATGCCGCGTCATCGCCTGAAGCGCGAGATCGTCTCGACGGTCGTCGCCAACACGATGATCAACCGCACGGGAAGCATCTTCGTGCACCGCATGCAGGAGGAAACCGGCGCCACCCCTGACGAAGTCACGCGCGCCTACATCCTCACGCGCGACATCTTCGGGCTCGACCCGCTGTGGCTCGAGATCGACACCCTCGACAACAAGGTCCCCGCGCAGCTGCAGTACGAGATGCTGATCGACGTGGGCCGACTCGTGGTGCGCTCGACGCTCTGGTTCCTGCGCCGGCGCCGCGAGAAGATGCCGATCGCGCAGGTGATCGAGATCTTCCGGCCCGGCCTGGTGGCGCTGCGCGAGCTCCTGCCCGGCATCCTCGCGCCCGCCGATCGCGTCGCCTTCGAGGCCTCGGTGCAGCGCCTCACGTCGGAAGGCGTGCCCGCGGATCTCGCCGATCGCTACGCGGAGCTGGAGGGCCTGTACGCCGTGCTCGACGCGACCGAGGTCGCGGTGGAGCAGAAGAAGGCGATCGAGCTCGTGGGCGCGCTCTATTTCGCCCTCGTGGGCGAGCTCGACTTGCGCTGGATCTCGGCCAAGATCACCCAGCTGCCGACCGATACTTCGTGGCAGGCGCTCGCGCGAAACGCGCTGCGCGACGACCTCGCGAGCCAGCAACGCGCGCTCACCTCGACCGTCGCGAAGCTCTCGCCGGACTCCACCGAGGCTGCGCAGATGCTCGCCGCCTGGAAGGAGCGCTACGCGCCGGCGATCACGCGCTACAAGACCATGGTGGAGGAGCTGAAGCGCGCGCCGACGCTCGACCTCGCCGTGCTCTCGGTTCTGCTGCGCGAGCTCAGGGCCTTGGCCTGAACGCAAAAGTGGTGTCAGGTACGACTTTTCGAGGAAGACTCCGTCAGCGAAAAGTCGTACCTGACACCACTTTTGCTCAGGGAACGATGAGCGCAGCGACCACGTTGCGCCCCTCGCCCAGAAGGATGTTGTAGGTCCGGCACGCGGCGGGGGTGTCCATCACCTCCACGCCGATTCCCGCCTTGTAGAGCGGGGCGAGGAGCGACGGTTCGGGGAAGGTGAACTTGGCACCCGTGCCGAGCAGCACGATCTCGGGCTTCAACTCCACGATCGCGGCGAGATGGTCGGCGGTGAGCGACTCGATGCGCGCCGCGGGCCAATCGGTGATGAGGCGCTCGGCGCTCACCACCAGGCTCGACGCATGGCGCTTGCCGTTCACCACGACATGGCCCTCGCCGTATCCGGTGAAGGTGTTGCGGCCCTGGGCGTCGTCGCGCTCGAATTTCACGCTAGAATCATAGCGTTTTGCAGCGCAGCATCACAACGAAAATGAACCTGAACGACACCGCGAAGCCCATGGTCCCCGAATTCTCGCGCATCAAGCGCCTGCCGCCCTACGTCTTCAACATCACCAACGAGCTGAAGATGGCGGCGCGCCGCGCCGGCGAGGACATCATCGACCTGTCGATGGGCAATCCCGACGGCCCCACGCCGCGCCACATCGTCGACAAGCTGGTGGAGGTCGCGCAGCGCGAGGACACGCACGGCTACTCGGTTTCGAAGGGCATCCCGAAGCTGCGCCGCGCGATCTGCCAGTGGTACAAGCGCCGCTGGGACGTGGACCTCGACATGGACCGCGAGGCGATCGTCACCATCGGCTCCAAGGAGGGCCTCGCGCACCTCATGCTCGCCACGCTCGACCGCGGCGACACGGTGCTGGTCCCCAACCCGAGCTATCCGATCCACATCTACGGCGCGATCATCGCCGGCGCCGACATCCGCTCGGTGCGCATGACGCCCGGCGTGGACTTCTTCGCGGAGGCCGAGCGCGCCATCCGCGAGCTCTTCCCCAAGCCGAAGATGATGATCATCGGCTTCCCCTCGAACCCGACGGCGATGTGCGTCGAGCTCGACTTCTTCGAGAAAGTCGTGGCGCTCGCCAAGCAGCACGGCATCCTCGTGGTGCACGACCTCGCCTACGCCGACATCACTTTCGACGGCTGGAAGGCGCCCTCGATCATGCAGGTCGCGGGCGCGCGCGAAGTCGCCGTGGAGTTCTTCACGATGTCGAAGAGCTACAACATGGCGGGCTGGCGCATCGGCTTCATGGTCGGAAATCACGAGCTCGTGAACGCGCTCGCGCGCATCAAGAGCTACCACGACTATGGGACCTTCACCCCGCTGCAGGTGGCGGCCGTGGCGGCCCTCGAAGGCCCGCAGGAGTGCGTCGAGGAGATCCGCGCCAAGTACGAGAAACGCCGCGACGTCATGGTGAAGGGCCTGCACGACGCCGGCTGGATGGTGGAAAAGCCCAAGGCCTCGATGTACATCTGGGCGCGCATCCCCGAGCAGTACCGCGCCATGGGCTCGATCGAGTTCGCGAAGAAGCTCCTCAAGGACGCCAAGGTCGCGGTGTCGCCCGGCGTGGGCTTCGGCGACTTCGGCGACGAGCACGTGCGCTTCGCCTTGATCGAGAACGAGAGCCGCCTCAGGCAAGCGCTGCGGGGGATCAAGGAAATGCTGCGCAAAGACCCGGCCAAATGAAGGTGGTCGCGGTGTCCAACGAGAAGGGCGAGATCACCGATCCCGGGCTTCTCGCCGCGGCCGAACGCGTGCATCGGCAACTGCGCCCGCACCTGGCCGACTACACGGGCCGCCTGCGCGAGGTGCTCGCGGGCGGCGCGCAGATGGCGGTGGCGGTCGAAGGCGGCGAGGTGCGCGGCGTCACCGTCTTTCGCATCCTAGAGAAGACCCATTCGGGCCGCGACCTCTACTGCGACGATCTCGTCACCGACGAGGCGAAGCGCTCGACCGGCGTGGGCCGCGCGCTCATGCAGTACATGGAGGGCGTCTGCCGCGAGCGCAATTGCGACACCTTCTCGCTCGACTCCGGCGCGCAGCGCCAGCAGGCGCACAAGTTCTATTTCCGCGAGGGGATGACCATCACGTCGTTCCACTTCGACAAGAAGATCGGCAAGACCCCCACCGGCGTCAAGTTCTCGTGAAACCCATCCAGGTAGGACTGCTCGGCCTCGGCACGGTCGGCAGCGGCACCATCGAGGTGCTGCGCCGCAACCGCGAGGAGATCTCGCGCCGTGCCGGGCGCGACATCGTGATCACGGTGGCGAGCGCGCGCGACCTCAAGAAGGAGCGCGCGGTCTCCCTCGAGGGCATCGAGCTGGTCCCTACGGCGGGGCACGTCATCGAGCGCCCGGACATCGACATCGTGGTGGAGCTGATCGGCGGCGAGACCGCCGCGCGCGACCTCGTGCTGCGCGCGATCGAAAGCGGCAAGCACGTCGTCACCGCCAACAAGGCGCTGCTGGCCAAGCACGGCACCGAGATCTTCTCCGCCGCCCACAGGACCGGCGTGATGGTGGCGTTCGAAGCGTCGGTGGCGGGCGGCGTGCCGATCATCAAGGCGATCCGCGAGGGGCTTACCGCCAACCGCATCGAGTGGATCGCGGGGATCATCAACGGCACCTGCAACTACATCCTCTCGGAGATGCGCGACAAGGGGTTGCCGTTCGACATGGTGCTCGCGGAAGCACAGCGCCTGGGCTACGCCGAGGCCGATCCCGCCTTCGACGTGGACGGCATCGACGCCGCGCACAAGCTCACCATCCTCGCCGCGATCGCGTTCGGCATCCCGATGCAGTTCGCCAAGGCGTACACCGAGGGCATCACCAAGCTCACCGCGATCGACTTGAAGTATGCGGAGGGGCTGGGCTACCGGATCAAGCTGATCGGGCTCACGCGGCGCACGCCGAAGGGCATCGAGCTGCGCGTGCATCCGACGCTGATTCCCGCCCGGCGCCTCATCGCCAACGTGGAGGGCGTGATGAACGCGGTGCTGGTGAAGGGCGACGCGGTCGGGCCCACGCTCTTCTACGGGCGCGGCGCCGGCGCCGAGGCCACCGCGAGCGCGGTGGTGGCGGACCTCGTCGACGTGACGCGCATGGCGACCTCCGACCCCGAGCATCGCGTGCCGCACCTCGCGTTCCAGCCCGACCGCCTCGCCGACACGCCGATCCTCTCGATGGAGGACATCGAGACCGGCTACTACCTGCGGCTGCGCGCGCTCGACCGTCCCGGCGTGCTCGCCGACGTGACGCGCATCTGCGCCGACCTCTCGATCTCCATCGACGCGATCTTCCAGAAGGAGGCGGGCGAGGGCGAGGACCAGGTCGACGTGGTGATCCTTACCCACCGCACGTTGGAGAAGAACGTGAACGCGGCGCTGCGCAGGATCGAGGCGCTCGCCACGATCCCCGCACCGGTGGTGCGGATCAGGCTCGAAGAGCTGCTTTGAAGTACGTCAGTACGCGCGGCCACACGGCTTCACAAACCTTCACCGACATCCTCCTCGAGGGCCTTGCCCCCGACGGCGGGCTCATGGTGCCGGAGCAGTGGCCGCGCATCATGCCGGTGAAGCTGCAGGCGATGCGCGACCTCGCCTATCCGCAACTCGCCTTCGAGATCCTGCGTTTCTTCGCAGCCGAATATCCCGGCGCCGAGCTCAAGCGCGCCGTGTTCGAGACCTATACGAAGGAGAATTTCGCCACGCCGGACATCACGCCGCTGCGCACGCTCGAGCCCAACCTGCATGTCCTCGGGCTTTCCAACGGGCCCACGCTCGCGTTCAAGGACATCGCGATGCAGCTCCTCGGGCGCCTCTTCGAGCAGGTGCTGGAAAGGCAGGGCCGCACGCTGAATGTCCTCGGCGCCACCAGCGGCGACACCGGCTCGGCCGCGGAGCACGCGCTGAAGGGCAAGGCGCGCATCAAGGTCTTCATGCTCTCCCCCCACGGCCGCATGAGCGCCTTCCAGCGCGCGCAGATGTACGCGCTCGCCGACGCGAACATCTTCAACGTCGCGATCGAGGGCATGTTCGACGATTGCCAGGACATCGTGAAGGCGGTCGCGTCCGACCTCGCGTTCAAGGAAACGCACCACCTGGGCGCGGTGAATTCCATCAACTGGGCGCGCGTCGTGGCCCAGGTCGTTTACTACTTCAAGGGCTACTTCGCGGCGACCCGCGGCAACGACGAGCAGGTTTCGTTCGCGGTGCCCACGGGGAATTTCGGCAACATCTTCGCGGGCCACGTCGCCAAGCGCATGGGCCTGCCGATCCGCCGCCTGGTGCTCGCCACCAACGAGAACGACGTGCTCGACGAGTTCTTCCGCACCGGGCGCTACCGGCCGCGCAAGGCCGCGGATACGTACGCCACCTCGAGCCCTTCCATGGACATCTCGAAGGCGTCCAATTTCGAGCGCTTCATCTGGGATTCGGTCGACGGCGACGGCGAGAAGGTGGCGTGGCTCTGGAAGCAGGTGGAGGAGGAGGGCGGCTTCGACCTTTCGACCGACAAGGCGTGGGAGAAGATCGAGGAGGATTCCGGCTTCGTCTCGGGGCGCAGCACCCACGAGGACCGCGTGAAGACGATCCGCCTGGTGAAGGAGAAGTACGGCGAGGTGATCGACCCGCATACCGCCGATGGCGTGAAGATCGCCCTGCGCATGCGCGAGGCGCGCTACCCGATGATCTGCCTGGAGACGGCGCTGCCGGCCAAGTTCGACGACACCATCGTCGAGGCGCTGGGCGTGCATGCGCCCCGCCCCGCGGGGTTCGAGGGAATCGAGGAGCTGCCGCAGCGCGTGATCCTCATGAAACCCGATGCGGAAGCCGTCAAACGTTTCATCGAGGCGCGATCCGCATAGTAAGATGCGCCCCATGATAGGGCGTAACAAAATGTTTCTGCGCATTCTGATCGTGGTGGCGGGCCTGGGGGCGGCCGACGTCGCCGCCGCGGTGCACACGCTTTATGCCGCGAGCGTGCGCAGCGGCCTCGCGCTCGACGCGCCGATCGCGGGAAACCTCTATGCGGTGAACCTCGCCAACGGCACCGCGACGCTGGTGGGCGCGATTCGCCTGCCGGGCTCCAAGCCGATCGGCGTCACCGGCATGGCGGCGCATCCTTCCACCGGCGTGCTCTATGGGATCACCTCCGAGCAATCGCCCAACCACCCGCGCTCGCTCGTCACGATCGATCCCACCAGCGGCGCCGCGACGCTCGTCGGCGACCTCGGCATGATCGGCTCGGACATCGCTTTCGACGCGAAGGGCACACTGTACGTCTGGCTGCCGGCCACCTCCCAGCTGGGCGCGGTGAACACCTCGAGCGCTGTCGTCTCGCCGATCGGCAAGGCCGGCCCGGCGGGCAGTCCCGCGGGCATCGCGGTGGATCCGAACGGCATGGTGTACGTGACCTCCAAGGGTGCGAGCGGCACGCTCGACAACGTCGACCTCGCCACGGGTGCCCTGCAAGTGGGCCCGCCGCTCACCGGTGCGCCTTTCTCGACGCAGATCAACTCGATGTCGTTCTCGCCATCGGGGCTCCTCCTCGCGGTGAACTCCAACGGCGGCTCGCCGGCCAATACGCGCCTGGTCACCATCAACACCGCGACCGGCGCGGTGGCGATGATCGGCGCGCTGCCCGACGACACCGACGCGCTTGCCTTTACCGCCAGCGGTTCCAACCTCGCGCCCACGCTCACGACCATGAACCCGGGCGCCCGCGTGGTGATCGCCGTGATATCGACGGCGCTCGTCGTGCTCGCGGGGACGCTCCTCCTCAGGCGCAAGTAGCGGGCGGGCGCGGACAGGCGTGTCACCGTGGGCCGCCTGCCGCCAATAAGTCGTGTCAGGTACGACTTATTTCTTGATACTCGATTCCAGCATGTGGAAATCCTCGGAGCGGTCGAGGGCGCGCCCGGGAAACCCGGAAGGTCTTCTCGAACGCCATCGCTACATGAACACCAGCCAGCCGACCAGGATCGTGAGCAGCATGCCGCCGATGATCGCCGAGAAGATGACCGTCATCACACGGGCGTCCTGCGCCTGTTCGCCCGCGCGGTCGCCGGGGACGAGCGCCTTGCCCCGCGTGCGCTCGCGGAAGGCGACGCAGACCACGGTGGCCAGGATCGCGAGGAAGGCGACGAAGACGACGAGGAGTTTCCAGCCCAGCGTCATCTACTGGTCGTCCTTCTCCCGCGGCGCGTTACCGTCGAAGACCTGGTTGCGCCGGCGCTGCAGCCAGGCGTCGCGCACAAACGTATAGCGGTCGAGCGCCGCCTGGTCGAGGATGCTTTCCGCCTTCATCAGGTTGGCGCGCGTGCGGACCTTGTCGAGGCCCCACCAGCTCCAGTACACGCGGTCGGGAAGGTAGTCGTTGTAGAACCAGCTCGGATCGACCGCGCGCGCCGGCGCGTCGCGCGCGCTGGAAGGCCCCAGGAAGGGAATGACGAAGTACGGCCCCGGCGGCACGCCATACCAGCCGAGCGTCTGGCCGAAGTCCTCGTCGTGCTTCTCGAGGCCCATGGGGGTCGCCACGTCCCACAGCCCGAAGACGCCGATCACGGTATTCACCACGAAGCGCGCGGCATCCCCGGCGCCTTCCTTCACCTTCCCCTGCAGGAGGTTGTTCAGGGTGGTGCCGATGTCCTCGAGGTTCGCGTAGAAGTTGTTGACGCCCTCCTGGGCGAACGCGGGCGTCACCTTCTGGTAGCCCTGCGCGATCGGCTTCATCACCGCGCGGTCGAGCGCGTCGTTGAAGGCGAAGGTCTTGCGATTGAGGCCCTCCCACGGATCGCGCGGATCGCCTCCCGTGGTGGCGCAGGCGGAAAGGGTGAGGGCGGCGAGGAAGGCGAGGAAGAGGCGCATGGGGTTCCTTGTTGATCAATGCATGAAGCGCATCGAGAGATCGAGCGCCTTCACGTCCTTGGTGATCGAGCCGACGGAGATGCGCTGCACGCCCGTCTCGGCGAAGGCGCGCACGGTCTCGAGGGTGACGCCCCCGGAGGCTTCGAGCTCGGCGCGCTCGCCGGCGATGTTCACGGCCTCGCGCATGCGGGCCAGGTCGAAGTTGTCGAGGAGGATCAGCTTCGCGCCCGCGTCGAGCGCCTCGCGCAGCTGCTCGAGCGTCTCCACCTCCACCTGCAGCATGGTGTCCGGATCCGCCCCGTGCTGCGCGGCCTTCACCGCCTGGCGCAATCCGCCCGCCGCGACAATGTGGTTTTCCTTGATGAGGATGCCGTCGTAGAGGCCGATGCGGTGGTTTTTCCCGCCGCCCGTCACGACCGCGTATTTTTCGGCCATGCGCAGCCCCGGGAGCGTCTTCCTCGTGTCGAGGATGCGGGCGCGCGTGCCCTGCACCGCGCGCACGAAAAGGCGCGTGCGCGTGGCCACGCCGGACAGGAGCTGCACGAAGTTGAGCGCCGTGCGCTCCCCGGTGAGGATGGCGCGCGCCTTGCCTTCGAGCTCGCAGAGCGAAGAGCCGGCCACGACGTCGTCGCCGTCCTTGTGGTGCCAGAAGATCTCGACGTCGGGGTCGAGCTCCTCGAAGGTGCGGCGGAACCACTCGACCCCGCAAAGGACCCCGCTCTCGCGCGTCATGAGGCGGGCATGGGCGGTCTTGTCCTCGGGAATGAGGCGTGCGGTGAGGTCCCCGGAGCCCACGTCCTCGGCGAGGGCGCGCGTCACGTCACGGGTAACCGTTTCCTCGAGGGCGTGGTGGAGATCTGGCATTGGCGGAGGCGTCGAAAGGATACCACCACGGGCGCCCCGCCCAGGCTTGAACGCGCTGGCGCCGCCACCATCTAAGGGGGAGAATTCGACCCAGAGACGGCCATGAGAATCGACAAGCTCACCACCAAGTTCCAGCAGGCGCTCGCCGACGCGCAGAGCCTCGCGCTCGCGCACGACAACGGCTTCATCGAGCCGCAGCACCTGCTCCTCGCTCTCCTCGACCAGGACGACGGCGGCACCGCCTCGCTCCTGCAGCGCGCCGGGGTGAACGTGCAGCCGCTGCGGAAGGCGCTCGAGGATTCCATCGAGCGCATGGCCAAGGTCGAGGGCACCGGCGGCGAGATCACCATCTCGCGCGACCTGAACAACCTCCTCAACCTCACCGACCGGGAAGCCACCCAGCGCGGCGACCAGTTCATCGCATCCGAGCTCTTCCTGCTGGCAGCCGCCCGCGACAAGGGCGAGACCGGGCGGCTCCTCAAGCAGCATGGCGTCGATCCCAACGCGCTCGACAACGCCGTGAAGGCGGTGCGCGGCTCCGAGACCGTGCACGACGCCAACGCCGAGGGCCAGCGCGAGGCGCTCAGGAAATACACCATCGACCTCACCGAGCGCGCGAGGAACGGCAAGCTCGACCCGGTGATCGGCCGCGACGAGGAGATCCGCCGCGTGATCCAGGTTCTGCAGCGGCGCACCAAGAACAACCCGGTCCTCATCGGCGAGCCCGGCGTGGGCAAGACCGCCATCGTCGAGGGCCTCGCGCAGAGGATCGTGAACGACGAGGTGCCCGAGGGCCTGCGCGGCAAGCGCGTGTTGTCGCTCGACATGGGGCTCCTCATTGCCGGGGCCAAGTACCGCGGCGAATTCGAGGAGCGCCTGAAGAACGTGCTGAAGGAGCTCGCCCACGACGAGGGCCAGACCATCGTCTTCATCGACGAGATCCACACCATGGTGGGCGCGGGCAAGGCCGAGGGCGCAATGGACGCGGGCAACATGCTGAAGCCGGCGCTCGCGCGCGGCGAATTGCACTGCGTGGGCGCCACCACGCTCGACGAGTATCGCAAGTACATCGAGAAGGACGCGGCCCTCGAACGGCGCTTCCAGAAGGTGATGGTCGAGGAGCCGTCGGTCGAGGACACCATCGCCATCCTGCGCGGGTTGAAGGAGAAGTACGAAGTCCACCATGGCGTGGACATCACCGACCCCGCGATCATCGCGGCCGCCGAGCTCTCGCACCGCTACATCACGGACCGCTTTCTCCCCGACAAGGCGATCGACCTGATCGACGAGGCCGCCTCGCGCATCAAGATGGAGATCGACTCCAAGCCCGAGGTGATGGACCGCCTCGACCGGCGCATCATCCAGCTGAAGATCGAGCGCGAGGCGGTGAAGAAGGAGAAGGACGAGGCGTCCAAGCGCCGGCTCGCGCACATCGACGACGAGATCAAGCGCCTCGAGAAGGAATACGCGGACTACGAGGAGATCCTCAAGGCCGAGAAGGCGCGCGTGCAGGGCTCCACGCACGTGAAGGAAGAGCTCGAGAAGGCCAAGCTCGCGATGGAAGAGGCCAAGCGCAAGGGCGACTGGCAGAAGATGAGCGAGCTGCAGTACGGCAAGATCCCGCAGCTGGAGAAACAGCTGAAGGAGGCCGAGGCTTCGTCCGCGTCGGCGCAGGACAAGAACAAGCTCCTGCGTACCCAGGTGGGTGTGGAGGAGATCGCGGAAGTGGTGTCGCGATCGACCGGCATTCCGGTATCGAAGATGCTGCAGGGCGAGCGCGAGAAGCTGATCAACATGGAAGAGCGACTGCACCAGCGCGTCGTCGGCCAGGACGAGGCGGTGCGCCTCGTCGCCGACGCCATCCGGCGCTCGCGCGCGGGCCTCTCGGACCCGGACCGGCCCTACGGCTCGTTCCTCTTCCTCGGTCCCACGGGCGTGGGCAAGACCGAGCTATCGAAGGCGCTCGCGGAGTTCCTGTTCGATTCCGAGGACCACCTCGTGCGCATCGACATGTCCGAGTACATGGAGAAGCATTCCGTCGCGCGCTTGATCGGCGCGCCGCCCGGCTATGTCGGCTACGAGGAGGGCGGGCACCTGACCGAGATCGTGCGCCGCAAGCCCTACGCGGTGATCCTCCTGGACGAGATCGAGAAGGCGCACCCGGATGTCTTCAACGTGCTCCTGCAGGTGCTCGACGACGGGCGCCTGACCGACGGCCAGGGCCGCACCGTGAACTTCAAGAACACCGTGCTCATCATGACGTCGAATCTCGGCAGCCAGATGATCCAGCAGATGGCCGACCAGGACTACCAGGTGGTGAAGCTCGCGGTGATGGGCGAGGTGAAGTCGCATTTCCGCCCGGAGTTCATCAACCGCATCGACGAGATCGTGGTGTTCCACGCGCTCGACGAGAAGAACATCGCGTCGATCGCCAAGGTGCAGCTGAAGGACCTCAGCAAGCGTGTCGAGGCGATGGACATGTCGATCGAGGTGTCGGAAGCCGCGGTCGTGGAACTTGCCCGCGCCGGCTTCGACCCGGTGTACGGGGCTCGCCCCCTGAAGCGCGCGATCCAGCAGCAGATCGAGAACCCGCTGTCGAGGGCGATCCTCGAGGGCAAGTTCGCGCCCAAGGACACGATCCTCGTGGATTCGAAGAACGGCGTCTTC
>WNFM01015515.1_pt2 | contig 78642 bp, 59 predicted proteins | sample 5400271 | NCBI WGS metagenome assembly WNFM01 (sample SAMN13153352, study PRJNA577476) | soil metagenome | isolation source: 60 cm saprolite on Douglas fir-dominated hillslope | place: USA:California | collected 2013-09-17
TCGGGATCTTCTACCTTGACCGTCACCACGGCAGCGACGACGCCAACGGGCAGCTTCCCGTTGACCATCACTGGCACTAGCGGGACTCTGAGTCATACAGCGTCAGTGACGCTGGTGGTGACCGCTCCCGTTGTGGGCGACTTCTCCATCGCGGCCATGCCTGCTTCAGCAACAGTTACGGCAGGCGCAGGTACCTCCTACACCGCAACGGTCACGGGATCGGGCGGTTTCACCGGCACTGTGAGTTTCAGCGCAAGCGGCTTGCCCGCTGGCGCGAGTGCCAGCTTCAATCCTGCTTCGGTGGCCGGTTCAGGCTCTTCCACCATGTCTGTAACCACGAGCACGTCCACTCCGTCCGGGACGTTTACTTTAACTATTACCGGAACCAGCGGAAGCCTGGTGCATTCCACCACCGTGACACTGGTGGTGAATCCCGCGCCGAATCCTGATTTCACAATTTCGGCCTCTCCGGCTACGCTCACAGTAACGCGAAGTTCATCTGGCAGCTACACGGTGACGATCAGCGGAACGAATGGATTCGCGGGAGCGGTGGGTCTGAGCGTGAGTGGATTGGGTTCGCGAGTGACCGCGAGCTTTAACCCCACTTCGGTCACAGGCTCGGGAACATCGATCCTGACAGTCAACGTGGGACGCAAGGCAGCGATTGGGAACCGCACGCTGACCATCACGGGTACGAGTGGCACATTGAGCCACGCAACCACCGTGGTTCTGACGATCCAGTAACCGCGTTACGCATACAGCCCGCAAACACCCCGGCCAGAAAGAAGAGGGCCGGGGGTTGCGGGGCCTGCTGATGAAGTGTCAAGAAATCCGCCTCGCCCCTCTCTGTTTCCAACGTCCGGCGCCCCCACATTCATTTTGGTAAACGAATCGGTAGAACACGGATCAGCGTCGCGTTTCGATTCTGAGGCCTGTTATGAAACTTAAATACCGATCTCGATCAAAGCTTTACGCAGCTTGCTCAGGCAGCGCGCGCGTATGAACCCGATTGAGCCCGTGGCCAGCCCCAGTCGCTTGGCAATTTCCGTGTAGGGCAAAGGCGGCTGTTCAAAGAAAAGCATCCGAACGAGCTCCGCATTCCGGGGCTGAAGCTGGGCGATTGCCTTGTGCACCACCTCTTCCTGCTGAAATTGTCCAACGACTTCCGGTGCGGTAGCGATCTCCTCTACCGCGTCCAGGTCCATGGCGTCCAACTCAACGTCATAAGACAATTTCCTCTTCCAGCGATAGGCCTGACGCAAAGTAACCGTAATCAGCCACGACCGCAGGGACCGGACACTTCGCAATTGAGGCAGGCTGTTGAATACCTCGATGCAGACCGCCTGAAATATGTCTGCGGCATCCTGATGTTTGGCCCCAAAACGGGCAGCTATCGAATAAACCAGCCCTCGGTAGCTGCTGACCAACTCGGCCCAAGCTTCCTGATTGCCGCCCAGGCATTGTTCGACTAACTGTTCTTCCTCCAACCCAAAACCACGACACTGCATGCGCTTGATTGCGGGTTGCCGGTCGCCGTTCAAGGCAAACCGTTGATCGGGATCCTTCAAAACTACGGAGCTATGCATGACTTGAGAAGTTTTCATTGCCACATTCCTCACTTTTATGGTTGTGGTCTTCCGCAGCCTGGCCTGATGCAAGGCTTGTGAAACCCGGCCACAGAGCTGATGTGGTCCAGATCACATATGTGCGGACAAACGACCGCTGAACTATGAAGAACCTGCTACGCGCGCACATGGCGGAAACAAGATCTGGAGTGAAAGACCGATGGCTGCGCGGACGGACCAGCACAGTCAAGGAGTTTTCGCCGTGGGGCTCTCAGACTCTTCGTGGAAAAGCGTCAGGAATGGGAATCAGATTCGCAGAGGCGTGGACAGTCGTAATAGACCGGGCGGGAACCAGCTATCTTTCGCGATAGATAATGCTTCCGCGGATACGACTGCAACAAATGGCCGGGTCAAGCGCAAGAAAATTGCGACAAACTGCAGGATTTGGGTAAGCACCAGCACCATCCCGACACTGCAGAGGCAGAACGTTACCTGATATTCAATGTCGTCGCTCGAGACAGGGAATCGGTCCCAGCTGTCGAGCTGCATCAGCGGCGTAAGCGCTGCCACCAACAGCAACAACAGCAACACGACACGGTAATAATTGCGCGACATTCTTGTCCCCCTGATTCTCTGGAAGATCATTGCGAACCGAAAGTGAGTTGATTCGGTGCTCCAGCACAGCCGAATCAAAAGCCTCACTTCTCTTAGTCTAACCGCTGCCTCCGTCCAAGTCATTCATTGGATCCTGGCAATTGCCTCCGCGATCCGCACCGGCAGACTCTTTTGCCGGGAATTGCGCATCCCTGCTTCCACTACTTGCATTGATGCAGGTGCATCGGTAAGCCGACGCAGCACTAGACTGAGCAGGATTCCCTTTCCATTCACGCCGGCGGTATTGGGCTGGCGCGTTGTAAAGATCCTCGCCTCCCCCTTTTCCTTATCAATTCGCTGCACGATAGCTACCTCCTGCGTTCCACCGGAGAGGAAATCGCCATGCTGGACATCTTCAATCGAAAGAAGCTGCGGATCATATTTCAGTAGTACGGAGGCGGAAAACAGATCTTCAACGTTCTCCAGATTGAGTTGAAGCATCGTGGTTTCTCCGGCCTTCACTGACACGCTGGCCGGCTCAATGCGCAGTGTGGACATGCTCTCCGGCTGGCTTTCGGCGCCGGAGTTGATTCCTCGCGCTTCCATCCAGTTGGTGTTTTGCTGGAAGTTTACGGCCTGTGGGGCCACAACGTCATCGTGCTGACGCAACATCATCTCGGTATCAGTTCCGACGCTGAGGGCTTGCAGGCTCTCTTGCACCAGTTCACGGCTCCGCACCAACTTGGGAGTGACCACGACCAATACTTCATTCTCAGAATTATTTACGTCCTCGCCCGAGAAAAGATATCGCAGCAAAGGCAGGCGGGAGAGCCCAGGCCAGCCACTCACCGACTTGCTTTGCGAACGCTCCGCTAAACCGCCCAGGATGCTCACCTCGCCTTCCTGCAACCGGATTTCGTGCTCGATGCGTCGCTGGCTGATCACCGGCTGTTCCACGCCTCCAATGTTCACTTTGCCATTGAGCGAGGAGACCTCTACACCCAACTTCATACTCACAGAATGGTCAGGATGAACATGCGGAGCAATATCGATGTTGACGCCCACATCGATGTATTGAAACTGTGTGTTGACCACCGGCCCCAGACCGGCAGTGGCCTGGAAGGACCCCGTGGCCACGGGAACGCGGTCTCCTACGCGCAAGCGTGCGGACTCGCCGTCACTCACCCTGACTTGGGGATTTTGAATGATCCTGGTGCTGCTATCTGTCATCAATGCGGAGGCGACAGCATTGGGAATCGTCAGCGCGAAATCTCCCTGCGAGATTTGCCCTAGCTTGTTCAGGGCCACTGCGCCGGCCGGCCCCAGGGCCGCAGCTGGGGTAAACGCCAGGGTTGTGCTGCTTCCCGGCTGGACACCAAGACTGCGCGCACGATCGCGCCGCACCTGAAGCACGGAAATCTGAACCACTACTTCCGCCCGCCCGCGATCACTGTCTTTGATAAGCCTGGAGGCCAGTAGGATCTTGTCCGGGGTGTCACGGATCAGAATGGCATTGTCGCGGGGCACGGCCTGCACATGCCGCAGTTCCAGCATTTGCTGGATGCCGGTGGTGATTTCTGTGAGTTCCTGCGCTGTTTGCGTATGCTGCAGGTAGATCTTCTTGAGAATCTGCTCTTCTTCCTGGCGGCGGCGCGTGGATATATCAGGAAATACCATGATGATATTGCTGGTCACCGGCTTCCAAAACGCTTTGGCTTCCAGGCAGGCCACACGCAGAGCTTGCTGGATTGTCACATTAACCAAGTCGATGCTGATCTTTTTGTCCGGGAATTCAGGATCAAATATCACGTTCACGCCAGCCAGCTTTCCGATAGTGCGGAAGACGATACGTGCCTCTTCATTCATCTTGAGCGTCACCGGCTCCTTTGACAGTGGATCCAGAGCTGGTGGCTTTTCCATCAAGCCTTCCTGCTGCCCGCGTTCCGGCGCAGCCGCAACCGCGGCAGGCTGTGACTTCTTGCCAGATGGAACCGCGCTCGCGCTACTTTGCTCTTGTGCCGGCTCGGCCGCGATCAATTGCTTTGTATACTCCAGCTCCTGGCGCGCGACCATGCAGGAAGGATCAATGCTCAAGGCAGTTTCAAATTCACGCAAAGCAAGCCGGTTCTCCTGCCTTTCCAGGTGCCTGATTCCCTGGGAAACGTGGAACTGCGCCGCTTCAAAACGTACTCGATATGCCTTGAGCTTATGTTGCGCGTTCTCAGGATCTTTTTTCTGAGCGTTCTCAGAGTCGCGGAGAGCATCGTCGACGTTTTGCACGGTCTCCGCGCGGTCCGGCTGGTGAAATGCCTGTTTACTCTTGACGCATCCGGACCCAAGCAACGCCAGAACTGTCGCAAGGGCAAGCGCTCCGCCGCCGATTCGCCGTTTTTGCATGTAGTGTGGCATCGTTTCTCTCCCTGGCGGCCGGATCACGGAACAATCCATGGATCCAACGGAATGAAGCTCTTGTTTTTCAGGTCTAGTTTGACCACGTGCGCGCCGAGAGCGCCGGTGCGACGCGTGGTGGTGTACGTGATGGGCGGTGTAAGACCTGTGCTGAAGTTGTACATACTGGAAAGAGCGGCAACGAGCTGCTCGCGTCCCAGGTGCCGTCCTGCCTGCCGCAGCGCTTCCACAAACACCTTGGCGGAAGCCAGTGCTGAGAGACTACGGGCTGGCTGAATGGGCTTGAGCTTGTATCGGTTGATCAGGGACGCATATTCTTCGAGCGCTTGCGGGGCGACATCGCCCGGGAGCGTCGGGAATGTGAGAAACACGTGATTGATGAATTCCTGCGGAATGAGAAAGATGTTCTCGCCCGCGAGCGGTCCGGGCTGAAAGACGTCCGGACTCCAGCTCAGTTCTTTGGCGGCGAAGAGCAGTTCCTGTAGTTCGCTCCCGCTCCCCAGAAAAACAACCCTGCCGGACTTTCTGGCAAGAGCAGAAGCAATTTTCGCTGCTGCAAATTGGCCGTACATGAGCGGAATGCAGCTTGCACCGCATTCTTCCATCACCGGGGCCGCCAGTTGCTGCCGGCTTTCGGGATAGACAACGGCGATCTTTCCTGCCGGTTTAGGCAAGCGTTCCTGTGCAAACTTCAGCAACGCGCGCGACTGTTGCGGCAAGCCGGAGAGAATATGGAAGATATTGGTACTGCCTGCGCTTTCGTCGTCAAGATCTGAAGCGAACGCATCGATTACGGGCGCTCCGGAATGTTCCAGTGCTTGCCTCAACTCGCGCTCGGCTCCGGGAGCAAGAACGCTGACCACGGCAAAAACGTTCCTGGTCTTGACAAACTCGGCTGCTGCCGCCGCGATCTCAACAGGAGTGCCGCTTGTTCGCAGCACCTCAAGCTCAACTTTTCTTCCGTAAATTCCGCCTTGCTGATTCAGATCGTCGAAATAAGCCTGTAGCAGCGCGGAAAAGCTTTCGCCAGCCGGCGCAAGCGGACCACTTGCCGGCACAATTGTGCCTGCGCGGATTGTAGTGTCGGTCAACCCAGGATCGTTTTGTTTGCCGAGCAACTGCAAATAGCCAATGAGATGATCAAGGTCCTCATCCGTCATGCGATAACGCGGCATGACCGGACCCAGCTCATTGCCGCCCGAATCCACGCCCTCACGCAGCACTTTGCGCAGCGACTTGACGTCATAGCCGGGCCGCCGGCGCCCCAATTCATCATCGACGCTCGACGGCCGTGTGAGCGAATTCCATGTGATATTTGAGGGAACGATGCCGCCTTCGGGCCTGCCCTTTCCCTCTGTCCCATGACAACTGGCACAGGGCATGAGCGTTGCGGGAACTACTGTCGAACCATCACCAAGAATGGCCTCCAGCGGCTTGTCCGACGGGCTTTTACCTGTCAGATAAATCCGCTTTCCTGCCTCTTGTGGTATCAGTTGCTGCCCAAGCAGCCGCGCCGGACCGAGCAGGTTGGCTGCGCCCAGCGCAGCGCTGAATAGCAACGTGGCGATTCGGCTTCCGCGTCTACTTACCCCACAAAAGCGCTCCCGCTTTCGAAGGCCGCCTGCGATCCTGCTGGCTTCCCCTGAGTCACCGCGAGTCACTGCTGTTCTCCTTGTGGACGGCTGCGCTCGCCGGCGTGGTATGTCCACTGCTATCCATGGTGGAGGCAATCACATTGATCAACTTGCCGGCCGAAGTGAGTCCTGATGCGTACGTCCACACATGCTGTGGATCATTGCCGATGGCCACGGTTGCAGGATGGTCCTGCTTTGAGCCGAGATAGATGTTGAAGGCTTTCCATATCTGCTCAAGATCGGCCCGCTTTCCGGTAACAAAGGTCCAGCCCGGCTGAGCATGAAACATTTCCGCGTAGCTCTTTAACCTCTTCGGCGTGTCGCCTTCCGGATCGACGCTCACAGAAATAAGGTGCAGGTCGTTTTCGTTTCTTTCCAGCATGGTCTTCTGGACCTTGGCGAAGTTTGCCGTTAAAGGCGGGCAAATCGTGGTGCAAGTGGTGAAGATGAAATTGATGGCCACGGTCTTGCCTTGCACCAGGTCACGATAGAAGTGCAGCTTATGGTTATCCTGGTCCACCACTACAACATCAGGAATGACCGGCGACTTCATGGCAGCCGGCGTGGGGCTCTCGGCCGCAGGAGCAGCCGCGTGATGTTCATGCGCTGCATTTACCGCGGCCGACTGCTGGCCTGTAAGCGGGCCACTCACGCACAGCACCAGAATTAGCGCCGGCAGAACGGAGAATCTATTGTGAGAATTCCTGCAGTTCTTCATTTTCCGGGTCCTCACGGTTTCTTCTCTTGTGCGTTGGCGTCGTGGTCGAGCGGCTTTACCTCAGAAGTCTGCTCGGCAGTGGCGCGGACCATTAAATAAGGAAGCTGGTTGGGCCGTACTTTCAGCGAGGGAATCTGCACCATCCCGTAGTAAACGCCCTGCCTGGGAGGAGTGAATGTGAACTGGTAGACGCCCTCTCCCAGGGGTTCGGCCGCAAGGTGAACCTGGCGGAGACTCTCTGCCAGCAGGACCGTAACCGCCACGTCTTGCACACCATCGCGTGGTTTGTCTGTCTCAGAATCCGTCAGGCGGAACTGCACTTGCACCGTTTCGCCAGGCTTGACCTGCAAATTGTTTTTGAGTGGATGAAGGTTTACGGCGACCTGCGTTTGCTTCTTCAACAATGGATTCACTCGCACGGTGAACTCAAAACAGTGCGAGATCGCGGGCGAATCGACATACATAGGCACGTCATACACGCCAGGCTTGGGAAGGCGCAGACCCACGGAGTACACACCGGGCTCAGTCTCATGGAGGCTCCGGTCAACCACCATTACGGCATTCGGTGTCTTGCCATAGCCTTCAATGCTGAGCATGGGCGCTGCCATACCTTCCTGGTAATAGAAGATTCTTTTGTCTGCGGGATTGGCCACGAATGCAGAATCTCCATCCAGCGCTACGGCCATCGCTGATGCGGGAACGTCGGCCAGGGAGCCGGGCGCATTCTGCCCTGCAGGAAATTCGGCGACGTTAGCATTGTTGCCGGCATCGGCGAGCGTAATCAGCGTTACGTGCTCGTTTTCCCGCGAACGGACATACAGATACGTATTTGTGAATGCCAACTGGTCCGGAGACCGTCCCACCGGATACTGCTGGATGAATTTGCTGGATGCTACGTCGAACTGAAGTACGTTGTGCTCTTTCCCATTGGCGACAAAACCCCAGCGCCCGTCCGGCGTGACGGCCAGGGCTGTGAGCCCGGGCTTCGCCGTTAGAGTGCCGGTTATGTTTTGGTTTTCAGTAGAGACAATGGTGATTTTGCCATCGTTCCGGGCCGCTACATACACACTCTTGCTGCGCGCGGAGTACGCCAGCGCGATCGGGCCGCTGCCCGCCGGCACATCCTTTACTTTGGCAAGTTTCTGGGTGTTGATGACCGAGACTGTGCCGTCGTCCTGATTGCTGACGTAGGCGTTCTGGTTTTCATCGAACACAATCTCGTGGTGGCCCTTTCCGGTAGGAATGCGCGCGGCCACTTCCAGAGTCGCAGTATCGATGATGGCAACGCCGTCGGCAGCAGGATCGTCCGCCGTATCAAGACCGACCCAGAGATATTTTCCGCCGGGTTGTACCGCGATGCGGCCGGGTTTTCCGGCAACGTTGATGTTGGCCGCCAGCCTGAAATTGATGGCGTCGATCGCCGCCACCTGATTAACCGCCGGCATGGTGATAAAAACACGGTCGCCGCTACGCGTCTGCACCCAGTCGGCACCTGGGGCAGCCAGATCGATCACCGCGTAAAGCTTGCTGGAACTGAAGCCGACCCGCGGATCGATGATGAGCACGTTCGGCTCCCGCGTCAGTGCGAGCACATAGTACGTATTCAAATCAACTTCAGGCCGGGCCGAGAGCCGCATCTGCAAGAATGATTGGATCTTTTTGTGACACGTGGCATCATCGGCGCGTTTGTCTCCCTGGGCCTGATCCATCCAACCAGCTATGCGGAGTCCAGTCATGGGAGTGCCGGCTGCGTCGGTGAAGCGGAACTGCAGGACCGCCTGCTGGCCTTCCACCATCTCCGTTGAAGCAATCTCGTTCAGGCTGACGTTCATAGGCCCGTGCTTGATAACAACGTCCTTTAAAGACGCGACACCACGAAAATCCACGTTGACGCCGGAGAGCTTAACGCTCTGTTTCCATCCGTTGTCAGGTGGCGTTGCGGCCTCCGGCTCAGCGCCTGGGCTGGCCGCAGTTGCGGGTGCTTTCTGCGGCTTTTGCTCGGAGACCGCAACATTGTGGGCCGGATCATCGTCCGGCAGTGGGACCGTTTGTTGCTGCATGCCCGCCCATGCGTTCAGTCCCGATAAGAGAAAAAGAGCACTGGATATAAATTTGGACTTCAACATTTTTGCACCCGCATCTCGACAAATTTTCAAAACGCCGAACTTTTCAAAACAAAGAAGCGTGGGAGCAGCCTTGCGGCCGCTCCCACACGGTTACTCAGGGAACCAGGGTTGGTGTCGGGTCCCCGCTTGGGGTAGTTGTAGGCGGTGGCAGCTTGGACGGCGCCTGCACCCGCATGAGGCCCCAGACTCCACGATCGAATGTGAAGCTCTGGTGCGTGCGGTACAGATAGTCACCGGTGATCCTAAACGTTCCGCCGGCGCCGCCGGACGGAATGATGTCGAAGTGACTTCCAGGACCAACGCCCATCTGTGCGCCTTCCCACTCGGAGAAGCGGTTGTTCACGAAGTCATTGGTAGACACAGGCTGGTCAGCAATGACTGTGGAACCCAGCACCGGCGTGCCGATGATCGTCGCGCCGTTGTAAGTGCCACCTGTGAACGCCACTGGAGTGGTGTATGGTTCCTCCTCCCACACGTGTCCGTGCAGTTGGAAGATGTTATTGCGGGGATGACCCGCCGGTTCCACCAGGCGCAGGCGAATGGCCTGTCCCGGCGTTGCGCTAAAGATCGGCGTTTGCGGATCGGCGCCGACCAGACCATTGCTCAGCACCTTGGTGAAATCAACATCCTTGGAGCAAAGCGGTGTGCAAGCGCCGTCCTTCGGTGTCAATGGCGCTTCCGGTGCATAGCCCATGCGGAACCAGTGCGGTTCAGTGCGGTAGTTGAAACCTGCCTGCCCCGTATCTTCGGCATCCTCCAGACGAGCCAGGATGTTCACCGGATTGTTGCTCGCGTAACGCATGTTGACGTCATTCTGCAGAACCAGCGCGAACTCACGGAACGTCGTCGCATCCGATTTCGTTACCGTGGCAGACGCCCTGGTCAGAGTGTCCACGCTCCAGCTCGAGCCCTGGGGTTCGATAATCAGGGCCCCAACCGCGCCCTTTGACGGCTGCTTAATAGGATCAGCCGGCATAAGGGAAACGGAGCCGAACTCGACCGGAGTGTGCACAATGGCATTGGTGTTGGCGTTGATCCATGCGATTCCCGCATACCACTGGTAGCCCACTTTGTGGCCAGGGCTTGCGGTTTGCGCCGGGTTCAGACCAATGTTCAAGCCATCGCTGTTGAGAACGTTCAATGACAGCATTTCCGGGTGCAGTCCAACCACGCGCGAAGGAGCAATCTGGTTGGAGTTGAATTTGTTCACGATCATGGGCAGGGTGTTGTACCCCGGGAGATCGGGAACAGTGCTGGGCAGGTGATTGCGCAGGGTGACGTTGATGCAGTCACCGGCGGCTGCGCGAAGCACCAATGGCTCAACCGGATATCCAGCACGCAAATTGCCCGTGTTGGGATCCAGATCCGAAGTGCGCACGTAGAGAATTGCAGTCGGGTCCTGGAGCGGTCCGGCTTCGTTGCCTAAGATCGTTCCCGTTACCGCGGTCGTACGTGAGTTGTAGGTTAGCGTTCCGCCCGGCAGCTTGCTTGCCGGGATCACGGTGACATCAAGCGTCCGCACCGGCGCTCCCTTGGGACAGACGCTGTAAGCGCTGCCTGGGGCGGGTTGCGAACTTGCCGTCACCGCAGTTCCCGTATCGCTGGGCGGTAGCGTTGAGGTTGTGGTAGTGGTCGTTGCCGGAGCGCCGCTCGGAGTCGCGGTCTCATCCACAGCCTCTGACGTAGGCACGCCAGAATTAGAGCCCGAAGGCGCCGGAGCACCGGTATCGGCCGAGGCCGTAGTGAAAGTGGAACAACAAGTCGTGCTGCTGGTTGTAGTGGCGGGCTGTCCACGTTGGTCGTCGTGTTCTGCTTCCCGCCGTTTGTGTTGTTAGGCACCACTTGCAGGTCAGTCCGCAGCCCGTTATAGGCCCGAATCAAACCCCACAAGCCGTTCCACTGGTCATCTTCCGATGCGCCCGGCTCGTACAAGAAATCGGCAACGCCGTTTGTCTTAACGAAGCTTGACAATGGAGGCAGATCAAACTCCATATGTTCGGAAATGCCGGTCATCTGGTTTCCCCGCCAGCCGGAGCGGGCGTCACTGGATTCCCGCAGCCAGCGGGTTCCGTGCACGTGGAAGTTGTGCCCTTCCTCATGCGCGCCCACCAGCATGCGGACCTGCACGCGATCGTCCTGGTACGTGCGGAAGACCGGGGTGTAAGGATCGCCGCCGCGCAAATCAGCGGTCAGTGGCGGATAAAACGCCGGCTGAGCATTGAAGTTGCTGTCGGCACGAGTCACCATGGACCGGTAAACCTGGGCCAGATCGCCGGCGGCTCCTGCCGCTTGTGAGTTGCTCACCGGATCAATGATGCGCAACGGAATTGGTTCATTGCGATAGTTGACCGTATAAGTGCCTACGTCCGCAGCCGAGACCGCTTCCGGACAGGGTGGCGGAATAACCACTCCCGAAGGCGTCTGCGGGCACTGCACGGCAGGCTGAAGCAGCACGGTGGAGTTGCCGGGAAGAAGCGGCACTTCATCTTTGGCCGGCGGGTTGATGGGAATATTGTCCTTGGTGTAAGCCAGCGTGTAGTCCTGGAACTCCATCATGAACTCACGATAGCTAAGGGCCGTATTGGCGGTATCGGTGATGATTGCTTCCCATCCGGTAGGTCCGCCATCGGAGCGTCCGCCAAAGGCCGTCCCTGTTTCCGAATCTTTCCACGTTGATCCCGCGGGCTCAATCAGCAATCCGGCATATAGCCCGGCCTGCTGGTGCGTTGATGGCCCGAAGTGATCGTGCGTAAAGACTGTCCGCAGAGTGCGGTCCTGGCCGGCATTGTTAAGAGTGGTGTCTGCATACCAGCGCTCCACCACCGTCTGGGCTCCCAGTCCTTCCGCTCCGGTGAAGAACGGATGCTGTTTGGCCACGAGTGTCCCCGGGGCTCCATTCCAGCTTCCTCCCGCCGCGTCGATTGCCTTGATACGCGACTGGACTTCGTCCGGGCTGAAAGCGCCTTCTTCATAGTTCCACCCGTTGCCGGCGCCATCAGAGGCGGTTACGTCGAACTTGACCAGGTGAATGTGCTGGCCGATTACGTCGGTCGGCGTACGCACCTGGAAATCGTCCTGAAGGTATTCGCCGGGAACCAGATTGGTGAATTTGAAGACGATGCATTCCTTGCTGTTAGCGCGGAAGAACAACGGTTGCGGCGGACGCGTACCGGCTTTCGTGGGCGCGACGTCTTGCCACAGGGCTGCCATGCGATGCTGCGGATAGTGCCACCCAGCCTTGTTGTATTTCACATCAAGCTGGAAGTCCGCGCTCTGGTACGTGCGGGTAAGTGACGCAGGCACGGCTACGCCGTCGTCAGTCTTGCAAGGATCAGCGTACGGAGCACCCATGATCGCCGGCAAGCCGTTGGTGATGAAATTGCCGGTCGTTCCATCAGGCAGGAACGTGGAGTGGTTCTTGACCGCGTGATAAGCCATAGCAACTTTCTCAGCGGGAGTCCCCAGCTCCGGATACGACTGCGCCTTGGCGGTCAGCAGATGCTTGCTGAAATCCAGACGCGTATGCTGCTCAGTGAATGTTCCGCCGGTGATGACGTGACGCGGCAAGCCGCCATCGAATTCCGTAAAGAAAGGAGGATGCGACGGACGGTGTCCGGCCACGGCCGCGACAAAGAACGGATAGCCAGGGTTCGTGGTAACGGTTGCAGGCAGAGACACCTGGCCATTCACGATGCTGACCGGTCCCGGCAAAGGCGCCATCGGGATAGTGGGAATCGGAACCAGCGCGGGAATCGGCGTTCCGACCGCGATCTCACCATCGGGATAAGCGCGTGATCCCGCAGCAGGGCGCCCGTTGGCATCCAGCTGCGTGCCGGGTTCGAACACGTCATGCGTGCGCCATAGACTCCACATGCCCTGCGCGAAGTGCGGATAGAAATGGCAGTGGAAGATTGAATCGCCCACTGTCTGATTGCGGTTTCCACCGCCGTTGTATGTCATTTCCAGCGTGAAAGCGGCGCCCGGGCCAATGGCCTGGCTGTCGTCATAGCTGGAGTTGTCGCTGTTGGGAGTATGCACCCACTGGTGTGCGTGCTGGTGATGAATGTGGTGTTCCTTCACCCCGCCATGAAGAATGCGGAACTTTGTGTGGTCACCGATATAGCTGTGATAAACGTTGGAAGGATCGTCAGGATAAAGCGCTTTGGTCGCTTTGGGTCCTTTGATCACGTTGCCCTGCGCATCACGAGTGTTGGCCGGAATATCCACGATCATCGCGGGTTCTCCAACCGCCCACGAGCTCAGGAAATTCTCTTCGTAGTTGCAATCGGCGCAGTTCCATTGCGGCCCCACACCCAGACGGTTGGCCAGGATCTCCGCTCCGATTCCGCCTGTTCCGTAGTTGATGGCGAACCCATCCACCACGCTGTGCAGCGTGAAGCCGATTCCCGGCGCAATGGCGCCTTCACCCGGAGGCGGCGGATTGTGCAGGGGATCGAAGAATTCAGGAAACGCCTGCACGGCGCCGATCTCGTCGTGGTAAATGATGGTGAACTCGCGGAAGGGCTGTTCCCGGTCCGGCAGTTGGGGATTCTTGAAAAACGTGCTCGCCGGGAAACGTCCGGGTTGGTTTAGAGAGGTAAGCGGACCGGTAATAAGAGCAGTCAGATCAGACTTTACGATCTCATTCGTGCCGCTCAGCATGTTTAAGATCGGCTGTCCGGACTGCGGGCCGGATGCATAGGTGGCTTCGTAGTTGACGATGGGGTGGCCGTCCGCGGTCCTGCCGGTTGTCGCCAGATCCAGATCATTCTTGGTGATCTGGCTGCGATACCAGCGAGCACCCGGCGGCTCCACGTTGATAGAGCCCAGCAGACCAGCGCTCTGCTGGCCTCCGTCGCCCTCTCCGCCAACTGTGTCAGTGCTGTACATCACGTACCCGCCTTCGTGCTGGGCAAACAGTGTGTACGTCGCTGTGCCACCGGGAGCGACAAAGCTGCTGGCGTTTGCGCCCACAAATGATCCGTCATCGGCAATGCTCTTTACCAGTTGCATCCCGATTACATGAATCGACGCATTGCGAGTATTGACTTGATCGTTGTCCTTGCGGACAGGCGCGAGCAGGTTGGTGAAGTTAATGGTCAGGCAGTCGCCCACGTTCATACGCAAGACCAGCGGGCGAGGCCGCTTGTCAGAACGCAATTGGACGTTGCCTGCAGTTAATGTTGTGCCAGAAATGGGGACTACGTCGCGCTGGAGCGCGAACATCATTCCCGTGGCTTCAAGGGCGCCCAGACGGTTCAGGAAAAACGGCTGGTCCAGGGCCACAACGTTTGCGGCGGTTTGTCTTTGACATGTGATCGGCGGTGCAGCTTGCGCCTGCGAAAGCAACGGCAACATCATTGCCAACAAAAAAGCGCACACTGAAAGCCGAAGGGTAGGTCGCGAGCCAATGAGCGACATAGCTCCTCCAGAGACTTGCAACAAGGCAAGTCTTAGTTAAATTGTGTGCGGATCCCAGGAAGGCACGTTGCAGCCGGTCTGTTGGGCCAGACCAAACAACTTTTATTGGCTGCTCAGGACAGACGCTTTATCTTGCGTCTTTTTCTTCCCTGGCTGAAAAAACAGAACTGCTTTAAGAGAGCGAAAGCAGAGTAGCACAATTCAGAATCATCCTGTCAAGACTTTTTTTGGATTTTCGGTTTGCAGGAAATTCTGCGGGCCAAATTGGTCCGCGACTTCACGCCAGGAAGTGCAGAAAAATTAAGCCGCGCGGCAATGCCGAACGGCACAAGCTGTTTGGGGAGCACGGATTGGCTCGAAGAAGACAGGAACCCAATCCCGTTCCCTTCACCGGACTCCCCGGTTTCATTCTATTAGCATGGTGTGCGAACTGTTCTTGTTTTTTTAGTCACGTCGCTCAGCGGCGTTCCGGTTTTCAGAACGAATGATCCGGCTTGGGCCAACAGCACAGGAAAAACCGCGCTGTGGCAGCTCGCGCATAGCATTGCGTGCGAGCGTCTTCCATTTCCTGCAAAGAGGCTTGGAGTTGATACAGAAGTTCTATCGCGGAAACTGTGTGGTTCGAAAAATAGAGTTCCGGATCGGAGCGATTCCTATCTGGGATCCGCATGACCACGGACGTGAATCATTGCCCGATCCGAAACTCACGAAGATTTGCTCTCTTAGTAACTTGGTGCTAGGTTTTCCCGATCCAGATATAGGCTCTACTCTTTTTTTGCATATCCCTTCATCAATTTCGCTTATTACCAAAGGACATGGATCGACTTTGCGGAATCAACCATCATTGCGATTCGTCGACTCTTGCGCGGGATTTGAAAAGAATTCTGTTCCGCAGAGATTGTTGCGAATGTCTCATAGCGGGGTTGTGTGCGCGCAACGCGGGAAGGCAGAATACCGCGCGATCCGAGTGAGCGAGCCGACAACAGAGATAGCAGAGACTATCCAGCGTAATTCATTTTGTCAGCTGCTGGTCCCGGACCAGACTCCAGCAGTTTTAGCGATTTTAACAATCTCCGTTCTGTCTAAATTGACAAACTCCTCTATTGCACGCTGATGTTCCTGCTGCTGGAGAAGTTCCTGCCTGTACTGTCCCAGGCTTTGACCACCATAAAATGTGCTCCCTTCGCCATGGGCACGTCTGTATTGATCTGTGAGGTGTTGGGCGAATGGAACACCAGCTTGTTGTCCACATAAATCTGCATGGTTGTAATCGGCGCCGTGGACTTGGCCGCGGCCACAACATGCACGGGGGAATTCACGTTTGCGTTTTGTCCGGGAGAGCAGATGTTTACAGTGAAATTGGTGCTGTCCGTACAAGGTGGCGGATTGCCGCCAGACGACCCAATTGTGGACAAGAAAAAGTCATTGCGGAAGCTCGTCCCGTTGCTCCAGGATTTAACCTCCAGCCGGTGGCTGCCGGGTACAAGCGGAAGGTTTGTATCAATGTTGCCTCCTGAAACCTGGAAGACGAGTTTGAAGTCGAGATAGATCTGACTCACGCTCACGGGTGTGGACGACGTGGCATGGGAAACGATGTGCGCGGGCGACTGCCCGACAGCGCCGTCAGAGGGACGGCACAGCGTGACCGTGTGATCCGTGGTCCTGAACCGGCATGGACTGGCAGGAGTGGTGTTGAGCGCAACCCATACCGTTGACGATCCCGCAGGAGGGTTAGCCGCGGAACCTGGAAGGCCGTCAATGAAGGCCACATCGAGTTTGCCGTCATGATTAAAGTCGCCCGTTACAGCGTGCGTAAGCCCTCCTGGAAGCGGTGCGTTCAGAGGCACTGTGGTCACTTGAGAAGGGAACGTTCCGTCCGCATTCTGCCGCGCGATCATCAAAGTGATCGTGGTAGGAGAGTTGGCGCCGGAGAAATCTGCGCCTACCGCCACCAGGTCTTTAAGGCCATCACTCTCAACGTCAAAAGACGCGGCTCCCGGTATATCGCCCTCAACCGCGATGTTGTCGACCTCTTTAAAGGTACCGTTGCCATTGTTGATTACTGCCTGAGCACCTGTACAGGGAGTATGGCAGCCTGAATATGGGAGCAGAACGTCTGAAAGCCCGTCTTGATTGATGTCCACGGAGATGAGATCCCGAGGTACGGAGACCGGACCGGTTAAATGATCGGTAAATGTGCCGTCGCCATTTCCAACCAGCACGCCCCAGGCGCCGATCTCCACGTCAAAGCCGCCACAGCATTGAATGTAGTAGAGATCGTCTTTGCCGTCGCGATTGAAATCGGCCCAGGCAATTTTTGTAACCAGATACTGGTGTTCGCCGGCTTGCGGTTGCTGGCCAAACCCGCTGGTGACCTTCTGCGCAAGAACTCCGCCTGCGCCGTTGCCGAGACTCACGTACACGGCGTTCATTGGAGAATTGCTGGAAGTAGCGATGTCAGGATTGCCATCGTGATTGAAATCGCCCACGGCGATTGAATTTGCATTGGCCGCTCCGGCGATGTCGCGATGAGGCTGGAATGTTCCATCGCCATTCCCGATCAGGATGGAGACGCTGTGCGCGGCGTCTGCTCCGCTATTGACGACCACCAGGTCCATCTTGCCATCTTTGTTCCAATCCACCGCGGCCAAACCAACGGGCGCAGGCCCCGTGGCGAAGTCAACGTGCGGACGGAAGGTGCCGTTGCCATTGTTGATCAGGATGGAGACACTATTGGCGCTGTTATTGACTGTGCCCAGATCAGGAATATGATCGCCATTAAAGTCAGCCACAATGAGCTGGGCCGGTCCCGACCCGACTGGGTAACTTTGTGTGGTAAAACTCTGGCCAAAACAGGTGAGCGACAGGAAGAGACAAAATGCCGTGAGGGAGAGGCGCTTCATGGGTAACTCCAGTCTGGGGAAACGACTCGTGTTCTGGGATGTACTAATCAGTAAACAGGGTTGCTGCTGTAAATACCCCCTCTGATCCTGAGCCGGATTCCAGAGCATGTTGAAATCCGTGGAAATTTTTGATGTTTGTAACTGATTGATATTGAACCTGTTGTGAAGCCGCGCGTTGAAAGTTGGGGCTTTCCGCGAAACAAAAAGTCTACAGCTCCAGATTCAGTCCTGGACCATCCACGCCAACGCAAGCAGCCTATTCAAATCGCAAAGCCCGGAAGGACAGATGGACCGCCGCATCGGACTGCAAAAAGTCGAGAATCGCCCGTTTAGGCATAGATAAAAAATAGTAAAGATCGATGCAGGGAAATCATGGCGCGACCCGTCTAATGTTTTGCATAGTTTCACCATTAATGAATGGCGGGCTTGCAGAGAGGTGTGCACCGAAAGGGGGCATGTGCCTTCTGCCGGAAGCAACAAATTTGCGCACGCAATGTGAAACCAGGAAAGCACGGGATTCATTTCATTTTTGAAAACCTGCGCTAACCCGAAAATTTGGCAATCTTTTTACATGACGTTTGTAGTTCTTGAATGTAATATTGGCGCTCTATAACCCAAGACCCGGTTCGCTCACAGTCATCCGCTGAAGCTCCAGGCCACCAACACACAGTCGCGCGGGACAGTGCAGAACGGCAAGTGCAAGATGCGACCAGTAATTCTTCTCGATAGCTCTGCAGGGGCAGCACAATCCCTTTGCAAACAAGGGATGGGATCCCTGGCCTGCGAAGTGACTGAGATTGCCAGCGCCCCGGAGTTTGATCGCCATGCAGACGCTTCTCGTCCCCGTCTGCTGGTTCTTCCCGTCCCGGACAGCCATCAGATCCTCAGTATTGCCCTTACCATTCGGCAAAGCCACAGCACCATCCCTGTGCTCCTGGCCGTAAGCCGAGGCTCTGAAGATCTGGCCGTAGCGGCCTTTCGCGCAGGCATCACTGATTATTTCCGTCTGCCCGGAGAAGAGAACGCCCTACTGAGCGCCCTCGAACGTCTTGTAAATACCGGCGATCATCAACCAGCCCCATTCGGGTCAACTTCCGAGCCAGACAGCTCTCCTTTCATCGGCGATAGCCCGCCTATGCATGCCGTGAAACTCAACGTAGCGCGCATTGCTGGAAGCAACAGTAACGTCCTGATCACCGGCGAGACCGGGACCGGCAAAGAGTTGGTAGCAGCCTCCATCCACGAGATGAGTACGCGGCGCGATAAACCTTTTGTCTGCGTGAACTGCGCAGCCATTCCTGACGCCCTGTTTGAAAGCGAGTGGTTTGGCTATGAGCGCGGGGCATTTACTGGCGCTCACCTCCGCACTGCCGGCTGGATGGAATCGTCCCATCACGGGACCATGTTTCTGGACGAGATAGGCGACATGAGCCTCTTCGCCCAAGCCAAGCTGCTGCGCGTGATTGAAAGCAAGGAGTTCCACCGCCTGGGGGGAAAAACCAACATCCGCGTCGACGTTCGTTTTATCGCGGCTACCAACCGCAACCTGGAGGAGATGGCCAGTGACGGCAAGTTTCGCCATGACCTCTACTATCGCCTGAATATAGCCCGCGTTCACTTGCCTCCGCTGCGCGACCGCAGGGACGACATTCCGCCGCTGCTCCGGCACTACATGCGGGAGTTCAGCACGCAGAACCAGAATCGCGTGATCGGGATGACCGACGAGGTCTGGAACTGCCTCATGGAGTATGAATGGCCGGGAAACATTCGTGAACTGAAAAACGTTCTTGAATCCATTTTTGTCAACTCTCCTCAGGGAAAGATCAGCTTCGCGGACCTGCCAGACCAATTCCGGAAAAGAATTGAAAGAACCGCTTCCCCAGCCGACGATGAACGGCAGCAACTCATCACGGCGTTGACCCGCACAAAGTGGAACAAAAGCAAGGCTGCCGAGGACCTCCACTGGTCACGCATGACGCTGTACAGAAAAATGCACAAGTATCGCATCTATACCCCGCGCTCTGCGTAGGACACCCACCGGTTCCGCAGCAAACCAATTCGAGAAGCCACGGTCTCTTGCGCGCTGTAACCTGTAACGTGCGGCGTAACATTCGCCTGTTACACTTCATCGCTCACCGCGAAGCAGGCCGGCGTCGTCACAAATTGTTGGTTGTATTAAGAAATAGCTTCTGAAACCCCACCGCCTGTCAAGCAACATCAACCTACGGGAATTGTTACACCTCGGCAGACCAGTCAGCCGCTGCGAATCTCTCGCAATCCTTAACTCGTTCAACATCAAGCAGGTCACGGTGATCGGGTGATTCCACCAAGCTGGGGCTTGTAAATGCACTAGAGCAGTCCACGCGGCTGGGTACGAATATTGCCGAAAACGATCCAGGTTGAGGTTCGTGTGAATGACGAGACTCCCGCTTGGGAAGAACCCAGCAACTTAGAAGGGCGTTACGCAAATTGCTTCAAGGTTGGCTATAACGCCTTTGAATTAGTGATTGATTTCGGACAGATCAGCGGATCAGCCGACCGCGCCCGGCTGACCAGCCGGATCGTCACTAATCCGGGCTCGGCCAAGGCGCTACATGAGATTTTGGGCCAGTCGTTGCAGGAATACGAAAGGACCTTTGGAGTGATTCAGGAGAAGGAAGACTAGGCGATGTATACGGCGCTCTTCGCCACAAGCCAGACGCTGGCAGATTTTCTCCAGAACCGGCTGGAGAACGATCCTAACCTGCGCACCTTCTTCAATTCCGGACTGGGCGGAACGATGGTGGTTTCTCTGCGAAATCCTGAAGAGATGGCAGATAAAAACGAACAGGGCCTCTCGCTTTGGCTGTATCGAATCACCCGCGACGAAGACCGCCTGAATGACCCTTTGGAGCGAATCTCCCCCAGTCTGTTCCAGGAACCTCCTCTGCCGTTGCGCTTGCACTACCTTTTCACGCCGGTTGTCGATACCGGCACGGTTAACAATGCTGAGATCGAGCAACGCGTCCTGGGCAAGGTACTGCAATCGCTCTACGGACATCCGGTGTTCCGGGGTACGGACCTCTCCAGTGATTTCTCCGGCACCGATACGGAGTTGAGGGCCCGCCTGGAGCCAATGAGCCTGGAAGATGCCACGCGTATCTGGAACGCTCTGGAACAGCCCTACCAGCTTTCGATCTCTTATGAAGTCACGCTGGTCAAGATTGACTCTGAGATATTTGAAACCAACACACCGGTAGGCGAAGTAATTCCCGAGTATGGCGTGATTGTGGGAGAGAGCTGAAACTGATGGCGCTTGAAACTTTCAACGCGAACGACCTGGTATATACAGTCTCACCAGAACCGGAATTGCCCGACGGGATGAAAACGTGGGCCGTATTGGAAGCGCTGCTGGTGGATGAGATCACCAGCCAGTCTCCGCTCGGCGCAGTCAAGCTTCAGACCTCGTTCACCGGACTTAGCCCGAGAGTTGCTCCTGGAGGCAAGGTCGGTTTTGCAGCGATCCCGGTGCTCGTCTTCCCTCTGCTGCGCCTGAAGAATTATCCCGTATCGTTCACGATTCAAGCAGATGGCTACATTCCATTACTCCGCAATGAAACCATCTTGTCGAGCCTGGCTTTTCCCGGCTCGTTCACTCCCTTGGATCTGGGCACTCTGAAGCTGCATCGTCTGCCCACCTTGATTGCGGGACGCGTTGTGCTCAACACCGGAATTGCCGTCCAGGCGATCGCCGGCGCCACTATCACCCTGACTGGCTTGTGGCGGACGCCACCTCCGGCGAGCCTCGTTGTGCCGCCGGATCCGCCAGACCTGGTTTCATTGAATCCCGGATTGTATGCTGACCGCCCGCAGATAGGAACGCAGGTCCAGGGACTCGGCTTTTTGGGCGGGCCGGGACCAGATAAGCAGCTCTTAGAGGATGCATCACCTGGCCAGACCTCGCTGCACCTGAGCGATCGCAAGCAGATCGCCAACGGTGACGTTCTGGCCATTGATACTCAGGACCCGGAGCGCACCGAGTACATCGCGATCAAGACACTGGCTGGCGCCAGCACTGCCGATCAGCCCGCGCTCATCACGCTCGACTCGCCCTTGCGCTCCATCCATCGTCAAGGTGCGATTGTTCACAAGGTGCAGTTTCAGAATGTCGGCGTGGTCACACAGTTGACCAGTGATGCCGTCGCCGGCGATATCTGCCTGTTTTTGAATGGTGTGGGTAATCTGAGCGGAGCTCCGTTCCTCTCGATTCAGAGCGGAGGAGTTCCCACGGAGTATCACGCCGCCAGTTATTTCAGCGCTGTCAGTGATGCGCAAGGATTTTTCCGCTTGCCTCCAGTGAGCCGTGTGGCCCAGTGTGCGCTGCATTCGCATGACGGTGCGCACACCGATCTTGACGTTACTTACAGTCCGGATTACTCGCAAGAGGTAAGCCGTATTGATTTCGTTTACCGATAGCAGTAGTGGGACGGCTTGCTGGCCCACTAGACGTATCAGGGTTCTAGCGATTCGCTTGCGAATCGCGGGCCTTTAGGCAGACGTTCATCGCCTTAGCGATGAACTAGCGTTGTGAATTTGAAGCAGGAGAACAAATCATGCCCGAATATCTTTCGCCGGGTGTCTATGTTGAAGAAATTGATACTGGCAATAAGCCCATTGAAGGCGTAAGCACGAGCACGTCCGGAATGCTGGGCGTGACCGAACGCGGGCCGGTGGACGTGCCCATACTGATAACCAGCTACGGCGAGTACCGGCGATGGTTCGGAGAGCGGCTGCCGATATCGAACTTCTCCAATGCCGGCGGGCCGCACTGCTTTTTGCCGCACGCAGTGGAAGGTTTTTTCCAGAACGAAGGCCGGCGGGTCTACGTCACGCGCGTGCTCGATTTGAATGGCGCCGCCCACGCTGCGGAGCAGCTCTTTGACCGCGGCGACGTGGGCGCGGCGGCCACCCTCTTGCTGCGTGCGGCAGGTGAAGAAACAGGCACGGCAGGGGACCCGCCCTTGCTCTTTGTGCTGGATGACGCCGGCCTGACCGCGGGCACGAGCTGGATTCGCATTGGCGACGGGAGCACCGCTGAGTACCGCATGGTTGACACCATTAATGCGACTCCGCCGCACATGCTGGTGGCTCTGGCGTTTCCGCTCGGCTCCCCTCATGACACCGCGGACGTAGCAGACGAGTTCGTCCCCGCCAACGACCCCGGTTATGCCGGAGCCATAACTCTGGCCAATGACGTGCATGCGGGCGCGCTCCAGTTTGACCTCAACTTTGCTGCAGCGGCCGATGTGGTCAAGATGGTCGTCGGCCAGCTCCTGCAGATCGGTGGTATTAACGGCGAATATCATGTGGTATCTGCGGTTACGCCGGGCGCGTCCACTGCGACCGTGATCCTGGAAGCTCCGCTCGCCATGGCCTATGCCAAGGCCACTACCACCGTTCAACCGCTGACTACGCCTGCACCCGGAACCACGAAGAATCTTGCCCTCGATGCCAACGCCGGTGATTCGCTCATATTCCTGAATACCAATGCCGGCTTCACCAATACCGCGCACGTGCTTCGCATCCACAATGCAACGACAAACCAGAATGAATTTCGCCGGATCGGGGCCGTCACCAAGCTTGAAGTAGCTCCCGGAGCGTTCGTGCCTTACCCCTCTGCCAGCGTCGTAGAAAAGGTGGATCTGATGGACGATGATCTTCACCTTGCGGCTGCGGTCGTCCTTCCTACCAATCAAATTACGCTGGATAACGCGAACAACCTCAGTGTTGGCGATCAGCTTCTCATCGACCCCGGTCCGAACCAGGAGACGCTCGCCATTCAATTGATCGCAGGGAATCTCGTAACCCTGGCCGGCGTAAGCCTGGCCAATGCTCATCTCGCTTCTGCGCCGGTGACGCCCCTTTTCAGCCAGAAAACCCTGCTGGCAGATGCAACAACCGGCTCGCGCGTGATCGCAGTGAACAACCGCATCGGCCTTGCTGTGAATGACGTGATCCGCATCGGCGTCTCGCCGAAGGAAGAGTACGCAACTATTACCGGTCTTCCTGATCCGGCGCCCACGTCTCCAGATTCGGGCACCGTTTTGCTCGATCACCCATTGCTGTCGAACCACGCATTAGGAACGGCTGTGCGGCGACAAAATCCCCCGGCTGTCGATACCACGAATCCAGCGCCTCCCGTCGCTCTGGCTTTGCCCGCGGCAGCAGGATCGGGTGACTGGGTGATCACTGACGCTACTAACTATGCCCCCGCAGCCACGCAAATTGTTGGCGATGGCGCGGGCGCCTCCACCAGCAAATACTTCTTCGACGCTGGCATCTCCATCGCCGCCCAACACTACAACGTGAGCGTCGTGGTCAAGAACCAGGGCGCGCACCCCATCCTTATTGGTTCGAATTTCGGCGACAGTTCTCCGATTCTCCCCGGAACCACCCAACACGTCACGCTGAGCGCGACCGGCGATGGCGTCAAGGACATCCAGCTGATCTTCAAGACCAACGCGGCCACGGACGTGCTGGACGTTGTGGCTGCGGCCCCGGTGATCGCCAAGGTGTCCGACGGCATTAATTTGATTCCGTCGGGCAACCGGGGCTTTACCGGGTGGACCGCCACTGTCGGCGAGACGATCACGCCCACGCAGTTGAAGCCATTCGCGCTCACGAACCCATTCGCACGTGTAACCACGCCGACCGGTGGAGTCTTTTACCACCGCCTGTTGGATACGCCGACCATCCATCCTGCCGAAATTGCAGTGAAAATGCCTCCACCTGCAAATTCGGCCCTGGAGCGCGCGCATGCGGCAGGCTCTGTTGTAGTTCCGCGCAATCCCTTGATTCAGGTTGAGGCCATCGATCCAGGCGCGTGGGGCGATCGCCTGCGCATCTCTGTAGAGGACGAGATGCCCGGTCTGGTTTCGCGGACACAGCTCACCACCGTTGTGAACGCTACCCACATCCGCCTGGCCTCTGTCGCCGGCGTAGAGGCGGGAACGGTTCTGGAGTTACTCGATCCGCTGAACAACGATGCAGTTGTTGGCGATCCGATCAAGGTCGTTTCTATCGACCGCACCACCAACTACACGCTCACGCTGGCCGGAACAGGACTCAGCGCCTCGCCACAACAGGTAGCGCAGGCTGCGGCTGTCGCCGCGGGAAAACGGCTAGGGGTACGCTCCCGGGAATTTCGCCTCACCGTCCTGCTCATGCATCAGCCTGATCCGTCACTTCCCAGTCGCAGTGAGCAGGTAGTGGATTCTGAAGCGTTCCGCAATCTCTCCATGGATTCGCGCCACAGCCGCTACTTCCAGACCATCATTGGCGACATCTTCGGTCCGCTGCGCCTCGAGGATCGGCGTCCTGAAGGAGAGTCGTGGTACGTGCGTGTGCATGATCTGGCCCAGGACCTGACTGAGCCAACGCGTACCAACACGCTTGAGAGTGTGCGCCTCGGCCCGGAAACATTGGTTGACATCTTGCCCAACGGGCGTCCACGCGCAGCGCGGCAAGCCTTGGAAGGCGGCAACGACTCTATTGCCACACTGACCGACGACATCTACACGGGCCAGGACGACGTCGATCCCGAAAAGCGCACCGGCCTTTTCACCTTTGTAAATGTGGACGAGATCAGTATTGTCAGCGTGCCTGGACGCACCAGTCCCGTGATCCAGGGTGCATTGATCGATTTTTGCGAGAACAACCGGTACTGCTTCGCCGTGCTGGATGGCCCGGTGCCGCCCGTGGTCTGGCAGGGCTCCAACGATTCGCTGGCAGACGTGCAGCAGCAGCGCCAGCAATTTGATACCAAATACGCCGCTCTGTATCACCCCTGGCTGCTGATTGAAGATCCGTTCCCGGTCAACCTGGCGAAGATCGCCAATTATCCACTGCCGCCGTCAGGCCACGTGATTGGAGTTTACGCCCGCACTGACGTGGAGCGCGGGGTCCACAAAGCGCCGGCCAATGAAGTCGTGCACGGCATCATTGGACTGCAACGCATTATCAACAAGCCGGAGCAGGATATTCTCAATCCATACCCGGTGAACATCAATGTAATCCGCGACTTCCGCCCCAACGAACGCGGCATTCGCATCTGGGGCGGCCGCGTTATTACCAGTGACACGGACTGGAAATACGTGAACGTGCGCCGGCTGCTCATCTTCATTGAAAAATCCGTTGACCGCGGCTTGCAGTGGGTGGTGTTTGAGCCCAATGCTGAGCCGCTGTGGGCGCGTGTTCGCCGCACCATCGGCAATTTCCTGACAACGGTGTGGCGCAACGGCGGTCTGGAAGGCACAAAGCCGGAAGAAGCCTACTTCGTGAAGTGCGATCGCACGACCATGACCCAGACCGACATTGATAACGGCAAACTTATTGCCGTAATCGGCGTAGCGCCGGTGAAACCCGCAGAGTTTGTGATCATCCGCATTGGCCTGTGGACGGCGAACGCCAGCAGCTAAGCAGGAGGAAGATAAATGCCGACAGGAACAAGAGTAGATCCGTTTCGTACATTTAATTTCCGTCTGGAGATCGACGGCCTGACCGTGGGCAGTTTTCGCGAATGCAGCGGCCTGGCTGCGGACGGCAACTCGGTGGACTATCGCGAGGGCACTGACATTCCACGCTCGGTGCGCAAGCTCATCGGGTTACAGACCTATTCCAACATCACGCTCAAGCGCGGCTATACCACCAACCACGAGTTGTGGGATTGGTACAAAAACATCGTCAACGGCATCGCCGACCGCCGCCACGGCTCGGTGATCCTGATGGATGAGCAGCGCAAAGACGTGCTGCGCTGGAGCGTTGAAAACATGTGGATCAAGAAAATTGAAGCTCCCACATTCAACGCTACCGCCAATGAGGTTGCGGTTGAGTCAGTGGAACTGGTCCACGAAGGACTCGCCCTGGAGAGCTGATCGCTGACGGAGCCCGAACTTGGCCACTTTTACCACACCCGGAGTCTGCTACCAGCGCATGGACGCAACCGCGCCTGCCATCAGTGCTATACGCACTGACATCGCTGGTTTTGTAGGAATTGCTGTTTCCGGCCCGCTGGATACGCCGGTACCGGTGCAATCGTGGAAGCAATTCCAGGCCTACTTCGGGGGATTCAGCGGCAGCGCATTTCTGGCCTATGCAGTACGTGGTTTCTTTGAAAACGGAGGCAAACGTTGTTGGGTGGTGCGCGTCGCCTCCAACGATCCTGTGGGTGGCGCCCTGCCTGCCACGCTGGAACTGGAGAGCACCATGCCGGGAAGGAGCGTCTGGAATATCAACGCGTCCAGCCCCGGAACCTGGGGTAACCGGCTCACCATATCTCTCCGTGAAACGCATCAGGCACAAACGACCGGACGGTTGGACAAGGACCATCCCGAGCGGATGATCGTCTCCAGCACCACGGGTTTCGCACGATTCACACTGGTGCGTCTGTCTCAACCGGGCAAGCCCTCTGTGCTCCGCGTGGTGGCTGCCATCAATACCACGCAGGGATTTGCCAGCCTCACGCCGGACGCGACCAAATTTATTGTCTGGGTTCCGGAGCAGCCCGAGCTTCGTCTTCCTTATGACTCATCGCCGCTGCCCTTCGCTCCTGATCAGCCGATTCAGGTTGAAAGCGTGGAGTACACGGTGATCGTGGAGCAAGCTGGAATTCCCGTGGCTCTCTACCCGGGGCTCTCGCTGGTTCCAGAGAGCAACAATTACGGGCCTACAGTCCTGGCGCCGCTGCAGATACCAGCCGACATGCAGGCACGGCAGGTACTTCCTCCGCTGCCAGTGCCGATTGTGATCGAAGAATTACGCCCCGAATTTACGGCCGATTCCACCGCCACTTTCAGGCCACTGGAAATTATCAGAATCGGCAGTACCCGAGTTCAGCGTGAGAATCTTTCCGCTCAGCTTGAGCAGTTTTTCAAGGATGTAGGCCGCTATCCAACCCAGCTAGAAGGTCTTCAAGCTCTTCTTACTAATCCCGGAGGACTTCTCTCATGGCATGGACCATATCTCCCGGACCCAAATATGCTGCTGGATCCATGGGGAAATCCATTTCAATATCTGGTTCCCGGAAATAACGGTCCGTATGACGTCTTTACGCTGTCTGGTGATGGTGTGGAAGATGCAACGCCTCTCAGCGGCGGGCAGGAAGGTCTGCGCCTGCTTACTGCTTACGATTTTGTCGGTGAGCCGGTTGATCCCCTGGACAGTGATCTGGTGAAGAAGAGCAAGACGCGCGGTTTGCGCGCGCTTGAGCCTGTTGATGAAGTGTCAATTCTGGCCGTACCGGACATCAATATTCAGCCGGTGCTGATTCCGCCAACAGAACCGTTGCCGCCCTGCATTCCTGATCCCTGTCTGCCCACCTCTGTTAGTCCCGTCGCCCCGGCGCCATCCCCGCCGGATATCGAGCTGCCGCCGACGTTCAGTGATGCTGACATCTACCGCGTGCAAGCCGCAATGGTCGAACAATGTGAGCAGACCAAAAGCCGCGTAGCTCTGCTTGAACCTCCCGTCAGTGCTGTTCGCGATGAGCGGTTGGGCATTTCCGCGGTGCAATCATGGCGCAACCAGTTCGACTCCAAGTATGCTGCCTTCTATTTTCCCTGGCTGCGCGTTGTTGACCCGCTGCGCTCCACCGTAGCGGTAACACGCGATATTCCTCCCAGCGGTCACGTAGCCGGCCAGTACGCACGCACTGATATCGAAATTGGCGTGCACAAGGCGCCCGCGAACGCTCCCCTGGCCTGGATTCAGGACGTGACGATCCCCGTCAACAATGCCCAGCACGGTGTGCTGAATCCACTGGGGATCAACGCTATTCGCCCGCTGCCTGGACGCGGCATCCGGATCTTTGGCGCGCGCACGGTCAGCAGTGATTCTGACTGGCGTTACATCAGCGTTCGCCGGCTGATGATCATGATCGAAAAAGCAATTTATCTCTCCACGCAGTGGGCGGTGTTCGAACCGAACGACGAATTCACTCAGGCCAAGCTGCGTCTCTCACTCACCAGTTTTCTGCTGGCTTTATGGCAGAAAGGCGCATTGGCCGGAAGCACAGCAGACGCCGCGTTCTTCGTGCGCTGTGACCAGACCACCAACCCCGCGTCGCAGCGGGCCGACGGCCAACTTGTGGCCTTGGTTGGCATCGCGCCCGTAAATCCATTTGAGTTTGTTGTGGTCCGCGTAGGCCGCACAGAGAACCAGTTTGAGATCGCTGAGCAGAACTCCGGGACGGGGGTGCAGTGATGGGGGCAGTGAGCGCTATTGGAGTCAGGCAAGATCCTCTGCTGTCGCACAACTTTGTTATTACGTTGCTAGATAGCAGCAGCACCCTGGCCCTGGGCATTCAGGCCGGCGGCGTATTGGATACCGTAGCTGGCGGCTTTAGTGAATGCACCGGCCTGGAAATGTCGCTGGACGTTGAGGAATATCGGGAAGGTGGACGCAATGGTGAAGCGCTGCAATTTCCCACGCGCGTTCGCTGGTCCAAGATCACGCTGAAGAAGGGTCTGGGAACAAGCGCGGCGCTGTGGGACTGGCATTACGGGTTTGTGACCGGCACAGGCAAACGGCGCGATGGCCTGATCGCGCTGCTGAACGAGCATCGCACGCCGGCGCACATCTGGCATTTCCGCCGGGGATTGCCCACGCGGTATACCGGACCTTCCATGAATGCGGCCCAGGGTGCGGTCGCCATCGAGACCATTGAGATCACGCATGAAGGCATTTACCAACTCGCGGGGGTTGCCGGCTAGTAATGATTCAGGTTTGCGGAGCAATTATGGACGTACACATCAATGAAGTTGTTTCCACGGTCCGCGCTGTAAGCAATGACACGATGCTCTCACAGCGCACGCTGGAAAAAATCGTAAGGACGGTGCTGAGCGCCATGCGCGCGCAGCATGCCGATGAAGAGCGCACCAAGACCGACCGCCGGGTGACCAACGGTGCGCGCGACGAGCAGGAAGGGGAGAACTGACATCCATGCAACAGCTTTTGCCAGCGATGATCGTGGTGACCTGGAATGACGGACTCATGGAATTCATTCCCTTGCAGTTCAATCCCACACAGCTCTCCTTTAATAAGGGAGTGCAGATCGCTGAGATTCCCATTCCCGGGCTCGATAGCCCATTGATTCAATTCGTGCGCGGCCAGGACGAGACACTTTCTCTGGATCTGTTTTTTGACACCACTGAAACCGGAATGGGAGCAAGTGCGCTTAGCGTGACGGAACTCAGTGATCAGATCTATCAGTTGGTCAAAATCGAGCCCGACAGCCATGCGCCTCCGATATGCGAGTTCATCTGGAGCTACAGATTCCCCGGTTCCGGGCTCATGCCGGAGATGGGCAACCAGAGGCGCAACTCCTTCAAGTGCATCGTTGAGAGCGTGCGCCATCAGTACACGCTCTTCAGCCCGGAAGGAATCCCGCTGCGGGCGACTGTCTCCATCAGCCTGCGCGAATACAAGACGCTCGATGAGCAGCTCGCGCAACTCAACCTCAACTCACCCGACCGCACGCAGGTGCGTGTTCTGCAGTCGGGAGAGACGCTTTCCAGCATCGCCGGAAGCCACTATCGCCGTCCGGGACAATGGCGGCTGATTGCCGACGCAAATGATATTAACGATCCGCGGCGGCTGGCCCCGGGAACATTTTTGACCATACCACCCATCCGCTAAGGAACCTATGGCTACGCAGACCTTCACCATGACGCAGGAATCGCTGGACCAGGGCAACTTTTACGTGCCTCAGTTCGAGGTACGGATTGAGGGAGTTGGCCTGCCGCGCGACGTCCTGCGCGATGTGCGCGAGGTCAGCTATCACGACGATATCAACGAGGTCGACGGTTTCCAGATCACTGTCAACAACTGGGACCCGGACACGCGCACTTACAAATACATCGGCTCTGAAACTCCTGCCAGCCTGAACGGCAGCTCGGAAGAAAGCGTTCGCCAGCGCCTGTTTGATCCTTGCAATAAAGAAGTCGAGCTATGGATGGGATATCCCGGCAAGATGCAGCTCATGATGAAGGGCATCTTCACTACCTTGACTCCTAACTTCCCATCCAGCGGCGGGCCCACTCTGACCGTGGACGCGTTGAACCTGCTGCACCGTTTTCGCGGCGAGAAGCATACCAAGGTGTTCGACCAAAACAAGACGGCCAGCCAGATCGCCGCACAGTTCACGCTCACCAATCCCGCGACGCATACTGAATTGCATGTAGTAATCGATTCAACCAGCCAGCAACAAGAACCCCCGTTGCCCTATGTGCTTCAGGATGCCCAGTATGACCTTACGTTCCTCATGGCGCTGGCGCGCAAGAACGGATATGTGCTGCTGCTCCGGGAAGAGATCGACGACGAACATGGCAACGTAATCACGCCGGCGCAGCTTTACTTTGGCCCTTCCAATGGCAGCGGCTTGCGCCAGGCGACAGTTGAGCTGGGCTGGGGCAAGTCACTGATGGAGTTCAAGCCTACTCTCACCACCGCTAACCAGATTAAGTCAGTCACGGTGAACGGGTGGAACCGCGATACCAAAAGCGTGATCAGCAAGACCGCCAGCATCACCGATCCATCGATCAACTTCAACTTTGACCTTAAGGACCTGCTGAATACCTGCGATCCTCATGAAGAGCAGGTGGTGAATGAACCCGTCTTCACTCCGGGCCAAGCCCAACAACGAGCCATCGACATCCTGAAGAATCGCTTTCGCGACATGGTGACCTGCTCGGCAACCACCGTGGGCGTGCCCGATATTCGCGCCGGCCGCAACGTAGTGATCACCGGCGCCGGCTCACGCTTCAACGGAAATTACTTTGTCACACAGACCACGCACAGCATCGGCGAGAGCGGCTACACCACCAACTTCAATGCTCGCCGCGAAGACCCAGGACAAGGAGGGCAGAGCCAGTGAAACGGATTTCCGGAGTTGTTGTCGGCATTGTGAAGAGTTTGCAGGATGATGGCGGGCAGGGGCGCATTCAGCTCCAGTTTCCGCATCTTCCCGGCAGTCCCAAGAGCGCGATGGCGCCTGTCGCTGCGGCGCTGGCGGGAAAAAATCGCGGCGCATTCTTCATGCCGGAGATTGACGATGAGGTTTTGGTCTCCTTCGAGCAGGGAGACATCAACCATCCTTACATCGTCGGCTTTCTCTGGAATGGCGTGGATACGCCGCCGGAAAGCGATCCCAAAAACCGCGTCCTGCTCACCCCTGGCGGCCACACACTGCGCTTTGAAGATGGCGATAAAGCCAAGAAAGTGATTCTGCAATCCAGCTCCGGCCACAAGATCACGCTCGATGATACACAGGCCGGCCAAACCATGACGCTGCAAACCAACGGGAACCAGACAGTGACACTGAATGATCTCCAGAAGTCGATCACGCTCAATGGAGGAGGACGGATCATCACCATGTCGAACGGCATGGTGCAGATTTCCTGAGAAAGAGATGCCGCAGCTTCTAACCACCAACGCCATCATCACCTGCCCGCACGGCGGCAAGGGAACAACCATCCCCAGCATACAAAAGTGGCAGATCAATGGAGGATTTGTCTGCGTTGAAGGAGACACCGGTACGCTTGCATGCCCGTTCCTCGTTTATCCGTGCATTGGTTACACGCTGCAATCCATGGGGCTGAATGCCACCACCATGGACCAGCGTAAGGCCATGCTGGTAACCGACTTCAACCAGACCCTTACCGGCCTTCCTTTATTAATGACGGAAACCCATCAGGTCTTTGACGACAGCATTCCTGCGTCAATTCCACCAGGGCAAACCGCGCCGCCGTTGTCACCGGAGCTGGCGGACCTCATCTCACCGATTGTGGTCGCCGCTCCGGCGTCGTTCCCGTTCGTCATCCATGCGCCTGCGCCTGTGGTGATCACCTTCAGCCTGGCTACGGATCATCCTTTGAAATGGATTCTCACGCTGATTGATGAGAAGCCGCCGGGACAGAACATCGATCTCACCAACGGTATACCGGGAGCCGTAACCTTGGCGCCCTCAGGCGGAACGTGGTCCTCACCGAGCACAACCGTTGTGGTTACTTTGACCCCGCCATTCCTCACTGGTTTGGGAATTGGCAAAAAAGACCTCTTCTTAACCGGTGTGAGCCATCGCGGCCTTTCTGGCCATGACTCGGCCACCATCATGGTGAGCGCATGAGCGGCAGCCAGCAGGTCACGCGCGCTTTCCTGGGAGTGGGATGGAAGTTCCCCCTCCAAGTCACCCCGGGCGGAAAGATTGCCCGATCACCCTATGAACAACGCGTGGAAGAATCCATCTACCTGATCCTGAGTACGGCCAAAGGTGAGCGGGTGATGCTGCCGGATTTCGGTTGCGGTATTCACGACCTGGTGTTTGGCATCAATGATCCACGCACACGCAGCGCTGTGGTGCAGCAGGTGCGCCAGGCCCTTACGAAATATGAGCGACGCATCGATGTCCTGGACGTCAGCGCAGACTCCAGTGCCGATCAACCGAATCTGCTTCTGATCCGCGTGAATTATCGCATTCGCGCTAACAACGCGATTGGAAACCTGGTTTACCCGTTTTACATCAACGAACGGACTTAACGCATGCCTCTGGAAGCCAATCTGCCGGTCATTGACGACCGCAAGTTTGATGACATCGTCGCCGAAGCGCGCACGCGCATTGCGCGCTACACGCCGGAGTGGGCACCGGTGTGGACGGACGTGAATGACAGCGATCCTGGAATCACTCTGGTGCAGCTCTTTGCCTGGCTGACAGAGATGCTCATCTACCGTATCGACAAGGTGCCGGCGCTCAACTACCTGAAATTTCTCGAGCTTATCGGCATCGAGCTTAGGCCTGCTGTGCCCGCACAAGCGGAGATTACGTTCCCGGTTGTTGCCACCAACGTAAACCCTTACGTGATTGTGCCGCTGCACACGCAACTTTCTGCGCCTGCGCCGGCGGGCGGGCCTCCGCTGATCTTTGAGACGGACCGCGCGATTTTCGCGCTCACTGCATCCCTGGCCGGGGTGCTGAGCTATAACGGCTTTGACTTTGAAGATCAGACTGCGGCCAACCAGGATGCACAAACCGGCTTCAATCCTTTTGGCTCGGCGCCGGGAAAAGACGCAGCTTTGCTGCTGGGATTTAAATATTCCGGCGCCTTCCCCGCACAAATTGAGCTGAACCTCGCATTCTGGACCGCGCAGCAAGGCGCCTTCACCACCTCGGGCGACTGTAGCCTGCCGGAAACGCAGGTCTTCCCATCCGCCAATCTGCTTTGGCAATACTGGGGCGGCGCGGGGTGGTTCACACTCGATCTCCTAAAAGACGACACGCTCGCCTTCCAGCGCACCGGGCATGTCTATCTAAAGAGCCCAGCCAAGGGCAAAATGCAAGCCGGCACGTTCGGCGGCATAACCCAGCCGCTTTATTGGATTCGTGCGCTGATCACGGGAGGCCGTTATGAAAAACAACCGGTCATTCAGGCCATTCGCGCTAACACTGCTCCCGCTACCCAGGCGCAGACAGTAGCCGATGAAGTTCTGGGCGGCAGCACCGGACTCCCCAACCAGAGATTCCAACTGGCGCACAAACCGGTGCTTGATGGCACTCTGCGGTTGCAGATCGATTCAGGTTCAGGTTTTGAAGACTGGACTCTGGTAGAAGACTTCTTCGGCGCCGGCCCCGCGGACCAGGTCTATGTGCTCGATCGCACCACGGGTGAGATTCGCTTTGGCGACGGCGACCACGGCGCTATCCCTGTCGCTAACGCCAACCGGCCGAATAACAATGTGGCGGCCCGGACGTATCGCTATGGCGGGGGCAAGCAGAGCAATGTCGGCGCAAACACCCTTACTACGCTGGTGAATTCCATCACTGGCATAGATGCCAGCAAGGTCACCAACCTATTTCCGACGTTTGGCGGCCGCGATGAAGAGACCCTCGATGACGCCAAGCTGCGCGCCCCGCAGGCCCTAAAGAGCCGCGACCGCGCCGTGACCAACGGAGATTTTGAATACCTGGCTATGCAGTCCGGAAATGTGAAGCGCGCTTTTGCCATGCCGCTTGCGCATCCTTCATTTCCGGGGGTCAAGGTTCCGGGTGCAGTCACCGTCATTGTGGTGCCGGATTCAGACGATCCCAATCCTCTGCCCAGCGCAGGTTTGCTGCGTACCGTGTGCGCGTACCTGAATGTCCGCCGCCTGCTCACAACAGAACTCTTCGTTGTTCCGCCGGCCTATCAGTTGGTAAAGGTCCACGCGGAGCTGATTGCAGAGAACTCCGCCGACTTGGCGGAGGTGACCAACGCAGTGCAAGCCGCGCTCCTCCACTACTTTCATCCACTCCACGGCGGTGACGACGGGCAAGGCTGGCCTTTCGGCGGCACTATCTTCTTTTCCCGAGTGTACCAACAGATCCTGGGAATTCCCGGCGTCGACCGCGTGGAGAAGGTGCTGATCACGGTTGACAAACAACAATATCCCGCTTGCCAGGATGTGCAGATCAAAGCGGCGGCCCTGGTTTACTCCACGGAACACGAGGTGCTGGTGAATTACGCATTCTAGAGTGCGGCAGTGATTTCAAGATGACAAACGCCATTCCCAATCCGTTCTGGCAACTTCCTCCGGCGCCGCAGCCCCCCAACGATCCAACCTGGTGGCTGCTCAATGGCCGTGTGGGATGGCACGCCGCGAAACTGGATAACGTTGCTATTGCCGGTGACGATCTGGGCTTGCTGATTGTTCCCGGCAGCGGACGATTGTTGAACGAAGCCAGCGGAAGTCTTGGCGGATTAGTGCTTCCTGGCAATGCTGCGCGGGCGGCTGACGGGAGCCTGTACCTGCTCGACACACAAGCCGGGGAACTTAAGCGCTTTGATCCCTGCGATTGCCGCTTCCAGACTGTGCCCTGCCTCGGCGGCTTGGGAATTGGGCCGCGCCAGCTGCAAGACCCGCATGGAATCGGCATTTGTTCCGGGAATCTCTTCATCTGTGACACCGGCAATCACCGTTTGCTGGTCTTCAGCTTGTTCGGCTTTGTCTTGCGTGATATCTGGGAGCCTCCCGCAGCCGCGGGTCTGACCAATCCCTGGCAGCCCTATGCGGTAGCTTTTGACAACCATGGCCGCGTTTACGTGAGCGATCCCGCCAATGGCTGCGTCCATCGCTTTCATCCCACGGGAAGATGGCAGACGGCGCTGTTTGGTTTCGGCGATATCCGCTGGATCACCTTTGATTGTCGCAACCAGCTCTATGCGGTGATCAACGGGCAATCCTCCATTCGCATCACGGATCGGGAAGGAAAACTACTCGGCACGGCTGCGCGTCCGGATGAAGTTGCCGCCTATTTCCCCAGACTGCCAATTTCAGTCGACGCCTATGGCGACCTTAACTTGCGTAGCCTTTGCAACCCTTCTGGTTCGTCAGGCGTTTTCGACCCGTCCGGTGAACCGCTAACTGCACCTCCTCTCGATCCGCCGGCCGTCTTCACAACCAGCGGGACCTACTGGAGTGAAGCGCTTGACAGCCAGTTCTATCGTTGCCAGTGGCATCGCATCGTGCTGTGCGGCAAACTTCCAGCCAAGACTGCGATCTATATTTCCACGTTCACCAGCGAAATCGAGCAGACGCTGGACCAGATTCAGGCTCTTCCTGAAACTGCCTGGGCAACCAACATGGCGGTCACCGCCCTGGCTCCTGAATTTGAAGCGCTGATCTTCAGCGGCCCCGGGCGCTATCTGTGGTTGCGTCTTGAACTCGCAGGGAATGGCAGCGCTACTCCGAGCATTCAGAGCATCAAGCTGGAGTTTCCGCGCATCAGTTTGCGCCGCTATCTGCCAGCGGTCTTTGCCGAAGATCCGAACGGCGCTGATTTTACGGACCGCTTTCTGAGCATCTTTGACACCACGCTGCGCGGCGTTGAGCACAAAGTCGACTATGAAGCTTCCTACTTCGATCCGCTCTCCGCTCCTGCGGCGCCGGATTCTCCGGGTGGAGTGGACTTTCTGAGCTGGCTGGGTTCCTGGATCGGAGTAAGCCTTGACCACCTTCTGCCGGTGAAAAAACGCCGTCAGATATTGAAGCAGGAGGGGAGTCTCCAGTGCATTCGCGGAACGCGCCTGGGATTGTGGAAGCAACTTCTTTTGTTTTTGGGCATGCAACCGGAAACCGTCTGCTGCCCTGACTCGCAGCCCAAGAAACTCTGTGTTCCCAAGCCGCCCAACTGTGCTCCGCCAAACAAAGCATGCGCCTGGGAGCCGCCGGCATTAATTCTGGAGAACTATCAACTCCGGCGATGGCTCTTTCTAGGGGCCGGCCGGCTAGGCGACGACGCCATGCTGTGGGGCAAGCGGATCATCAATCGCAGTCAGTTGAGCAGCAATGCTCAGGTTGGCGTCTCGCAGTTGTTGACTACGCCTGATCCATTTCACGATCCGTTTTTGGCTTACAGCAACAAGTTCACTGTTTTTGTGCCCGCCCAGTTTTGGACGTCAGACCAGAAAAGAAGAGGGCTGATCAATTTGCTGGAAGCGGAGAAGCCTGCGCACACGCAGTATCAGATCGAGTACGTGACGCCGAGGTTGCGCATTGGTTTCCAATCCATGATCGGCCTCGACTCGGTTGTTGGCCGATATCCATCCGGTGTCACCCTGGGACAGAAGCTGGGCAAGGACACGATTCTGAGCGGTGTGCCCGCACAGGGTGGGCCGTCGTTTGAGATCGGCAGGAATGCGCGGATTGGCCAGGGAAGCAAACTAGATTAGCCGCGAGGTAGATGACATGACCGAAGTCAAAGAAAGAGTGGTCCCGGCATCTTGCCCGGAGTGTGAGATCGGACCCTTCACCCGCAACCATTACTTCACGGGAAAGTTGCTGGTAGAGCGCGATTTTCGCCAGGAGCAAGCCTATTACGTTGACAAGCTCCGGCTGCATGCGCAGCGGCTGCACGGCTGGGGCGTTGTGTGCGGTCTCAAGGTGAAGCAGCATGAGAATCCGGCCTGCCGCGACCGCTATGTCTGTATTGAACCGGGCTTTGCGCTGGACTGCTGCGGACATGACATCCTGGTGGCGGAACAGGATTGCATTGACCTGACTCAGCTTGACGCCATTAAGGCGCTGATTAAGAAGAACGATACGTCACCGCACACACTTCAGATCTGCATTCGTTACAAGGAGTGCCCCACCGAGCCCATTCCGGTGCTGTATGACGATTGTGGCTGCGATGACACGCAGTGCGCGCCCAATCGTGTGCTGGAGTCATATGAAGTCGACGTAATGGTCGATCCGCCATTCGCGTCTTCTTCTCCCGATTCTCCTGCTCTGGGCTGGAAGAACAGCATCAATGTGGCGCATGCCTCCGCAGTGGCCTATCACGATGCCACCCGGCGGCTTTATGTTCTCACCGATGATCCGCAGGGGTTCGTCTACCAGGTAAGCGCGGACAACTATGCTCTGCTGACCTCTCATGCGCTGGGACAGCACGGGCTTACGTTGGCGGTTTCAAACGATGGCAGCCGCGTTTATGTAGTCGCGGAGGGCGCCAACGCCGGCGATCCCCGTCAATTGCACGTGCTTGATGCTACTCAGGCGGGATTGCCGCTGGTACAAAAAAAACCGATTGATATTGCTAACAGCGCCAACAGCGCGGTCATCCTGGCCGTAGCGCCTGAGACTGACAATCGTCTGCTCGCACTGATTGCCGCCAAAGGCACTCTGCTTCGCTGGGACACTGATATCGATACCAAGAACAACCCAGCGCCCCCAACTTCGATTGTCACCAACCTGGCAGCGAACGTGCAATCGTTCGTTCTCGGCACCGATGGTTCACGCGCCTACTTCGGCAGCTCCAGCAACACCATTCAGGTTTTGGTTTTGGCGACTCCGCCGGCAACCTCTATTAATGTGTTGCCCGCAGGCGCTGTCTCTTCGGCAATGGCCATCGTTCAAACATCCAGCGGAGACATGCTTGCGGTGGTCGACAAGGGCAACAGCAAGCTTTACCTGGTCAACCCAAGTTCCCCTTCCTTGGTCGGTACGGTGAAGATGGATCATCCGCCGGTGGGATTGGTGATCTCACCTGATAGTCATTGGGCTTACGTAGTAGAGCAGGACGCAGGCAAGAGCTACATGGAACCAGTCGATCTGATCAGCTTGCAATTAGGCCATAGCGTTGTGCCTGGGACAACACTGCCTCTGGGCAGCAACAGCGAGTCGCCGGTGATCAGCTCTTCCGGGCACACCTTATACGTTCCTTACACAGGAGATCTGGCCAATGCGACCGATGGTGGAGTGGCGATCGTGGATGTCACCGAGTCGGCGTGTTGCAGCAAGATCTGGGATTCGCTGGACGGATGCCCGAGTTGCGAAACCGCGAATTGCGTCGTGCTGGCCACGATCAAGGGTTTTGTTGTGGGCGACGCCTTTGACGATCAGACAGACCCACCCGCCGATCCGGCCACCGATACCGCAAATCACATCGCCCGAATCGACAACCGCACCGGACGCCGCCTGCTGCCCAGCACCTCCACGCTGGCGGAAATCATTCAGTGTCTCTGCGCTGAAGGCGGCGGAACGAAAGGTCCAAAGGGCGATCCGGGATTGCCGGGACCCAAAGGTGATCCCGGACCTAAAGGCGATCCAGGACCTAAAGGCGATCCAGGACCTAAAGGTGATCCGGGGGCAAAAGGTGATCCGGGATCTAAAGGTGATCCGGGGGCAAAAGGTGATCCCGGACAAAAAGGTGACACGGGGCAGGGCAACCCAGGAGCTCCGGGAAAAGATGGCCAAGGATTGGAGCAGGGACTCACCCGCATTATTTGGATAAGTTGGCAGCATAACGGTCAGAGCCCGCTGACTCAGATCCAGCGGAGGCCGGCTTCCCTGGGTGTTAATCAGGGCATCGTCATTCAATTCAGCAATCCTGCCCATGTAAGTGGGGCGCCGGTCGGGACGAATCCAATCGATGCACAACACATTTTCCAGGTCCTGGCCGAAGACGATCCAGCGCGTAACAAGGCGCTCGGGCTCTTTTGTCATTGTCCGGTGCAAGGGAGAGTTGTTCCGGTACAAAAGAACCCCAACCCCTCTCCTAACGCTCCGCCCTTCGTGGAGATTGCCCCGGGCGATTCAGACTTTGTGGCGTTTGTCTTCGACAATCCACTCGGACTTCGGCACGTTGAGATCTCGTCAGATGTCTGGGTCAGATTGTTTTGCGACTTCGTGATCGACGTGAATGGCAAAGCCGTGGATGGTCCGTTCCTGCGGGCGCAGCTACCCACAGGCGATCACATGGGAAAGTTTCCTAATCCGCCGGCGAATAATCCATTCGGCTTGCAGGGCGGCTTGTTTGAGAGCTGGTTCACGATCCATCAGGGCTAAACATCTGCGGCGGCTTTGCAGTTCGCGCAGGGAGAAAATATATGGCGTTTGCAATTAATCGTGGTAATGCTCTGACCCAAACCAACGTGGCAGACTGCGCCCCGGTCACCTGCGCGGTGTGTGGGGGGCTGGAGTGCCTTTGCCGTCCGCGCTTCTTTGCCGGGCAACTGCTGACGGATGAAGATCTGCAGCGGCTTGATCACTACATAACTGCGAAAAACAAGCTGCACAACCGTTATCTGATCGGCTGGGGTGTGGCCTGCGGGCTGGAAGTGGTCTGCAATGCCTGCGACGGCACGGTAACGGTACGGACCGGATACGCCCTGAGCCCTTGTGGGGATGACATCGTGGTATGCGCTGATACGCCGGTCGACGTATGCTCCATGATCCAGAAGTGCAGAAAAAAACTTCCGCGCGATTGCCAGCCGACGCAACCCGGAGGCGTGGATCCCTGCAGTGAAACCACCGAGGACTGGGTGCTGGCTATCTGTTATGACGAGAAGCCCTCGCGCGGAATTGTCCCTCTCAAGAACACCGGATCAGCGGCGTGTTGCTCGCGTTGCGCCTGTGGTGGCTCCGGCTCCTGCGGCTGCGGCGGCCACTCTTCCGGCGGAGGATGCAGTTGTGGCGGGCAAGCTTCCGGCAACGGCAATGGAAAGAGCAACGGCTGTTCCTGCAGCACAACTTCGCAGAGCCGGCAAAGCGCCTCAACTCAGGCGCAATGTGAACCCACCATCATCTGTGAGGGCTATCATTTTGAAGTCTGCAAGCTGACTGGCAATGAGACCAGACAGCGCCAGCTCGGGGCCATTGTTCAGCGTTTCTGGTGTTGCCTGCTTAAATTGGGAGAGTTGTTTGCCCAGTTCCCCAGCAGCAACAACCAGCAGGACGTGAAGAACTGGTGCTGCGCCATCCGTGACAACCTTTTGGAATTTACCGCGGACAATCCTGGCTACGACTGCGGTCTGGCTCAGCGCATTGCCAATATGTGCCAGTCCGGCGACCCTCAGGAGATCGGCAACGATGTGGGACGGTTGGTGCTCGAGTATCTGCAATATTGCTTCTGCTCAGCGCTTCTTCCTCCCTGTCCGCCCCCTTCCGCAGACGATTGCGTGCCGCTGGCCACCATCACCGTCAGCAGGAAAAATGGTGGTTGCACCATCCAGAGGGTCTGCAACATTGAAGCGCGCAAGTTTCTGGTGGACATGCCTAACCTGGGATATTGGCTGTCCTGGATTCCTTTCGGCGCAGGATTGCGGCGGATCTTCTCGCACTTCTGCTGCACCGAACTTCCCTGGCAAAAAACTTCATTCCGGCCAAAAACCAACGCGGTTGGCTTCGACAATGTGCGCATGGCTGCCGCAGCGAACGAAGTTGCCGCCCCGGATCCGGCAGCGGATTTCCTGGCTCTGATCTTTGACAGCGTTGGCAATCGCGAGCGCAACGTTGACATGCAGGCACTCACCATGGCGGTGCTGGGCATGAATGATCTGAAGAACAATCACAATCTCAGTGAGCTGGAACTCAAATACCCATTTGAGAGCATCTTCATCAACCAGGTAGGCCGGCCGCTCGTGCAGTCATACCTTGGCGGTGTGGGAAGGATTGGCGGGGGCGGCATATTCAGGGGCGGGGAAGCTCCATCCGGCCCTGCCCCCGCTGCACCTGCCGCACCGGCGCCGCAGGCCAAGGCGCAGCCCGATACGCAAGCGCAGATTGCAGTTCTGAAAAAACAGATGGAGACAATGCAGGAAGAGCTTAAGCGCAGCCAGGACCAGATCGACAAACTGAGCAAACGCAAGAAGGAGCAATAGGAGGCGACCATGCCGGTAGAGCAGGACCAGCGGCCCAGCTTTTTCCAGGGTCAGTATCTGGGCCCGGAAGATCTTACAGCTACGGTGGAATACGGCCGCATTCAGCAGGCCCGCCACAGCCTGGGTGCGCATACATCAGGCATCGCCATTGGTTTGCAACTGACTGAAAAACCTTCGCCGTCCGGCAACAACCAAGTGGACGTATTTCTGACTCCGGGATACGCATGGGACGGCTTCGGTCGGCCGATCGTGGTGCTGGCTCCTTACAAAGTCCCGGCGCAGCTTTTTCAGAACATCGTCTATGACGCCGCTGTGGACGATACCAGCAAGAGCGGTGACAGCGCAGCCGGCCATACGGTAAAGGTCTGGCTGCGCTACAGCGAGTCGGCGAACCAGCCGCCGGCGTCCGGTTTTGCGGTCTGTGACGTGACCAACCAGATGTCGAGAGTGCAGGAGACGTTCACGCTGGAGATCGGCGAGCTTCTCAATGTCTCCGATCAGCGCGATCCCATATCTGTAGGCGGCAAAACGGTTGACGCTGCTCAGGCCCTGATAACGTTCGACGCCAATGCACCGCAGGTCTATGACGCTTCCATTCCCCACCAGTCCCTGCCGGAAGATGATGCGCAGGCCGTGTGGCTGATACCGGTCGGCTATGTCCGCTGGCTTCCGGGGCAGACCTCCACACAGGCCGGTTCCTTCCAGCAGAGAACCGCCAAAGACCTGCCGAAAAGCGAGGCTTCCCGGCAATACATAGGCGTGGTGGCGGGAACCGTTGAGGCTGCCGGCCAAAACGTGCAAGTCAAGCAGCGCGGTACTCAGCCCTCCGGTGTTGCCTCGGACGATCTGCTCTGGGTGGAAGGCAAGATGCGCGTCGAGGGTGATCTCAATCTTTTCGGCGGCAAGCTTCTATTCCTGAATTCCGCCGGACAAGATGAGCAGGTCCCTCTTCTTCTGCAGCGGACCAAGCAGACTGACCCCAACACATCGCAGACCTTGACCAGCCTGCAAATTGAGATCGGCAGCGACAAGCTTGGCAACAACATGCTCTCCGTGGGCCCGCTGGATAAGAACAGCAACAAATTTGTCCCGGTGTTCAATGTGCTCGATAGCGGCAAGGCCGGCGTGGACACCACCAAGCCGCGCAACCAGCTTGGAGTCCGCGCCGCGGGACAGTGGGAAGAGCTGCTCAGTTTTGAGGACCCGTCCGGCATCACCAAGTGGCACCTGAACCAGAACCCAAACGGCAATAACTCAGGGCTCAATTTCGCTGAAACCGGAGTTGCCGATTTCCGGCTGTTCATTCAGGCAGGCGGAAGAGTCGGGATTGGGACTGCGGCGCCGTCGAACCGCCTTCACGTCGATGACATTCTGGGCATCCGGCAGAAATACATGTACGTGAGCGGCGATAAGGGCTGGAGCAGCTTGACTTATAACGCTTATCACGACGCGCAAAACCAGAATTGGACGTTCCCAGACTCCAGTCGCGTGGCTGTCACGGTCGAGATGGACGACCAGCAGGGCGCCGGGGCGCGGTTCCAGGTCTGGAACACTACTTTGGGTTCGAAGAGCAGCTGGATACAGCGCTTCGGTATTGATGGTGAATCCGGCAACGTTTTCATGGCTCATCAGGGCGGTAATGTTGGCATTGGTACGACAGCCCCCGCCGCCAAGCTCCAGGTTGTCGGCGGAGATCTGATGTGGGGCAATAACTGTCATTTACAGACAGACCAGGGCGGCAGTATTGAATTGGGCGGCGATAGCTCTACGCCTGGCACCGGAACGCCATATATCGACTTTCATTTTTCCGGCCGCACCCAGGATTTCAACACCAGGATCATCAATGACGCCGACGGCCAACTCTCTGTATTCGCTTCTTCCACAAGGGTCACCGGCGATCTCAGCGTGCTGGGAGCGCGCACCTATTTACTTGGATTGGATGGCGTGAATCAGCACTGGATCATGGCCGGTGGAACGCAAGAAGGCGTCAACAACGCAATAGGATTGGTTTTCAATGGGGGAAATAATAATACGTTTCATACCGGTCCGGGTTGGCTCAAGGGATTTCTTATCAACCATCCACTGGAGCCGGAGAAGAGCTATTTGCAGCATGCCACCCTGGAAGGGCCGGAGGCGGCGGTCTTCTATCGCGGAGAAGCGCACCTGAATAAAGGCAAAGCAACGATTCGTCTGCCCGACTACTTTGAGGCGCTGGTGCGGAAAGAAGGCCGCACCATCCTGGTGACGCCGATCTCTGAAGACGGCGAACCGGTCTCGCTGCTGGCTGTCTCCGCCATCAAGAAGGGGGCATTCACGGTGATCAGTGCGGACCAGAAGAACGCGAGCCAGCGGTTCTACTGGGAGGTGAAGGCAGTCCGCGAGGATGTTGCCGAGCTGAATCCAATAGTCGCGAAGAAAACGAAGGCTTGAGGTTGCTGGACGGAGTTGCTCTCGCTGAGCAGCACACAGGGTTCAGGTAGCAAGTTTATCAATCGGAGGAACCATGAATGATCAATTGGAAGAACGACTGAAGACGCTGGAAATCGAATTTGAAAATGGCAAGAAGATGCTGGCCGAACTGGAAGCCAAGGAAGCCTCAGTCCGGGGCAGTCTGTTGCGGATCAGCGGTGCCATTCAGGTATTGCGTGAATTCGTGCCCAAAGCAGATTCGGTTGAGATTCCTGAAGAGCCGCGCAGGACCGCCGTAGCGGCAAACTAAATCGCGTATGGGATCTGCTTCCATGCAGCCGAGTACGCTCTACATAGGGCGTCTTTCCAATCGCTACCTGGTGCCGGCCGAGCACCAGGAGCCGGAAGACGTGCGCAGTTTTTGCGAGAGCGCCATCGCTGCCAGGTTGCCGGAGTCGCTCGCCGCAGCGCTCAGGCCGGCTCTCCCGGCTAATGATTCGAGCTTATGGTTCATACGTCGCCTGGAGGTGGATTTTGCCGTCAATACGGAGCTGAACTTCTCCACCCTCTCTGACATCTGGGCGAAAGAGATTGCTACGGGATTGGCGGATGCGTTGCACAAAGGTGGCGCTGAAATTCTGCGCTTCCCTGATCGCGCTGCCTATTTGGCGCATTTCCTGCTGGATCTGGCCGAAGGCTCTGCATGGAACAAGTGGTATTACGCTCCTTTTGATGGTCTGCGCATGCTTACCGTATCTGCTGCGTTGCGGACATCAATTTGCGATTCACCAGAAACCGGATTACAAGCCCTGGAGTATCTACAGGACCCCGGCGCTGTCGTCAGGAAAATAAGCGCGGCAGACACGGCCCGCATTCTGGCGGCATTCGAGTTCGGCGCGACGCAGAGCGATGAAAGCACGTGCGTTCAGGCAATCACAGAAATTTGGCAGACGGTTCTTAACGTCCGAGCCCACGATGAAGAACTGAGGGCCTTGCTGCTATTTGTCAACGTTGCTCGCGATAAGCCTGCTCTAAGCAACAAGACGCTGGCTGCCGCAGCCAAAGCCGTTTGCCGGCTGGCCCGGCGTTTGCATGAAGAGCGCTCTCCCCGGAACCACGATCTCATCGGCGCTCTGCGACAAGGAGATGTCAGCAGCTTCTATCGTCTGGCCGGACTGGAGCAGGCCGCGGTTCTGGCTCCATTGCTTCGCTGCTCGGCGGAATGCATTGATCTGCTGCTTCAGCGCGTCGCGGGGGGATCTGCAACGAATTCTGAAACGCTAGAGGAAACGCGCTTCACCGCGTTCGGCGGAGCATTTCTGCTCTTTCCGTTGGTCGATCAATTCCCGTTGCACGACGCGACCGCAGGCTGGCCCGATCTGGAGAATGTCAGCGCAGCGTCGCTGGCCCGCTTCCTGATACTGGCCAAGTGTTTTGGCCGCCGCCGCTCTGCCGGCTGCTTTCATGATTCTCTTATGCGCGATTTGCTGCGAATCCCTCCGCAAATCACGCTGGAGATAGTGCACGATTGGCTGGCGCGTCTGTCGTGGGACAACATCAAGACATTTTTCGATGTGATTGCAAGATGGCATCTGGAAACAGCCGCCGCTGAAGGCCAGGTTTTTTTCCTTGTCTCCATTCCCCAAAGAGGCGCGCCCGCAGTGGTCTTGCTCGATCCAGCGCGTGGACTGTGGTTATTCGCGGGAAGACCCGGAAAACGGGAAGACCAACTGGTCGCGATTCTGAGTGGTCTGCCCTCTCCGGAGAGATTGCTCTGTGATGATTTGTTGGTCCCGCTTGGTCGAAAGAGCTTTCCTGGCACAGCACTGGAGGCCTCACTTGATCTTCCGTCGCCTCCACCGGCCGCTGACCTGGACTACCTTGCTCTTCCGCCAGAGTTCGGGCGCCGGCCGGTTGACCTGGCGTTGAGCGTGGCGGCGCAAGGCATGTTGCGGTTGTTTGCCTGGAAACTGCCTGGCTTCGCACGTTCCTCTTTGAATTATCTCTACAGCAATTTCCTGGATTGTTGTGCGGCCGTGGAGGAGAAGTCAGACCAGCGCGTCATCTTCCTAACCCGTCCACCGCTCCACCTGGTGCTGGGAATGTCAGGTTTGAACAGGTGTAGCTATCGTCTTAGCTGGCTCGATGAACGGCCTTGCGCCATTTTTCCGGAAGGATGAGTTTGTGGTTGATACGAACAGTGAGTATTTGCAGGGCGAGCTGCAGCGGCTGGATTGGCTGCTGCATCGCGAAATCCTGCGCCTGCGCGCTATCTACCAGCTCTCCCAGGACGAATTTCGCGGTCTCTATGTGAGTGACGGCCAGGTGGACACACTGCTGCGGGAAAGTCAGCAAGCCCCCGAGATCATTGATCCAGCCGAGCTCACACAACGCGCAGATCTGCTGCACCGGTCCAACCTGGCGCTACTGGATGAAGGCTCCCCCTGGACCATCTTGCAGCACGAATTCGACCTCTCCGCTTTGGAAATGGATGCTGTTTTACTGGCCCTGGCCATGGAGACCCATCCTAAGTATGAAACCATTTACGCGTACCTGAATAACGATGTCACGCGCAAGTGGCCTACCTGCGATCTCACCTTGCGCCTCTTTGCGCCTGAGCTCGCGGGAAAGTCACAGCTCCGCAGGTTTCTGTTGCCGCAGGCTACGTTATTCAGCAGTGGTCTGCTGCGTCCTGTTCAACACACCAACGATCGTGCGGCCTGGCTTTCAGCCGGCTTCTCGGTGGCGCCCGAGCTCCATCGCTATCTTCTGTCTTTCCCAACAAGGCTGGGAAGAGTCAACCAATTCCTCAGCCGAATTCGTCCCCGTCCGACCCATGAGCTCTTCACCGTACCTTCAGGGCTGCGCGAGCAACTTGAGAGGGTCCCGGAAATTCTGGACAAAAGCTGCGGCTGCGGCGGAAATCCGTTACTGGTCTTTATTGGAGAATATGGCATGGGCGCCGAAGAGATCGCAGAATCTCTCTGCGCTCAGTTACAGCGTCAGCTTTTGCATTTTAGCGTGGAAAAAGCTCGCACCGCAGACGAACCCCTGCTTAAGCTCCTGCAACCGGTTTTGCTGGAACAGAGGCTTGAAGGCGCTGCCGTCTTTGCGAGTGAGTGCGGCGTTCTATTTGGTCCGGAGGGGAGCCCTACCGCTGAAGGGCACGCGTTCATCTCAGCCCTCACGGAGACCGGCGGGCTGGTTTTTCTGGCCTTCTCACCGCAGACCCGCTGGCGTGAGCTGCTGCAGGGAAGACGAAAACTGGTATTCACTCTTGAAGAACCGGATTTCGAAGAGCGCCGCCGCCTGTGGCGTGTCATCGGACAGAATCTAGTCTCTGATGCGGTGGCTGACGATTTGGCCAACCGTTTCGTCTTGAATCCGGGACAAATTCAGGATGCCATCGTCATGGCGCAGGACCACCACTACCTGCGCGAAGGACGCGATGGCGCTCTCACCGCTGACGAACTGCTGGAAGCCGCTCGCGCCCAGTCTGATCAGAACCTGGGCAAACTCGCGGCCAGGGTTCGCGGCGCTCATACGTGGAAAGACCTCGTCCTGCCTGCTAATACGCTGAGGCAGATCAAGGAGATCAGCTCCGCCATTCGTTTTCGTCATCACGTTTATTCAAACTGGGGATTTGATAAGCGCCTGGTCTCCGGCAAGGGGCTGAAGGTTCTCTTCTCTGGCGCGGCCGGTACCGGCAAGACTATGACTGCCGGCATCATCGCCCGCGATCTGGGGTTGGACCTGTACAAGATTGACCTCTCTGGGATCGTAAGCAAATTCATCGGTGAGACGGAAAAGAATCTCGACCGCATCTTCCGCGCGTCGCAATCCGGTAATGCCATTCTGTTCTTTGACGAAGCTGACGCTCTTTTCGGTAAGCGATCAGAAGTGAAGGACGCTCATGATCGTTATGCCAACATCGAGGTCGCCTACTTGCTACAGAAGATGGAAGACCACGATGGCGTGGTGGTCCTGGCCACCAACCTCAGTAAGAACCTCGACGAGGCTTTTTCCCGTCGCATGCATTACGTGGTGGAATTCCCCTTGCCGAACGCTACTCACCGCGAACAGCTTTGGCGGGGAATGTTTCCGCCCCAGGCCCCGCTGGCAGACGATGTGGACTTCAAGTTTCTCTCCGAGCAATTTCCTTTACCGGGCGGCGATATTCGTAACGTAGTTCTTTCCGCCGCTTTTCTGGCCGCGCAGGATGGCTCTGCCATTCACATGCGCCACCTGGTGCCATCACTGGGCCGGCTGATGGTCAAGAAGGGGAAAGTACCTTCCACAACCGAGTTCAAGCAGTACCACGCCTGGCTCTCTTCGGGAGATTAGGAATCGGATGGGCGACGCCATGCAAACGCCGGTAAAAGCAATGATGGGTCTCTAGCAGAGGAGAAAGTAACTGGGGTGATTTCAGGGAGAATGCCGAATCAGACGCTGGCGCCGGTGGAAACAAGCAAGCACAAGGCGGAGCCTGCCCGCATGCCGGCGATGAAGCCGAATCGCCTCGCGTCTATTCCCGCCATTCCAAATTTCTTGAGCGCCGCCGGCAATATGGCTATCCAGCGTGCCGCCAGCGGGCCTTTGGCCGGGAACCCTGCCGCATCGGCAATTCTGGGCGGCGCCAACATGTCTGGCGGGGGATGCTCCTGCGGCAGTGGCACCTGCGAGGAATGCAGCAAGAAACCAATGCAGCGCAAAGGAGAAGGAGATGCCCCCGCGCCCTCGTCTGGATTTCACAGCGCGTTGAACCGCAGCGGCACTGGGGCGCCTCTCGGTCCGCAGACACGCGCCGTGATGGAGGACCGCTTCGGCCAGAACTTTGACGAGGTCAGGATCCATAGTGATGGAGAGGCAGCCGATGCCGCCCGCGGCATTCACGCGCATGCTTTCACCACCGGTCGCGACATTTATTTCGGACATGGGCGCTACGAGCCTCACTCCATCGCCGGGCAGAAGTTGCTGGCGCACGAACTGACTCATGTCCTGCAGCAACGCCGGGGAGTAGTACAGCCAGGACTGAAGTCCCTTAACGCTACGGCGCATGATGATGTTTTTGAGCGCGAAGCGGAGCACGTGGAGAGGCATTTTGACAGGCACGAACACGGAATTGCCGCCCCGGTCGAGGCCCAGGGCCACGCACGCGATCACTCGGCGCCTTCCGACGGTAGATCAGTCCAGCGAAAATGCGCCTGCGGAGGCACGTGCTCTAAGTGTTCCGGCCAGCCGGCTGCATCGGTCCCGCAAGAAGTCAGGAAGGCTCCCGTCACACAGGAAAAAACGCGACGCGTACAGCAGGAAGGACCTGAGCAGTCCGTAGCAGCCAGTAAGACGATTCAGCGCAAGTGCGCTTGCGGAGGCACGTGCTCTAAATGCTCTGGCCAAAGTAGCCAGCCCGCTGCGGCAGCAGAGCTGAAATCCCCGCTTCAACGCAAAGCGGAGGAAACGCCTGCTTCGGCAGCGATGGCGCCGCAGAACCAGCAAAAAGATGCGGCTGCCCAGTCTTCTTCACAGGAAAAGACAATCCAGCGCAAGTGCGCTTGCGGTGGAACCTGCTCCAAATGTTCCGGCGACGAAGAGGGCAAGGCGCCTGCTATCCAGCGCAAAGGCGAGAACATTACTGAACTTGTGCGCGAGAAGGCAAATGCCACCCGCGAAAACAGGGCGCTCAACGAAAGGCAGGGACAAAAGGACACTCCGCGCAACGAACGGAACGCCGGCCAGCAAGACTGGACTGCCGCGCAGCAGCGCAATCGGGGAAACCGTCCCCTAAAGCCTGGGCGCCGGCCGACATTCGCGGTACAGAGGGCTGCGTCCGCAGGCGGAGACAAAGCCACATCGGTCACGCGCAGTGACAAATTTGAACGGGAAGCCAACGCCGCTGCAAACGAGGTAGTCCATGGCCGGCGCGTTTCAGCGGAAAAGATATCCGATCTGGGCCAAGCAGCCATACAGCCGGTCGACTGGGAATTGTGTAGACCCTCGTGGCTTGGGGGTGACCCGGACTGTGGAATCGGAAGCACGCTGGACGTGGTTGGCAGTGAGGTTTCAGAAGTTGCCAGTGAAGTGTGGGATGAAGCCAAGGCACTGGCTGACGCTGTTGGCGGCTTCTTGTCATACATCAACAATCTGCTGACCATCACCATTCCGCCGATGCACATACTGGACGCGCACTCGCTCCAGGTTGACATACCTGAAATTCCCCTGGATCTGCCGTTCCTGGCAGGAGCTGTACCCATTGCGCCCGGAGTCGAGATCTACGGCGAGGTCGGGTTGCATCTGGGCATCATCCCTGAACTCGGTCTCCAGGTAGGACCGTTCGACACGCATACGATCACGATTGCGATTCACCCATTGACGCTCGGCGGCGAAGTCACCGGTGGATTCGATCTGACCCTTGCCGGTTTGTTGGGTGGCGAGGCGCGTGCGGGAATCTTCGGCGAAGTGGGCGTGATTATCGAGTGGCCTGATCCGCCGCTCATCCTCAAAGTGCCTCTCGTTAATATTCAAGCCGGACTGGCCGGAACTGTGCGAGCAATGCTCGCAGACAAAATGAGCATTGATTTCCACGCGGCAGCCGGAATCACTGGCTTCAGCTTTGATCTGAACCAAAACCACGATCTGGGCTTCGCACTCGACCTGGGGTTGGGTGGATACGGCCAGTTGTCCGTTTTAGGAATCAATCTCTGCACTCTCCGTTGGCCTCTGTATGAAGCCCACAAAGATGCAGTCCTCAGCCTTAATCTGGACTTAGGCATGGATCTCGGGCTTAGTTCGACGCCGTCATTCCCTGTGCACAGCGCGGGCGCCACATTCAATACAAAGAACTGGAACGATCTGGGGATCGAATTCCAGCGTGACATGAAGAAAGACAATTGTCCGCTCTGTGACTTCCTCTACGATCTGGGACTGATGCCATCCCAGCGCGGTGGCGGCTGGACGGGTCATCCGAAGCCTGCCTGGACCGATGGCCCCCTGCATGGCGTTTTTCCCAGGAACCCGGGCATCCCGAGCGGCTCTTTGTGCCGCGGGGCTTGCGGAGCGGATTGCGAAACCTGCCAGCACGAACGAGAGCATTATGAGTGCGAAAAAGTCGGCAACCGGCATATCTGGTGGGCCTATCCTCATTACGAAACCTGCGGCACCCATCTCGGCTGCCGCAATCATGACGCCTGCTATGACTGGTGTGCGGACAAGTACAACGAAAAAGGCAAGCTGGGAGTCATCCTCGGGCCGTGCCATCGCCTGTGCGACTTTGAATGCATCTGCAATTACAACACGCCACAATGCGTGGGCTGGATCGGCGGCGGCAAGCCGCATGACGGCACCATGGTTTTCTCTGACAAGCCGCACAAAAAGGACGGCTGCGATGGTCCCTGCCCGCACAAGACCGGGGCCAAGGATACGGATAACTGGCTCATGTGTCTGCCCACTCTCGAGCTGTTTCCGCGCAAAAATTATGCCGCTCCTTCGCTCGATGAGACGACAGGCAAACACACGCTTTGGCGCAAAGACGTATGGATCCCCTATGTCGGGTTGGTCACGCTTGAGATCTATGGCAGCGGGAGCTTGCACGGCGATCTGAGCGCCGGACTGGGACCGGGAACCATAAGCAATATATGTTTCGATGTCGATCCGCACGCCGGCACATACAAGGCGCGAGGCGAGTTGCGCATACCGGCGCATTTCCTCGCCAGTCTCAGGGCAAGCGCCGAGTTGGGTGCGGATGCCCGTTGGTTCCTGATCGTGAAAGTCGCCGGCGCGAAGGGCACTCTTGAAGCCAGGGCCACGCTGGCAGGTAACGCCACGCTGGTTCTCTCCGGCCAGGTTGGGGTCTCATGCAGAGGTGGACACCCCACCCTGGAAAGCGACCTGGATTTTCCGGGATGCATAGAGCTTAAGTTCGATCTGGATGCCGGCTTTGACATTGAGGCGATTGGCTTCACTGTCTTCTCCAGGAAGTGGAAGCTGCTTAGCGCCAAGTGGGACAAATGCTGGGGCGAAGACGTAATGGTGAAGCATACCGGCAAGGCTCCGAAGATCGATCTGAGAGACAAAACCATCAGCCTCACTGATCTGCTGGAATGGCTCCTCTCCGATAAGGCGGAAAAAACTGAGCCCCCCGGCCAACAGCGGAAGGTGAAGGAGAGCCCCTTGACGTTGGCCACCGCGAAGACCGTCCCAGAGCTGGTGCCCCAATTGGATCAGACAAGCCACGGCGCCGGCACCGTCACACTGAATTCGGGAGCCAGCAACACCGTGGGCACCGACATGATGACGCGCTTCCTGACGCTCGACCACTCACCCGGTTCCGATAACACAGGCGGAGCGCAGAAGAACATTTATGGCTTTAGAAAGCTGCCGACGCGCGGCGCCTTTGGCGGCTCGGGTTTTTCGGCAACCCAGGTTTACATTAAAGGACACCTGCTGAATGCCAAGCTCGGCGGGCTGGCGGAAGACAATAACCTGTTCCCAATTACCGGACAGGCGAATAAGGACCACAATGTCGAAGTAGAAGAGAACGTAAAAGACCTGGTCAAGGATCAACGGCTCGTCGCTCTGTACGGGGTCCGCGTTACCGGGCAGGACGGACCGCATAATGTCGACGTCTTAGGCGATGGCACCTGCACGTACGAGTACCTCAATTCAAATTTCGAGTGCACCTATGGAACATATACGCTGTTTACCGACAACACCGTCGAACTTCGTCCGACGACCGATAAAACCATCAGTTCCACATTCGACCGTAACGGCTTCATCTCAGGGGTAAAGGGGAAAAACTGCCCTGAAAAATAAGTCAAAAATGTTCCTTACAATTCTTGCAGATACGTTCAGTTTCCCCTTTACGGTACAGGAATTGATTGCACTCAGCGTATCGTTGAAGGGTAGACCACCTGGTCCCGAACAGGATTTCCAGTCCCTTATCCCAAGTCTTTCTTGATTGTCTGTGCGGCCCACAGCGATAAAGCCGTGATGGTCAGAGTGGGATTTCCCGTGGCTACGGTTGGAAACACGCCGCTTCCGACCAGGAACAGATTAGGGTGGTCCCATGATCGCTGTTCGGAATTAACCACCGAATTACCCTTGGTGGTTCCCATGCAGTAAGTCCCCACTATGTGTCCGGAGCCGAAGAACTTGATCCGCTTCGGCTTTCCGTTGACCGGGACTTCAAGCGCGCTGGGGTCGTCCGGCGCCGGGTCGGTAGTAAATTGTCGCGCATTCAATTGACTGAAGATCTGGTCCGCGGCTTCTACGGCCGCGCCGAGTCCCGCACGGGTGTAGGGAGAAATGTCATACTTAATTTTTGGCCGCGGCAAGCCCAGATTGTCTACCTCTGTTTTCACCGTTGACGGAGTGACACAGTTGCTTGAATCAGGAGATTGCTCCACCAGGAAGCCCAGGCGGAATTGCCGCGTGAGCCGGTCATTGAGAGAATTCACCAGGCCGGGTCCGAACAACGCCTGCGGCTGGCCACCGCCGATGGGATTCAATCCGCTCTGGTTGATCCCGTTAATGAAATCGACAGTCGTGGTATAGGGGTCATTGATGGGGAAGTTCCAACCTTCATTGCCGATCTCGATGCGAAACGCCGCGCGTTCTTTGCGGAAACTGCCATCACGCGTGCTCTCAATGCCCGAAGTCGCCAGCGGCCCACGGTAGGGAAATACCTGCTTCGGCATCAGTGCCCACGCCAGGTAGAGCGGATGATCCATCAGGTTCTTGCCCACCTGGCCGCTGAAGTTCGCCACACCATTGGGCGTCCGGCCCCCGTTCTTCGACATGAGCAGGAGTTTGGGTGTCTCAATGGCATGAGCGGCGATGACGAACACCTTCGCAGTCACACTACCCGAACCGGTTTGCGGACCGCCGGGCTCCTGGTATTGCAAGTACTTGATCTGGCTTACGCGCCCAGTCCCGTCCACCACAACATCACATGCCACCGTCTGCGGCCAGATTTGGACGTTGCCGGTGTTCAGCGCCTGCTCCAGGGTAACGCTGGGATCATATTTGGCCTGGATGGGGCAGATCGGTATGCAGTTGGTATTGCCGGCACAGACGCGCCGGTTCTGATAGGGCTGAGAGTTGCGTCCGGCAGGAGTGCTGGTGACCGTAAGCGGAGTTCCCTTAAAGTTCGTTCCGTTAACGCCCTGGGTGACAGCCTCGTCCACAAGCGATGGAACGATCGGGTTCATCGGGTACTTATAGCCGGGAGGAAAAGTGATGCCCAGATATGCCTGGTCGGCAGCGTTGGCGGAGACGCCAATCTCTTTTTCGGCCTCTCCGTACCACGGCTCTAGTTCAGAATACCCGAAGGGCCAATTAACCAGTTGTTGGTACTGGCTCTGCATACGAAAGTCATTGGGAACAAAACGCAAGCTGGTTCCCAGCCAGTGGCGCATGGTCCCGCCCGCAACTCGCTCATACGTGCTGCCAAAAGCCAGCGGTCCCTCTTGAATCAGATAGCTCTGGTTGAGCATCTGCCAGTTTGAGCCCAGCGTGAGTACCGAGGGGCGCGGTGCGTTCATCAATGTGGGGTCTTGAAGATTGGCGCTGCCCTGCGGGCTGAAAAGATTTGGTGTATATGGAATCTCGGGGACCTTGGCGAGCGCGGTGTAGAACCTCTGTACGAAATCGTTGATATTCGGCGGAAGTCCGGCGCCGGATTCAAGAATGAGTACTTTCTTGCCCGCCAGGCCGAGCTGCTTGGCGATCATGGCGCTGGAAACGCCCGCGCCCACAATCACTACGTCAAAGGAATTGCTCTGTGCCGCGCTCATGATCCACCTCCGATAAAATCTTGCAGCGAGGGCGGTAGCTTGGACCAGTATCCATACTGAAAGTTGCTGTAGCCCATGGGGTGCGCCTGCGCTACATTCCAACTCCAGCCGTTTGTGTAAGCAGCAGAGGAGATAACCGCGAAAGCAGGCACGAGGTCAGTCGGCGGGTTCGGGCCGTTGTACTTCTTCAGTTCTGCCGGGTCATACCAGCTTCCCAGGTACCACATCAGCATCACGCTTCGCGCCAGATAGCGGATATCGTCACCAGATTTGTTGAGTATGATGTCTCCGATTTGAGGCGACGGCAGGCCTTGATTCTGCTGATAGATGTTCAACAACTGTTGGAACGTGGCGCCTGCCTTGTTTTGGGCATAGTCGAAATAGGTCTTCTTGATATTGATCGGATCAAGTCCCGGCGCCAGCATGCTTTTGTCGATTCCCGTCAGCACCGCAGACAAACCCACAAATAAATCCATCGGTGTGTCGCTCATAACTCGTATGCTCCTGCTTTCTCTCCGGTCTCATGTGCTGCCGGAGAAAGCTATTTTGTCGACTGCGCTCTTTCCAGCACGTAGGTGAAGTTTGACGGCCTGCCAGTTGTGTCGGTCGCGTTCCCGTGGCACGCCATGCAGCTCGATGAAGATTGCGGGACAGTCCCCTGGATATAGGTCTCCAAAGTCGAGTTTCCCAGGAACGTAGGTGCAGGTACGCCGTTGGGATCGATCTTGCTCTTGGCGTCGGTGGGCCACTGCGTGCTTATCAGCATGTAGTGCTGCCACACGGTGTCCGGCAGGATTCCCTGAAATGCGGTATTCAGTTTCTTGGCTTCGTCCGTCAAATCGATCAGTCTCACGATCTGGCTGGTGTAGCCCTTGGGGAAAGGCACAATGTTAGGGTTCCACGGACGCGGCGGCTGGTGGTTGACCACGCAATCGGGGCACTTGGGGTTATAAAAGTTGTAGTGGTCCTGGAGTTGGTTCGCCTTCACTGCGGCCTGCGTGGGATCGTTGTCCACGTGTTCAAACGTGGCCCATATCCACTGGGGCTCGCCGTCGGTCCGATGGACAATGTGCAGGCCAACCAGCCCAACGGTTGCGGCATAGCATTTTTCCTGGATCTTGGGATTGTCCTGCGGCGGTATATAAATGAGGACTTTCGAGGTGTGGAAATCGCTGGCTTTCTCTGTTTTCAGATTGAGTACTTTCCACGAAGCTTTGACGACGATCGCTCCGATCGTCCCGGTTTGTCCCTGGCTGAGCGTCCCCTCAGGAAACTCCGTAGGACCGGGAAAACTGGTTTGCCCTTCCTGGCTGTAAAGATGGTTTTGCACAATGTACTCAAACATGGGCTGGTTAATTACGATCTCGTAATGAACGTACTGCCCGTTCTGGTCAATCAGCGGACCTGTATTGAAGGGCTGGATGACTGTGCTAAGCACATTGGGCGTCTTCCCCACCATGCGCAGGATGGGCATGTTCGTGCCTTTGGGACAAATTGCTGGACGAATCGGCGGGCTCCCCCATGGCCGCGGAGCCTGGCCGTGGGGAAGAAAAACATCTTCAACTTCCGCCCAATTCTGCCAGATGGTGGTGGCGTCCTTGCCGATCACGCCTCCCGAAGCAGGTGCGTTCAGGGCAAGAAACGTCAGCCAGGAGTTGAAATCAAACGCGTGTTGCAGATTGTCCAGGTCAAAAGGTGGCACAGCGCTTAGAGTGCATGGAAGGCCGCTGCTGAGCAGGCTGGAATTGATAGGGGCGTTGGGCGCGGTGATGTTGCAGTTGTTCACCACTGGGTTGATAGGCGGCGTTGGTTTCGGTGTCGCTTTAGATGTCGCCTGGGCCCGTGCTTTCGCCGGCGCTGCCGGCTTTTGTTTTTGCAAACCACCCAGCACCGGCGCCAACAGCCCCAGTGCGCAGAGAACCGTCATGGCAGGCAAGGATCGGATCTTCACAGTTCAATCTCCTTCCGTAGAAACGGCAATTCCTCTTCGACGTGAGCGACCACAACTGCGCTCCTAACGTGAAGGAGGCGTCACCATTTTTTCGCTGATGTAACCGTATTGGCGTTCGAGCCACTCGGAAACCACAAAAAGCCCTCCACTGTTTGTCAGGAACAAGTTGTTGTATTTCTTGAGCCATCCCTGAAAGACAGGCCCGTTCAAATGCTTTTCAAAGGCCGCGAAGTCGTCGAACGCGGAGACGAAGATCACCTCCGTGGGCGGGGGCGTGGGAAATGAAGTCAGCTTGAAGTTGGGTGTATTGATGGTGTACATCGGCACAAACGGCTCTTTTTCTTTCACCTCTTGCGCCAGGATCGCAAGCGCCGCTAGCGCTTCTTTATTCTTGCCTTCCAGAATGCTCCACTTTGCAATGATCGTAATCATGTTGCTCTCTTTCTTTACCCCATTAACTTTTTCCGCAAGAACCACCGCCGTGGACCCGGCATGGAACCTCGTCGGCTGCGCTAGTCGACGAAAGTCCGGTTCAGCGGACTCAGGTCGAGCGGTTGGGCCGTATTCGGTTCAAACTTTGATCCCACACTCTGTTGGAATTGAAAGAAATTTTTTGGGTCCCAGTGGCGTTTTACTTCAACCAATCGCTTGTAGTTCTTTTCGTAGTACTTGTGCTGCCAATTGCTGAGTAGCGGATCGATGTAGTTCACGTAAGAGCCGGTGAAGAACGGCTCCAGATCCTGATAGAACTTGAAACCCCATTCAATGTTGGCGCGGGCCTGCTGAGGCGTGTCCCAGATGGCCTTCAGTTCCGGCACGAAACGTGCATTGCGATGCGGGAAAGCCGTTGCCGTGGGGGCCACGTCAGCAACTTTGCCGCCCAGGTGCGTCCACACCATGAAGCTGGATTGCGAAGGCCTGTTTCCCATGTATTCTTCCAGGACTTTGATGGCTTTGGTCGTCATCGAAAGCGGCGGCATCACTCCGGCGCGAATGTAGGCATTGCGCCCCTTCACTGAAGTTGTGAGCCCTACCATTTCCTCGTACTCCGGCAAAGTCATGTTGTTGAGGTTTGCGTATACAGGTTTGCGTTTCAGAATCGGCTCGGCCAGTTTGAGGCCCTCAGCGAACTCGCCGTTGAAGATGACGGTAAAGCCGAACGTGGTATCGATTTTTGATGGATTTCCCGGCACCGCCGAAGGGCCCCATATTCCGTATACCGCCATCGCGTTCGGGAGAGTCTCAACCCATTCGTTGTAAAAGCCGAGAACCTCCTGCGCTTGCTCCACCGAATACCGAATCTGGGCGAGGAACATTTTTTCCGTGTTGGGCTTGTGGACCTGCAATTCCATCTCAGTCACAACCCCAAAATTGCCACCGCCGCCGCCACGCAATGCCCAGAACAGGTCGCGTTCTTCTTTGGATTTTGAGGATTCTGAGATGTGCCGCAGTTCTGCGTCAGCAGTTACGATTTTCAAAGAGAGCAGGTTGTCGGCGCTTATTCCGTAAGAACGGGAAGCAAAACTGAAGCCCCCTCCCTGAACAAAACCGGGGACACCAACCGTAAGACAACCACCGCCAACCGGAATTAGACCCGTGCCGGATTTCATCATGTAGGCATAGACGTCACTCCAGAGTGCGCCCATCTGTACGCGGAGAGTGCGTTGCTTCGCATCCAGCAACATGCCTTTCATGAGCGACATGTCCAGCACCACGCCACCGGTGTTCAGGCAATATCCGGTTGCGCTATGTCCTCCACCAAGCACCGTGAGCCTCAGCCCTTCCTTGTGCGCGAAACGCAGCGCAGTGACGACATCTTTTTCACCGCTGGCTTGAACAATGATCGTCGGCTCTTGCTGCACCCGCCCATTGTCAATCTGAACTGCTGATTTGTACTCCGGCGTGCCCGGCTGCAACACGTAGCCGCTTAACTTCTGCTTCAGTTGGTCAATGCTGGTACGTGACACGCGCACTTTGGGCTTGGCCATTGCAGGTTGCACGCTGCCTCACTTTCTCGATCGTGTTGCACGTTTTCGGCCCGTTGAGGAATAGATGAGTCATCAGAGCAGATACTACAAAGCATCGGTTCGGACGTTGATCATGGATCCTACAAAGATGTGAGAAAGACGATTCTTGTGACGATTATCTTTAACTTGCGGGGCATTTTCCATTTTCTTGCGAAGGACCAGACACTCTGCTCCTCACCTTAGTGGTTTATGTTGCGGTCAGAAACAAAATATTTTCTAGTTGCTATTTGCAGCTTACATTACTTCTCAAGCGGCGCAATGTTAAGAGTAGTAATAAATCTCAGTTGCATTCCCAAATTGGAACGGCTGGCAGAAGATGAGGCTTGTAGATATAAATTTTCTAATGAGTGCCCGTAATGACGCTGCTTAAGCAAGGTTAGGGATTATCCTTGCGCAAACTTTTTCCTATTTGCCAGCAGGCAGGATAGGAAGCACGGCTAAGTGTTTTGATGATTTGCATCACTCTTCCATTGACGGCAGAGCGAATCGAGAGTTAGTCTTCTCCTAATTGTTCAGCTTCGGGAATCGACTTTTCGTCATTTCCCCCCACCGGACCTCAATTGTAGTTGCTTGATGCGTCGGCGGATTCCACTGAACCTAGTCCCAGGTTTGGAGAAAACAACAGAATCAGAAAGCCACTCCCGCAGACTTGTCTTTCCGCGGGAGCGAGGGATTTTTGTGGAGAACTCCTCACGGCGAAAGTGCGCTGTGAAGTGTGCGCTTCATGACAAAGACTGATGTTTCATCTTTCAAACACGGCTGGAACGATAGCAAGGAGGAATTCGCAACATGCCTTTTCAATGGCTCATCAACATCAATCCAAATGTAACCAAACCACCCACTGCGAACTTTAATCCGAATCCACTGCCGAAAGTCCAGCCAGGGGACAACATCGTGTGGGCCAACAACGATTCTGTACCGCATTGGCCCGGCGTGGCCGGAAATCCTTCTTTCTTTATGCCGAACCAGATTGCACCCAACTCCACTTCCAGCGCATTCAGCCCCACTGCGGCGGGGAATATTGACTACTTCTGCTCTCTATATCCGGACGTAAAAGGCACAATCCAAGTGATAGCGCCGCCAGCGCCGGCGCCAAGCAAATGACCCCGCGGAATGATGCCGCACAAGACTCTGTCCCATTCAAGGCGATCTCCGTGCAGAACGCCGCAAGAAAGGAAATGCATATGACAAGCTGCAAGGCTGTAAACGTCCACTACACTCACAATGACAAAAGGAATGAGCGAGATTGCCAGCGGGGCGTTCAACCGCGCATGGGAAGCAAGGTCAGTGTTTTGCTTGCAAGTTGCGGACTTTTCGTGTTCCTTCTCGTCTTTGTTCCCAGGGCCGTTGCCCAGGGACCGCAGATCGTTAACTGCCCGAATCCCCTGGCGGGCCAGGGGCTGCTCACCGTGCCGGAGATCAAGAGCGAGGGTGGACGGCTGAAAGCTTTGCTTCTGCTCAGTGACAACAGTACCCGGGTCATGTGGGACACCGGAACCACTCCTCGCTGCGCGACGCAGCCCATGAGGTATTTCCATGGTCGCAGCCTGTTAAAGCCTGGTCCGGAAGACCCGCTCTTTTCCAAAAGCGATCCCATTCCGGGACCCACATTTCGGGCTAAAGTGGGTGATTGGATCGAGATCCAGTTTGAAAATCTGATCAACACTCAGCATTTCATCAACTCGCTCGACCGTGGCGATACCGGTCAGACCGACGGCTGCGATATCACCTTTGCCGGTTCAGGAGGCAAGTCGAAAAACCTGAATGGTGACACGATGCCGAACTGTCTACATGGCTCCAGCACCGTGAACGTCCACTTCCACGGCACGCACACCACTCCCAATACCACTGGCGACAACGTGCTGCTCTTTATTCGTCCGGCCCAGGGTCCTCTAACCCCTGCCGGCCAGACGGCCATCAACGACTTCTATACTGCGTGTGAAAAAACTGGCCCACCAACCTATTGGACGGACATGCCCACCCCCTGGCAGGGGCTGCAGAGGCAGCTCATCACAAACTATGACAACTCGGCGCCCTATAAGGGGCAGTCTCCGCCCAAGGGCGGTCCACCGGTTCTGCCCCAAAACATGCAGCTCTCGCCGGTGAATAAGAAGGAGATCGATAATAGATTGTGGCCGCAATACCAGATGGGATTTTTTCCTTACTGCTTCAAGGTGCCCGCTTATGACCCGGCCAAAGTGAAGATGGGACAGGCCCCGGGAACGCACTGGTATCACGCGCACAAACATGGGTCTACGGCGCTCAACGTCGCCAACGGCATGACCGGCGCATTCATCATCGAAGGCAAGTACGATGACGATCTGAACAAGTACTACAAGTCCAATCCCAACTGGAAATTCCAGGAGCAGGTGTTGGTCATTCAGCAGCTAACCACCGTGCTGAACCTCACCGTTCCGGGCAAAGGACCAGGCAGCCGCGCCGTGCCGCTGCTGTCAGTCAATGGCCGTCTCGCACCCGTGATAACGATGCAGCCGAACCAGGTGCAACTCTGGCGTCTGGTAAACGGGGCAGAGCGGGATGCCGCGCTCTTTCAGGGTTTTGTCGCGCGCGGGGCCTCGACATCGTGCAGCGGCACCCCGACCACTCCGTGTGTTCACTGGAAACAGCTAGCTCAGGACGGCGTTCAATTTAACTACGCAAATTATCAAGGGACCAAGGAAGACAACCAGTTCAACCTTGCTCCCGCTAATCGTGCCGATTTGCTGGTGCAGGCGCCCTCTGCTGAAGGCACATATGATCTCAAAGTCCAGGCGGGGCTTTGCCGCAATGACTGTAACCCGCAGACAGAAACGTTGTTGACCGTGGTGGTGAAAGGTAGCGCCATCAGTCCCGCCATGCCGTTCATCTCCTCTGTAGATAACTATCCTACGTTCCCGCCGTTCCTGGCCGACATCCCGGCAAGCGATATATTTGCCCAGCGCGAGCTGGTATTCCAGGACAATGCTGGCAAACTGGAGATCAACGGCAAACAATTCAACGATCATGACTTTAACCAGGCAATGCTCCTGAACTCCTCGGAAGAGTGGAAAGTGTCGAATCTCGATTCCACCAAGGAACATCCCTTCCACATCCACGTGAACCCGTTTCAGATCATCGAAGTCTTCCAGCCGCAGAGCGCGGCAGCCAAGGACCCGACGAACCCGTGTTACGCCGACCCCAACAAGCCTGAAACATGGAAGGCGTGCAATTCTCCGCAACAGGACTTTATCTGGTGGGACACCTTTGCGATTCCAGCGGCCAGGGACGACAAAGACAAGAATGGGAATCCGGTCACCATCCCCGGGTATTTCCGGATGCGCAGCCGTTTCGTTGATTTTCCCGGCCAGTTCGTATTGCACTGCCACATCCTCACGCACGAGGACCGCGGCATGATGGAGCTGATCGAGGTAGTGCCTGATACCACGATCTACACCCATCACTAACCTGACAGTCTGGCGAAAAAAGCTGGGCTGAGAATAAAGAGGTCTTGATATCGGGCTTGACTACAGCGACGCCATAACAGCGCGCCGCAGTCGGCTTCCTGTGACGCTGCCACAGAAATGGGGATTACAATACAAGCGCTTTGCCACTCGCGGTTTCAACGTCGCCGAAACTATCTGCCAAGCCTTCACCAAGTGGTTCGTCCACGTGGCGGGAAAAGTTGGTCGCGCTCCGTTCTTTGCCTCCATTTCTGCGCCTGGTCTGGGAAACACATCGCGGCTATGCAGCCGCTATCGTGCTGCTGCGGCTGCTGCGCGCCACCATCCCAATTGCAACTCTCTGGATTGCGAAATTGATTATTGACTCAGTGGTTGCAGCTCGAATGGGAAGGCCCAGCCTCTCCCGGCTATGGTTCCTGGTCGGGCTGGAATTGATCGTCGTTTCTGTGGGTGTAGCGCTGGACAAGGCCTCGACCGCGGCAGAAGGCCTGTTCGGCGACCTTTGTTCCCATCACATCAGTGAGAAACTTATTGCTCACGCTGCCGCGCTTGATCTGCGCCATTTCGAAGATCCCGCGTTCTATGACCAACTGGAGCGTGCGCAAAGGCAGACCACCGGGCGCATCGGTCTGCTGACGCAACTGCTCTCCGTGGGACAAGACTTTGTGACTCTGGTTTCTTTAGCCGTCGCGGTCTTCGTTTATGGTCCCTGGTTGCTGGCGCTGCTGGTGGCGGCCGTTCTACCCGGCTTCCTCGGAGAAACTCATTTCAGCTCGCTGGAATATTCCCTGCTCTATCGCATGACGCCTGAACGCAGGCAACTGGACTATTTGCGTTTTCTGAGTGCCGGAGACAAGACCGCCAAAGAAGTCCAGATGTTCGGTCTTTCCCAATGGCTGGTAAGCCGCTACCGAAAGCTCGCGCGCCGTTTCTATGAAGCTAACCGCAGTCTCGCCATTCGTAAAGGCATTGCCGCCACGTTGCTCTCTCTGCTTGGGATCGTGGGATACTACGCCGCTTACGTGATTATTCTGCGCCGCGGTTTTTACGGAATCATCACCATTGGCACGCTCACTTTTCTCGCCGCTTCCTTTGCTCGCAGCCGCAGCGTGACGGAGCGGCTTTTGCTGAGCGCGGGGAACATCTACGAGCAAAGCCTGTACATCCAGGACCTGTTCGACTTTTTCAAGATGCAGCCAGGTATTGTTTCTCCGCCCGACGCGAGTGCCGTACCGGTACCGATCGCTCAAGGATTGGTGTTCGAAGACGTAGGTTTCCAGTATCCCGGCAGTGACGCGTGGGCGGTCCGACATATAAACCTGCGCATCGCTCCCGGAGAAAAAATTGCCCTTGTGGGCGAAAATGGCGCCGGCAAGACAACGCTGGCCAAGCTGCTGGCCCGCCTTTACGATCCCACCGAAGGCCGCATCCTGCTGGATGGAGTCGACCTGCGCAAGTACGACCTGCAGTCAGTGCGCAGAGCGATCGGGGTAATTTTCCAGGACTTTGTTCACTATGACCTCCGTCTGGATGAAAACATCGGCGTCGGCGAAATTCGTCAGGTGCAGGAGTATCTGGAACGCCTGGCTGAGACTTCGGCGAACGACCCGGGCGATAACTTCACCAGTCACAATGCTATTGTGGCAGCTGCGGAAAAGTCACAGGCAGCCGCGCTGGTGCGCAATCTTCCTTTTGGATACCGGCAAATACTGGGTCGCCGCTTTGAAGGCGGTATCGAGCTTTCCGGGGGCGAATGGCAGAAAATCGCGCTGGCGCGGGCTTACATCCGCAACGCACAGGTTGTGATTCTGGATGAACCGACCGCGGCGCTGGATGCTCGCGCGGAATATGAAACCTTTGCCCGGTTCGCGGAGTTTGTGTCAGGACAGATGGCCTTGCTGATCTCGCACAGATTCTCTACCGTCCGCATGGCCAGCCGTATCCTGGTGGTTCAGCACGGCGCTATCACGGAAGAAGGAACTCACGACGAACTGGTGTCCAGGAACGGGCTTTATGCCGAGCTCTTCCGGCTCCAGGCAGAGGGCTATCGGTGAGGCAACAATTGCAGCAACTGACCTCTTCCGCATTTGACTCCACCGCAGCGACGTTCGAGCGGGACCGTCCCATGCCCAGCGGAGTGCCCGAGGCTATTCGGTCAGCGATTTGGCAAGCTGCACCGGTTCCAGCGCCAGCGCGCGTACTCGATCTTGGAGCAGGAACGGGACGGTTTGGCAAAGCATTTGTGGCCGCCGGAGACCTTTATATAGGCATCGACCTGTCTTTTCCGATGCTGCGGGAATTTCGCGCGAACTCCATGAGTGCTTGCCTGGCGCAAGCCGACGGCCAGCAGTTGCCGTTCCGCGATGGCTCTTTTGACGTAGTGATGTTAATGCAGGTCTTGAGTGGTGCGGGAAATTGGCAAGGCATTCTCAGCGAAACTCTGCGCGTTTTGCGCGCGGGTGGATTCATTGTGGTAGGCCACACCGTTTCTTCGCAAGAGGGTATGACTGCACGGCTCAAACACCAGCTGAATTTGATTCTCGAGGAAATGATTCCGGAAGAAACGAACGTTGTGCGGCACCAGCCCCAACAGGCACGGCGGCAAGCGCTTGCCTGGCTGGAATCGTCAGCCGGCAGGCGGCTGCACTTATGCGCAGCTTCCTGGAGTACCAGCACAACGCCGCGGGAGTTTCTGGCTCGCCACCGCACCGGTGCACGCTTCGCTGCGTTGCCGGCCTCGGCTCAGGAAGATGCCTTGCACCAGCTGGGCGCCTGGGCAAAGACGGCTTTCGGCTCGCTGGACACAGTGTTTCCTGAGGAGCGCAGCTTTGAATTAGACGTATTTGAATTCCACTGATTTAGACGAATGAACACTGATCACAATCCAGCTGCTAAGACCCTCGGAGCTATTTTCAATGACAGACATAGATAACAACGCGATACTCAGCGCGCTCGGTAAACAATTAGTGTCAGGTTCTCTGAATGACGCCGCCGTGCAGCGGGCCACGGAGGACACACCAAACTTTGCCATCCTGCCCTGGGTCAACGTGGTCAAGATCGGCGGCCAGAGCATCATGGACCGGGGACGCAGTGCTGTATATCCGCTGGTGGAAGAAATTGTAGCCAATCTGGAACAACACAAGATGATCCTGGGTACAGGAGCAGGCACGCGGGCACGCCACATCTACAGCCTGGCCATTGATCTTGGTCTCCCTACGGGCGTGCTGACGGTACTGGGCACGGCCGTGGCATGGCAGAACGCGCAGATGCTTCATTACCTGCTGGCCCAGCACGGGATTCCATTCATCGAACCGGAAGGCTTCAACACTTTGCCCCATTATCTGATGGAACGTAACGCCGTCGTTTGCCAGGGCATGCCTCCCTACAAGTTGTGGGAGCCAAACCCGGCTACCGGACGCATCCCGCCGCAGCGTACCGATACTGGATGCTTCCTGATCGCGGAGGTGTTCGGCGCGCGCAAGATGATCTACGTGAAGGACGAAGATGGCCTCCATACCGCCGACCCCAAAAAAGATCCATCTTCCAAACATATTCCGCGCATCAGCGTGCAGGAGTTGCTGGCCCGTGACCTGGACGATCTCATTGTGGAACGCGCTGTACTTGAATTCATGATGCGGGCGCGCAACATCCGCGAGATTCAATTCGTCAACGGTCTGAAGCCTGGCCAACTGACGGCCGCGCTGAACGGCGAACCGGTGGGAACTATCATCTACAAAAATGGAGACGTAAGATGAGCCTTCATCATTCGAGCGCTCGGCATGTGGAATCGAGCCTGATGCGCGAATCGCTGGTAGACAAGAATGTAATAGCCCGAACCGAGGGACAAGTGTCTTCCATTCTTCCCGACGTCAATATTATCCAGATCGGCGGAAGGTCCATCATGGATCGGGGACGCTCTGCGCTTCTGCCTTTGCTGGAGGAGGTTGTCGCCAATCAAGCTCAGCATAGGATGATCATTGGTGTGGGAGCGGGAGTACGCTCCCGTCATATCTTCTCGGTGGGCCTCGACCTAGGCCTTCCCACCGGCGCGCTGGCGGCCTTGAGTGCCAAAGACTCAGCCCAAAATGCTTATATGGTTTCGTGCCTGCTAGCCAAGTACGGGTTCGTCTACCTGGAAGCTCCTTTCGTCGTGCAGTTGCTTCCCGCCATGCTGGCTGCGGCGCGCGGCGCGGTCTTCAATGGGATCCCTCCATATTCGTTGTGGGAACATCCGCCGCTCATGGGCAAGCTGCCGCCCCATGGGAGCGACGCCGGCTCCTATCTGGTGGGTGAAGTCTTCGGCGCGCGCAGTGTGATCTTTCTCAAGGATGTTGACGGACTCTATACGGCCGATCCTAAGACGGATCCCGCAGCGGAATTCATCCCGAAAATCCAAGCCCAGGAATTAATCGATAAAAAACTTCCCACGCTTCCTGTTGAACCGGCGGTGCTTGAGCTCTTGACGCGAGCCAGGCTTGCGCGAAGTTTCCGGATCGTAAACGGCTTGACTCCCGGTAACCTCTCGCGTGCTCTGGCAGAAACACCCATCGGTACTCTGATCCACCAATGACATTGGGTGTTGCTAACGTTCCATCGATTGGCATGGCGCCCGCTTCCCTTGCCGATAACTACCAAACAATCGACATTTGTCGAGGCTGTTCGACAGCCGGTCTCCCCTTGTCATTGCTGAAACATTCGTCTTGCGATTTGGCCCTGCCGCATTTTGAAGATGGGCGCCTGTCTAAACATAGATACGAATGCTGGGCAAATAATGGACTCTGAAAGACGCTTTTTGTGCTTCGTGTCAGAAATTATTGGGATGTGGTATCCGACGTGCTCTTATTACCAGTCGGATACCATCAAATAGAGGACCTAAAATTCAGCATGGCTACCACTCTTACAAAATGACTTCATTCAAAGAGACGCCGCAAAGGGATGTAATTTTGGCAACCCAACATCTCAGCCGGGTAGTCGGCGGGATCAGTCTCGTCAACGATGTCACAGTCGAGGTACACACAAACGAGCTTTTGGCGGTCGTGGGGCCAAGCGGTTCCGGCAAGAGCTCATTCCTGCGGTTATTGAACAGGCTCGATGAGCCGACGAGCGGTACCGTGTATTTCGAAGGGGTGGACTACCGGCAAATCTCGCCGCGTGAACTGAGGCGCAGAGTGGGGATGGTGACCCAACGCGCTTTCCTCTTTCCTGGCAACATTGCGGAGAACATCAGCTTTGGCCCGCGGCAGCGTGGTGAGGAGTTCCCTGCCGCAGAAATCGACCAATTGCTGGTTCAGGTGGGACTGCCAGGCTTCGGCGAGCGCAATGTAGCCAATCTTTCCGGAGGTGAGGCACAGCGAGTGTCATTGGCGCGCGCCCTAGCCAACTCGCCCACGATCTTGCTGCTTGATGAGCCTACTTCAGCGCTGGACCAGGAGGCCAAGTTCGGGATCGAGTTGCTCATCGAAAAAATAGCGCAGCAGAACCGGTTGACCTGCGTGTTCGTCACTCACGATGTCGAGCAGGCATCGCGGGTGGCAGATCGGGTCATGATTCTGCAAGCCGGCCGTATAGTCAGGGTCGGAAAACCAGAAGAGGTGCTTCATGCTTAATATGTTTTTCAAAAGTCCACTTCAGCTTGTGCTTGCGCAGACCGCAGTTGCAGCGCTGGCGGCGCTTCTGGTCGCGTTACTGGCGCGCAAGCGCGGTATTCATGTGGAAACTGAAACTGCGGTGGCATTGCTGCGCGGCGCCGTTCAAATCGTCGCTGTAGGGTCGATCCTGGTGGTCCTTTTGCGCGGGCCGCGCTGGACCGGCGCCTTCTTATTGGCCGCAATGATTCTTGCTGCGGGAGCAACTTCACGAAAGCGCGCGAAAGGTTTGTCCGGAGCGTTCGAGGTATCAACTTACGCCATTGGTTGCGGAGCAGGCTCGGTTATCGCGATCATGACCTGGCTGGGTGTGATCGATACTGCGATAACGACTCTAATCCCCGTCGGCAGCATGCTGATTGCAAACGCGATGAATACGAATGGTTTGGCTCTCAATCGTTTTCGGGCCGACGTGATCGCGCATACGGGAGAGATCGAAGCTGCACTGGCGTTGGGAGCCGCCCCGAAACAGAGCGTCGCGCCCTATTCCCAGGTTTCCTTTGAAGCCAGCCTGATTCCTGCCATTGATTCTCTGCGCTCTTTAGGAATTGTCTGGATACCCGGCCTCATGGCCGGAATGCTGTTGTCCGGAGCCAAACCATTTTATGCGGCGATTTACCAGTTCGTTGTCTTGGCGATGGTTTTTGCTGCTTCAGGGTTGACCGCACTGGTGAGCACACTGCTGATCCGGACACATGCGTTTACGCCAGCTGAACAATTAACCGTGCGGGCGGGTTCAGCAATCCGATAAAAACGCGGAGTAACTTGGAGCGCTTCGCCCGACATGCGGAGATCCGGCGCTACTGCACGGACACCTTATCCACGATCTCGCGATAGCGGCTATAGGCCGAGACCAACTCCAGAACTCTCTGGTGCTGCAAATAACTCTGCACTGTTCCGGTGAGAGTGATGCGTGCGTCGTCCACATTCACTGCCACGTCTGTTCCGCTCAGAGTCGGGTCGTCGTCGAAGGCTGATTGGAGATTGTTTTGAATACGCTGATTCCCTTCCGCCTTGTCCTGCAGCGGCTGCTCTGACTGGTCCGCCGGCGCGCTGTTTTTGGGTGAAGCTTGCGCATTTGGGACCGTCGGATCCTGCTTTTGCGATTGCTGCTGGCCAATCATCGGCGTACCTAGCAGCAACAGGGTGCACACAAGTATTCGGGTCATCGATAACCTCTTTCTTTTGCCAGATTCCCAGCTTTTGAAGTCGCTGTCACAGCCAGACACATAAGCCATTGAAATGTCTTTAACATGGCAATCAACCTGCGTTGCCGGTCATTTGCGTTATCTGCCAGCGATGTGAGCTTCGGCTTGAGGCGTGGGCACGTTGATTCCGTGCCACCTTTCCAGCACTAAGCTCGCGTTCATTTCGAGAAGCTCTTCTTCAATCGCATCAGACAGGCATTGCTCGGTTTCAGAGTCATGCTTGCCGCTGGCGATTGCGTTTATGGCCTGGTAAATGAATTCAATTGAATCGGGCTTCATAGGCCCCTCCTTATTTTGCTTAAAACTGCTGACAGAACTCCTAAAGCACTTTGTCTGCCAAACAGAGAGGGCCGCAAACTCATTAAGTACAGGCAGGGTGCCATTTCGCGAGTGTCAAGCTATTGACACTTGATGGTGGTTAGTTCCAAGTGTCCATACAGCTTCGACGAATGTCGGAACTGAAAGGCGCTTTTTAAACAACTCTGGATTTCAGAGTCTGTAATTCCCAATGCATTCAATACCTTCCAGTGCGTCCGAGTTGAAAACGGCTTTGGCAGAGCAAGTGCATTTCCTCCGGTAGAGACGTGGAAGAGCCGTATCTTCTCAGGATTGCTAACCAGCGCCGGCGAACACCGGATTTTCGCGCCTCATTAATTATCTCAACGAGGTTTTTATGGCCCTTACCAAGACTCAAGAACGCGAACAAATCGAACTCTCTAACCGGCCTCAGCCGATTCGGGGCAAGGCGGGCGCAACTATCATTGGCCCGACAAATCCCACACGCGAAGCCGAGAACCCGGACACCCTGGCGCCACCGCGGGTGGACCATGGCACTTTGGCAAACCTGCGATGGTCCTTCGCCGATAGCCACATGCATTTGGAGCAGGGCGGTTGGGGGCGGCAAACGACGGCCCGCGAATTACCCATCGCGACTGAGATTGCCGGCGTGAATATGCGGCTTACGCCCGGCGGGGTTCGCGAACTGCACTGGCACACAGCGGCGGAGTGGGCCTACATGATCAAAGGCTTGGCGCGCATTACCGGCATCGACCAGGACGGCCGCGCGTTCCAGGACGACGTTGGCGAGGGCGACCTTTGGTACTTCCCTGCGGGCATCCCGCACTCCATCCAGGGACTTGAGCCCGACGGCTGCGAGTTTCTGCTTGTCTTCGATGACGGCAACTTCTCTGAAGAGGCGACCTTCCTGCTCAGCGACTGGATCGCCCATACGCCGAAAGACATTCTGGCCAAAAACTTTGGCGTGCCGGAGAGTGCTTTCGATCGCATCCCGCAGAAAGACCTCTGGATTTTCCAGGCGCCAGTGCCGGGCTCACTGGCAGCGGACCGCGTTGTCGGCGCCGGGCCGGTGCCCAATACCTTCAGCCATCGCATGCTGGCCCAGGAGCCTATCCGCATGAAAGGCGGAACTGTTCGCATCACCGATTCCTCTTTATTCAAAGCTTCAAAGACGATTGCGGCAGCCCTGGTTGAGGTGGAGCCGGGCGCCATGCGCGAACTGCACTGGCATCCAAACGCAGACGAGTGGCAGTACTACCTATCCGGCGAGGCGCGGATGACGGTGTTCGCGGCGGAGAACAATGCACGCACCTTCAACTTCCAGGCGGGTGATGTCGGCGCCGTGCCGTTTGCGATGGGTCACTATATCGAGAACATTGGCACGACGACGCTGCGGTTTCTGGAGGTCTTCCGCAGTGACCACTACGCCGACGTATCACTGGCGCAATGGTTGAAGTTCACGCCGCATGAACTGGTGCGGGCACACCTGAATGTCGATGAATCCGTCCTGGCAAAAATACCGGCGGCCAAGACACCGATCGTGGGCGGCTGAGGCTGTGCGAAGCGGTGCGCGACGAGAAAGCTCTGCGCCCACAACACTGGTGATTGTGGGCGCCTCGTCGCCACTATCTGAGCCACAAGCAATAGAGAGGTCTGATTTAAATCATGCGAACCGAACTCATAACAAAGATCCACAAGCCAACGGTCGAACTCAGGGTTCGCGACCTGTTGCTCAACGCTTTGACGATTTCGTCAGGAGCTGTCGACGCGATCAGCTTCCTTGCTCTGGGTAAAGTCTTTTCGGCCTTCATGACCGGGAACATCGCATTTCTCGGGCTCCGGGTTGCAGGCGCAAGTGCACCCGGGGCTGTGGCCATTCTGGTCTCATTGGCCGCTTTCGCGGCGGGGGTCTACCTTTCAACGCGAATCGTCAAATCCTCTGAGAGTCTCGGCACATGGCCTGAAAGAGTGACAATCGCGCTCGGCGTATCGCTGATCGCGCATGCTGCTTTTCTGGCCATCTGGTTCGCCAAAGGCGGCCAGCCTTCGGTTAACGTCGCACACGTTCTCCTCGGCTTGTGGGGATTCGCGATGGGAATGCAGAGCGCGGCGGTTCGAACGCTTCACGTGGACGGCGTGTTTACCACCGCGGCGACTGCGACCATCATCTTCCTTGTCGGCGACCTTGCCAACTGGTCCGCGACAGTCACGGAGAGGCGGCGGCTTGCAGGTGTGCTTGTCTCTTTATTCGTCGGCGCCACTGCCGGAGGACTGCTCCTGGTTCATGCGCACATTTATGCTCCAGTCCTGCCATTTGTAATCACCGCCGCAGCGGTCGCAACTGCAGCAATCGTTTTGCGGGAGCGCGATCACAGTAAATGAGCAAGAACTCCGCAAAAGCGACTGAGCGCAGGTCCGAACCTTCGACAAGTGTCGAGAGAGGCGCGTCGAGAACAGCAACACTTCTCCGACACTCGCAATCTCAGTTGGGGCCCAATTTCCTTGTCTTCAGTCACTTTCCAAGGCCCCGGCTCAAGGGGTCGCTTTGGCCAGTCAAATGCAATCAATTGGATAGATAAGCGGAGGCGCGGCCTGCATCGACGCAGCAGTCGTCACCTTGCGACCAAAGTTGCCTGCGGTGATTTCCAGACAGGGCAGCTGCGATCGTGCAAGGCAGCCCCGCTTGAAAGACGAAATGAAAATAGGAGAAATTAAATGAACACTTTCCAAAAACTGGGCGTGCTGATGAGCATGCTCTTCCTTCTCTCTGCGATTCCGGCTATGGCGCAGACAGACAATGCACTGACTTTCAAAGCGCCGTTTGCGTTTCACGCAGGAGATGCAATGATGCCTGCCGGCACTTACACGATGACCCCTGACGACAGCACCAGGATCCTATTGATTAAGAGCGAGGATGGATCGCACTCGGCCTTTGTTCACTACGAGTACGTTGATTCAGATACTCCTGCGTCAAAGACCGAACTCACTTTCAATAAGTACGGCGAGACCGATTTCCTGAATCGCATCTCGTTTGAAGGGCAGGATTCCGCGATACGCATTCAGCCATCACCTGCCGAGCAAAATGCAGCCAAAGCAGCAGATGCTGAGCAGCATTCGATCTCTGCCCCGAGCGGCCAGTAGGAGGAACTCTCAGGGTCAGTCAGCAAATATACATACTCACCAAAGGAGAAATTATGAAAGTACAAAACGCATTTATCGCAATTGCAATGTTCTTTTTCTTGACGGCTGCGTCATTTGCGCAGCAGGTCAAAACCGACTATGACCGGAGCGTGAATTTCAGCCAATACCAGACGTATTCCTGGGAAAAAGTCGAAACCCAGGATCCGCTCTGGGTCAGCCGGATCAAGAGTGCCGTGGATGCAGACCTGACAGCCAAAGGCTGGACGCAGGCGCCGTCAGGCGGCAACATCTCACTCGTCGCAATGGAAACCACTAAGAACCAGCAAACTCTCGACACGTTTTACAACGGGTTTGGAGGAGGTTGGCGCTGGGGAGGGTTCGGTAATGCGACCACAACAGTTGACAACTACCAGGTCGGCACGCTGGTGCTCGACATGTTCGATACGCAGACTAAGAAACTGGTCTGGCGAGGCTCGGCCAGCGACACGCTATCGGACAAGACCGACAAGAACATCAAGAATCTCGACAAGGGAGTGCAAAAGATGCTCAAACACTTCCCGCCGGGAGCTTCGAAAAAATAAAAGGGAGATTTCGTTCTCCGTGTAGGTCGCTGCGGACTGAGATGTGCCAAACATCGGCTGATGCTCAGCCGGAGCGACCAGCAGAATTTGTTGACTGCCAAGCTCTTAAAACGGAACTTGGCATTTCTTTTTTGTGCAACTGTAGCCGCGATCTTTGCCAGAAGTTGATCGTCACAAGCTCGCCAAATGTCGAACTACTGACAGTTCGTTCCCACACCGGAATTGTTAAGCATTGTGAATGGTCGTGTAATCAGCCAGTTCCGGTGAACATCTCTCAACTCAACAATGGCAAGCCAGATGCATTTACTCATAACGAAACAGGCTGCGGTCATGGTGCTGTTCCAATTCAAGAGAGCGGAGGAAGTTCAGTGAAACTCAATTTGTCCAAGTGGAAAGCAAGAGCGTTATGTTACTTAGGCTGTGTCGTCCTGCTGGGAAGCCTGTCGTATGCGGCCAAGCCAACGACACGGCTTATTGAAGCCGGCAAGAAAGTCAAAGTTACAGGTCGAATCCTGTCTCGGAATGGAAATCTGGTCAACGTGTATGACAAAGGCTCAGGTGAAGTCGTTGTTGTCGACCTCAATGCCAGCACCAAAATTGAACGCAAGCGGGGCAAGATCTTGTTCTTCCGCCACACGCAGATGGACAATACGGCCCTGATACCTGGCCTGCCTATAACGGTAGAAGGCCCCGGCAATGCCGAGGGGCAAATTGAGGCTGACAAGATCTCCTTTGTTCCGGACGCGTTCGCGGTCGAAGTCGCCGAAGAGCAGCAGATCATGGCCAATCAGACGGCGGCTAAGCAGGCACAGTCTACTGCCAATCGGGGCGTCGCTGCCGCGGGCGATGCCCAGTCCACGGCTGAACAGGCGCAGACGACGGCAAATGAAGCTGGCGTCATGGCGACCGAAGCAGCCGCCGTAGGAATTCTTGATGCCCAGGCCCTTCAGATCGTGAACACACGTGTGTCAGACCTGGATGACTATAAGACCGTTGTGGAAGCCGGTATTTACTTTGCCAACGATCAGTCTGCCCTGGACGAGGCCGCCAAGAAAGACCTCGATAAGCTGGCGGCGCTTGCCACGTCGCTCGACGGATACATGATCGAGATCAGTGGTTATGCTTCGGCTTCGGGGTCGAGTGACCTGAATCAGAAGCTCAGCGAGGCGCGGGCCGCCGCGGTTACCCGCTACCTGGAGGAAGTCAGGGACGTACCGGTACGCCGCATCGTGACGCCCGTCGGCTATGGCTCGACCCATCCCGACGCGCCAAACACTGACTCCCACGGCCGTGCGTTGAACCGCCGCGTCGAGGTCAAGGTGCTGGTGCACGGCGATCTGCAGCAGGAGAACGTCACGGTGCCGACCACGCTGTCACAGGATTAACGCGATGAAGTTCGGTCCAAAACAATGCGCAAACATAACGTGCCTGTGTGATGTGAAAGGTGAAGAGGAGTATTGCGGCGAAGTTTGCCGTGCCAGAGGACGCGAAAAACGTGGAGATCGCTTGCCAATGCAACCATCTGGCGTGCCCGTGTGTTGTTGCGGTGGCTACTGTCATAGGGCAGTCCAGCCACCAGGAGAATTAATTATGAATCGCTTGAAACAAAGTTTATCTGTCTTAATTTCATGTTGTCTTTTGTTAACCACTGCGCCGGCTGCGCTCGCCTATCAAACGGACCAGCCCTCCGCGCAAATGCCGGTTCAGGCCGCGAAGCAGACTACGGCACAGTTGCAGCAACTGGTGGCGCCGATCGCGTTGTACCCGGATGCCCTGGTTGCACAGATTCTGGCAGGCGCTACTTATCCTGACCAGGTTGTGGAAGCAGACCGGTGGATACAACAGAATCCCGGTCTCAAGGGAGAACAGCTCGGCCAGGAAGTCGACAAACAGCCCTGGGACCCCAGCATCAAGGCCCTTGCCGAATTTCCGTCAGTGCTCGCCAACATGGACAAGAACCTCTCCTGGACCTCGTCGCTCGGCGATGCTTACGTCAATCAGCCACAGGACATAATGAGCGCGATCCAGGTGATGCGCCAGCGTGCGAAAGATGCAGGAAACCTAAACAGCACATCGCAGGAAAAAGTGTCAGGGAAGGCACAAACAATTGTGATCGAACCAGCCGATCCACAGATCGTTTACGTGCCGGAATACGATCCCTGGCTTGTCTATGGAGCGCCGATTGGAGTCTGGCCAGGCTGGTATGAATATCCCGGACTGTTCCTGGCCGGACCAGGAATTGAGTTTGGCCTGGGTTTTGGCGTTGGTTTCTTTGGCGGCTTTGGCTGGGGATGGCACCACTGGGGATCTGACTGGCATCACCACGATGTCGTCTTTGATCACCACCACTTTGAATCGCACAGCAGAACTTTCTTCAACCACGATGCCTTCAATCGCGGACGAGGCGACTTCAACTATCGCCGGCCTGATTTTGGGCACGGCAGCGCGAACTTTCATGGCGGCGGAATTCATGGTGGAAACGGAATTCAGGGCCGGGGCCCTGGCGGAGGCCACGATTTCGGCAGGACCGCAGGTCCGCAGCATGGATTTAGCGCGCCGCACAGCTCCACAGGCACCCATTCCGGAGCGTTCAGTGGCTTTGGTCACGGTGGCCAAACCAGAGGCTTCTCTTCTGCGGGACGCTCGAGCTTTGGTGGAGGCTTCCACGGTGGCGGCGGCTTTCATGGTGGCGGTGGGCACGGTGGCGGAGGCCACAGGTAATTCAGTTTGCTTTGACGGAATTAAGGAAATGGAGATGGGAGTTATGACTAGGAATATGAAGTTTAGGGTATTTAGACCGTGCCTTGTCTGGATAAGGGCGTCAATCGTCTTTTCGCTGATGCTGGCAGGTTTCGCGAGATCAGGTTTTGCCCAGCAATCGGCGCCAAAGACCTTCGCGTCCGCAGGGGAAGCCTGTAACGCGCTCTTCCAGGCAGTCCAAAATGACGATGAGCAGGCGCTGCAGGCGATCCTCGGCGCAGGGAAGGACGTCACCTCTTCAAGCGACGACATCGAGGACAAGCTCGAACGCGACGGATTCGTCCAGAAATATCAGGAGATGCACCGTCTGGTACTTGAGCCGGACAAAACCACAGTTCTGTACGTCGGTGCGGAAAACTGGCCCTTTCCCATTCCGCTCGTAGCGCAGAACGGTAGATGGCATTTCGATTCCGGGACCGGCCGCAACGAAGTTATGTTCCGGCGAATCGGTGAGAACGAAGACATGGCAATCGGCGCGTTTCGCTTGCTGGTGTTGGCGGAGCAGGAGTACCGGGCAACGCCGCTTAATGAAGGCTCGGTCCCTCAGTACGCAAGGCGCTTTGTCGGCGTGAAAGGCGCTCATAACGGGCTGGACTGGAAAGAGGACGGCGCCCTTCCGCAGGCATTGGTGAACGCGGGCATCTCTGACACGGCTATGGAGAGCAACAGCGCAGTTCCTTTTTACGGCTACTACTTTCGAATCCTCACAGCGCAGGGAAAACACGCGCCAGGAGGGGTGAAGAGTTATATCTCCAATGGCAAGATGACTGCGGGATTCGCCTTCATAGCCTACCCAGCGGAGTATCGCTCGTCAGGCGTGAAAACGTTTATCGTCGGCCCGGATGGAGTTGTGTATGGAAAAGATCTCGGCAAGGAGACAACAAAAATCGCGACTTCAATGACACAGTACGATCCTGATCCAAGCTGGCACGTGGCCGAAGAGTAAATGCGGAAGCAATGACTGAGCCGGACAAAACGGGCGACAAATATGATGTTGTCTTTCACCAAAATTAATGGATCGGACTGACTAACGGCAACATCGCTCTGCTCCAGTTTGATCTCCAGTCGGGTCTGCCTGCGGGGACGGTGGCGAGCCAGATTGCGCATGCCAAGGTAATCCTTTACGTAAATAGGATCAACACCGCCGGATCAGTGGATTTAAAAGCGGTAACAGGTTCCTGGAGTGAATCGACAGTTACTTTCAATTCTACGCCGACGATGGGTGCAGTGACCACCACTGTGCCGGTCAATCAGGTGGGCCATTTCATCACGATTGACATTACCGTATTGGCGCAGTCGTGGGTGCAAAGCCCTTCATCGAACCACGGAATTTCTTTAACTGCTTCAGCCGCCGATCCCTCTACATACGTTCTATTCGACAGCGAGGAAAACGAGGAAACCGGCCATCAGCCGCGTCTGGATATTATCCTGAGCGGAATACAAGGGCCTGCCGGACCGCAGGGTGCGACCGGCGTCACAGGCCCGCAGGGTCTCATTGGATTGACTGGCGCTACAGGCCTGCAAGGACCCATCGGGACCATCGCAGCTTTATCGCTGTGGCCCGCCCAGACAATCAAGAAGGATCTGAGATGAGAAAGGAAGGATGTCCCTGTGGTGATTACAACGCCTGAATCAGCTTCTGGTGGTAGTCTTCGCCGTAGATGTAGCTGAAATTTTCCGCCAGCGCCTTGGCATTGTCGTAGAAGGAGATCATGTCTGCGCTGCCAAGGCGAATAAGTGTTGCGAAGGTGGGTGGCTGGGCAAAAGGAGCAATCGCCATGCGCACCAGCCACCAGCGAAGCGTCAACCGCATCACCAGCGAGGAATGCAGACATTGAATGGATAAGTCGCGCAGGGAAAGGATGGTTTCCTGCAAGAGCGGGTCCAGGGCACGCCAATTCTCCGCCCGCTCGTACCTCATCCAGCCCAGGAAGACCCCTGCGTTGTTGGAGATTTTGTTGCAGTAGTGCAGCGCCAGGTGGATGCGCTTCCACTGCACTTTCCTGAACTCCTCCGGGGAATGTATGCTGCGGAAATGCTCTTCCGCCTGTTCAACACCCCTTGGCATTTTTGGTGTTAAATCTAAAGGACTTCCTCGAGGTCGGCCACCTGGTCCCGAACCAGATTCTAATGGCTATTGGAATTTGTAGAAGTTTTGCGTTCGTAAATGATTGTTATTGAACCTGTTGCAGGCCGTTCGTGGAAAGCTGTTGAGTATTATTGAAGTTTGAGGCTTCCAGTGTCACATTTTTACCTACGCATCCGTGACTCGGAAACGTTGCAACACCCGGTAAAGCCTTGACACTAGTCTTTCGAATCAGGAGATAGCGGAGTTGGGTTGAGAAGTGCGCGGCCTTACCAACCCACATAGCATAATGCCTGCTGCGCGCCGCGACGGCAACTCTTGGAGTGGCGCTCCAAGCCCACAATCGTCGCATACATATTGGAGTCATGTTGCTTTTTTTCGCAGGTTAGCAAGCACTAATATCGCCAATCCAGGCGACTTCTGCCGGCGTTTGATTTGTGGCCTGGCAACGGACCGGCTGCGGCGGCTCCTGGGTCTGCAAATGCAAGCCGGCCCCGGAGTTGAATGTTCTCAGATGAGCTGCCCACCAGCACTTCGAACTGCCCGGGATTGGCTCGCCATTGTTTCGAATCCACATCGTAGTAGGACAATGCCCGTTCATCGAGCATTAGCTTGACCCGGCGTTTTTCTCCGGGCTTTAGATTGACTTTTACAAACCCTTTCAACTCTTCCGCCGGACGTTCCAACTTGGAGTGCTTGTCAGAGACATATACCTGGGCGACTTCAGCGCCTTCGCGTTTTCCCGTGTTAGTCACATCGAATGCTACTTCGGT
>WNFM01013303.1_pt1 | contig 78346 bp, 72 predicted proteins | sample 5400271 | NCBI WGS metagenome assembly WNFM01 (sample SAMN13153352, study PRJNA577476) | soil metagenome | isolation source: 60 cm saprolite on Douglas fir-dominated hillslope | place: USA:California | collected 2013-09-17
CAGCTGCGGCGACCGCCTCGGCGACCGCGGCGTCCATCTCCAGGATCATCGGCGCAACGCGCTCGTACAGGCGAGAACCCGCCGGCGTCGGTGCCACGCTCCGCGTCGTGCGATTGAGCATCCGCACGCCGAGCCGGGCTTCGAGTTGGCGAATGGTCTGGCTCAGGGCCGAAGCGGATAGCCCGAGGTGATCGGCGGCGCGCGCGAAACTCGCCCGCTCCACGACGGCTGCAAACGCCTTCAGCTCAGCAAATTCCGATCCGCGCATTATGTTCCATTTGCTAAATAGCCTGTTTGAATTATAGATGATTCTCTTATCTCTCGGTTGAGGTCATAGTCGTTAGACCTTAATGCAGGAGCTCACCATGACCCACCCCAGTCTTCCCGAACCGATCGCCGACTACTTCAACGCCGACAAGCGAGATGGCGAAGCCGTGGCGCGCTGCTTCACGACGCAAGCCATCGTCAAGGACGAGGGTCGAACCTACTCAGGTCTCGAAGCCATCCGGGCATGGAAGACCGCGGCGTCTGCCAAGTACACGTATACCAGCGAGCCCTTCGCGCTGGAGCAGAAGGACGGGCGATACATCGTTACGAGTCGGCTGACCGGCAACTTTCCCGGTAGCCCTGTCGACTTGCGATACGCCTTCCGCCTCGAGCGTGGAAAGATCGCGAACCTTGAGATCGCTCCCTGAGGTCTCGAACCGAATTGCACCCAACCCGATAAGGAGATATCCCATGAAACCGAAAACAAAGTTCTACCAAGTCCTCATTAGCGCTGAACTGCGGACGCAGGGTCTGCGGTTGCTCGAGCATTTGATCAGCAAGCATCTGATCTTTGGCGGGCCGGTACTCAGTGGACCGGCACGATTTCTCTGGAAAAACGAGATTGTCGAGCACGACTATTGCTGGATCGTCACGTTCACGCGAGAGGACCTAAAGGACGAGCTCGTCAAAGAGGCGGAGAAGGAGTCAGCCGAAGCGATCTGCATGATCTCCTTCACCCCCTTTGAGGGCAACCCGGCGCTGCAAGCGCTGCTCGAGGAAGCATTCATCGGTCGCGAGACCGCGTCAAAGCCGAGGTACAAGGAGGCGGTTGCGGCGTTGACTTTTGTTCCATTCAGCGATATTCCCAAGCGAACGATCAGCTCCTGGGGCGACCTCAGCAAGGTGCAGCCCAATGATCCGACGCGCTGAAGATTGCACTGGAGAAGATGCCATGACATTCGATCTACAGCTCGCCAACCAGCGCGCACTGGTTACCGGCGGCACCAAGGGCGTCGGCGCAGCGGTTGTGGAGGCACTTCGTCAGGCCGGTGCGCAGGTCATGGCCGCGGCGCGCTCCGCGCCCTCGCAGCCAGCCGACGGCGTACGCTTTGTTGCCGCCGATCTTTCGACAGCAGAAGGCGCCAGCGCGGTGGCCCAGTCGGCGCTGCAGCAACTCGGCCGCGTCGACATTCTCGTCAACGTGCTCGGGGGCTCCAGCGCTCCGGGTGGCGGATTTGCGACACTCGACGACTCGGAGTGGTCGAAAGAGATGAATCAGAACCTGATGCCCGCGGTTCGTCTCGATCGCGCCCTGCTGCCCTCGATGATAGCGCGCGGCGCCGGCGTTATCATTCACGTAACTTCGATCCAGCGCGTTTTGCCGCTGCCCGAGTCGACGATCGCGTATGCCGCTGCCAAGGCGGCACTGTCGACATACAGCAAGGCCCTTTCGAAGGAGGTAACGCCTAAGGGGGTGCGCGTGGTTCGCGTCGCACCCGGCTGGGTCGAGACCGAGGCCGCGGTCGCGCTGGCGGAGCGCCTTGCTGCCAAGGCCGGCACGGACTACGAAGGTGGCAAGCAGATCATCATGAAGGGTCTGGGCGGCATTCCGCTCGGCCGGCCCGCCAAGCCGAAGGAGGTCGCGGACCTGATCGCTTTTCTGGTCTCGCCACGAGCGGATTCGATCACCGGTGTGGAGTATGTGATCGATGGCGGGACAGTTCCGACGGTCTGAACGGTTGAAGTCCACTTCTGGCAGGAAAGGACCCTGAACAATTCCCCCCAGGATCAATCATCCTGCAGGTGACATCAGGCCAGTTCGACCGGAATATGCAATGATTCCCACCTCGCGGATTTTTGCGGCCTTTGAATGCCTAGCCGATCTCGCGCTGGTGACGAATCGCCAGAATGAACACCCGGTCTGATTCCGCATCGAATCGGTATAGCGCGACATAGCCGGTGCGGCCGCGCGAAATTACCAGCTCCCGCAAACCCTGTTCGACAATGCGACCGAGCAAGGGATGCCGAGACAATGCGGTGATAGCTTCGGCAAGCAGGCCGCCGGTCTCGGCAGCTGCCTGCGGATCGGTCGCCGGCAGAAACTCGGCGAGCTGTTCAATATCCTTCAGCGCCTGTGCCGAATAGAGTACCGTCGACACGAGCGTCTAGCGACGCGTTTTCAAGGACGCCGGTTTGGGGCGTTTGACTGTCTTGCCCGCCAATTTATCGCTGAAAAAACGGTGCACCGCATCCGCCGCATACACCTCGCCATATTTGGCGATGTCCTGCTCCGCTTTCAACGCGGTGCCGACGAAATCGCGGCGCAATTCCGCGCGCCGGGTCTCCGCTTCCAGGGCCTCGACCATGAACGCATGGGCCGACTTTCCGGCTTGTTCGGCGGCATTGGCAATGCGCGCTTTCAGGGCTTCAGGCAGCTTCAGCGTGGTGGTGGACATGATGGTTGGACGCACGAATAATCAACAGGTGACACCAAAGTAACACCGTTTTTTTTAGGCGTCAACCGCAGGCATTAACAGCACAGGGGCGCATGAATCGGGGTATGGCGGATGTGCGATTTAAAAGGACGCCTTTTGCCCTTGGCTGAATCCGCGGCGACGCAATTGCCGGTTGAACGCCTTGCCGCCGCTGGGCGCGCCGGTTCGACCATTCATTTCGCACGCCTCGCCACTACACCCAGCAGGGCCAGCACGGCGAGCAGCATCACCACGCTGCCGAACTCGTAGGCGGTCGCAAAAATATTGCCGGTGCGCGCGACCAGATAGCCGGCGGCAACGGCCGGCACACCCATGGCCAGGTAGGACACCACGAATATCACCGAGAGCACGCCCGCGCGTTCCTGCGGGGCCGCGAACGGCACGACATTGCGGATGGCGCCCTGGAAGGCGGCGCCGAATCCCATTCCGGCCAGGGTGGTGCCGATGAAGAACGGCAGGGTGGCGTGATAGGACAAAGCCGCCATGACAATCGCCACGCCAACCAGCAATGCCGCGGCGCCGATGGCCATCATGATGCGCGGCTGGCGATGGCGCAGCAGCAGGATCGAAACCGCACCGCCGCCGGCGAGCACAAACAGCGCCAGCCCACCAAGCAGGGGCGCGTTCGAGCCGATCAGGCCGCGCACCAGGGTGGGCGCGAGCGAGCCGTAGAAGCCGGCGAGCGCCCAGGGCGCCACCAGCGCCGGCACCGCCAGCAGCAGCGGCCCACGCACCGCGGGCGGCAATTTGAATTGCGGTTTCAGCGAGGCCAGCGCGCCCGCACGGGGCGTCGCGGTTTCCGCCATGAACACCATGCCGATGGCTTGCGCGATGAAGACCACGCCGAGCAGCAGGTAGACCAAGTGCGAGGGTTGCGGCAGGAACTGCACCATCAACCCGGCAAGGATGCCGCCACTGGCGGTACCCAGCGCAGGCGCAATCGCATTGGCGGTGGTGCCGCGCACCTTGTCGAGATCGAGCAGGCCGGCGCCGACGGCGGCCACGGCGGCGCCGGTGGACAGGCCCTGGATGACGCGCGCAAGGAGCAGCGAAGACAAGCCGTCGGCCGTGGCAAACAGCAGCATGGTGGCCGACTGCGTCACGGTCGCGATCAGCAGCACCGGCCGCCGGCCAATGTAATCCGACAATCTGCCGGCGACGAGCAAGGCGCTCAGCACCGCCACCGCGTAGATGCCGAACACGACCGTGACCATGACCGGCGAAAAGCCCCATTGCGCCTGGTAAAAGGGATAGAGCGGCGTGGGCGCCGCCGACCCGGCGAGGAATGACACCGTGAGCGAACTCAGCAACACGAACGCCGCCGCCGGCGAGAGCCGGCCGCGCAGAATCAGCGTCCGCAGGGAATCGCGCACGCCGCCCGTGCCGGTTGCCGGAATGGCGTTTGCTGAAACGGCGGTTGGACAGGTCATGGCTAACTCCAGGGTCGGATTCGTATTGGGATGGGTGTGAGGACTGGTACTGAAACCGATACCAGACAATTCTGTCTGGTATTGCATTGTACAGACCTGTCTGGTACTGTCAATGCATGGTCACCAAAATTTCTCCCGCCGACAAGAAACCCTCCGCCCGCGAGCGCCTGCTGGCCGCCGCCAGCGAACTGTTTTATGAAGAGGGCATCAATACCGTCGGCATCGACCGCGTGATCGAGCGCGCCGGCGTGGCCAAGGCCTCGCTCTACGACTGCTTCGGCAGCAAGGAAGAGCTGATCCGCCAATACCTGGTGGTGCGGCATGAAACGCGCCGCGCGCGCATCCTCGACAAGCTGGCCGCCTACAAGACCCCGCGCACCAAGCTGCTGGGCGTGTTCGACGTGATGGGCGCCCTGCTGGAAGAACAGAATTTCCGCGGCTGCGCCTTCCTGCGCGCCAGCGCCGAGGCGCGTCCCGACAGCAAGGTCAAGAGCGCCTGCGATGATTCGCGCGCCTGGCTGCGCGGCCTGTTCGTCGCGCTGGCCCGCGAGGCCGGCGTAGTCAAAGCGGATGCCCTCGCCCAACAGCTGGTGCTGCTATACGACGGCGTCTCGGTCTCGGCGCAGATGGATCGCGATGCCAGCGCGGCCGCGGCGGCGCGCAAGGTGGCGACGGCGCTGCTGGATGCGGCGCTGGCCTGAGTTGTTGGCCGTCGCCCTGGCGCAGACTGGAATGACGAGACTCCAGCATTGGCGCGGTGTTTGAGGCAAAAATAGCTCGCAACACGCGTGGATGCTGGGGTTTTATTGATCACAAATGAGACATCCAGGGCTGCGTCATCGCAGGAGAAATTGCAGTTGCTCCAAGCGATGCGATTCGATGTCTTGTGAAAAAGAATCCACTGCTTTCTGCGCCCGTAATTTTTGCTCCGGGCTTGGCGTGGAAGTAGAGCTGTTGAATTGATGCGTCCATCGATTAAGCATATCGTCAGCAAGCGCAGCAACCACCGCGTCGCCATCGCCGCGTGCTGCCATGATGTAGTAGAGCGCGTCCCATTTATTGGTGTGGGCCAGCAGCTGCAGCATTCTGGCTCTTGGCTTGGTCGCACCGGTTTGCTGGAATCGGCCCCATATCAATTCCTGATTGATCAGGTATGCACGTGACAACAAGGCCTGCATGGCTTGCTTCGCAGGAAACCCATCCCTTGAAAGCAGGACAGCGGTGAATTCAGCCACAAAATCATCGCCGGCAATGCGTGCCAGGCCACGAATCGCAGCAGCGCTGATGCGGGGCCGTGTGTCGTGAAGATGCTTCAACAGCAGAGGTACATCATCATGATTGGCGATATCGCCGAGGGATAACACTGCGATCTCGACATCGCGATTACGGGTGGAACTCAACTGCCCGGCATAAAAAGCGCGCAAATCAATATTGTTGATTTTGGCCAGGTGGAAACGGGCAATTGACCGCAGCGCCGGTGTGGGCGCCATCAACATGGGCAGCAGGACCGCGACCAGTTTTTCCGGCGCGGTATCGACCAGCGCATATACTGCTGCTGTGCGTACTGCAGAGGAGCGATCTTTCAACGCCAAATCAATGGCCTCAGCCTGCGCCTCGCCGTGCAAATCCTGACGCGCCTTCCGGATGGCCCACAGGCGGATGATCGATGCCGCATCCATTAAGGCCTGCAGAACCACCTGTTGCGCTCTCTCACCATTCGTCCTGGTGAGGATGGCAAAAATAATTTTGCGTGTGCCCGTATCCGCCGTATGCAGCGCCGCTTCAACCTGCGGGCGACATTCCGGCTGCGCAAGGAATTCAACAATGGTATTGAACAGCGACCGATGGTCAACGCGGCCCAGCGTAGTCAGACGCTGCACAAAAGCAACATTGCCGGCAACAACGCTGGCCAATTCCGGCACCAGGCGCTTGCGGATTGCGCTAGCCGCCAGGGTTGCGATGATATCGACCCAGTCATTCAAACGCAGAAACAGGAACGACAATTCCGCGCCGCTATTGCATTCACTTAGCAGGCGCACGGCCTTTTCCCGAATGCGGCCGCTGTGATGCATTGAAGCGAAGCCGAGGAGCGATTCCGCGCGCGTGACGCGCTGTGCGATGGCATCCAGATGCTCGGGCTTCAAGTCCTGCCAAGCGTCGCGTCCAGCGATATTCGGCAGATACCAGCTATGGCGACGAAAATTCTGGTCAATATAGATCAATTCAACATCATTCAATGTCGCAAGCAGCGCGGCTGCCGTATCGGCTGCGCGTTGCGCTTCCTGAGGCGTTGCGGTGGTGGCAAAGGCCAGCAAATACGGCATGGCTTCGATCTCGGCACTGGCAGCGATCTGGCTCATCAACTCGGCGGGACCGGGTGACGGCTTGCGCAGGTAATTCATCAAGCTGCGCGTTTTGAACAGCGCCTCGATTAGCGTAATGGTGTCTGCGGTAAGGTGAAAGCTGCGATTCATTGAGTTGCGAGTAAGCTCTTGGACAAAATTAGATTTCAGGCAAGACTATATATTCCGACCATGAACGTCAAACAACTCCAGCAACTCTGCCGCACCCTGCCCGGCGCCAATGAGCGCCTGCTCGGCGAGCCGGCCAATATCCTGGTGTATTCATTGCATGATCGGAACTTCGCCTACTTCAAGACCAGCGCGCCCGAGCGCTGGCGCTTCAGCATCAAGGTGACGCCGTCGCGCTTCGTCGAACTCACCGACCAGGCGGGCGTGAAGCCGGCGCGCTATCGCGGGCGCTATCACTGGATCACGATCGTCGAGGTGGCGCGCTTTCCCGCCGACTATTTGCGCGAGCTGGTGGAATGGTCGCACCGGCGTGCGCTGGAAAGCTTGCCGGCATCGCGCAGGAGAGCGCTGACCGAAAATTGAAACCCGGTATCGGCGCGGCGCACTTCGGAGTTTCGAAAAGTACCCTGATCACTGATCCAGATAAAGACTCCGGCAGCAGAGCCGGATGGCTGTCTCCATTTTTTCCTGGAATTCTTCGCGCGAGGCCAAGTCATGCTTCCACGCGAACCCGCAGGCGAAAAGTGTCTGCGCTATGTCCGTCGCCAATTTAAGCTGCGCGACTTTGGACTTCCTGGCGGATGACGCCGCGATAAGCTTTACCATCTTTTTCTGCAGCGGCGCGCGATATTCCCCGAGCACATCTCCGAGCAGCAACTGGCTTTGCTGGCGGATGTCCGAGGCTTCAATGTGAAACAGGCCGACGTGCCGCCCGAACCACTCATCCAGGGCATCCAGAAGCTTTTCTTCGAGGGATCGATCTGCATTGTCCAGGGCCTTGCTGGCGGCAAAAAGACCGTCTTCCAGAGACTTTCGAAGCGACGCCTTGAAGACTTCCTCCTTGCTCTTGAAGTGGGAATAGATGGTCTGCCGGGACACACCGGCGCCTTTGGCCAGATCTTCGATCGAGGTTTTCTTGAACCCGTGCCGCGCAAAAACCTTGAGTGCCGCCTCAAGGATATATGCCGGTCCTTTGCCTGCGTTGTGTTCGCCCATATGGAACCACTTGACAAAAAGTATCAAAAGTGTAAAGATAGTATAAGTAGTACCGAACAATATACCTCAAGGAACATCATCATGAAATATTATTTGCTCGGAAAGAGCGGCTTGCGGGTCTCCGAGCTGGCCCTTGGCACGATGACCTTCGGCACCGACTGGGGATGGGGCAGCGGGATGGATGAGGCGCGCCGCATCGTCGATCAGTACCTGGCGAATGGCGGAAATTTCGTGGACACCGCCAACCAGTACACCAACGGCAGTTCCGAGAAGATGCTCGGCGAAATCCTCGGCGAGCGCCGCGAGCGCATCGTGCTGGCGACCAAGTTCACGATGAGCACCCGGTCAGGCGATCCCAATGCCGGCGGGAACCATCGCAAAAGCATGATCAGTTCGGTTGAGGCAAGTCTGGCTCGCATGAAAACGGATCGCATCGATCTTCTCTATCTCCATATGTGGGATGGCACCACGCCGGTGGCGGAGATCATGCGCGCGATGGACGACCTGGTTCGTGCCGGCAAGGTTCTCTATGTCGGTATTTCAGATACCCCGGCCTGGCAGGTTTCGCGCATGCAGGCCATGGCGGAGTTTTGGGGATGGTCGCCGATGATTGCAATGCAGATGGAATACAACCTGGTCGAGCGAACCGGGGAGCGGGATCTGGTGCCGATGGCCGAAGAGATGGGACTCGGGGTGGTTGCCTGGTCGCCGCTCGCCAGTGGCCTGTTGACCGGAAAATATTCCGCAACGGATTTTGCAACCCCAGCCACCGAATGGGGCATCAAAGGCACGCGCAAGGCACTGGTCGCCGGCCATGTGAGACCGGACGAAGCGAAGCTCGCCATTGTCGAAGAAGTGAAACTGGTCGCGGCCGAAATCGGCAAGTCGCCCGCACAAGTCGCCTTGGCCTGGTTAAGGGCAAAGACGGCCGTCACGTCGATTTTGCTGGGCGCGCGTACCAGTCAACAGCTGACAGACAACCTGGGTGTACTGGAAACGGTCTTGAGCGACGAGCAGATCAAGCGGCTCGACGATTGCAGCGCCATCGATCTGGGCTTTCCGCACAACCTTCTGGCAGGCCCTGCACTGCAGCGCGCCGTATTCGGCGACGTAAAAATCGAACGCCGTTGACTCCCGAACAAACCCGCATCCAATATCCATACAGGAGCGCGAGCATGACCAGCAAAATACATACTGCAGCCGATACCCCTATGCCCCCCTCCTCTTCGCGCAACCGCGGCGGAAGGTTCAGCAATGCGCAGCCCAGGCGCAGGCCGGGATTTTGGAAGACCTTGCAGATCCTGTGGCGCTTTACCTTCCGGAAACCGGCCGGCACCGTGCCGGACACGCCCATCCCGGTACAAGCGATCAGCCGCGCGCAATTGCTGGCCGCGCCCGACCGTTCACTGTTCCGGCTGGGACACTCCACCATGCTGCTCAAGCTTCGCGGCGAGTTCTGGCTGACCGACCCGGTGTTTTCCGAACGCGCGTCGCCATTGCAATGGATGGGGCCCAGGCGCTTCCACCAGGCGCCGATCGGCATTGCCGAACTGCCGCCCATCAAGGGCGTAATCCTGTCGCATGATCATTACGACCATCTGGATTTTGCGGCGATTCTTCAGCTGGCCGGCAAGACCGCGCTTTTCCTTGCGCCCCTGGGCGTGGGCGACACCCTGATCAAATGGGGCGTGCCCGCCGGGAAAGTGCGGCAGCTCGACTGGTGGCAGAGCACAGAAGTCGATGGCTTGCGCCTGGCGGCGACACCGGCACAGCATTTTTCTGGGCGCAGTCTCCGCGATGGCAATCGCACGCTGTGGGCCTCCTGGGTGATCATCGACGACGATCTGCGCCTGTTTTTCAGCGGCGACAGCGGCTACTTCGACGGCTTCAAACAGATCGGCGCGCGCTTCGGCCCCTTCGATCTGACCATGATCGAGACCGGCGCCTACGACCACGACTGGCCGGATGTGCACATGCAGCCCGAACAAACCCTGCAAGCCCATCTGGACTTGCGCGGCAGGCATTTGCTGCCGGTGCATAACGGCACCTTCGATCTTGCCATGCATGCCTGGCAGGACCCGTTCGAGCGCATCATGGCGCTGGCCGCGCAGCATGGCGTGCAAATCAGCACACCGCAGATGGGTGAACCACTCAGCCTGAATACACCGCAGCCGGGGCAACGCTGGTGGCAAGCACAGACGGCGCCGGAGCCGGGCCGCGCGCGGGCTGGCGCACTGACGAAGGCGAGATCGGGTTTGGCATCGATGCGTCAATGGCGTCTATGCAAGACCTGCTGACCCATTCATCTTCATTCCTCTTTTGACGCCATCCACTTTCAATCGAACCTGACCCCAAACGCTTCCAGGAATCTCGACCAAAAACACGGGGCCAGCTCGCGCCGGCCCCGTGGCTAAGCCCGGCGTCCGCCGACATGGTCGGCGGGATTGCCGATCAGCGAATGCCGCCGGAGCCGATGAGCTGCTCGCCGGTGAGCCAGCGCGAATCGTTCGAGGCCAGGAACACGGCGATATCGGCGATGTCGTCCGGCTGGCCGATGCGGCCCAGCGGCGATTGGGCGATGGCGCCCTTGTGAAAGTCGGAACCGATAAAGCCGGCGCTGTGCGTGCCCTCGGTTTCAACCATGCCCGGGTTGATGGCGTTGACGCGGATCTTGCGCGCGCCGAGTTCCTTGGCCAGCACGCCGGTAATCGCATCGACCGCGCCCTTGGTGCCGCTATAGACGGCGCTGCCCGGCGGGGTGATGCTGGTGACGACCGAGCTGATGTTGATGATGCTGCCGCCATCGTTCATCTGCTTCGCGGCCGCCTGCGTGGTCAGCAACAGGCCCAGCACATTGACGTTGAATTGACGGTGGAAGTGCTCCTCGGTGATGGCGTCGATCGGTGCGAAGTCGTAGACGCCCGAGTTGTTGACGAGGATATCGAGGCGGCCATAGGTCTTGACGGCAGAGTCGATAATGCCCTGCGCGCCTTGCGCGGAGGCCACATCGCCGCCGACAGCGACGGCTTTGCCGCCGGCCTTGGTGATGGCGGCAACCACGGTATCCGCCCCGGCCTTGCTTGAGGCGTAATTGACGACAACGGATGCGCCTTCCGCCGCGAGGGCTTTGGCGATGGCGGCCCCGATGCCCTTGGATGCACCGGTCACGACGGCGACTTTACCTGTCAGCTTGCTCATGATGTTTCCTTCGAATGTGGTTTGGGTAATGACAAATGCAAAATGGCAAATGCAAAAAACGGCTGTGGATGCTTATGAAGGCAAGGGACAGGTGCATAGTCGGTGCAAAGCCCACTGCTTCCATAGTTCTGAATATATGAACTATTGAACAATAAGTCAAGAGCCGGTATATTAAGCGCATGAGGCCCCTTGTTCACCCCTCAATCGACGACGTCACGGTAGAAGGCATCCTGCACGCCCTCTCCGACCCGGTGCGCGCGGCCATCTATGCCGATATCGCCAACTCCGACTGTTCGCAAAATTGCTCGAATTACCTGACCGTCCGCGAGAAGGCGATCCCGAAATCCACCCTCTCCCAGCATTTCAAGGCCCTGCGCGAGGCCGGCCTGATCCGCGGCGAGCGGATCGGCGTCGAGATGCAGAACTCCACCCGCTGCGCGGAAATCGACAAGCGTTTTCCCGGCCTGATTGCGGCCATCCTCGGCGCCCACAATGTGCAGTCCGCAGCGAAGCGGAAGGCCGCGAAGTTCGGGAAGCGGAAGGCCGGCGCGTAATAGATGGAGATGGAGATGGAGACGGGGCCGAAGAAGCGGCCAGGCGCGCGCCGATCTTAGGAATGAATTTTCCGGGGAAATTTATTCGGCCTTGCCGGCGGGATTGACAGGGCGATTATCTCGGCGCATTGCCGACATCAGCGCACCGACAAATGATGGTGCGCCGGACGAGCCGCCCGTTTTTTGCGCAAATCGCGCCAAGCAGAAAAACGCAGATGCCCTATTGGTGCGGCGTTTGAGCCAGAAATGGCCCAAACGCCGCGTCAATGCTTGACTTTATGACTTCAGCTGCCTGCGCCAGGCCTTCAGCCCAGCCGACCCGCAGCGTGCAGGCGCGCACGGATCCGCTGGATCCCCGCCTCGCCTGCGCGCAGCGCGGCGGCATCGGTGTGAACCGAGTAGGTGCCCAGTACCAGTTCATGGGGATGCTTGACGGCGGAGCCGAGCACGAAATCCGTATCGGTTTCGGCGTGGAAATCGATCGCCGTTTCCGCCTCCTCGAACACGGCGAGTTCCCCGGCGCGCAGCGCTTCGGGCACCCGCAGCGCGCCCGTGTTGATGGCGACCCAGCCGACGCGGTGCCCGGACGGCGGCTGATAGCGCCAGCGTTCGCCGGCCTTCAGGCGCACGGCGAGGTAATTCATTGCCGCGGGCGCCGGCAGCTCGCTTTCCGCGGAACCGTAGCGGCCCAGCAGCACGCGTGCCGGCCCCACCTGCGGCACCGCTGCCGGTGCCAGATAAATGCTTTCCGCCGGCCCCAATTCGAGCGCGGGCGGCAATGCCACCCATAGCTGAAAGCCGCGCAGCCGTCCGCCATCGTGGGGCCCGCCCCCATGCCAGACGCCGCCGCCGGCCTGCATCCACTCCACGCCGCCTTGCGGAAGGACACCTTCTTTGCCGGTGGTATCTTCATAGCGCACGCTGCCCTCGATGAGCCAGGTGAGCGTGGCGATGCCCGAATGCGGATGCAGACCGAAGCCGCGCATCGACGCCGCATCCGCATCGATCAAGTCCAGAAAAACGAAGGGCTTGAGCAACTGGCCCAGATCCGACGGGCTCATCAGGCGCGTGATCGGCCCGTGCCGATGGCCGTGCGTGCGTAGCACGATGCCGCGCGCCGCTGTGCCTGCATTCACGCCTGCATTCGCGGGCGGGGAAAGAGTGCTCGACAGGGCGTTCATCCCGCCACCCCTGCGCGCGACCGCGCCGCCCCTGCAACGGCGGGGCGCAGGCGATACGCCACAAAACCGCTGAGGACCGCCAGTACTACCGCTGGGACCGGGCTGCCACCGATCATCAGCAAATGCGTTGCCACGGCAAAGACCATGGTCACGCCGAGCAGCAGGCCGCCGAAGAAGCCCATGCTGGGCACCAGCAGCAGCACCGCGCCCGCCACTTCGACCACGCCGGTGACGTAGCGAAACCATTGGCCGATGCCGATGAGGTCGAAGACCTGGATCATTTGCACGGCACCCGCAAGCTTGGCTGCGCCGGCCGCGCCGAAGGCCAGCGCCAGCAGCAGGCGCAGCGCCCAAGTGATGCGACGATTAGTCGTTGAAGATAAGGCCATGGAAAGCTCCTGTGAAATATTGAAAAAATAAACGCTGTTGAATGTGCGATGCGGAAGGTGCAATGCTGAATGTGCAATGCCAATGCAGCAATATGCAGGCATGTAGATTAGGCGCGGCCAGACCCTGGCACTAGACAGTACAATCGGATTTCACTCCTCCAAAAATGGAAGTAATCAATGCTGGACCTGAATGATGTCGCGCTATTCGTCCAGGTGGTGCGTGCGGGCAGCTTTGCCGAGGCCGCCCGGCGCCTGGGCATGCCGGCCAATACCGCCAGCCGGCGTGTCCAGGCACTCGAGCAGCACCTGGGGGCGCGTCTCATGCAGCGCTCGACGCGCAAGCTGACGCTCACCGATGCCGGGCGCACTTTTTTTGCACAAAGCGTCGACCAGGTGGATGCGCTGGCCCAGTCGGCGCAGGAACTCGCCGATGGCAGCCAGTTGCCGCGCGGCACCGTGCGGGTCGCCGCGCCGGCCGATTTTTTCAGCTTTTTTGCGATGGAATGGATCGCCGAATTCCTCGCCGCCCATCCCCTGATCCGCGTTGAATTCGCGTTGAGCGATGCGCGCGCGGACTTGATCGGCGAAGGCATCGACGTGGCGTTCAGGTCCGGCAAGATACTCGAGCCGAATCTGGTGGCGCGACGCATCTGGACCAGCCGCGCCACCCTGGTGGCGGGCGCCGCTTACCTGGCGGCGCGCGGTACGCCCGGCACGCTCGCGGCCCTGACCGAACACGATTGCATCACGACCGCGCCGCAAACCGGTCGCGCCTTATGGCGCCTCGACGGCCCGGATGGCATGGAGGAAATCGCGGTGGGCGGACGCTTTTGCGCCAACACCATGCACGCTCTTCTCAAGGCCACGCTTGCCGACCTGGGCATCGCCCTGGTGCCCGCAATCATGAGCGCCCCCTATGTGCGCGCGGGACAGTTGCGGGAAGTGCTGCCAGGCTACGGCGTCAATGGCATCGGCCTGTACTTCGTCTATCTCAGTAACCGGCAACTGCCGCGGGCGGTGAGATCGTTCATCGATTTCACGATCAACAAAATGCTGACCCAGGGTTTGATCGAGGCCGTGCCGGACCCCTCTGAACCGGCCCGGTAATTCGTCCGGAACCGATTATTTACCGAGAAAAACCGGCCGGCCGATAAAACCGCTGACGCGTTCGAGAGTGCGTTGGGAGCGGCTGATCTTCTGCTCTTCACGCGTATAAAACTCCAGCACCGCCTCGATGTTCTGGCTGATCTGGTCGCGCTCGCTCCCGAATGACGCGTCAGCGGAATCCCGCGCAGGGGCAGGCGTGGGCGTGGGGGCGGGTTTGGCATTCATCGGACCCATGGTACGCGCTACATATCCATTTTGCCGGCAGGTGATACGCTGCAATCCTGGCGCGGCCCGGCCACCACCAAAGGATCGCCACATGAATCCCGCAAAAATCAACGCTCTCCTCGATGTCATGAAAGCGGCCTGCCAGCGGCAATTCCGCTTTAACCCGCGACGGGTCGCGGCGGGGATGCGCTATGTGAAAAGCGAAGGCCAGGGGGTCAACCTGACGCATGTATTCCGCGACTCCCACACGCACTCGCAAATAGAATTGAAGCAGACCATGGCGGCGCTGCGCGAGCATCAAGGCGAGAAAGCGCACTGGACCGAGGCGGAAAAGGCCCGTTACCGGCAGACCGATGCCGAAATCGATGCGGAGATCGCCGCCAAGCAAGCCGCACTCGCGTTCACGCGCGACTGCGCGCTCTACCAGGATCATCGCGAGCAACTGCTGTCGCGCTACCCGGGCTGGCCGGGCCATCAGGCCGGCGGTCCGACACCGCGCGAAGCGGCACGCGCCCTGATCCTCGCGCTGCGCGATGCGCATGATCCGCGCCTCGCCGCGTTTGCCGAGCAGATGCAAACCCAGGACCCGGAAGAACTGACACATCTGTTGCTGGCGCCCTGCCACGTTGAAGTCGAGGAGCGCGCCGGCGCCAACGATGCTGCCTAGTTTTTAAGCAAACGGCCCCAAAACAAAAATACGCAGAACGCCATTCGGCGCGGCGTTCGAGGCACAAATGGCCGGGAAGGCGCGTGGATGCTTGGTTTTGGCATTTGGATAATTCCCGAAACCTCAAATATTCGTCATTCCAGCTTATTTTGGTAACTGAACTGGAATCCAGTCCTTCGTACATCAAATTCAAGATGTGGGCTGGGTCCCAGCCTGCGCGGGACGACGAGGTTTTTAGAAGTCCCCTTTTATTGCGTCGGACCTGCTCATTCCATGCGCGCCCTCTTCCCGCGGAATGAGACCAACCCGCCCGTGCGGGAATTTTCCGGCGGCTGCGCCGGTATTGCCCTACGAGGACAGGCGATTGGTGATCTGCCGATCGGTCTTTCCTTTTCGCAGCGTGCTTGCCGGACCACACCGTTCAAGCGCCGGCAATTCAACACTTAACCATTGAATGGGAACAGACCATGAACGGAGCTTTGAATATTTTTCGCCACGTCGCCGCGGCCTCCCTTGCACTAGGACTGGCGATGGCAAGCAGTACCGGCGCCGCCGCAGGAGACCGCAATTCGCTGACCAACTACGGCAGTCTCGTGGCCGGGGATCGCATCGATCGCACCATTGTGCTGAACCCCGATGCAAAGTACGTCAACGTGACCAATGGCGAAACCGTCAAATTTGTCGTCCGCCAGGCCGATGGCTCGGAACGCTCATTCGCCTGGTGGTTTGATCTGTTCCCGACCGTGAGAGTGATCGACATGAGCAAAATCGCACCGGCGGGCACCCTCGTTCACGACCTTCGCGTTTATGTCGCACCGGATCCACGCTGGCTCAATTAAATGCGGCGCAAGGCGCGGGCGTGGATGCCGGAGTTTCAAATTGAGGTCAAGCTCGCTCCCGCTAATCGAATGGGATTGCGCGCCTAACGCTGCACTGAAATTTCGACGACCTTCCGCATGCTCGACTCATGCTGCGGGGGAAAGAAGTCGTCTCCCGGAAAGTCTCTCTCGTACAGATAGGGGAAGCTCAGTTGCAATTCTTCCAGGTACCAGTATTCCAGGCGTTCGGTCGTCTTGGCTTTGGAATAGCTGTTGTTACTTTTCTGGTCGCAACGCACCTTCATTGCTTTGCCATGCAGGGAGGGGTGCGCCTGATTGGCCTCGACTTGTTCGAGGGCTACGCAATCGATACTAAGCTCGGAGGCCGTGTCTTTTTCGCCGCTGGAGAAATATTCGTCATAGGTAGCGTGGGCAGAAAACTTTGCGCCCAGCTTCCAGGGAAAATCGAGGCTGGGCTGCGCGTCGATTTTGCGCAGCACGCTGGTGCGCCAGAATTCGCCGGGCAATAAATCGGAAAACAGCGGCACCGGTACGCGGTTGTGCGAGAGCAGGGAGATCGGGCCGATATACAAACTCGTCGACTCCGATTTGACGCCCAGCGCATTTTTGGCCGTGTAGGCTTTGCCGCTCTTGCGCACGACAATCGGCGATACGGCTTCCGCCTCCAATTTGCGTGCAGCTTCGGCACCGTCCGATTGCGTCAGGAATTTGACCTTTACTGTGTTCGTCGGCGACTTGATTTGCGGTAGCAGTGCTGCAACGGCGCTTACCATGGCCGGATCTGCATCGGCGAGTGCGGCGGCTTTGTCTGACCGCAGGAACATCCATAGCCCCACGCCCGCCAGCACCGCGACGACAAGGGATGTTTTTATTGGCGGCCGCTTCAAGAGCACCTCATGCATGTTCAGAGAAACGCGAGCTTGCGCTTACCGATAAAACGCCTCGACCGCGCCCTTCAGCTTGATCAACAGCGGCTTGCCGTGGCGATCCACCGCCTTGCCGGCGGGCACTTTCACCCAGCCTTCACTGATGCAGTACTCCTCGACATCCGCACGCTCCTTGCCATTCAGGCGAATGCCGACGTCTTGCTCGAATACCGCCGCGACATAGTGCGGGCTGCGCGGGTCGGCGCAGAGGTGGTCGGGCAGCGGGGGTTTTGGGGTGGTGTCGTTCATGGCGGTGTTTTTCGGGAAGGTTGAGCGAGCTTGGGCGAGTTTGAGCGATTGCGGGGATCGGGTTGATTTGCCCGGTTTGACTGGACGTGAACCGCAGTCTGCGCCGGGATGATGCCGGCAGTATAGACGGTCCGGTGGCCTACCGCCCATGCACCTCGCGCGAATCCGCGGGCGCCTGGGCGCGCTCGCGCATGCCGTAGTCGCGCAGCACTTCGGCCACGCGCAGCCGATAGTCGTCGAAAATGCGCCGGCGCCCTTCGGCCTGGATGTCACGATGCGCTTCCAGATTGCGCCAGTTGCGTACGGCTTCTTCATCGCGCCAGAACGAGAGCGACAGGATTTTTCCCGGCTCGGTGAGACTCTCGAATCGCTCAATGGAAATGAACCCCTCGAACGCGTCGAGCTGCGGGCGCAGGGTGGCGGCGGCATTGAGATAGTCCGCCTGGTGCGCCGCATTGGTCTTGGCTTCGAAAATGACGGCGATCATATCGTCGTTCCAGCGTAGGCTGGGACCTAGTCCATCCAAGTGTTTGATTCAACGAAGGACTGGATTCCAGCCTACGCTGGAACGACAATATTTGTGATGAACGGCCCCCGCTAAGCAACCGGCGCCGGCCCCAGCTGTTCCTGCAAACCCGCAATCACGCTGGCTTCACCACGGATGCGCAAAAACGCCCCATCGTTATCCGCACGCTCATCGAGCACTTCGCAGTTGGCAAAAATTTTCCCGCGCAGCTGTTGCGCCGACCAGGGCAGGAACAACTCGGCCTCAACCAGGTCGCGCTGGAAGAACTTGACGATGGTGGCGTGCAGCTTCGCCACATCGCCGCTATTGCGCGCGCTCATCACGATGCAATCGGGGTACTGTGCGCGCAGTTCGGCTTCGCGTTCTTTCTGCGCCGCCTGCGCATTTTCCATTTCTGCACCGACCATATCGAACTTGTTGAACACGCGGAGCTTCGGCACCGCGGCGGCGCCGATTTCCTCGAGCACCTTGTCCGTCACCGCGAGCTGGCGTTCAAAGCCGGGATCACTCGCGTCGATGACGTGCAGCAGCAGCGAGGATTCGGCGGCTTCTTCCAGGGTCGACTTGAACGAGGCGACCAGATCGTGCGGCAGGTTCTTGATGAAGCCGACGGTGTCGCTGACCAGCACGCGCGGCACGCTCTCGGGGTGCAGGGCGCGCACGGTGGTGTCGAGCGTGGCAAAGAGCTTGTTGGCAACCAGCACCTCGCTGCCGGTGAGGGCGCGCATCAAGGTGGACTTGCCGGCATTGGTGTAGCCGACCAGGGCCACGCGCGCCAGGCCTGTGCCGGCGCCGGCGTTGCCGGCACGGCGCGCGCGCTGGATCTGGCGGTCCGCGTCCATCGCGGCAATTTCCAGTTCCAGTTCGGCGATGCGGTTGCGGATTTTTTGCCGATCGAGCGCGGCATGCGATTCGCCCGCGCCGCGGCCGCCGGTGCCGCTGCGCTGGCGGCCCTGCGGCCCGGCGATCTTGGCGGCCTCGCGCAGGCGCGGCGACATATAGCCCAGCCGCGCAATCTCCACCTGGGCGCGCGCCGCGCGCGAGCTGGCATGGCGGTGGAAGATTTCGAGGATGACCATGGTGCGGTCCATCACTTCGCAGCCGACTTCGATTTCGAGGTTGCGCGCCTGCGAAGGGGAGATCTCGTGATCGACGAGGATGACATCGGCACGGCGGGTGGCTTCGTCGGCGGCGGACTGCGCCGCGGCCTTGGCGCGCGCGGCGCCGCTGCGGGCGGCACGGTGCAACTCGGGCGCGGCATGCGCTTTTTCGTTCTGTGCATCGTGCACTTCGCTGTCTTCCGCATCGCCATCATCAAGATCATCGCCGCCTTCCGCAGAAGGATCGACCCAGCGCCGCATCTCCTGCCGCTTGCCCACGCCTAGGTAGGCCGCCGAATCGAACTTAGCGCGCTTCTGGATGAAGGTGTTGACGACCTGATAGCCCAGCGTTTTGGCAAGTTCGCGCAGCTCGGTCAGCGAGGCTTCGAACTCGATATCGCTGACCGACGGCAAATGCACGGCTGCGACGATAGCGCGCAGGGCTTGTTGTTTGGTTTCGTTTTGCATTGGGGGTTTCTGGTTGGGCGGGGTTGGTGTCAGCGGGAAGCTGAAAGACGCCGGGGGTCGGGCTCGCCTGCGGCGCCCGGATTACCAGCGCGCCGAGCCGCAAGTATAGCGAGGCTTTCCCCTTTCTTCCTGGCCGCGATTCCCAGGGCGCGCCGTCTTGTCCGCTCATACCGGAGCTGCGTGTTTTGTCTGCCGTGTGAAGCCGCTTCGAAATTTGCCTTGCTTGCAAGAAGATTCGCGGTGCATTGATCCCATCCCAACTTGCCGCTGCCTGCACACTTTTCCGGGAGGAAAGAGCTGTTCAAGTGAGGGCAGCATGCAAAGCGAGAAGCGCGGCAACATTGCGCACGAATCGATAACCTTGAAAGCACGCAAGTACTAGTTTTCCATGGATTCAGAACGCTACGATTGCGACATCAGGTGTTTCTGTCGTTCGGAAGGTTGATGTCTTTGTTCTGTTGCTCGAAAAAGCTGCGACCCATGTCGAGCAATGGGAGTAACTGCACAGCGGTGGATGGCGAAGGGCGGCAAATGAAACCTGGTCGTGAAATCTTCCCCCGGCAATATCAGTTCGTCTCGTCATCTCAAAAAGGACTGCCATGAAAGCAACGAAAAGCGCGAACCCCGATACCCCAACCAGCCGCCGGACCATTTTGCGAGGAGGCGCAGCCGCGGCTGCAGCCGCCCTCGCGGGGCTCCCGGCACTCGCATTGCCCGGCGCCTCATCCGCGGCCCCAGTTACCTCAACCCCAGATAAAGGAGCAAAACTCATGAACTATGTCACGACCAAAGACGGTGTCCAAATCTTCTATAAGGATTGGGGAAAGGGACAACCCATTGTCTTCTCCCACGGATGGCCGCTGAGCTCGGACGATTGGGATGCGCAGATGATGTACTTCCTCAATCGCGGCTATCGCGTGATTGCGCACGACCGTCGCGGGCATGGACGCTCGACGCAAGTCGCCGTGGGCCACGACATGGACCATTATGCCGATGACCTCGCGGCCGTCGTCGCTCATCTCGACCTGAAGAACGCCGTTCACGTCGGGCACTCCACCGGGGGCGGCGAAGTCGTGCGCTATCTGGCGCGCCATGGCGAGAGCCGCGCCGCCAAGGCGGTACTGATCGCCGCCGTTCCCCCGCTGATGGTGAAGACGGCCGCCAACCCGGGCGGCCTGCCGAAGGACGTGTTCGACGGGCTCCAGGCCCAAGTGGCCAACAATCGGGCGCAGTTTTACCGTGACCTGCCGGCAGGCCCGTTCTATGGCTTTAACCGGCCGGGCGCCAAGCCGGCCGAGGGCGTGATTCAGAACTGGTGGCGCCAGGGGATGGCCGGCGGCGCCAAGGCGCACTACGACGGCATCGTCGCCTTCTCGCAGACCGATTTCACCGAAGACCTCAAACGCATTTCCATTCCGACCCTGGTGATGCACGGCGACGATGACCAGATTGTCCCCTATGCCGACTCCGGCCCCCTCAGCGCAAAGCTGCTGAAAAACGGCACGTTGAAAACCTACCCGGGATTCCCCCACGGCATGCCGACGACAAATGCCGACACGATCAACGCCGACTTGCTGGCGTTTATCAAAGGGTAAAACGTAAAGGGTAAAGTGCGAATGGTCGGCCGCGATTGCGGCCGACCATTTTTATTTCCATTGCGGGGCCGCGTACCGCATTGAGGGGCGCGGCGCGTCAATTGTCGGGATCGCTGGCCTTGGGAATATATCGAGCTTCGCCTCTTTTATTCCTTTATTCCCGGCAGGCAATTCCTGACGCAGATGTCTCCTGCGCCTCAGGCTGGCGTCGGATGTTCTGTCGGCGATTTCATTTGCAGCGGCGGCCAGTCCTGCGCTGGGTGAAACTCGACGAAGGTGCGTTTGACGCGTGTCGACTTCATAAAATAGGCAATCCAGACTAAAAGAAAAATTGCTTTAGCACCTATCCATAGCAGCTGGTTCGCGCTGGCCTTGGCGGCAGTCGCAGGAATCATGCTGGCGAGCAAAAAGTCGAAAATTCCAAATAACACATACACGGCGGCCAGTCGGACAAACAGATAAGGCGCCAGCCGGCGCTTTTGCGAAAACGCCATAAACAACAAAGTGCAGAAGACCAGCCCGGTCACATCCCCGGCAAGCTCCAGCAACAATAAAGGCGCATGTCCCGCGTGAAAAGATACGCTCTGCATGGATGAAATCTCCACCCAGTTTTGCAGGGAATAAGACGGCAGGTCAATCAGAATATTGATGACCGACTCCAGTAAATGGCAATACCAGGTATGTACATCCAGCCGGCGACACCCACCGGACCCTCTGCGGGAACCGCACCTTGCTGTGGCGGGTCATATCGAAAAATCTTCCTGGCAAGGTAAACGAGGATGACAAAAAGCAGCAATGCGAACATTGCTACGGCTGGGTTGAAACCCTTCTTGCTGCTGGCGGCTGCTCCCTTGTCGTACCAATTGATGTCGTAGTCCAGGTTGTCCCGCGCCTGATTGACGTTGGCGGCAAACTTTGGCACATCCGCAAGGGCAACGAAGTCTGACTTGGATTGGTAACGGTCCGTAATGGAAAGCGAATCGCCACCATCAAAAAGCACCTGCCGTTGATAATCGAATGCCGGGTCACTGACGGAATATTTTTTCTGCTTGAATGACCATTTTATTTTTGGCAGGCGTATATCGGTGGTCTGCGTAAATTCGATCGGGTGGCGTAGAGCCAAGGGCGAATTGCGGCTGGCGATTTCGGGCCGGCGCAGGTAGATCGAGACCTCCGGCACAAAGGCGCTTGCCTCGCGCTGTGCTTTGCCTTCGGGCCGTTGCCAGAAATCCGGGATGTCATATTGTTCCGTCACGGTAAGGCGGTTGGCGGCCTTTTCGTCCAGCACGGATATCGGGTTGGCCACGACGATCTTGGGGTAGTAGCGGATGTAGAAATCCAGATAGGATTTCTGCATGCTCTCGCGCGTTTCAACCGCCAGTTTTCCGCGCAGGTCTTCCGCCGCATTACCCTCGAATACGGTGGTGACCGTCAGGCTGGCCGGTTTTTTCTCCGATTCGCGCGCATCCAGAAATGCCACCACCGCCTTCTTGTTGGCCTTGGTGGTGGGATTGGTCATAGGCATGAAGTCACGGGTTCCGCGATCGATGAGCAGGGCATAGCCAAAATCCGGCTGCACGACATTTGCAAAATCCGCCTCCTGTCTGGCGCGTGTCGGATCGAACCAGTGATCGACGCCGTCAAGCTTGATGTGAACAATCACATGATTGAAAGCGCCTGGCGAAGGCGGTTGTTCACGCACCAGGCGCCGCAGCTCCGTACTCACCAGGGCGGGCTGAGCTTCGATCCCCAGGGCGCGCAGCATGGTCACCGCCAGAAGCGCCTTGTCTTTGCAATCGCCGAAGCGCCGCGCGAACACTTCATTGGGCGAATGGGGCGCATGCGAGTTTGCCCCAATTTCGATACCCAGATAACGAACATTGCCCTGGACCGAGCGCAGAACTCCGAGAATGCGCTCGCGCACATCGCTGCTCGTCTTGCCGATGCGCGCAATTTCCTCGCGCAAATCCGCACTAAGCTTGATCGGCGGCTGGTAATGGGGATAGGCCCAATTGGCAACCGCCGCCCAATCGTGGAACTCACTCCAGTACACCATCGGGTACGGATCAAACCAGGATGGCGCATCGGAGTTGGTCGTGAGTGCGGGAACGGACCTCGCTTCCCAGCGCTGGTCGCTGACCCCGCCGGCCTTGGTGATGGTCGGCTTCTGCTCGGTGTTGCGCAGGTGGACCGCGATATCGCGACCGAGCGGGAATACCAGCCGCCTGAAGGAATGTTCGACCGGCACGGAATACTGGAGGTCTAGTCGGCCGAATATGCGATTGCCAAATACCGGATTCGTCCCGCCGACCGAATAGGAATACTCGACAGTGTCGCCCGGCCGCACATCGTTGAGGGCAATGACAACGCTCTTCCTGCCGTCATACAGCTTGTACTCAAGCTCCCGTTCACGCTGCAGCACCCGAATCGAGCTGCTCGCCATGCGCGGCTTGGTCTCTCCATTGCGATGCAGCAGCAGGGAATGCAGGGTTAGCGTTTGATAGGCTGGGTTGAATTCAATTTCAACATGTGCGGCTGTCTCGACGCCCTGTTCGTTGAGCACCCTGACGACAGTGTGCCGGTAGTTCGTCGCGCTCTCACCATCAATGCGCACCTGGGCATCGGCCAACAGCCAATAGACACCCTGCGAGGCCTTGCTCTCCTGCGCATTGTTACCCTCATTGATCGCAATGGGCACCACCCAAGCTGGGGCGGGGCCGATCTTGTATTCCTTGCCAATGGCAGTGTCGGAAGGGGCAGCGTGCGCCGACGGGAAGGCGAGCGCGACAAAACATGCTGTAGCGGCGGCAGTGGCTTTGCGCCACATGCCCTGAAACCCATCAATGCGTGAACTCAATCGCGTGCTTCCTTCTTCTTGTTGGCTTTGGAATTAAAGCGGAATCACCGGATTCTAACGTGCCAATGCAACCATCGAAGGTAGGTTCGGCGCACGGGATAGCGCCAATTCGAAAAATGCAGATCGCCATTTGGCGCGCCTTCCCGGACATTTTTGCCCCGAAAGGCGCGCCAATGCTGGAGTTTGGTATTTGTATTTAGGCTGAAGCTTTTATTCCTTGCGGCTCGTGCCTCAGGCCGCGCCCTTCTTCGCCGCAGCCTCTTTCGCCTTCTTCGCGTCCGCCTTGCCGAGTTCTTCCGCAGTCAGCTTGACCTTCTTGACCTTCTCGACTTTTTCGGCCTTGACCTTTTCCTTCACCACTTTTTCCTTCTTCACCTTTTCCTTTTTCACGACCGGCCCCGCCGCCGCTACTTTCGCCGCGCGCTTGGCCTGCTTGGCTTCCACCTCGAGCAACTTCTTGTTCTTCTGATTCTGACGTCTTGCCTTCAACATTTTTGCGTGACTCAATTGAACCTCCTGTGATGAAACATGAAATGTCGCGTTATTTTGTTCCGAATTTGTGTTCTGCGCTGAACCTCGGTTGGCAGCGCCCGGAATTAGATCACGAAAGCGTACCGGCCCGGGAATGAGGAAACATCGTATCTGGTCGTGCGAGAGCAGATTGCTATATTGCGCGACCTGGCCCCGAAGCCGCGATGCCCTCTGCCCCCAATGCGCTTGCGTCTGGCAAGGGCCGCTTGCGCTATTTTTTCGCCATGGCTTTTGGTCCTGCCGCCGTTTTCCGCTTTACCCCCTTGGTACGTCCCGCAACTGCCTCGCCCTCACGCAGTCCCGGCGTTACGGATCGATCAAGCGCTGCCTTCGCCCGCTCGATCGCCGACAGCACCAGGTAGGCCGAGCGGTCCATATGTGCTCGCTTGGCCGCGCGATCGACGATGGCGAGTTCGCTTTTCCGCGCGGTGATATTCACCCGCACGGTGGCGTCATTCATGAACGACAGATCCACCGGCGCCAGGGCGAGCGCATAAGCATCGCGGTAATCGGGATCGGCCTTCCAGCGATCCAGCGCCGACGGCTCGGGCGCGATGTCTTCGCCGCGCAAATGCACCTCGACCGCTTCCTGCACATTGCGTAGCGCTTCGTCGAGCGTGGCGCCCGCCGAAAAACATCCCGGCAAATCGGGAATGATCACGCCGAATACCGATTTCCGGTCCTTGTGAATGACGACGGGGTAGTGCTTCATGATGGAATTCCTGCCTGTTTGAGAATGGCTTTGGCGGTGCCCAGCGGAAGGTCTTTTCTCGGGTGCGGCACAGTGATCTTTCCCGGTATCCGCGCGTGCTTGAATTGCACGTGGCTGCCTTTCTGGTGAATCTTCCGCCAGCCGGCAGCCGGGGTTGCATCGGATCATCAAACTCCAGCATTGGCGCGGCGTTTCAGGCGTTTTTGCTCGGGAAGGCGCATGGATGCTGGGGTTTGGAATTTTTATCGTGCGTGATCCGTTTAATTTGATACAACACCTGCCCAAATACTTCGCCGTTGTTCGAGTGCCTTCCTTTACGCTTTTACCCAACCCCCACTTCATAGCAATCCAATCCAACAAACATCATTGCGGGACTTACAGGCGGTTCTTCTCCAGGTTTCAGCCTTTTCCATTTTTGCTCACCCTCCTCTGGACTGAGACTACCTGTCGTAAAAGCGTTGGTCACTACAGCGCCGGTGTGCTCGTCCCGGAGCCCTCGCATCTTAACTATTGGTAAGTAACCAAAGAAAACCCGCTGGCTTACCTTCAGTGAAAGGGTCAGAGTTACAGGTACCTGCAGGCCGTAGCCGTTATCCACCTTCGTCACCGTTCCGGTGGTTAAGCCCAGTTCATCGTACTCACCCGGCTCCGTGGGCAAATCACCACCATTCCACCTATTTAAGCCGATCTCCAATGGGGTCCCAAGGAGAACCCCTGCGTCATCGAAAACTTGTAATTGACGAAAAAAATCATGCGACATACTAAACGGCACTGGCGCTGAGACGCTTATTCCAAATCCTATTGCAACGGACCTAAAGTCACAGAGCATGGGTAGCGCCGGCTTAACTTGCCATTTATGGGGGTCTGTATCAACGGGGCTGTACAAATCGATGTGATAACCCTTAGCACGCTTTTTTGCAGTTCTAGTAAATCCTTTTGGACAAACAAGGGCACCTTTATGTGCACCAATATCGGTAACCAAACCCTGAAATTCTTCGACCCCCTTAACATCAACCGGAGATTTATAGTCTTTGCAATCTATAGCAACCAGTATTTCGTACTGACCAATTTTCTGTCGAACCAAAACATCAATTTGGCGTAACTCTCCGGTAACGTGGCCTCGAATTTTTACGTTGTGCGACACGTCGGCGTTTGGGGCCAACTCCTTCTGAATCGAGGCGACCAGCACCTCTAAGACCTCCCATTCTTTATCGCTCACGCAATTCCCCAGTTGGTGATCGAAAAACCCAAACGAAGTATTAGCTTCGGATTGGTTTTCCCGAAAGAATATATCGAACCTTTTATCCTTATCTGGCGATTTAAATCGGGTAGAGCGTCTAAAAGTAAGGGCGAAGGTGGTAATTCCTGTATTGCTACGGTGCCTCCTTCTTTTTTTGTAGCCGTAGGGTAAATACAACCCCACCTGTAACGTTGTTGCATTTTATTGAGCCTCCCATAGCGCTCATATAACCAAAGGCTGAGTAGAGCCCGAATCCTTGACTATTGACGTCTACAGACGTACTCATGCCATATTCGAATATCTTCTCTATCAAATCAGCGGCAATTTGAGGGCCTTCGTTAGAAATTTCGATTTCGACGACCAATGGTTCCGGTGTCGTCATTTTAATCACGACCTGAGAGTGCTGATTTCGATGGCGCTTGGCGTTGCTGAGAACATTAAACAGGACAGACTGAAGTGCGTCTGGATCAAAGATGGCAAAAACACCCACGGTAGGTCCGCGATACACTGCAAATGGGAACTCTGAGGACGCCAGATTTTCACCAAGAAGCGCCATATATGCCGCTAAATCACGCGGTGCTGCTTGAACTTTCATATTGGCGATTGCAGCTTCTACAGTTGCCATGCCGTAAAGGTTCTTAACAGCAAGCTGCATTTGATCTACAAGAGCTCGGCCTGGAGTGCCCTCCTTATGAATCGCTGACAGACTCTGTAAAGGAGAACGAATTTCGTGGCCAATGGCCGCTAACACTGCCTCACGCGCACGGAGCTGATCTCTTGCAACGTGTGCCTCCTCCTCCTTTCGGCGCAACGCTAACTCCTTACGCCGAGAGATTGCGGTTGCTTGCCTTCTGGTTCTCGCGAGCAACAAATCGAAAGATCTAGCTAACGCTCCTAATTCATGCTCGTGTACCGTGTATTTTTTTAACGCACCTTCGAGCTCTGGGTTATCCGTCATGCGTTTTGCGTCAAACGTAATTTTCCGAATTTGCACCATCGCCTTAAGCACTAACAAGTATAGAAGACCGACGAACAGCAGCGTCATTGTCAGCCAAAAAATCGCTTTCACAACTAGAAATATTGAATCCGAGCTTGTGCGGGTAAGCTGAACTTGCACCCCAGGAAAGCCATCAACTTGCCGGTTTTCCGTTCGAGACTGAGGAGCCAGGCCAAAAGCGCTCGGCAATTTCGGGAGGACCCAGTTTAGTACTGAATCTACAACACTCCTTTTTGTTGCGGCAGTTATGTCTCGATCGGTAGCAGTTGCAGAGTCCCATAAATAGATATCTGTGGATTTTCCGCGAAGTGATTTACGGACAATTGCAATGCGGTTTCCTGAGTCTACATGCCGCGCGTATAAGCGTTCTATCGACTCGCTCGAAGTTCCCTTCATGCTTGGATCAATTGAAATAAGTGATTGCGCGGGCAGTTCATTTGCTTGACCGTCGAATATCGTCGCTCCTATTCGCAAATCTCTGAGGTTGGTGGGGGGCCAATCAACGTTCTCATGAAAGGCAGGGACCACTTCGAGCAAGTCGAGGCGCCCTAATATTGTCGTTTGCTGAACTAGTTCCCCTGCAACGTTTATGCGCTGCTGTGAGATTGCTTGGCCACCAATTTCTCGTGCGCGCGGGCCTAATGGGCTTCCGCGAAATGCCGTAAGCAAATGAATATCTTTGAACTGTTTTGCAGCATTGCGCGTCGAGGACGCAATCGGTGGCGCCTGAAAGGCCAAATAAATAGTTTCCTTCTTGTCTGCCAATTGAAAGTCAAGACGAATATGATCCGCGTTGCCCATTGGCATGTCGGGCACATACCGAACAACGTTCCTGTCTGGATAAATGAATGAAAAATAAAGATAGCGCCCAAGCGATTGATCTCTAAGAACTGCGAAACACGCCCTCAGTTCGCCCGCCGCTTGTGAGTTCTCTTTGGTACCTACAAGGCCAAATGAAACGTAGCACGCCTCAGGCGGCGCCCATCGCACAGTTTCTGCGTTAAATGTCCGCGAATTCTGCGAATTCAAGAAATATGTAAAAAATGGTATTGGCCAAATGACAACGGAAAGCGGTCGCTTCGAAGGGCCCAAGACCTCATTGTTTACTAGCAGAGGAAAACCACCACGATCGCTAAGGCCTGTAATAAACAAATCCATCTCGCGGCCCGCTTCTGCCGAGCGGGCCGCGCTGTCACGTTCTATGGACGTAACAAAGAAGTCTCGTATTCCAAAGACTATGAATAGCGCAAGAAAACAAAACGCTAGGTTGATGCCAATTGTAAATGCCCTGCGCCGACCCCAAATTTTTATAGCGCCAACAATTTTACTTGTCTTCAACATGCCACTTATATCCTGCCAGTGGGATCGTAACTATTTGTTTAAAGGTCGTATCGACTGCCTCGAAGGCTCGCCGAATATTGGCTATGTGAACGGCAATTGCTTCCCTTGAATTTCCGCTGACCAGTTCTTTCGCCAGCACTTCTTGTCTAACTGGAGTCCCGGCTGCGCCGACTAAGCGAAGTAGGATTAGCCGTTGCGTTATTGTCAGGTTTACCCAAGCCCCCTTCCAATGAACAGCCTTTCGGCTGCCTTGATCTATTGTCAAATCGGCTGGCATCTTTTGGATTGCCACTTCAACACTGCGCGCAGAATTGCGTCGAGACGCAAAGGCATTACGAACCTTGTTGATTAGATCGATGTCTTCAATCGGCTTCTGAACGAAATCCCAAGCCTCAAGTAGCAACGCCATACTCCGAAGGTTAGATTCGGGGATCCCAGAAATCACGATTACGACAGTACCTTGTTCAGCAAAGTGATCGCTGAACTGTTTCAGGATCTCAAATCCCGCGTATTGGTCAGCAGGTACCGTCCCCAAACGAATGTCAAGGATTACAACATCGTATGCCTCGCGCGACATCGCACTTGCTGCATTATCACGCGTCGTAAATTGCTCGATTGCGACCTCAGGAAATGAAGCGCGAAGCACTTCGGCGAAATGGTCATTGGCAATTTCCTCATCATCTATTATCGCAATCTTGCTCATTTACGCCTCCGCTTTTGTTTTACAAACATTGAAGCCTCAAGTACTAAGAAACAAGTGGACCCATATTAAGAGACCTTAACATCGGCGCCCAAAAGCCCTTTTCATCAAAACGTCTGGTTTAGCTTTCAAAAGCATATTTGGAACGCGTCTAGAAAAGGTAAATCAGCCTCCGCTACTACCTTTATCGAGATAAAACCACAATTGGCGTTGAGAAGTTGAATCGATCGCAATGCAAGCGCGCTGAACTGCCGTTCGTACCAGTCCAGTTCAACTGCATCGTGCCGTTCAGCCAATTGTGCAACGAGACAATGCAAGGAAACGAGTAAAAGAATGAATGATGCTGGAAAGTCAATCTTGCAGAAAATCGGGAGTGAACTTGACTGCTTCAATTTTCCGCGAGTCAAAAACGGTGGAATCGTAGTGCCCAGCGATCCCGCCGTTCCATCAATCTTGGGCAAGGAGCATAACAATGAATCAAGTACCTCAGGAACATCTGGAGCAGGAAAAAAAGCACACCGACGAGAAGGAGCACCCAGAAAACGATCATGGTCGCCCAGTCAAGCCTCATCGCTCGTCGGCGCAAGTCTTCAAACCCGATTCGAAGACGAGTTAGATGACTTGTCCGAGGCGTATCCAGGACTGCGTCTTTGGCAGCAAAACGACGGCATATGGCTACGCACTGAAAGTTCAGTGATACCGAACCTTCAGTGCGTAGCCATTTTTTTTACTGGCATTTCATATCCAACAGGGATGATTCGTTCCTGGGGATTTTGGAAACACCCGTTGGCAAGTGCAAAGTGGATCGGTCCGCGGCATACAAACTTTCCGGATGGCTCAATATGCGCGTTTGAACTTAGCGACCAGACTTGGGTTGCCGGCGACTCCCTTGTGGAGCTCATGGATTTCTACACACTTTGGGCGTTGCGGCATTTGCATTTAGAAGAGTTCGGTCGATGGCCTGGCCCGCAGGTAGTAGTCCATCCTTATGAGAGGATTCTAGAACTTAAACCGGATGAATATTGCGGCTGTGGCAAGTACGACAAGCGGTATGGCGATTGCTGTCAAAAAGGTGATCTGGCCCAAAACCAGATAAGGCAAGCTGTTAATTTTGTTTTGAAATATTCCGGCGGCTTGCGAGCTCCCCCGCAAAAAGTGATTAGGCTCGCGCTCGATCAATCCGAACCACCTTCACTCAGCGAATTGCTGATGGCGGCATGATTCAATAATTCAGGCTGATTCACTCAAAAAATTTAACGGGCCAATTTAACGAACTTAACGTGCCAGGCTCGCTTTAATTTTCGGACTATCCCAGGCCGAAAAATATACGGAGCGTGGCCCGTTTTGCTCAGAATGGCACATCAAACTCGTTGCCCATTTTTTAGGCAAATGATGCAACGCTAAAAAACTGTAGATGCCCTATTGGCGCGGCGTTTGAGACCTTTTTGCTTGGGAAGGCGTGCGAATGCTAGGGTTTGGCATTTATATCGACGGCCTCTTTAACTTGCATACCGCAATGAATTTCTACGTATTTTCAATGCCGACAAATCGCCGGTCCGATAAATCGAAGCCGCGTCGCAAAAGTGGTTCCCAGTCTTGGCCGATGCGGACTGGCGCGTCGCCAGCTCGGATGTTGTCTTCATCGACAACCACGACATCGACATCACCGCTCGATTCCCAATGAGCAACGCCACCCACAACATGGATGAGCACTTTCGGTTTGTTCATAATGCACCTCAATCAGAAACGCTGAGTGTATGCCTGACAAATTCGTTGGAGGAACGTCGAATAATGCAAAGGGTCGCCAACGCCTGGATTTATATCAAACCCCTTTGACTGCCATTCCTGAGTTTAACGTTTCAAATTTACAAAAGCGGCAGCGCGCGCATGTAAGGAAATCGCAAAGTTACGAATGCCGAGTTCTGCGTTCGGCTCGTTGTATTGACCCTTAGCGCCATTTTTTGCATCAGACGAAACGAAACAAGCTGCATCGTATAGGCGCTCTCGAACCAAGCGCTCGCATACAAGCTCATAGCGTTTTGCATAACTTAACGTCTGAAACTCTTCATCTATAGAGAAGGGTGCCAATTCCACCCGCCGCGTTGGGCGAAGTGACTTTTCGCCTTCCTCAAGCATAAACAGATACCCAAGCCAAGGTCGCTGGGACGGCTTGTAGACCCCCTTGCTGTAGGCGGCCCAAAAGTCGGTCGCGTTGCCGAGCGCTTCCTCGACGCGATTGTTGAAGTTGTTCCCAAAGCTTCCCACCTGCGACTTAACCTCAATTGCGGCCAATAATTCATCGCCCGAGACAACCACCAAATCCCATTCTTTAGTTGGGCGAAAAAATCCCGGTAGCGTGCGGTGTTTTTTTACGGATGTTCGAATACAAACGTCTTTAAGCCCCGCGTCTTTGAGTATTGCCGCAATGAGTTCAACGAAGCCGTCAGCGTGCTTTCCGCCCGTTACTGCGCCGCGATTGCCAGCATCTTTTGTTCCAGTAACTAGCCCCTGTCGCTTGTGCTGCTTGCCGCGCGTTTGCCAAAAATGTTTGATCGCTTGGCCGAGCTTTTTTTCAACGTCGATCACGAATTTAATTCCGAGCCAGAATGTAGCCTAATCGTGTGGCCGGAAAAAAGCTTCGGTATCTCGTTCTCTATTCGCTGGGCGGACATTTCAAAGTAATGCGGATCGACTTCGATGCCGATACTGTTTCTTCCCCACTTTGCTGCCGCCACATTTGTTGTTGCGGTTCCCATAAATGGGTCAAGCACCGTATCGCCGACGAAGCTAAACATGCGGATGAGACGTTCCGCCAGTTCAAGGGGATATGGCGCTGGGTGGCGTTTCGTTGAGGCCCCGGTTAGGCCCGTCCATATTTGCTGAAACCATTTTGCATGGTTTTCAGCAGAAATCACGCCGGGCTTTCGCTGCAAGAGGATGAATTCGATATCGTTCTTGATCACGCTGTTGGGTTCGTATGGCTTGCCGAGGAAGCCGCCGCCGTTGCCTGTGGCTTCATAAACCGCATTGGCGATCTTGTGCCAGATGATGGGCGCAAGATTGTTGAAGCCAATGGTGCGGCAATGCTCCTGAATCGAGGCGTGTAGCGGCACGACAACATGCTCGCCCGCGTTTTTGCGACGAGACAGGCAGACATCACCCACCACGCACACCACCCGACCACCTGGCACCAACGCGTGATAGCAGGCCTGCCACACGCGATCCAGTTCGGCGAGAAAGGTCTCGTAATCGGCGATATAGCCCATCTGCCCCTCGCTGGGGTTGTAATCCTTCAGCGTCCAGTACGGTGGCGAAGTGACAACCAGATGCACACTATTCGGTAACAGGAAATCGATCTCACGCGCGTCATGCCGATATAGATCGTGCACGGTCGGTATCTGCGACAGCTGCGCTTCAATGAGTGTCGTTAGCTTCGGGTCACGCGCAATGCGTGGTAGATCCGTCTGGTGATTGGTAATCTCGCCGATCTCCGGCGGCAGCCATTGGGCCGGATCGAATGCGATGGAATCCAGATCGATACGTTTATTCATTTGGTGCGTGGATTCCGTGAACGTCTAGTATTGGCGCTAGGTTTGGGGCCGAAATGGCTGGAAAGGCGCTTGGATGCTGGGGTTTGGCAGAGTTGTGCTGTGAAATCGAGCCTGGCCCCTTTTTAATTAAAGTTAAATTTTTGCCCTAACACTTTTAAGGATTCAGGTTCATTTTAAGCGGCGGAATTCTTCAATCGCGGTAGGCTGCGGTGGGGGTTCAACATAGTTTTCAATTGTTAACGCCCCAAGGCGAAATAAAATGGGAACGACCATAGGGTTTTGGAAAATCACACTCTCTTTATCCCAGTGCGAAACAATTGCTGGATCGCTTGAATTTATAGTGGTGGTAATGCGAGTAGTACCTTTGCCGGTATAAAGAAAAAACCAACCTCTTGGCGCAATTTCAATTTCACCAAACCAGTAATAGAAGTCCGGGAACGGGGTCGCACCTGCAACACCTCCTTTCCACCCAAGGATTAGGCCGTAAGGTGCAAGATTTATTGGTAGTTCGGAGACGTTTTGCAGAACAATACGCTCTTCATTGGGTATGCCACGACTATAAGCACCCCAGAACCTAATTTCTTCGATCGAAGGCATTGTGAACATGCTACTACTCACCGTCCTTTGAGCGGGAATACCAACCGGTCACTGCGAGTATTGAGCCCGCAATTATTAGCGGGATACCAAGCGGATTTGCAAGCTCCTTCCAACCAAGTCCAATTAAAGCCAAGCCGACTGTCAGGACCCCTTTTCTCAAAATAGCGAGACGCGATTCATTTTTGCTTCGCTCCGTCAGAACAGCAACTTTCGTAGAAAGTTCTGCCTTTTCCTCGCTTAGCAAATCTACCTTAGTTGCTAGGGAGCCATTCCTCGCATTTGCAACATTGAGTTGGTCGTCGAGTGTTCGAACTAAACCAACGGTTAATTGCGCCGAGGAAACTCCTCCGAATCGCCCTGGATTTGATTCGATTACAGATACTAATGCTGCTGCCGGGGTCGAAGCGAGCGAACCTTCTGCTTCAGACGGCCGTTCAATATATTCGCCTTCAATAACGCGTTGAGCATTCGCGCCGCTTTTTTCAAGCGGCTCGGGGGGCACAACATGTGGCGATATGCTGGGCATCATTTAATTAAGCGACTAGGACGGTGCAATTCGAATTTAAATTCGCAATCCTAATACTTCGCAAACGAAAGCGCTCCGGGTCGTCCTTCTCACTCCCAGTTCAACGCCCCACCCGTCTGATACTCCGTCACCCTCGTCTCAAAGAAATTCTTCTCTTTCTTCAAGTCGATCAGCTCCGACATCCACGGGAAGGGGTTGGTGGCGCCGGGGTAGAGCACGTCCAGGCCCACTTGCTGGGCGCGGCGGTTGGCGACGAAGCGCAGATATTCCTTGAACATGGGCGCGTTGAGGCCGAGCACGCCGCGGGGCATGGTGTCTTCGGCGTAGGCGTATTCGAGTTCGACGCCCTGGCGGAACAGGCCTTCGATTTCTTTCTTGAATTCGTTGGTCCACAGCTGCGGGTTTTCGAGTTTGATGGTGTTGACGAGATCGATGCCGAAATTGCAGTGCATCGATTCATCGCGCAGGATGTACTGGTACTGCTCGGCGGCGCCGGTCATCTTGTTCTGACGGCCGAGCGCCAGGATCTGCACAAAGCCGACGTAGAAGAACAGGCCTTCCATGATGCAACTGAACACGATCAGGGACTTGAGCAGCTTCTGGTCGTTCTCGAAGGTGCCGGTCTTGAAGGTGGGGTCGGAGAGCGTGTCGATGAAGGGGATCAGGAAGCGATCCTTGTCGCGGATGCATTTGACTTCGTTGTAGGCGTTGAAGATTTCGGCTTCGTCGAGCCCTAAGCTTTCGGCGATGTACTGGTAGGCGTGGGTGTGGATGGCTTCTTCAAAGGCCTGGCGCAGCAGGTACTGGCGGCACTCGGGCGCGGTGATGTGACGATAGGTGCCGAGCACGATGTTGTTGGCGGCGAGCGAATCGGCGGTGACGAAGAAACCGAGGTTGCGCTTGATCAGCAGGCGTTCGTCATCGGTCAGCCCCTGCGGGTTTTTCCAGGTGGCGATGTCGCGGTTCATGTTCACTTCCTGCGGCATCCAGTGGTTGGCGCAGCCGGCCAGGTATTTGTCCCAGGCCCATTTGTACTTGAAGGGCACCAGCTGGTTGACGTCGGTCTTGGCGTTGATGACGCGCTTGTCTTCGGCGCGCACGCGGGTGAAGCGGGCGTCGATATTGGCGGTGGCGGCGGTCATGGCGGCGCTCATGTCGGCAGCGGGGTTGGCAACGGAAGCGGCCGGCTTCTCATTGGCGAACTCACGCGCGAGGATGCCGCTGGCGGCCATGGCGTCGGCGGTGGAGGGCTGCGAACTGCGCGGCCCCGGGCCGGATGCGGCCGGGGCGGCGGGTGGGAAAGCAGCCGGGGTATCGTCCCAGGTTAATGACATAGTCGTGACTCCGAAAAAATTTGATCGATCTGTTTTTGTTCGGGCCGTGGCCCGGTGCTGTTGCTGTGCAAGGTTTCAGTGCTGCAAATTCGGTGCTACTGGATGCTTGGGCGCCCCGATGCGCCCTTGATGCAACCTAATGCGCGAACGCCAGATGCGCCGCGCGGGTGACGTCGGCCAGGGTGCCGAAGTTGTCGTACACCGTCGGCGCTTCCACCGCCCCGCGCATATGCTTGATGGCGAGCACGCAATCGCCGCGCCGCTTATAGGACTGGGCGGCGGTGGCGAGCTTGTCGCCACTGGCCGCGGCCAGGTACCAGCGCCATTCGTTGCGGATGTCCTGATAAAGATGGAAAACCATATACACCCCCCGTTGCTCATTTATGCTGCTTAGGCCCCAGCCCTCTTCCGTTTCAGGCCGCCTGTTTGATGCCGTGGCGGAAGAGGTAGTGGACGGGATTACTCAATAGCGAATCAATGTTGACGAAAAAAACCCGGCATCTGTAACAGTTCGGTGTTCATCAGGCTCGTGACGTTCTCCAGCACGATGGCCTGATCCGCCGCCTTCACCTGCAAAATCGTTTCGAGGCATTCTTCCTTGTCGCGATAGCCGCTGCCGGAATCCGCGATCTTCTTGCCCTCGTCACTGCTCAACTGCCAACGCCATTCGAGCCTTGCATCCTGGAAGATGTGAAATTGCATCATCGGTCCTTTTCGGGTGGTGGTTGGGTGCTGCTTGCTGCCTGCTACTGTTGACGCATTTAAAACTGGTGGTGTCGTTCCGAAACGCTGCTACGTGTGCCGCACTACTACTTTTGAATTGCTCCGGACTCAACTACTTCCGCTGCGTTAAAACTTTGTTTGTCGCCCCGGCTCATTTTCGTTTCCGGGCCGGGGCGACATAGCTGAGTTTGGCGAGTGTTATTGGCATCTCGCCGCACTACGTTTCATTACTGGCACGCCTCGCATTCCGGGTTATCAATCGAGCAAAACTTGGCGCCTTCCGAGGAGCCATCCCCGGCGCCGCCTTCGCCGGCGTATACCGCCGAGGCGCCCATGGCGCTGATGCTGCTCATGGCGGCAATGCCGCTCATCGCACCCATGCCGGTGGCGCTCATGCCGCCCTGAACCGGCACCGCATTCAGCTCGCCGCCGCGGCCGGTGGATTTCTCGGCCGAGGTGGCTGCCAGGGTGCGCAGGTAGTAGGTGGTTTTGAGGCCGCGCAGCCAGGCGAGCTTGTAGGTGTCGTCGAGCTTCTTGCCGGAGGCGCCGGCCATGTAGATATTGAGCGACTGCGCCTGGTCGATCCATTTCTGGCGGCGCGAGGCGGCTTCGATCACCCACGTGGTATCGACTTCAAACGCGGTGGCATAGAGCTCGCGCAGATCGGCCGGGATGCGGTCGATCTTGCCGAGCGAGCCGTCGAAGTACTTGATGTCGGCGATCATCACTTCGTCCCACAGGCCGCGAGATTTGAGATCGCGCACCAGGTAATCGTTCACCACAGTGAACTCGCCCGACAGGTTCGATTTGACGAACAGGTTCTGGTAGGTCGGCTCGATACAGGCGGAGACGCCGATGATGTTGGAGATCGTCGCCGTCGGGGCGATCGCCACGCAGTTGGAATTGCGCATGCCGTGCTGCTTGATGCGGGCGCGCAGGGCATCCCAGTCCATGCTGGCCGACATATCGACTTCGACATAGCCGCCGCGCTCTTCGCGCAGCAGGTTGAGCGAATCCTGCGGGAGGATGCCGCGATCCCACAGCGAGCCCGGGTACGAGGAATAGCGGCCGCGTTCGGCGGCGAGCTCGGTCGAGGCCCAGTAGGCGTAGTAGCACACGGCTTCCATCGAGCGATCGGCGAACTCGACGGCGTCGTTCGAGGCATAAGGCACGCGCAGCTCATGCAGGCAATCCTGGAAGCCCATGATGCCGAGGCCGACCGGACGATGGCGCAGATTGGAATCGCGCGCCTTTTTCACCGCGTAGTAGTTGATGTCGATGACGTTGTCGAGCATGCGCATCGCCACCGTGATGGTGTTTTTGAGCTTGGCGTGGTCGAGCGTTTTCACGCCGTTGGCATCGGTCTTCATATGCGCGACCAGGTTCACCGAACCCAGGTTGCACACCGCGATTTCGGAATCGTTGGTGTTGAGGGTGATCTCGGTGCACAGGTTCGAGGAATGCACCACGCCGACATGGTTCTGCGGCGAACGCACATTGCAGGGGTCCTTGAAGGTGATCCAGGGATGGCCGGTTTCGAACAGCATCGACAGCATCTTGCGCCACAGGGTGAGCGCCGGCACTTTCTTGAACAGTTTCATCTCGCCGCGCGCGGCGCGGGCTTCGTAGCCGGTATAGGCGATCTCGAAGGCACGACCGAATTTGTCGTGCAGATCGGGCGCGTCGGAGGGCGAGAACAAGGTCCAGTCGGCGCCTTCCATCACGCGCTTCATGAACAGGTCCGGGATCCAGTTGGCGGTGTTCATGTCGTGGGTGCGGCGGCGATCGTCGCCGGTGTTCTTGCGCAGTTCGAGGAATTCCTCGATGTCGAGGTGCCAGGTTTCCAGATAAGCGCAGACCGCGCCCTTGCGCTTGCCGCCTTGATTCACGGCGACGGCAGTGTCGTTGACCACTTTCAGGAACGGCACCACGCCCTGCGATTTGCCGTTGGTGCCCTTGATGTAGGAACCCAGCGCGCGCACCGGCGTCCAGTCGTTGCCGAGGCCGCCGGCAAATTTGGAAAGCAGCGCGTTTTCTTTGAGCGCTTCGTAGATGCCGTCGAGATCGTCGGCCACCGTGGTCAGGTAGCAGCTGGAGAGCTGCGAGCGACGCGTGCCGGCGTTGAACAGGGTCGGCGTGGACGACATGAAATCGAAGGTCGAGAGCACATTGTAGAACTCGATGGCGCGGGCTTCGCGGTCGACTTCGTTCAAGGCGAGGCCCATGGCGACGCGCATGTAGAAGGCCTGCGGCAGCTCGATGCGCACTTCGTCGATATGCAGGAAGTAGCGGTCGTACAGGGTCTGCAGGCCGAGGTAGGTGAACTGGCCGTCGCGATCCGGGTTGAGCGCCTTGCCCAGCCTGGCGAGATCGTATTGCGCGAGCTTCTCGTCGAGCAGCTCGGCATGGATGCCCTTCTTGATGAACTGCGGAAAATACTCGGCGTAACGGGTGGCCATATCGGCCTGCACGGTTTCCTCGCCCAGCACTTCCTTGCGGATGGTGTGCATCAACAGGCGCGAGGTGACCTTGGTATAGGCCGGGTCTTTTTCGATCAGGGTGCGCGCGGCCAGGGTAGCGGCCTTGAACACTTCTTCCTGCGGCACGCCTTCGTACAGGTCTTTCAGCGTGGCTTCGAAAATGCCATTGGGCTCGACGTATTCGCCGAGGCCGGCGCAGGCGGTCTGGATGATGCCGAACAGGAAATCGGTGTCGAGCGGACGCTTCTGGCCGTTGACGGTGACGTTGAGCACCGCGGCGGCACCGGCGCTGACCGGGGCCTTGGCCTGGGCGCGCTCCATGGTGCGCTTTTCGCGGTACAGCACATAGGAACGGGCGACTTCATGGGCGCCGCCGCGCATCAGCGCGAGTTCGACCTGGTCCTGCACTTCCTCGATATGGAAGGTGCCGCCGGAGGGTTTATGCCGCAGCAGGGCCACCACCACGGCGCTGGTGAGTTCGCGCACCTGGTCGCGCATGCGCGCGGAGGCCGCTTCCTGGCCGCCGTTGACGGCGATGAAGGCCTTGGTCAGGGCGATGGCGATCTTGTCCGGCTGGAACGGGGCGATGGCACCGTTGCGACGAATGATCTTGTAATCCGAGTAGCGCGATTCGGCGGAATCGGTGTTGCTCGTACTGAAGGTTGTTGCGGTCTTGCTGGTGCCTGCGGTGCTACCCAATGCGGGATTCGCCGGATGGATATCGGATGCCAATCGCATGGTCAGTCTCCTGTCAAATGCTTTTTGTTTTGAAAACAGTGTGTTAATACGCAAATACTTAACGCAAAACGTTACGCAAACTCGTTGCGCAAACCCGGTTCGTTTCCCACTCACCGGCCCTTTTGTCTGCCGTCTGCCGCCTGCTGCGTACTGCGTACCGCACACACCACTTATGCCCAAGCCGCCACCGTGTTGCTTGTTGCGGTGAAGCTTCTGGCGCGCAAGCCGCCTATGGAAGCTCCAGAGGCCGGATTGCGGAACGCGGAGTTGTCCACAGACTATCCACCGCGCGTCCCAACCTTTACAGTCCGGTTGGGAACAGAATTATCCACAGCTGACACAATATCTTGTGCCTGCAAGGGTCAGAACGCACTATATCGTGCGCTTTCAAGAAAATGCAACAGTAATTTTTTTATCTGAATTTCGCCAGTAAAAACAAACACTTCAAGCATTAAAACCAGGGTGAAAATAACCTTGCAGTTCATGTGCTTTGTGAAGGTTTGCAAGGCCCAGAAATGACGCGCTTTCCGGGCCAAAAAGCCTTGGGAAGGCGCATGGATGCTGGGGTTCGCGCTTTTGGCGCCGGGTGATGCACGGCCAGACAGGCAGTTTTTTGGCTGGCGCCATATCCCCTGAGCAGGGGATGGGGGCGGCCCGCGCCGGCGCGCGGCAGGCTGGTTGCGCCGCTAATTTCGCAAAAACCGCGCTTCGAATTCCGCCGCCGGCAGGGGCTCGCTGAACAGGAAGCCCTGGCATTCGTCGCAGTTGAGCTCGGCCAGCAGGCGCTTCTGCGCCTCGGTTTCCACCCCCTCGGCGATCACGGTCAGCTTCAGGCTGTGGCCGAGCGCAACGACGGCGGTGATGATGGCGGTGGCGTCGAGGCTGGTCTCGACGTCGCGCACGAAGCTCTGGTCGATTTTCAGGGTGTCGATATGGAAACGGCGCAGATAGGCCAGCGAGGAATAGCCGGTGCCGAAATCGTCGATGGCGATCTTCACGCCCAGGTCGGAGATCTGGCGCAGCACATCGATATTGTCGTCGGCATGCGCCATCAGCAGGCTCTCGGTGACTTCGAGCTCCAGGAAGCGCGGCTCCAGTCCGGCGCGGTACAGCGCGTTATGCACGCTGCGCGCGAGGCCGCGGTTGAGCTGGCCCACCGAGAGATTGATCGCCAGCGACAGCGGCTCGCGGCTGGGGTGGTGGCTGCGCTGCTGGGTAAAATCGCGCCAGGCGCGCGCCTGCGCGCAGCCCTGCCGCAGCACCCACTCGCCGAGCGGGCCGATCAACCCGGTTTCCTCGGCGATCGGAATGAATTGCGCCGGCGAGATCAGACCCAGCTGCGGATGACGCCAGCGCAGCAGCGCCTCGGCCCCGGTGAGGTGCCCGTCGACGAGGCTGAACTTGGGATGGTAATAAAGTTCGAATTCCTCGCTCTCGATGGCGCGCTTGAGGGTGCTTTCCATACTCAGTTTTTCGACAGCGCGCGCATTCATCTGCGGCGAGAAATACTGGTAGCTCTGGCGGCGGTGTTCCTTGGCGAAGGACATGGCCATATCGGCATTGCGGATCAGGGTGGCGGCGTCGGCGGCGTCGTTGGGGTAGACGCTGATGCCGACGGTGACCGAGCTGTCGAGGTTGCGGCCGTCGACGGCGAACGGTTTGGCCAGCGCCTGGATGATGTTCTGCGCCACCGCGCCGGCGTCTTCGGGTGCGCGCAGGGTGGCCAGCACCACCGCGAATTCATCGCCGCCGAAACGCGCCAGAGTGTCGCCCTCGGTCATCATGCCGGCGATGCGCGCGGCCACCTGCTTGAGCAGGCCGTCGCCGGTGGCATAGCCCAGGGAATCGTTGATCACCTTGAAGCGATCGAGGTCGAACAGCAGCACGCCGATCATCTGCTGGTTGCGCTGCGCCACCAGGATCGCCTGCGAGAGGCGGTCCATCATCAGGCGGCGGTTGGGCAGCTGGGTCAGCAGGTCGCGGGTGGCCAGTTCCTCGATGCGTTCCTCGGCGGCCTTGCGCTCGGTGATGTCGAGGCCGGTGCCGCGAAAGCCGATGCGGCTGCCGTCGGCGGCGTAGAACGGCACGCCGGACACGCGCTGCCAGATGCGGCGCCCGTCGCGGGTGATGGAGACATGCTCGAGATTGCGGATCGGCTCGGCGGTATCGCCGCGCAAATCGAACCAGGCCCTGACGCGCGCGGCCTCTTCCGGCGGCATGAAATCGTAGGCGCTCCTGCCGAGCACTTCGTCGACCGGGTAGCCCAGCACTTTTTCGATGCGCGACGAGACGTACAGGTAGCGGCGCTGCCGATCGGACTCCCACACGTATTCGCCGGCGGCCTCGACCACGTCGGCGAAGCGGCGCTCGCTTTCGCGCAACTGGAGCTCGGCGCGCTTGCGGTCGGTGACGTCCGACATCACCGCCAGCATGCAACTCTCGCCGCGCAGTTCGATGATCTCGCTCGACATCAGGGTTTCGGCGATCGAGCCGTCCTTGCGGCGCAGGTGGAACTCGAACTCTCGCGCGCGCCCCTGTGTCCGCAGTTGCTCGACCAGCCGGGCGCGATCCTGCGGCGACACCCAGATGCCCAGGTCCAGCGAACGCCTGCCCAGCATTTCCTCGCGCGTGTAGCCGCACAGGCGCAACCAGGCGTCGTTGAATTCGACATAGACGCCGGTGTCCAGGTTGGAGATCACGATCGCGTCGGGGCTGGAATGGAAAATGCGCGCGAAGCGCTCGTCGGACTCGCGCTGCTGGGCCTCGGCGCGCTTGCGCGCACTGATGTCGGCCAGCACCGAGATCGCGCAGGGCTCGCCCTGCAGCTCGATCACGTCGGCGGCCAGCACCACATCGGCGAGACTACCGTCCTTGCGGCGCAGGCGGAACTCGAAGTCGCGCACCCGCCCGTGCGCCTGCATCTGTTCGACCAGGTAGGCGCGATCCTCGGCCGAGAACCAGGTGCCGATCTCGAGTGCGCGCTTGCCGATGATTTCCTCGCGCGTATAGCCGGTGAGCGCAAACCAGGCTTCATTGGCCTCGAGATAGGTGCTTTGGTACAGGTGCGAAATGACGATCGCATCGGGGCTCGCATGGAAGATCTTGGCGAAGCGCTCGTCGGATTCGCGCTTCTGCGCCTCGGCGCGTTTGCGCGCGGTCAGGTCGAAGGCGGTGGCGATCACGCAGGGCTGCCCGCCGAACTCGATGACCTGCGCCGAATACAGCACTTCCACCGCCTGCCCGTCGGCGGCGGTCAGAACCACCTCGGTCGGATCGATGCGCCCGTTTTCATGCATTTGCGCAATCACCATCTGGCGCTGGGCCCCGTTCCGCCAGACACCGAGTTCCGGGGTGGTGCGACCGATCACCTGCTCGCGGGTGAAATGCATCATGTCGAGTCCGGCCTGGTTGACCTCGAATACACGGCCGTCGGCCAAACTACTGATGGTGGCCGGGATCGGACTGTTGGCGAACACCATGGCAAACAGTTTTTGCGAGCGCGCCAGTTCGACCATGCCCTGTCGCTGTTCGGCGCGGCTGCTGACCAGGAGCAAGGCGGCCAGCGCCACCGCATAGCCGAAGCCCTGCTGCTGCAGCACGGCGGCGGTGACGGCGAGATTGGAGAACGGGCCGAAGTCGAAGCGCGTGCCGATGATGACGACCACGGCGACCAGGAAATTCGACAGGGCCACCTGACGCACCTCGCCTTCCAGGGCGGCCCATACCGCGACCGGGAACACCGCCAGCAGCAGCACGTTCTGCAGCCAGGGCCAGTTTTCGGGCAACAGGAAAAACACGCCGGCGGCCAGCAGCGCCGGCGTCAGGGCGTTGACCACCGCGGACCAGGACAGCGCCTTCCGCCAGCGCCGGAACGCGAAGCCGTACCAGGACAGCAGCAGCGGTGCAGCGCAGGCGATGCCGACGGCGTCGCCCAGCCACCAGGTGACCCAGGCGGCGAACTGGTTGGCGACCGGCAGAGTGCCGCTGAGGCGCAGGGCGACGATGCCGATGCAGGCCGCGATCATCGCCGTGCCCAAGGCCGCCGGCACCATCAGCAACAGGGCCTCGCGCGCATGCTGCAGCCGGTATTCGACGCCCCAGAAGCGTCGCATCAGCCAGGCGCCGGCCAGCGCTTCCAGGGTGTTGCCGCAGGCGATCATGAGGCGGAATTGCGGCTCCAGCGCCGCATCCAGATTGGCCAGGAAGGCGCCCAACAACACCCCCGGCCACAGCCGCATCCCGCCCAGCATCAGCGCGACCAGGGCGATGCCCGAGGGCATCCAGGCCGGGGTGACATGGCCGTGCACCGACGCCAGCATCAGGCCGAGCTTGGCGGTGATGATGTAAGCGACGATCAACAGCGCCAGGTTACGAAAATAGGGAACGGAATTGAGCTTCATGTAGACGGTAAAGGCAGGAGCGGCGTCGACGCAGGCGTCGCGGCGCCGGTCGCGGGATGGAGCGGAAGCGGCTGATTCTAGTGCGGTAAATTCAGTGCGGTGCGCAGGCGTGCCCAATCGAACGCCGGGCCGGGATCGGTCTTGCGCCCCGGAGAAATATCGGCATGTCCGGCCAGCGCCAGCGGGCCGTAGTGCGCAAACAGGGAGGCCGTCAGGTCCGTCAGCGTCTCGTACTGGGCATCGGTATAGGCGATATCATCCGCCCCCTCGAGTTCGATGCCAATCGAAAAATCGTTGCAGCGCTCGCGGCCGCGCCAGCTGGACGCGCCGGCATGCCAGGCGCGCAGCTCACAGGGCACGAACTGGATCAGCTCACCGTCGCGGCGAATGAAGAAATGCGCGGACACGCGCAGATCCTTGATGGTCTCGTAATAGGGGTGGGCCGCCGGGTCGAGCCGGTTGGTGAACAACTCAAGCACGCCGTTGCCGCCAAAGGCATTCGGGGGCAGCGAAATATTGTGAATCACCAGCAGCGAAATCGGCTCATGCTCGGGACGCTCGTCGAAATTGGGCGAGGCGATATAGCGGGCACCGCCGCACATGCCGGCGATATCGATCAGGAAACGGGGAGGCTTTTCAGCGGGGACATCGGGATCGAATAACGGCATAGCCGGATTTTAATCGAACTAGGCGACAAACTCGTTTCAGCCGCGGAAACAAGGCTGTTTATTGCGCAGTCCATTGCGCGCACCGGCTGGGACCGCGCTGTCGAAAATCATGCAGAACGCCATTTGGCGCGGGTTTCGGGGAAAAAATGGCTGGAAAGGCGCGCCAATGCTGGAGATTGGCCATCACATTAATACCCCTACTCGATGCCCAGACGGTCAAGGCGGTAGCGCAGCGAACGGAAAGTGATCCCCAGCACCTTGGCGGCCGCCGTCTTGTTGAAGCGCGTCGATTCCAGCGCCTTCATGATCTGTTGGCGCTCGATCTGGTCGAGGTATTCATGCAGGGGCATGGTGCGCTCGCCGATTACGCCGCTGCTGGCGCTCATCGGCTCGCGGCCCTCGGTGAGGTACAAATCGGCCTCGCGGATCACCTTGCCGTCGCACAATGCCAGGGCGCGCTCGAGGATATTTTCGAGTTCGCGCACATTGCCGGGATAGTCGTAGCCGACCAGGGCATTGAGCGCGCCGGCGGCCAGCTCGGGCACCGGCGTGCCGACCTGCAGGGCCAGGCGCTCCAGCACCTTTTGCACCATCAGCGGAATGTCCTCGGGGATCTCGCGCAGGCTCGGCATCTTCAGTTCGATGACATTGAGGCGGTAGAACAGATCCTGGCGGAATTCGCCAGCGGCAACCTTGTCGTTCAGGTTCTTGTGGGTGGCGCTGATGATGCGGAAGTCGACCTGGAACTCGCCGGTGTCGCCCAGCTTGCGCACCTTCTTTTCCTGGATGACGCGCAGCAGTTTTACCTGCATCAACAGGGGTAGATCGCCGACCTCGTCGAGAAACAGGGTGCCGCCGTCGGCGGCATGCAGAAAGCCGTCCTTGTCGCCATCGGCGCCGGTGAACGCGCCTTTTTTGTAGCCGAAGAATTCGCTCTCCATCAGGTTTTCGGGAATGGCGCCGCAGTTGACGGCGACGAATTGTGCCTCGCGGCGCGCGCTGCCGGAATGGATCAGGCGCGCGGCGACTTCCTTGCCGGTGCCGGATTCGCCGGCGATGTATACCGGCGCCTGGCTGCGAGCCAGCTTGCCGATCATGTCGCGGGCACGCGCGATCGGCGCCGATTCGCCGAGCAGGCGCGGACCGGCGCCGTTCGCCTTGTCCGCCGCCGCTTTTTTGCTGCGCTCGTTGCGCTCGGTGCGTTCGCCGCGCTCGGCCGGCGTGCGCGGCAGGTTGAGCGCCGCGGTGATCACTTCGCGCAGCTGCTTCAGCTGGATCGGCTTGGAAATGTAGTCGAAAGCGCCGGCCTTCAGCGCCGCCACCGCGTTCTCGGTGCTGCCGAAGGCGGTGATCACGGCCACCGGCGTGTTGCCGTGATGCTCGGCGATATGCTGCAGCACGCGCAGGCCGTCGCCATCGGGCAGGCGCATATCGGTCAGGCACAGATCGTAGCTGCGCTCGGCCAGGCGGGCGAACGCGTGCTCGCAGCTGGCCGCACTGTCGGCCTCGACGCCCATGCGCATCAGGGTCAGCACCAGCAGTTCGCGGATATCGGCTTCGTCGTCGACGATCAGTACATGTTTGGCCGTCATGGGTTTCTCTTGCGGGTTGGTTATTGACGGTGGAAGGTAATGCGGAACGTGGCGCCGGGCGCGGCGCCCGATATTGTTTCAGCGGGCAGGTACTCGATGCGCGCGCCATTGGCCTCGGCCAGCTCCTGCGCAATATACAGCCCCAGGCCGGTGCCTTGGCTGTCGGTGGTGAAGAAGGGCTCGAACAGATGCGGCAGCGCCTCCACCGACACCCCCGGGCCGTCGTCGCCGACGGTCAGCGCCGGGGTGCGGTTGTCGGCGCGCACCGACAAGGCCAGGGTCACGCTGCCGGGCAGCCGGCGGCTGTGGCGGCAGGCGTTGCGCGTCAGATTCCACAGCACCTGATCGAGATGGCTGCGATCGAATACGAGGCGGGGGCCGCTGCCGATTTGCAGGCGGATCATGTCGGCGGCGATTTTTTCATTGCTGCAGAAATCGCGCAGGAACTGCTCGAGATAGGGACGCGGATCGATCTCTTCGGGATGGGCGCGGTCGCGGCGGTTGAGGTACAGCACTTCCTGCACCAGGCGGTCGAGCCGATGCGAATTCTGCTGGATGATGGTGAGCAGGCGCGCATCGGACTCGCTGCGTCCGGCTTCCTCGCCGAGCAGTTCGGCGGCGTGATTGATGCTCGACAGGGGGTTGCGGATTTCATGCGCGATGCTGGCGGTGAGTCGCCCCAGCGCGACCAGCTTCATCTGCTGCGCCTGCGCGCGGATGCGTCCGGCATCCTCGATGAACACCACGGTCGGCGACAGGCTCAGCCGGCCGATGGCGATGAAGCGCACCTGGTAGTCCTTCTGCGTGGCGGCATCGCGCAGCATCGGGAAAATGCGGCCGCGGTCGCGCTGCCATTCCCGCAGCAGCGCGGCCAGCGCCGGCGCGCATTCGGCCAGCGGACGGTTGACCGCATTCCTGAGTCCGCCGACCATCGCCACGCTTTGCGGATTGTGCTGGCGGATCAGGCCCTGCTCGTCGACCACCACGAAGCCGTCCTGCATATCGCGGATCACCAGCTCATTGATCTGCGCCAGATTGGCCAGATCGACGCCGCGCTCGGCGGCGATCTTCTCCGCACCGGTGGCATATTTGGCCAGGGTGTAACCGAGTCCGGCGATGACGAAATAGCTGGCGGCCAGCAGGCCGCTGGCGACGAAGTCGGAGGTGCTGGCATCGAGATACAGGAACTGCCAGGCTTGTTCCATCAATACCGCCAGGGCCGCCAGCGCGGCATGAAAATAGGCCATGCGTCCGCGCGACACCAGACCGGCCGCCGCCAGGGTCACCAGCAGCAGCAGGCCGATGCCGCTGCGCGCGCCGCCGGAAGCATGCATCAGCAGGGTCAGACCGACCACATCGATGGCGACCTGCATGCTGAGATGCAGATTCGGCGCGAGAAAGCGCACCTTGGCGCTGGCAAGGGCGGCGATGGCGGCGAGGAAATAACCGCCGATGACCGAGGCGGCCAGCAGGGGCCCGGTGGAACCGACCACCTGGAAACGGTTGAATCCCCAGTAAGTGGCAGCGAGGATGACGATGATGACGAGGCGATAAATGCAGAATGAAACCAGCGACCGCCACACCAGGTCGAGGGCGCGCGCGCTGTCCGTCACCGGATCGACGACGGGCCCGCTCGCGGTCGCGGCACCCGGTTCGGCGCCGGACATGGAGATCTCGGAACCGGGCGCGCTCACGAGGGACGATGCGCGCAGTGCGCCGGGTCGCGACAGCCGATTTTGCCGTCTTTCAACACGCTGTCCGACTCGGGCATATATACGCCGCAACTGGCGCAGGCCACCATGCGCTCGGCGGCGGCCGGTTTCGCCTCGCCGGATTTGCCTGCCGCGGGGCGGTCGGGACGCTGCTGCTTTTTGAAAAAAGCCCAGGCCACAGCGGCAATCAACAGCAGGAGCAGCAGTTTTCCCATGGGGACGTCAGACTCGCATCAACGGTAAGGTCGATATGCTATCGCACCCGGGCGCTGGCGCCCAAGCCGGCCATCCGCAATGAATGGCAGCGCGCTATTTTTCGACGAAGGCGCGTTCGACCACGAAATGACCGGGAGAATCCATATGGCCTTCGCGGTAGCCGCGCGACAGCATCAGGCTTTTGGTGTCCCTGAGCATTTCCGGGCTGCCGCAGATCATCACGCGGTCGCGCTCCACGTCGAGATGCGGCAGGCCCAGGTCGTCCATCATCTTGCCGGTTTCGATCAGGGTGGTGATGCGCCCCTGGTTACGGAACGGCTCGCGCGTGACGGTGGGGTAATACAGCAGCTTGTCGCGCACCACTTCGCCGAAGAATTCGTTGTCCGGCAGTTCCCGGTTGATGAAGTCGTTATAGGCCAGCTCGGCGACATGGCGGCAGCCGTGCACCAGCACCACTTTTTCGAAATGTTCGTAGGTTTCCGGGTCCTTGATGACGCTCATGAAGGGCGCCATGCCGGTGCCGGTGGACAACAGGTAAAGCGTCTTGCCGGGCAGCAGGTTCTGCAGGATCAGGGTGCCGACCGCCTTGCTGTTGACCAGCAGCTCGTCGCCGACTTTGAGGTGCTGCAGGCGCGAGGTCAGCGGCCCGTTCTGTACCTTGATCGAGAAGTACTCGAGCCGTTCCTCGTAGTTGGCACTGACCATGCTGTAGGCGCGCAGCAGGGGCTTGCCCTCGACCTGGATGCCGATCATGGTGAACTGCCCGTTCAAAAAACGGAACGAGGGGTCGCGGGTGGCGGTGAAACTGAACAGGGTATCGGTCCAGTGATGAACGCTCAGAACGCGTTCGTGAAAATGGGTGGCCATGGCTTCTTGACAGTGGGTGGGTGCCGCGTGCTTTCGCGGGATGGGAACGAGGGGATGGAGGAATCAGGCGATTCGGATATGGGATATGGATATGCCGCAAAGGTCTAAAGTGTTGCCGCAAAGAAAAAGCCTGTGCGTCGCACAGGCTTTTTCTTTGCGATCCCCGGACGCATTCCGGGGAAAAATTGGTCGGGGTGAGAGGATTCGAACCTCCGGCCTCTACGTCCCGAACGTAGCGCTCTACCAGGCTAAGCTACACCCCGAATTTTTTGCGCGCGCCGGCGTAACGTAATGAAAGCAAGCAAAACCAGGCGGGCCCAGCCTTCGGCAAGCCTTAAAACCTGCGTTCGACCGCGAAAACGCATAATTGTAGCAAAGCATCGCGATAAACGGAATCCGGAAAATGCGAAATCGCGTCGGCCGCTATTTTGGCCTCGCGATGCGCCGCCTGCCGCGCGTAATCGATGGCGCCGGTCGCCTGGATGGTGGCGACGACGGCCGCCATGTTTTCCTTGCCGCCCTCTTCAATGGCTTGCCGGATCAGGTCGCGCTGCGCGGCACTGCCCTCGCGCATTGCAAAAATCAACGGTAGTGTGGGCTTACCTTCGGCAAGATCGTCACCCACATTCTTGCCGGTTTCACTGATGTCGCCCGAGTAGTCGAGCACATCGTCGATCAACTGGAAGGCGGTGCCAACATGGGTGCCGTAAGACGCCAGCGCCTCTTCATTGCGACTCGAGGCTTCGCCCAGGATCGCACCCACCCGGCAGGCCGCCTCGAACAGCTTGGCGGTCTTGTAGCGCACCACCTTGAGGTAGCTTTCCTCGTCGGTGTCGGCGTCGCGCACATTCATCAGTTGCAACACCTCGCCCTCGGAAATGATATTGGTCGCCTCGGCCATCACCCCCATCACGCGCATCGAGCCGACCTCGACCATCATCTGGAAGGCCCGCGAATACAGGAAGTCGCCGACCAGCACGCTGGCCGCATTGCCGAAGGCCGCGTTGGCGGTTTCGCGGCCGCGGCGCAGGTCCGATTCATCGACCACATCGTCATGCAGCAGGGTGGCGGTATGGATGAATTCGATCACCGCGGCCATTTCGTGCATGGCCGCCTTGGGCGCGCCGGCCAGACTGCCGCTGAGCGCCACCAGGACCGGGCGCAGACGCTTGCCGCCGGCACTGATGATGTAGCTGGAAATCTGGTTGACCAGAATGACGTCGGAGGCAAGGCGCTGACGGATGACGCCGTCGATGGCCTGCATATCGGCCTCGATGACGGCGCGGATCGCATCGAGGTTCACGGGATGGTGCGAAGAATTCATGCGTTATTGGTGATTTTATCGGGAGCGGCCCCCGGATACGGCCTGGCCGGCCGCGACTAACTATCTGTTTCGACTAAACATCAGAACAAAATTCGCATTGACGCGCCAGTCGGGGATTCGTATAATAGCGGGTTCATTCGTCGCCCACCAATTTCTTCGCGGTTTTCGCTGCGGGCAGGCTGGTCCCGGGATTGCTGAAACGGTTACCCGGCGCACGATGGATTACACGAATCTTTTTCAGGAGTTTAACCATGTATGCGGTCATAAAAACCGGCGGGAAGCAGTATCGTGTCCAGGCCGGCGAAAAACTTAAAATAGAACAGATACCGGCAGACGTGGGCTCGCAGATTGTCCTGGACGAAGTGTTGATGGTCGGAACGGGTGAAACCGTCAAGATCGGAACGCCTCTCCTGGCAGGTGCGCAAGTCTCGGCTACCGTTGTCTCCCAGGGTCGTGCTGACAAGGTGCGCATTTTCAAGATGCGCCGTCGCAAGCACTATCAAAAACGCCAGGGTCATCGCCAGAATTACACCGAGATCCAAATCGGCGACATCAAGGCCTAAGGCACAGGAGATAAACCATGGCACATAAAAAAGCAGGCGGCAGTTCCCGTAACGGCCGCGATTCAGAATCGAAACGCCTTGGCGTCAAGGCCTATGGCGGCGAGTTGATCCCGGCCGGCTCGATCATCGTGCGTCAGCGCGGCACCGAGTTCCACGCAGGCGAAAACGTCGGCATGGGCAAGGATCACACCCTGTTCGCGCTGACCACCGGCAAGGTCATGTTTGCGGTCAAAGGCGAGAAAAAACGCCGCACCGTCAGCGTCCAGCCGGCATAAGCTTCAAGGCTTCTGGAATCAAAGAGGCCCCGAAGAGTTTTCTTCGGGGCCTTTTTATTTGTATCGTATGGTTTGCCATTGCATCGGCAGCGCCCCGATTGCGGTCTCCAATGCGGTAACGAATCCGCCGGAAATGTCATCATGAAATTCATCGACGAAGCGAAAATTGAAGTGCACGCGGGCAGTGGCGGCAACGGCTCGGCCTCGATGCGCCGCGAAAAATACATCGCCTTCGGCGGGCCCGACGGCGGCGACGGCGGTCGCGGCGGTTCGATCTACGTGATCGCCGACTGCAATATCAACACCCTGGTCGATTACCGCTTTGCGCGGATTTTTCGCGCCAAGGGCGGCGAGCCGGGGCGCGGCGCCGACTGCAATGGCCGCGGCGCCGACGATGTCGTCTTGCGCGTGCCGGTCGGTACCGTCATCAAGGACCTGGCCACCGACCAGATCATCGCCGATCTGACGCGCGACAAGCAGAAGGCGCTGGTCGCCGAGGGCGGCCGCGGCGGACTCGGCAATCTGCATTTCAAGACCAGCACCAATCGCGCGCCGCGCCAGTTCACCAAGGGCGCCGAGGGCGAGACCAAGGAACTGCATTTCGAATTGAAAGTGCTGGCCGATGTCGGTCTGCTGGGCATGCCCAATGCCGGCAAATCCACCTTCATTCGCTCAGTATCGGCCGCGCGGCCGAAAGTCGCCGACTACCCCTTCACCACCCTGCACCCCAACCTGGGCGTGGTCCGGGTATCGGATGCGAAAAGTTTCGTGATCGCCGATGTGCCGGGGCTGATTGAAGGCGCTGCGGAAGGCGCCGGGCTCGGCCACCAGTTCCTGAAGCATTTGCAGCGCACCCATCTGCTGCTGCACCTGATCGATATCGCGCCGTTTGACGAAGCCACCGACGTCGTCAAGGAAGCCAAGGCGATCATCAACGAGCTCAAGAAATACGATCAGGCCCTGTTCGACAAGCCGCGCTGGCTGATCCTGAACAAAGCCGATTTGCTGGAGCCGGCCGAGGCGGAAAAACGCGTCAAGGCGGTCATCAAGGGCCTCAAATGGAAGGGTCCGCATTTCCTGATTTCGGCGATGAAGGCCGAGGGGGTCAGCGAACTCACGTTTGCGATCATGGAACATATCGATGCCAACAAGGTCGTCGCGCCGGAAGCTGAACCCGAAGCAAAAGCGATGGCCGCCCCCTTGCCGAGAACGCGCAGAAAAAAAGCAAAGATCGAGGATTGACGCGCCTTTTGGGGCAAAAGTGCTTCGAAACCCGCACCAATGCTGGACTTTGTGCTTTCCATTTTGGACCCGCCCTGGATTTCAAAAATGCCCACCCCGCGACGCATCGTTGTCAAAATCGGCTCCACCCTGATCACCAATCACGGTGCGGGCGTCGATCATGCGTTGATCGCCGACTGGGTGCGGCAGATCGCGACCCTGACGCGCGACGGCCATGAGGTGCTGCTGGTCTCCTCCGGCGCCATTGCCGAGGGCATGCAGCGCCTGGGCTGGAAGACGCGGCCGCATGAGGTCAACCAGTTGCAGGCGGCCGCGGCGGTCGGCCAGATGGGGCTGGTGCAGGTGTATGAATCCGCGTTCCGCGAGCATGCGCTCGGCACCGCGCAAATCCTGCTCACGCATGACGATCTCGCCAACCGCGAACGCTATCTGAACGCGCGCTCCACCCTCACCACCCTGCTCGATTTAAGGGTGGTGCCGATCATCAACGAGAACGATACCGTGGTCACCGACGAGATCAAGTTCGGCGACAACGACACCCTGGCGGCATTGGTTGCCAACCTGGTCGATGCCGATGAACTGATCATCCTCACCGATCAGCAGGGCCTGTTCAGCGCCGACCCGCGCAAGGATCACTCAGCCGCGCTGATTGCCGGCGCCCGGGCAGGCGATCCGGCGCTGGAGACCATGGCCGGCGGCGCCGGCTCGGCCCTGGGACGCGGCGGCATGCTCACCAAGGTACTGGCCGCGAAAAAAGCGGCGCTGTCGGGAGCGGCAACGGTGATTGCGCACGGACGCGAAGCCGATGTGCTGCTGCGGCTCGCGCAGGGCGAGACCATCGGTACACGCCTGACCCCGGAGGCCCTCAGCCTGCAGGCGAAAAAAACCTGGCTGGCCGGGCATCTCAAGACCAGCGGCCGCCTGATTCTCGATGCCGGCGCGGTGCGCGCCCTGGTGCAGGATGGCAAGAGCCTGCTGCCGATCGGGGTGCTGCGGGTGGAAGGCAATTTCGGGCGCGGCGAAGTCGTCAGTTGCGTCACGCCCGACGGCCTTGAAGTGGCGCGCGGCCTGTGCAATTACGGTTCGCTCGATGCCGGCAAAATCGCCCGCAAGCCGACGGCGAACATCGAGTCCCTGCTGGGCTATATCGCCGAGCCGGAACTGATTCACCGCAATAATCTGGTGCTGATTTAGGCGTGCAGGACGCGCGCCAGGCTAGCGTCGGCTTATTGAAAGCGTTTCAAGTCGACCGTCTTGTAAAGCCCCATCACCTTGGGCACATAGGCCATCGTTTCCGGATAGGGCGGGATGCGATTGCCGGCGCGGATGACGGCGTTCTCACCGGCGTTGTAGCCGGCCAGCGCCAGCTCCACATTGCCATGGAACATCTTCAGCAGGTCGCGCAAATAACGCGTTCCGGCCGCAATGTTCTCGACCGGGTCGTCGAGATTGGTGATGCCGTAACGCTGCGCCGTCGCCGGAATCAGCTGCATCAGACCGATCGCGCCCTTGGCCGAAATCGCCCGGGCGTTGTAGCCGGATTCGGCGCGGATCACGGCATGAATCAGTTTCGGGTCCATGCCATGCGCCTTGGCGGCACTGTCGATCATCGGCACATAGCGGGCGATATCGACGGTCGACGGTCCGTTCGGCGACCAGGCATTGGGACGCATCGCTCCCGAGGTGGGAATGCGATAGACCAGCCGGTAACGGCGATCGAGGTGCGGCAGATTGGAAAAATGCACCACCCCGTTCTCGTCCCTGAACGAATAAATATTGGCGACCGAATTCTGCGCCCACGCCGGCGCGATGGCGGTCGCCAGGATCGAGCAGATTGCCGTCCGTATCAGGAATTGGCGAGGCATAGATTCGGGTTTGTAAACGAAGGATTAAATACTAACACCAAGTCTTTGTTTTGTCTGGAATTCCTGCAATGAAGGGCGCTGATGCCCGGTTTGCAGGGGGCCGAGCTTGATGTAACCTTGCACTTATGGAAAACCGCGCCCCTGTGGCCGCCAGGCCTGACGGCCCCCGCCGTAATGTGCGCTTCAAGCTGGAAGCGCCCTGGCTGATCATGCTGGCGCTGCTGGTCGCCACCTTCGTTTCAGCCTATCAAAGCTATCAGCGCACCAGTTCGGCGACCAATGCACGCTTCGCCGAAATCGCACAGGTAGCCCAGGCGTCATTTTCCGGGCAATTGCGCGACATCGAGAGCCTGCTGCGCAGCGCATCGGTGATGATTACGGCCATTCCCGACCTGCCGGCCCGGCAGTGGGCGTATTTTTTTACCTCACACCGCGAAAGCACCCAGGATTATCGCGGCCTGTCGCGCATCGAATACATCTATGCGGAGGGGCGCAGCGGCCCGCGGCTGGCGCATGCCTTCGACACCCGCCTTGAGCAGGCGCCGGAACAGGCGATCGAGAAAATACCGGCCGTGATCGAAGCCATGCAGCGCGTCAACCAGTCGCGCACCTATGCGCTCTCCGACCCCTTCCTGTTGCCCGGCGGCGACGGTAGTCGGCAGAACATGATGGTGATGGTGATGCCGGCCTACGGCTACGCCATCGACGACCGGGGCCGCAAGGGCGAGCCCTGGGCCCTGGTCGGCTACCTGCTGGCCACCGTCAGCCTCGACGACATGGTCGCCAAGCTGACCTCTCGCCAGGACCCGCGCCTGATCATTGCCCTGGTCGCCAACAACCGCCAGCTCTACCGCAGCCCGATCCCTGCCGCCGCGGATGGCGCGCGCTACAGCACCGACATGGCGCTCAATTTCAGCGAGCGCCCCTGGACCATGCACTTTGAAAGCGCCCCGGCGCTGGAACGGGAGCTGGCCAACAACACGCCGCAGACGATATTGCTGGTCGGCTGTGTGGGGACGCTGCTGCTCAGCGGCATGATCTGGCTGCTGTCGCGGTTGCGCGAGCAGGCCGAATCGCTGGCCGCCAAAATGACCGAACGCCTGCAGGACCAGGTCAAGTTCACCGAAGACTTGATCGAATTCAATCCCAACCCCATCACCCGCAAGGATGCCGCAGGGCGTTATGTCACCGTCAACCGCGCCTGGGAATTGCTGACCGGCCATAAACGCCAGCATGTGCTGGGCAAATCCGTTCGCGAGTTCGTCAATCCCGATCAGGCGGCCCGCATCGAGGCCCAGGATCAGCGCGTGTACGAATCGTCGTCCGGGTACGACGCCATGGAAATGGTGGTGGTCAATCCCGACGGCCAGCGCTTCGAGACCATCTTTTCCAAGCAGCTGCTGCGGCGCGCCGATGGCAGCATCGACGGCGTCATCGGCACCATCACCGATGTCACCCCGATCAAGAAGCTGGAACAGGAACTGGCGCAGAAGCGCGAGCAGCTCGATCTGGTCATTCGCTCTTCGCAGCAAGGTATCTGGGACGTGGAACTGCGGCCCGGAGGCAATGTGTACCTGTCGGAAAGGTTTCTGGAAATGCTCGGCTATGTGAACAGCCGTTTTCCGAACAGCGACTGGCGCACAGTCCTGCATCCGGAAGACGTGGCCACGTTCCAGCGCGAAATGATCCGCCATTTCAAGCGCGAAACACCGTATTTCGACGTCGAAGCGCGCGTACGCCGTCGCAGCGGCGAATATATCTGGGTACGGGTGCGCGCCATTGCGCAGCACGATGCCCGCGGCCGCGCAGTGCGCTTTGTCGGTTCGATCGGCGACATCTCGGACCGCAAGCGGGCCGAGGCGACGCTGATCGAGGCCAATGAACGCGTCGTCGAGGCAGCGCGCGCCAAGGCGGCTTTTCTGGCCACCATGAGCCACGAAATCCGCACTCCGCTGAACGGCGTGCTGGGCATGGCTGGCCTGCTGGCCGAAACCCGCCTCAACGACGAGCAGCGCGATTACATCCGCCTGATCCGCGCCTCGGGCGACACCCTGCTGCGCCTGGTCGACGACGTACTCGATTTTTCCAAGATCGAGTCCGGACGCATGACCCTGGAGGCGGTGCCGGTCGAACTGGTGCAGCTGATCGAGGAGGCATTCGACCTGGTCGCCGACAAGGCGCGCGACAAGCAGCTGGCGCTGATCTACGACGTCAGCGACAATGTGCCCGCCTACATCCTCGGCGACGCCACGCGCCTGCGACAGATCCTGCTGAACCTGCTGTCGAACGCCATCAAGTTCACTCCGCGCGGGGAAATCATGCTGACCTTCACCGCGACCCATGTGACCGGCGACGTGCTGGTCCTGGAAGGCCGCGTCAAGGACAGCGGCATCGGCATTCCGGCCGAGCGCATCGGCCAGCTGTTCCAGGCCTTCACCCAGGTGGACGCCTCGACCACGCGCAAATACGGCGGCACCGGTCTGGGTCTCGCCATCATCAAGCGCCTGACGCAACTGATGAACGGCGATGTGCGCGTCGAAAGCGTCGAGGGCGAAGGCACGACCTTCATCTTCAACATCACCACGCAGGCCGCGCGCGGCCCTGCGCGGCCGTATATGCAAAGCGATGTGTTCGACTTTCTCGGCAAACGTCTGCTGTTGGTCGAAAGCAACCTCAGCCGTCGCCCGATCCTGCAGGGGATTCTCCGGCGCTGGGGCCTCGAGTGTCTGGTCGTGACGCCCGGGGAGGCCGCCGCCGCGCTGCGTACGCAGGCCGATATCGATATTCTCCTCAGCGATCTCATGCCGCCGGACGCGCCGGCCGCCGCCGTCAGCGACGCGCTCGCGGAACTCGACCGCGAGCGCGCGCAGCGCGAACAACCGCCGCTGGTCAGCATTTTTGTTTCCAATCTTTCGCGCGCCGATCTGTCGCAGCGTCCCGACTGCAAACTGCCGCGTCACGATATATTCCTGCTGCGACCGGTAAGCCAGCCGAAGCTGTTCGATGCGCTGATGCGCGCCGCGTTGCATGATTTGCAATCCGATATCGCCACCCGCCCGTTCACCCCCGGATCCGGCGGCTGGCCGGCCGGCGCACGCGACGGCGATATCGCCAGGACCGACGCACCGGCCGGCATCGCGGCCGACAGCCATGCTGTCGTCGAGGGCGCGGAAGGCCGCCCCCTCGAGATCCTGGTTGCGGAGGACAACGAGGTAAATCAGCAGGTGATTTTCGGCATGCTGAAAAACCTGGGGCATCGCGTCACCATGGTCGGCGATGGCCGCGCCGCGGTGACGGCGGCAGGCGACGCCCGGTTCGACGTGGTGCTGATGGACATTCATATGCCGGAGCTCGATGGGGTGGCGGCCATGCGCGAAATTCACACCTTGCTCGGCGAGCAGTGTCCGCCGATCGCCGCCATGACCGCGCACGCGCTGGCCGGCGATCGCGAGCATTACCTGAATGCGGGCATGGACGACTATATTTCCAAACCGGTTCGCAAGGCCGAACTGAACGCTCTGCTGGCGCGTACCTGTGGCGACAGCGAAACTCCGGCCGCCTCGCCATTCCTGGCGCCGGCCACTCCCCACACCGTGACCGTGCCCGCCGCCGGGAACGCCGATACGCGCGTGGAAGCGATCCCGGTGCTGGACACGGAGCAGCTGGAGGACCTGCGCTATCTGCCCGCCAGCAGCGATGACGATGGCGGCGACCCGGTCGGCGGCCTGATTCGCCTGTTCCAGTCGAAGGGCCTTGAGCGTATGGCACTGATGGAGCGCTGCCTGGCGGAGAACAACTGGACTACGCTGGCAGACACGGCACACAGTCTGCGCGGCGCTTCGGCCAGCATGGGCTTTCCGCGCGTCGCAATACTGTGCAAGGACCTCGAGCTCGGCGCCCGCCAGCAGGCGAATGCCACCGCTCCCAATACGTCCGCGTCGGCTGCAGCCGACCTGGCGGCGATCTTCGTCTCGATCCGCCATTACTACCGCGAAGCGAACGATGCGCTGGCTATCTGGCTGAAAGAGCCGCAACCCGCGCCGGTACAGGCGGGACATACCCCCTGAAATTCAGCAACGCTTCCATTTGCCGCGATACGCTATGCCGCCTGATGCGTGGCCAGCGAACATTGCCGGGCATTGTCGCCGGTCTCGATCTGCACGGTCGGGTGGCCGATGCGGAAACGCAGCAACAATTCCCCGGCAAGGCCGGAAAAAAAATCATCGCCTGGATGCCCGGCGGGCATCACCAGATGCGCCGTCAGCGCGGTTTCCGTGGTGCTCATGCCCCAGATATGCAGATCGTGGACTTCGCTGACGCCGGGCAGTGAGCACAGGTATTTCTTGACGGCGCCGGCATCGATGCCGGCAGGCACCGCCTGCAGGGCCAGCTGGATCGACTCGCGCAACAGACCCCAAGTGCTCCAGAGAATCACGACGGCGATGATGATGCTGACTGCGGAATCGAGCCATGGCCAGCCGAAGTAATACATCAGCACACCGACTGCCACCACGCCCAGCGACACGGCGGCATCGGCCGCCATATGCAGATAAGCGCCGCGCAGATTGAGATCATGCTCGCTGCCACGCATGAACAGCAGTGCGGTGGCGCCATTGATCACCACACCCGCCAAGGCTACCCAGATCACGGTGGCGCCTCCCACCGCCTCCGGATGAACCAGGCGCTGCGCGGCCTCCCATACGATCGCGCCGGTCGCCAGGATCAGCAGCATGGCATTGGCCAGCGCCGCCAGGATCGTGCTACCGCCCAGGCCATAGGTAAAGCGCGTGGACGGCCTGCGCAGCGCCAGGCGCATCGCTCCCCAGGCCAGCACCAACCCGATCACATCGCCAAAATTATGGCCCGCATCGGCCAGCAGGGCGAGGGAGTTATCCCACAGGCCAAACACCGTCTCGATGACGACAAAGGCAATATTGAGAGCGACGCCGATCGCGAACGCGCGATTGGAACCGGGCACATGATGGTGATGACGGCCGCCGTGGTCCGCATCGTTGCTGTGATCGACCTCGCCTTCATGCCGATGGTCATGGCTATGCCCATGCTGATGATGCTGGTGCTGGTGCTGGTGCTGCTGGTGATCGTGGTGGTCATGTGACATGGTGGGCCGATGGAAGATTGAAATGGGGCGAAGCGGAAGCTGCCGCCATTTTACCGGGTCGTGCCGAACACATGAAATATCGTCACGCGGAGGACAAAAACAAACAGGCCGCGTCTTTTTGGACACGGCCTGTTGCGTTTGTTGTTGTGCTCTTGTGCGCCAAGAGGGGCGATCGGTTGCAAGGCGTTATTGATTCGCCTTGTGCAACCCCACTTTGCCTGTGATGCACGGGCGCGGCTGTGATATTGGACACATTTGACATTGTTTAACAATCGGAACGCCCAAACGAAAGGGCCGCCCAGTGGCGACTGCACCGCAAGAATTCCCAGCGAGATCGGGTCGGTCTCGCCTTAGGGCGATCCCGCCATCGCTGCGCGACCGCGCTATGCGCGTCCAAGCGAAGTCCACCGGACTTCGCTTAGTCGAACTCGGGCGCGTTCTTACAGGCCGGGGACATCAAAAAATGAAAAAGCCCGCACAAGGCGGGCTTTTTCATTTTTTGGCGTCCCCAGCGAGATTCGAACTCGCGTTACCGCCGTGAAAGGGCGATGTCCTAGGCCTCTAGACGATGGGGACTCATTCGTCAGTTACGGATGAAAAACAATTTTGTGGTGGAGATAGGCGGGATCGAACCGCCGACCTCTTGCATGCCATGCAAGCGCTCTCCCAGCTGAGCTATACCCCCACATGGAAGACGCGCATTATAGCGGGCCGGCGGCACTTTTGCCAACCCCCATTGCCTCTCCAATTACTAAGGTAGGGAATTCAAGGGCTATTGCCCGGCGCCAGCCTCGCCAGCACTTCGTCACGCCCGAGGACATCCATGATCGCGTCAATGGCCGGTGTCTGGGTCTGGCCGGTCAAGCTCACCCGCAAGGGCATCATCAGCTGCGGCATTTTCAGGCCATGTTTGGCAACCTGCGTCTTGATGGCGGCGCCGATCTCGGCCTTGTTCCAGCCGGTGTCCGGCAGGACTTGCCGCAATTCGGCCATCGCCGGTTTCGCCCCGTCGGTCAAATGCTGGGCCAGCAAGGCCGCATCCGGTTGCGGGCGTCGATAGAAATAATGCGCCGCATCCGCCATCTCCACCAGGGTGGGTGCGCGCTCGCGCAGCAGTTCGGCAACGCGGACCAGGTCCGGTCCCTGACTCACGTCGAGCCCGGCGCGCACCATGAACGGCGCCAGTTGCCTGGCCAGTTCGGCCGCTTCAGTACGCTTGATGTATTCGTGATTGAGCCACTTCAGTTTTTCGGTATTGAACTGCGCGGCCGAGGGCGTGATGTGGTCGAGGTCGAACCATGCGCAGAACTGCTGCATGGAAAAAATCTCTTCATCGCCATGCGACCAGCCGAGGCGGGCCAGATAATTCACCACCGCGTCACGCAGGAAACCGTCGGCCGGATATTCCATCACGCTGACCGCGCCGTGGCGCTTGGACAGCTTGTGGCCGTCGTCGCCGAGTATCATCGACAGATGCGCATACACCGGCAAGGCGGCGCCCAGCGCGGTCAGCACATTGATCTGCCGCGGGGTGTTGTTGACATGATCGTCGCCGCGAATGACGTGGGTGATGCGCATGTCCCAGTCGTCGACGCAGACGCAGAAATTGTAGGTCGGGGTGCCGTCGGAGCGGGCGATAATGAAATCGTCGAGTTCGCGGTTGTCGAACTCGATGCGGCCTTTCACCCCGTCTTGCCAGGCAACCACGCCGTCCAGCGGATTGCGAAAGCGCACCACCGGCTCCACACCCTTCGGCACCGGCAGCAGCACCTTGCCCGGCTCGGGGCGCCAGCGGCCGTCGTAGCGCGGCTTCTCTCCGCGCGCGCGCTGCGCCTCGCGCATCGCATCCAGTTCTTCCGGAGTGCAATAGCAGTGGTAGGCGGTACCGTTGGCGAGCATTTGCCGGATCACCTCCTTGTAGCGATCCATGCGCTGCATCTGGTAGAACGGGCCCTCGTCGTAATCCAGGCCCAGCCACTGCATGCCGTCGAGAATCGCCTGCACCGCCTCGGGGGTGGAGCGCTCGACATCGGTGTCCTCGATGCGCAGGATGAACTGGCCCCGGTGACGGCGGGCATAGGCCCAGGCGAACAGGGCGGTGCGGCCGCCGCCGATATGCAGGAAGCCGGTGGGGCTGGGGGCGAAGCGGGTTCTGACGGTCATTGATGAAATTTCTTGAAAACGCAGGATGGATTACATCTTGGGCAGGGTGACGCCCTTCTGCCCCTGGTATTTGCCGCCGCGGTCCTTGTACGAGGTTTCGCACACTTCATCGCTCTCGAAAAACAGCACCTGGGCCACGCCCTCGTTGGCGTAGATCTTGGCGGGCAGCGGCGTGGTGTTGGAGAACTCCAGGGTCACATAACCTTCCCATTCCGGCTCGAAGGGCGTGACGTTGACGATGATGCCGCAGCGCGCATAGGTCGATTTGCCCAGACAGATGGTCAGCACATTGCGCGGGATGCGGAAGTATTCGACGGTACGCGCCAGCGCGAAGGAGTTCGGCGGGATGATGCAGAAGTCGGCCTTGATGTCGACAAAGGATTTGTCGTCGAAGTTCTTGGGGTCGACGATGGTCGAATTGAGGTTGGTGAACAGCTTGAATTCGTTCGAGCAGCGGATATCGTAGCCGTAGCTGGAGGTGCCGTAACTGACGATGCGGTGGCCATTGGCCTCGCGCACCTGGCCGGATTCATAGGGCTCGATCATGCCGTGCTGCTTGGCCATCCTGCGGATCCATTTATCGCTTTTGATGCTCACGCGTCGTTCTCCCTGGTCGAATCGTTGTCTTTATCTATGCGGAGTGTAGCCGATGGCTGTCGGTTTCATACGTCACCACCGTGACGTCCGCACCGGCGGCCCGCAGCGGCCTCAATTGCTGGTATTCGCTCGAGTGGTACCAGCGGTGCAATGATTCCATATTGTCGAAGCGCAGCACCACCAGACGCTCGAATTCCGCCTTCAGTTCGCCGGGGTTGCTGAGTATTTCCTGCTGCAGGCCGCGCAGCAATATCTCACCGCCATAGGCGATGATGGTGGCGTCGACCTGGTCGAGATAGTCGTGCCATTTTTCGGCATCGCGGATTTTGATATGCCCGGTGAGGTAGGCCGCCATGGATGATCGCTCAGTCGTCGTAGGGTGCGTTATCGGGAAGATCGGGCGAGGCCGCGTAATGCGCGATCGCCGCGCCATAACGTTTGGTGGCAGGCTCCCGGGAATACTCGGCAATATGGGCCAGCAACAGCGTCATCGAGTCGCGATGCCGGCCCAGGTTGTACAGGCTGAGCGCCAGGAACACCTTGAATTCCGGGGCATCCGGAAACCGGGCGATGCCTTTTTCCAGTGTCCTGACCGAATCGGTGATGCGGCCTGTACAACGATACGAACTCCCCAGCCCGAGCAGGGCGCCACGCAAATCTTCGCCGCCCAGGCCGTTCTCCAGCGCAAATTCGTAATGCGGAATGGCCTCTTCTTCCATGCCCTGCGGATCATAGGTGCAGGCCAGCTCGTAATTCACCTGCGGATCGCGCGGATGGGCCTTGTACAGATCGAGCAAGATCGCCAGCGCCTCGGTGAATTTCGATTCGCGCCGCAGGCTGGCGGCACGTTTGATGGCCGCTTTCAGGCGATCCGGCATGCTGGCCTAGGTATTTTGGATAACGATTTTCGGGAACACGCTGGTGCGATCCTGCGACTGCTTGGCGATTTTGGCCGCGCATTTGCGGGCAATTTCCTTGTAAATCTTCGTGATCGGCCCGTCGGGATCCGACACCACCGTCGGCTTGCCGCCATCGGCCATCTGCCGGATGCTCATGTCCAGCGGCAGGGAACCCAGCATCTCGATGTTGTAATCCTTCGCCATCCTGGCGCCGCCGCCTTCGCCAAAAATATGTTCGATATGACCGCAGTTCGAGCACACATGCATGGCCATGTTCTCGACGATGCCGATGATCGGCACGCCGACCTTCTCGAACATCTTCAGGCCCTTGCGCGCATCCAGCAGGGCAATGTCCTGCGGCGTGGTGACGATCACCGCGCCGGTGACCGGCACTTTCTGCGCCAGCGTCAGCTGGATGTCGCCGGTGCCGGGGGGCAGATCGACCACCAGGTAATCGAGGTCGTTCCAGCGCGTTTCGTTCAGCAGCTGCTCCAGCGCCTGGGTGACCATCGGCCCGCGCCAGACCATCGGCGTTTCCGGATCGATCAGGAAACCCACGCTCATCGCCTGGATGCCGTGGCCTTCCAGCGGCTCCATGGTCTTGCCGTCGCGCGACTGCGGGCGGCCGGTGATGCCCAGCATCATCGGCTGCGAGGGCCCGTAGATATCGGCATCGAGCATGCCCACCACCGCGCCTTCGGCCGCGAGGGCGAGCGCCAGGTTCACCGCCGTGGTGCTCTTGCCCACCCCGCCCTTGCCGGAGGCCACCGCGATGATGTTCTTGATGCCCGGCACCAGCTTCACGCCGCGCTGCACGCTGTGCGAGACGATCTTCGAATACACATTGACCGAGACGTTTTCCACGCCGGCGATTTTTTTCAGCCGCTCGGTGACCTGCCTGCGGATGGACTCGGTGACGCTTTTACCCGGATAGCCCAGCACAATTTCCAGCGAAACGAAGCCGCCCTCGATCTTGATGTTCCGGGCCTGCTTGCCCTCGACGAAGTTTTCATCGGTGACGGGATCGATCAATTCGCGCAAGGCGTTCTGGATGGTTTCTGCGGTGATGCTCATGGGCTGCCGATCAATTCATTGAAATATGTAAAAGCGGAGCAATATTTTATCGGAAAGACGTGTGTCGCACTCCTTCTTTGTGTACCTATTTGCGGAAGGGCTTGATACAATCGACACCACAAAAATTATTCAAATCAGTCACTAACCGCATTCAGCCGCCCATCGACGTCGCAACGTCCGCCGGGCAGCGCACCGAGCGCCGCAAATACCCTGATGTCCCGCAAACTTTTCGTTACCACCGCCCTGCCCTACGCCAACGGCCCGTTCCATATCGGCCACATCATGGAGTACATCCAGGCGGATATCTGGGTACGGTTTCAGCGCATGCAAGGCAATGAGGTGCATTTTGTCTGTGCCGACGACGCGCACGGCGCGCCGATCATGCTCAAGGCCGAAGCCAGCGGCGTCACGCCCGAGCAGCTGGTCGCCAGCATCGCCGCGCAGCGGCCGCGTTCGCTCAACGGCTTCCATATCGGCTTCGACCACTGGCATTCCACCCACTCGCCGGAGAACGTGGCGCTGTCGCAGGACATCTACAAAAAACTGAAGGCGGCCAAGCTGATCGCCACCCGCTCGATCGAGCAGTTCTACGATCCGGTCAAGGGCATGTTCCTGGCCGACCGCTACATCAAGGGCGAGTGTCCCAAATGCGGCACCAAGGACCAGTACGGCGACGCCTGCGAGAACTGCGGCGCGGTCTATGCGCCCACCGATCTGAAAAATCCCTATTCGACCATCACCGGCGCCAAGCCGGTGCTGAAAAGCTCCGAGCATTTTTTCTTCAAGCTCTCGGACAAGAAATGCGTGCAGTTCCTGCAGGACTGGGTGAAGGAAACGCCGTTGCAACCCGAGGTCGTCAACAAGCTGGCGGAGTGGCTGGGCGACGACGGCAAGAACTTCAACGACTGGGACATCTCGCGCGACGCACCCTACTTCGGCATCGATATCCCCGATGCGCCGGGCAAATATTTTTACGTCTGGCTGGATGCGCCGGTTGGTTACCTGGCCAGCCTGAAAGCCTATTTCGATTCCGGCAAGGCCCATGCACGCGGCGAGAAACGCAGCTTCGATGAATTCATGGCCGACGACAAGGTCGAGCAGTATCACTTCATCGGCAAGGACATCGTCTATTTCCACACCCTGTTCTGGCCGGCCATGCTCAAGTTTGCCGGCCGCAAGGTGCCGAACAATGTGTTCGTGCACGGCTTTTTGCAGGTCACCGGCGAGAAGATGTCGAAGTCGCGCGGCATCGGCTTCGGCCCCGACAGATACCTCGATCTGCACCTCAATCCCGAATGGCTGCGCTATTACATCGCCGCCAAGCTGAACGACAAGGTCGAGGACCTCGATTTCAATCCGGACGATTTCCTGGCGCGCGTCAACAGCGACCTGATCGGCAAGTATGTGAACATCGCCAGCCGCGCGGCCGGGTTCATCAGCAAGAAATTCGGCGGCAAGCTCGTCAAGCCGGTGCTGCCGGCCGAGGTGGCCAGGGAATTCGCCGCGGCGGCACCGGAGATTGCGGGCTATTACGACGGCCGCGAATTCGGCAAGGCGATCCGCAAGATCATGGCGCTGGCCGATCTGGCCAATCAGTATGTCGATGCCAACAAACCCTGGGAACTCGCCAAGCTTGAAGGTCGCGACGCGGAGTTGCATACTGTGTGCTCGACATGCATCGCCATGTTCCGCGATCTCACGGTATATTTGGCGCCTGTACTGCCGGAACTTGCAGCCAACGCCGGCGCGATGTTCAATTTCGACGCACTCGACTGGAAAGCATTGGCGAAGACCTTGCCATCCGGCCATGAAATCAAACCGTACAAACACTTAATGTCACGCATCGACCCCAAACAAATCGACACCCTGCTCGAACCCGGTGCAGAAGCCGCAGCCGCGGCGGATGCCATCGCCAAGGCCGCCGCCAAGCCTGATAAGGCCGCCAAGCCTGCCGACGGCAAGGTGGAAGCCAAAGCCGCCAATAATGATTTGCCCGCGACCGGCGGTGACTTCGCCCTGGTCGCGCCGGAGCCGCCGAAACCGGTCGTCATCCAGGAAATTTCGGAGACGATTTCGATCGACGATTTTGCACGCATCGATTTGCGTGTCGCCAAAATCCTCGATGCCGAACTGGTGGTCGAGGCCGACAAACTGCTGAAGCTCACGCTGGACCTGGGTATTGAACAGCGCACCGTGTTCGCCGGCATCCGTTCCGCCTACAACCCCAAACACCTGGTCGGCCGCCTGACGGTGATGGTCGCCAACCTCGCGCCGCGCAAGATGCGCTTCGGCGAATCGCAGGGCATGGTGCTGGCCGCCGGCGACGGCACCGGCATCTATCTGCTCTCGCCGGACTCCGGCGCGGTGCCGGGGATGCGCATTAAATGACGCAGTCGACCCGGGATTCAGGTGCGAAGCGCCTGGAAGCCCGGGCGCCGACAGCACGCGACGGCGAAGGTCGCGCATCTGTCAACCCCGCAGTTTCCGCTTCCGTTTCCTCCTCTACCCGCGAGCTGCCGCTGCGGCTGCCGCCGTACGCGGTGGATCGCGAGACGCTTGAAAACGAAGTGCGCATCGACACCTACCGCGCCAGCGGTCCCGGTGGCCAGCACGTCAACAAGACCAATTCCGCCATCCGCATCACGCACCTGCCATCGGGCGTGGTGGTGATCGCACAGGATTCCTCTTCGCAATTTCGCAACAAGAACGTTGCCTTCGAGCGCCTCATCGAGAAGCTGGCCAAGCTCAATCACGTGCCGAAGAAGCGTTTCGCCACCAAGCCGACGCGCGCTTCCAAAGAACGGCGCATCGAGGCGAAGAAAACGCGCACCGTGGTCAAGAACCAGCGCAGTCGCAAGATTTCGCATGATGAGTAACGAGACCGACAATATCAACGAGAGCGGCTGGCAGGGCGGCGACGAAATCATCACCCTGCACCTGTCGATCACCGGTCGTGTGCAAGGCGTCGGCTTTCGCGAATCGATGCGCCTGATCGCGCAGGCCTTGAACGTCACCGGCTGGGTGCGCAATCTCGCCGATGGCAGCGTCGAAGCCACCGTGCAGGGCGAGGAGGCCGCGGTCGAGCAGCTCGTCAACTGGTGCCACAACGGCCCGCCCGGCGCCAATGTGAAATACGTGAACGCGCGCGCCGTCGAGGATGCCGAAACCTATATCGCGTTTTCGCGCTGGGCCGGTACCGAACGCTAGCGAGCCTTCGATTTAAAAATAAAACTCCAGCATTGGCGCGGTGTTTGAGGCATTTTTGCTCCAGAAGCCGCGCCAAATGGCGACCCGAGATTTTTGGACACTTCTCGAAACCTCAAATAGTCGTCATTCCAGCTTATTTTGGTAAATGAGCTGGAATCCAGTCCTTCGTTGAATCAAACGCTTGGACGGACTTGGGGCGAAAGCATGCTTTCGCGCCTGCGCCGGGACGACGAGGTTTTTAGAAGTCCCCATTTTCGCCCGCGTCAAGCGAATCACGGTAACGGAAGGCCCCGGCCCGCCGAGATTTCAGCGCGGCTCATTGCAGCTGCAATTCGAGGAACGCCGCGCCCGGGACAGGGTTGAACCGGTAAGGCGAAACAGGCTTGAAGCCCAGCGACAGGTACAGGGCATGCGCCGCCGCCATCGAGGGCAGCGTATCCAGCAGCAAGCTGCGGTATCCCAGTTGCCTGGCCGCGGTCACGATGCCTTCCACCAACAGGCGTCCGGCGCCTTGCCCGCGCATTGCGGGGCTCGCATACAAGCGTTTGATTTCGCCGACTCCCGCCGAGAATTGCCGCACGCCGACACAGCCGACATAAACGCCCGACTTCTCGGCGAGCAGAAACGCGCCCGCAGGCGGGGAATACTGGCTGGCAAGATGCGCCAATTCGTGCGCGAGATGCTGAAACGAAAGGTCCAGGTCCAGGGACGCCGCATACTCTTCGATCAGTTGCCGCGCCTGACCCCAGTCTTCCTCCGATTGCGGCGACACAAGACGAATCGTCACCCTTTTCTCCCGGGACATCCACCCCTCTTCCGGAACATGCATGGGACCGATATATGTTGAAGCAAACGTTTCGTCATTTACCACCCTGGATTTTCAAATCGCTGCCGGTCATTCGCGGCCGCCGCGCTCAATGAGGGCAGGAGCGCGTTGACGGCGTCTGGCCCAACCAAACCTATCGAGCGGCCCCGCAAATTCCGGTCTGCCTGCTCATGGCCGCGCATCGTAGAAATAATAGGCCGCCGTATACGGCACCCGCACCTCGCTGCCTGCCTGTGCCTCGCTGCACGCGACGGCAGGTGCCTTGCCACCGACGGTACGCACCCGCTGGATGCTTAGCGTATGGCCGAAGACGCCGTTGCCCGCGTTCGATTTCGCTTTCAGCAACAGCCAGGGAATGGCATTGGCATCGGGGCCGTCATCGCGCGCCTTGACTTCGCCGACTACCTTGCTGCCGTCGTTCGATTCCCAGGTCGGGCCGGCATAGTGCTTGCCGATCCGGGTTCCGGCATGGTCGAACAGATCGGCTTCCGGCGCCTTGAAGGCCCACTCGAAGCGCGCCGGATCGGCCTTGCCGGCGCTGCATACATAAATTTGCACGCCGGTGGCGGCCACCTCGAGCGCGGGCACCTGATCCGCCGGCGCCCTGAGGTTGTCGGCGACGGCCGGCGCCGTTATGCCCCCGGCGGCGGCACAGCTGGCGAGCAGCACTGCGGCTGCGACCATTGTCATCGTGATCACGTTTTGTGTCTTCATGGTTGATGCACCTTTCATGGGTTACCGCTTCGGCAGGAAAATAACGGGAAAATAACAGGAAAATATTCAGACGAAACCGTTTTACGTCGGGGACACCTATCTGGATGCAATCCTTATCTCCTTATCGTATCGCGTCAGCCGCTTTGCCGACCAGGACCTGGTAATGCACTGGTCCTCATTAGTCCATTAGTCCCTGTAGCCTCTTTTTCTCAGCGTGAACACTTGGTGGTGTCACGCGCCCGGCACCGCACCTCCGCCCAACAATGGCGCAAACGATGTCGCCGCCACCCCTTTTGGTGCGAAGCCGTCCGCGTTCGCGCACTGCGCATCTATCGCCATCGCCGCGCGCATCGCGATCAGGGTATGGTCACACGGCATTCCCGGCACGGCGCTTGCTCATTACCCTGGCCGTCACGGCCAATGAAAAAAACCCGATAACAAATTTCGAGAGGAAAATAAATGGACCAGGCACTGTTGAAGGAATTGGCGCAATTCAAAATGTTGTTCAAACGCACCATCAACCAAACGGTCGATATCGAACGACTGATCGCCGATGCGCCCTATGGCAAGGACCTCCTGTCGCTTGCCGAGGATAGCGACAACGAAACGCTGGTGCTGATGGCCCTGAGCCTGAAAGACAAATTGGGGCTGCTGCCACAACCGCGCGTGGCCGAGGCAACGCCTGCGGAAGGCGAAGCGGATGCCAAGCCAAATGACAAATACGTGCGCGGCGCACGCGGCTAGCCTGGCGTTGCGACTGGTGTTGCGGAAACCCGCAGCGCGTTTTCGCGACGGGCAACGCTGAAGAAACCGGCGCAAGTCACAAAAAACAAACTCCAGCATTGGCGCGGCGTCCGGAGCATTTTTGCCCCGAAAGCCGCGCCAGATGGCGTTCTACGATTTTGATCGACTGCACAACCGAATCATGCCAATCAAGCGCCCTTGCTTCGCGGCACGAAAAGTCAGGCGAGCACCTGATACTCGCTCTGCACCAGTCCGCTCGGGAAGGTTCGCGTCGATACATGCCGCAGCCGCACATCATGCGGCAGCGAACCAAACAGCGGAATGCCCTCGCCGATCAGCACCGGCACACGGGTCACAATCAGGCGATCGATCAGTCCCGCGCGCAGGAACCCCTGGATCGTGACCCCGCCGTCGATGTAAAGATGGTGCGCACCGCCGGCCGCAAGCTGCGCCACGATCTCGGCCGGTGTGCCGGAAATCTGCTCCGCGCGCCCGCCGCGGACGGCAGAAAAATCGACCGGCCGGCTGCTCAACACCGCTACGCGCTTGCTGCCGTATGGCCATTCTGGAAACGCCAGCACCGTCTCGAAAGTCTTGCGCCCGATCACCAGCGCATCGATGCCGGCCATGAACTCGTCATAACCATGCGGCTCGCCGCCGCCCTCGGGCAGAAAGTCGAGCGCGCCATTGGGGCGGGCGATGAAGCCGTCGATACTGGTGCCGACAAAAACAGATATGGTCACGGCGGCCTCCTCAAGGGTGAATGCCGAGCGCGCAAGGATTCAACGACGCAGCCCGGCCACCGTCCTGACCGCAGCGAGGGGAAGAGAAGGGAAGAGAAGACAAGACAAGGCGGTCGGCAGCGACGCCTTGCCGAGCGCCTGCGATAGTGGTGCTTGAAAATGGAGCCTGAGAAGCCCCATGTGTTATTCCGCCACGTTGACGCCCGAGCCGCCCAATTCCTTCGGGAAATCCTTCATCTTCGGCAATCCGTCCTTGATTCGCAACTTCGTTTCCTGATAATTGACATGGATGCCGGCGTGGTAGGGGAAGTCCGGAATGACCGCCGCATACACATCGATGAGCCCCATGCCGGGATGCTCGGTGAAGATGTGGCCGCCGCACGTTTTGCACCACTTTCGATAACTGTGCGGCGTCTTGTTGTAAGTGCCGATGTTGTCCGCCCCCTTTGTGATCTGCACCGCATCGGGTTTCCATAAGGTGAAGGCGTTGACAGGCCCCGCCGACCAGGTTCGACACGACTCGCAATGGCAATAACCCATTCCGGCAGGCTCGCCATTGACCGTGAACTGAACCGCGCCGCAAAAGCAGCTGCCTTGGTAAGTTTTTCCGTTGCTCATGATGCACCTCCCTGGTGGTTTGCACGACGACAAGGTCCGGAGCGCAGGCTTTAAGCAGTGCGTGAAGGACGGAAGCCTGCGAAATAGATGCTCGGAACACCAATTCTAGGCGCAAAGACGATTGGCCCGCATTTGATTTTGCTGCAAAAAAAACGGCCCGAACTTCCCTGACGCGGCCTTCTGCGGCCGTCTCGCCCTTATGTGCGCCGGTGCAAGGTCCGCGTTCGATTCCCTCGCTGTCGCCGCAGCCGCATTTTGGCGGGGTTCGGCCACGCCGATCAGGTTGTTTGGTTGGGCCTGCAGGGGTCTGGGCAGCGATCGCTGCTTGTGCTCGATTAGCCAGCGTTCGAGGGCATGCCCCGCTTGGTGTAGGTTGATGCGGCAGCCCGACTAAACTGACGCATCCCGAAACGCGCGCAACACCGTATTGATGCGCGTCTGGTAGCCAGGCCCCTGCGCCTTGAACCATTCAAGCACGTCCTGATCGACGCGCAGCGAAATGGATGCCTTTGACGGCATAGGCTGCAGCCCGCGGCGGACAACGCCGCGAACGATGTGGTGGATGTCGGCTTCAGGGTGATCTTTGGTCGGCGTCGCCGGCTTTGCTTTCGCCTTGAGACGGGCCCAGTCAGTTTTGGATTTCATTGAAGAAGATGATTGCTTCGCGCTGGGTTGCTTTGCGGAACGAGATGATGCGGATTTCATGGTCAGTCTCCGTGTGCGCAATGGATACGGATAGGTGCGGAGCGTGGCGGGCATCTCGGAGCGGCCTGGCTAGCGCTTATGCAAGGAATGGGCGCCGAACTTATTTTTCTTTTGCAGTTTTTCTTTCTGCTTCAATGGCAGCATCAGGCATCCCCCGCGCCCGCGGAAAAAGTTTCCACGACTTCATAAATCCCCGGCTCGAACTTCGCGATGGCCAGCGCCTGCTGAAGATACGGCAGGGGAGCAGGATTCTCGCGCATGGCCTGATAATCCGCAACGCTGCGCCATTGCGCGTACATCGTGACCTTGGTGCCGTCGAGGCTGCGATGCAGATTGGCGGAAATAAACCCCGGCGCATGGCGCACCGAGGTCTCGGTCGCGCGGGTCAGCAAATCAATGAGCTGCTGCTGGTTCGCGGGTTCCACGGTAAAGACATTGATGAGGGTTACGAGCTTGTTGTGCTTGGAAATCGTGGGCATGAACGGTTGTGCGAAGTGATGGGTTGAGATAGTTCGAGCAATTCTAGTCTTCTGACAGTATGCGCGGGCCGAGCCCGACGACTATCGGGGCGCCGGACAGTTGAGAAATAGTCGACTTTAACCATAAAGACTCTTTTTTCCCAAGAAAATTGACTCTGACCATGAGGGTTTCGCTCGTTGATAATTACGTCCTACCTGCTATTCAATCACGCGAAGTGAATATATCGTTTCTTCCATTGGCTTCTTCGGGGACGCTGGGTCAAATACGGCGCGACGTCTAACGGCTACTTTATCGAAGTAAATTTCCCCCTCAAACGATTCTGAACCGTCACCGCCATAAATATGTAGTACACCTTGGCCCGTTGAGAGTATGAGTTCGCACTTGCGAACGTCTACTAAGTCAATGAAGGCAGATGAAGGTACAACAAGTTTTCTATTGTTGACTACGATTTCCAAGTTTTCAATGACTGAGAAAGTATCTGTGAACTGACCTTCAATAAATCGCGGCCCCAGAAAATCCTTAGCGTTTACTACTTTTGTTTTTGCAACAACCGTTACTGCCATCCCGTACGCACGAAGAGAAAACTTCGTGTTTGCGCTTGAGGTTAGGTCTTGAGTTTCAATGTAGTCACCCCAAACAACGGGGCTTAGCAGGATCACGCATACGGCCACAAGTGAGCAATACCAATTTATTTTGGACACGATATTAATTTAGGCACTTATTACATGTTGAAAGAATATCGCGTTTCTTCCCAAGCCTTGTCTGGAAACGATCCATTTACAACACGTCTTTTTTTGAGGTAGCGCCCCTGTTGAAATACTAGTTCGGCAGTATAAGCATCTGCGCCATCGCCACCATTCACCAAGAGGACGACATCATTCCCAGATTGGCCCAAAGAGACGTTCATTGGGTTTGCAAGATCTGCGTACGCTGAGAACGGAATGTATATCTTTTGCTTCCCGATTCTAATGTCTAGCTTGACAATTGCTGAAGCGGGATGCCCTTGTTCAGCACCCCACAGGCTTTGCGAGCCATAAATGGAAAAATTTGGTTTGCTCGCAAGAACGACAATAGAGAATTTTTTGCCACCTTTAAGCTCTATTGCCAATTCGGCACGCCCATCTTTTAGGGACACCGAGTTGGCACCAAACACCATGCCTGCCTGAAGTAGAAAGACAATAAATGCCCAACAGTAGATTCGTATCATCATTCGAATACTTTCAATATTTTGTCTGAACTGCGGTTGATCCTTTTTCGGACATTAAGCGGAAGCACAATACAGCCTGTAGAGGCTGTTTCACACTTACACGAATTATCACCGTGAATCTGGAACGAACTGCGACCAAAAGTATTGGTGTCAGGTAATGGCGTCAAGTCCATAATATTTTTACCAGTATTAGGGCTATCTCTCATCGAACCAATCCGATATTCTCCTTCGGTTAAAGGCCCCGCCGGATTTTGAGGATTACGCGGTTCAGATGCGGACTGCAGTTGCCAAACTGGATTGTTAAGCCCATCTGCCCTCCCTGAATATCCTTTGTCAGTAATAAAGTCAGCCGCTCCTCCTTCTGGAGGGAAGTACCACAGCGAACCTGAAGACAAGTAGTACTCCCAGTGCAATCCGAAGGGGTCTCTTAAGTTCAATGGGCTGCCCTTCACATATGCATATGTATTGACGCCCCCTTTTAACCCAATCGGGTCACTCTGCACATATCGCGCTGCAGCACTACTGCCATAACCGATTAGCACCAGCATAAGCAAGATCGCTTTGATCAATCTCAGCATTGTCATTCCGCTTCCCCTTTCATTGTGCTGATTTAGCATGGTTCACTCGTTGCAAATAATCCTTGTTTGCAGTCTCATCCCGTTCTCGCCAACCGAGCGCCTCAGCCTTCCCTCGCCATTGCCGCATGCCCTGATCAAGCTGCATGAAATATGGCCGTTGTTCCTCTGGAATGTCTCTCGGCATCGGGTACTTGCTCACAAAATGCCGCTGCCGTAAACGGTAGTAGGCCGAGGCGGTATGAAGCATGGCCAACACATACTTCGGGTAGTGCGCTAAGGTCAGACTGGCCAAGGCGATGCGGTACTCTTCTTGGTCTTGCTGCCCATACCACTCCAGCAAGGTACCCGCCATTACGACAACGGTCTCTTTCTTGGTCAAGGGTTGCATATAGATGCCATTGGCCAAGGCTTCCGCGGTCATCGGGTTTTGCTGCTGCATCCACACGTCCCGCGTGAAGCCTGCGCCGCTGGTCGTTTCCAGGTTGTAATAGACGCCCGCGTCATCACGATATTTGACGAAGATATGCTTCGGCGCGGTCGATGCGGTTACGTCGATGCCGAGCTTCTGCCCAAGGACGATGAAGAGCAAGGGCATCGATACGCAATTGCCCTTCCGGGTGGCAAGATAGTTAGGCAACAGCTTGTTTCGAATGTTTTGACCGAGGGGGTCGTCGAGATCGTAATGGAATGGTCGATTGGCGTTCCAGGGACCTGCTTGATAAATATACGACCGCAGCGCATCCAGTTTCTGCCGGCTAGTAGCGCGGGCCGGCAATTGGGATTTGACCTTTGCCGCTATCGCATCGAGTTGCTTGAGATTTTTGGCGATGTCGATGCCCGGATCGATCATGTGATCGATGGCCAGCTTTGCTTTCGCGAGATCGATCTGATCGTCCGGCGATTCCAGAATGGCGCGGATCGTTTGAAGATGCGCGTCCGGCACATGTGTGATGCTCTCCGCATATGCAGCCTGGATAGCTGCCGATAGCGGAAGAAACATGCCCAACAAAAACGATAGTACTAATGAAGTAGGCGCTGGTAGCGGGCGCATGCTTATCCGACGGGTAGATGGAGTTTTACATCACAAATTTTAATTGGCGTTACGCCACGCAAAGGCTTGAGTGCCCTTTGAATTCAAGCGGCAATCTCGCAACGACGGCTAATGTAGCCAAATGTAAATTTGATAGGCAAGCATTTTGATTTGGATTTGCCGTTTCCTACCCGCGCAAGTAGGAATTGAGGGTGCTTATATTGCCGAATCAAGATTGGCGCCTGAGTTGCGCTGTGAAAAATTCGTAGAACGCCATTTGGCGCGCATTTCCAAGCTTTTTTGCCCGGAAACCCGCGCCAATGCTGGACTTTCAAAATTCATCCGTGCACCGCCCATGGATACAAAACTGGATACCGGCCTTCGCCGGTATGACAGTGTTCCATTCGCGGTCTGTCTAAATTGAAAGCTATGCAGTTCCGGCAAAGCAGTTATTGCCGCGCCTGAGTCCGAGGTTGCGAGCGATCGCGACTCAATAATCCCCACCACCCCCCGAAAACCCACCCTGCTGGTAGCGATCCCGCCAATCGCGTTGCGGCGGCGGCAGCATATTGCTGGTGTCGTATTTGAGCTCGACGTTATCGGGGGTCAGCCACTCTTGCAGGGACTGGATCAGCGGCTCGCTGACGCGCACGCGCCAGTTTTCGGGCAGGGGCACGTCGACTTCGCCGGTGCCGTTGTTGTAGTGGATGAAAATCGCGCAGCTGCCGGGCTGGTTGGGGGCGAGGTGGGGGGAGAGGATGCGGCGCAGTTTTTCGCTGTCGGCCTGGCCGTTCATCGATAGCGTCATCATGCGCACATGCTTGCGCGCCTCGTCGATCGACAGCAGCTCGTCGACGATCACGCGCAGGCCGCCGGAGAAATCGTCGACGCTGACCTTGCCGCGGATAATCAGGGGCTGATCGTCGACCAGCATGGCGCGCTTCTTGTCGAAGACTTCGTTGTAGATCACGGCTTCCACCCGCGCGGTGCCGTCGTCGAGGGTGATCACGCACATGCGCCCGCGCTTGCCGTTGCGCACGCGCTGCTCGTAGAGAATGCCAGCCAGCATCACCGGTTCGTTCTTGGCCTGCAGATCGATCAGCCTGGTCTTGGCGAACTGGCGGATTTCGCGCTCGTATGAGGTGAAAGGATGGCCGGAGAGATAAAATCCCAGCGCCTTTTTCTCGGCATTCAGGCGGTCGCGTTCGCTCCAGGCGTGCACCTGCACCAGCTCGAGCACATCCATGCTGCCGCCGGTGGCTTCGCCGAACAGGCTGACCTGCTGTGCGTCGCGCTCGGCCTTCTCGGCCATTTCGATGGCCTTGGGCAGGGAGGTAATCAGGGTGGCGCGGTTCGGTTCGATCGCATCGAAGGCGCCCGCGCAGATCAGCGCCTCGATGGCGCGGCGGTTCACTTTGCTGCGGTCGATGCGGCGCACGAAATCGAGCAAATCCTTGAAGGGCCCGCCGGCAATGCGCGCGCCGACGATGCTCTCAATTGCCGATGCGCCGGTGCCTTTGACCGCACCGAGGCCGTAGCGCACGGTTTTTTCATCGACCGGTTTGAAGCGATAGGTGCCCTGGTTGATATCCGGCGCCAGCACGGTAATGCCATTGGCCTTGGTGTCGTCGAACACCATCTGCACCTTGTCGGTGAAATCCATCACCCCCGACATGTTGGCGGCCATGAATTCGGCGGTGTAATGCGCCTTCAGGTACGCGGTCTGGTAGGCCACCAGCGAATACGCGGCCGAGTGCGATTTGTTGAAACCGTAGCCGGCAAACTTTTCCATGAAGTCGAAAAGTTCCTTGGCCACCTTGGCGGTGACGCCGTTCTTTTGCGCGCCCTCGCCGAAGATGCCGCGATGCTTGGCCATTTCCTCGGGCTTCTTCTTGCCCATGGCGCGGCGCAGCAGGTCGGCGCCACCCAGCGAATAGCCGCCGATCACCTGGGCGATCTGCATCACTTGTTCCTGGTAAATCATGATGCCGCAGGTGGGCGAGAGGATCGGCCGCACCCGCTCATCGAGGAAGGTCACCGCCTCGCTGCCGTTCTTGTACTTGATGTATTGCGGGATCAGGTCCATCGGGCCCGGGCGATAGAGCGCGTTCAGCGCGGTGAGATCGTCGAGCCTGGAGGGCTTGGACTTGACCAGCAGATCGCGCATACCGCGACTTTCAAACTGGAAGATCGCCACCGTATTGCCCTTGGCGAAAATCTCGTAGGCTTTTTTGTCGTCGAGCGGAATGGTGGTGAGATCGAATTCGCTGTTTGGGCGGCCATTGGGTTGCTTACCCGGCCGCTCGTGGATCAGCTTGTTGGCTTCTTCCAGAATGGTCAGCGTGGTCAGGCCCAGAAAGTCGAACTTGACCAGGCCCACCGCTTCGACGTCGTCCTTGTCGTACTGGCTCACGAATGAATCCGAACCATCGGCCACATACAGCGGCGTGAAGTCGGTCAGCGGCCCGGGCGCGATCAGCACGCCGCCGGCATGCATGCCGACGTTGCGGGTGATGCCTTCCAGTTTCAGCGCCAGCTCCATCAGCTGCGCGACTTCATCCTCGGCCTTCATGCGCTCGGAGAACTGCGGCTCGGCCTCGATCGCGCCTTTCAGCGTGATACCGAGCTGGTTCGGAATCAGCTTGGCGATCTGGTCGACATAGTTGTAGCCCATGCCGAGCACGCGGCCGACGTCGCGGATCACCGCCTTGGCCGCCATCGTGCCGAAAGTGACGATCTGCGAAACGCTTTCGTGGCCGTATTTGTTCTTGACGTAATCGATGACGCGATCGCGCCCTTCCTGGCAGAAGTCGATATCGAAGTCGGGCATCGAGACGCGTTCGGGATTCAAAAAACGCTCGAACAGCAGATCGTATTCCAGCGGATCCAGATCGGTAATGCCCAGCGAATACGCCACCAGCGAGCCGGCGCCCGAGCCGCGGCCCGGCCCCACGGGCACGCCGTTCATTTTCGCCCAGTTGATGAAGTCGGCCACGATCAGGAAGTAACCGGGGAAGCCCATGTGCACAATGGTGCGGACCTCGAACTCGAGCCGCTCCAGATAGCGCGGATAAACCTCGGCGCGTTTGGCGGCATCCGGAAAGCCGATCGCCAGACGTTTGTCCATGCCGGCCTTGGCGGAATCCATCAAATAGGCGTCGATGGTCTCGCCATTGGGTGTGGGAAAATTCGGCAGCCTGGATTTGCCCAGCGAGAATTCGAAGTGGCAGCGCCTGGCGATCTCGGCGGCGTTTTCCAGCGCTTCGGGAATATCGGCGAACAAGGTCGCCATTTCCGCTGCCGACTTGAAATACTGCGCCGCCGTGAAATCGCGCGTGCGGCGCTTGTCGCCCAGCACCTCGCCGCGCGCGATGCAGACGCGCGCTTCGTGCGCCTTGAAATCCTCCGCCTTCATGAACTGGATGGGATGGGTCGCCACCACCGGCAGATCGCAGACACTGGCGAGATTCATCGCCTGCTGGTTGTAGGGCTCGTCGAAATCGCGCTCGGCGCGCTGCAGCTCGATGTAGAACGCATTCTGGAAATCCGCCGACCAGGCATTGGCCAGCGCCATCGCGCGCTTGGTATCGCTCTGCAACAGCGCCTGGCCGATATCGCCGAACGCCGCGCCGGACAAGGCGATCAGGCCATCCGTGGTTTTACCGCTCAGCCATTTGCGCGACACTTCGGCGCGGCCGCGCCAGGTGTTCTCGCGATAGGCGCGCGTCAGCAGCTGGCAGAGATTGCGGTAGCCGGCATCGTTGCGGCACAGCAGCAAGAGGCGCGTGGGCTGGTCGCGATTTTTTTCGTTCTCGATATACAGCTCGCAGCCGATGATCGGCTGCACG
>WNFM01119723.1_pt1 | contig 76103 bp, 78 predicted proteins | sample 5400271 | NCBI WGS metagenome assembly WNFM01 (sample SAMN13153352, study PRJNA577476) | soil metagenome | isolation source: 60 cm saprolite on Douglas fir-dominated hillslope | place: USA:California | collected 2013-09-17
CCATCCGGGTCCTCCTTGCTTGGGGCGTCAACCACAAGCGTCTTGGAGGGCCCGGATGCCTTTCAGCTGTTCACAAGGTGTGTGGGCGGGACAGCTAGCCGGACGACTCTCGAACCCTGAGTTCTTGGCCAGGATAGGCCAGTTGCTCAGTGAGTTTGATGGTCTCGACTGAGCAGTGCCGCTCGAACACGAACTTTTGCCAGCGTGAGACACTGCGTGGGCGATGTCTCGGGAGACTGATCCACAGACGGAAACCCCTGATTTGCTCATTGAACAGAGTAGGCGGCTCTTCGAGGTCTATGGAGCGCGACAAAGCACCGCCGAAACGAAGATCGCCGGGGCGGCGACTGCCGCGGTTGCGTTGGCGGCGATCACTGTAAACGCGACGACGACCACTACTCTAGAGACATTTTCCCGTGGGGCGGTATTGTTGTTCATGGTGCTGTGTGTGATTGTCGCCCTCGTCGCGCGATCAGGCAGCGGCCTGCACTGGAGGGGCCTCTTCTCTCTCTCAAGCGAGTCAGAGGAGTTCCGCAACGCGCGGTGTGCGCTGGGCAAATGCGGAATCAACGAAAGTCCCGCGCGTGTGAAGGAACTTACGCTCGAGATGTGGCGCGCCCGAGAACACGACACCCAGGACATGGCCAGAGCAAAGGAGCGAGGAGCAGCCATGGCCGGAATGCTGCTCGGCCTAGCCCTGATTTCCTATGCGGCCTTCGGGTGCCTGCTCCTCACGACCGGATAGGTAGACATCAGCGCACCTTCGATTCTGCCGCTCTGCCTAAGAAGCAGAATCGTTGGACCGTTTGCTCCGAGCGAAGCAGCCAACCAAGCGATGGAGCTAGCCGGACGACTCTCGAACCCTGAGTTCATACGGAAACTGCGCCGCGCCCTCCGGGGCGAATGAGACGGTATTTCGAACCCTTAGGTCAAGCCTCAGCTTGACCGGCTCGGTTTCGGTGCTAATACCGAGTCCAGGCTAGAGGGGTGGGGTTCGACCCACGAGGCCCCTTTCTTGTCCCCGATCCAATCCCCTCACGCTCGACCTGACAAGGGATAGTCGGGGTCCGGCCGGAAGGCCGCGCCCTCGGCGAGCAGACCCCTTCCGGGGACGTGGTTCAACTCAAGCCGGAGGCCTTCCGGGTCACGAAAGGAGAGGGAGTAGTAGCCGGGCGCCCACGGTCCCTCGACCGGCGCTCGAACGATCGCCGCGCCCAAGCTCTTGAGAAACGCGTACAGGGTGTCGACATCCTCGCGCCGCCGGGCTCGGAAGCAGAGATGGTCGATTCCAGGGCCGGTCTCCACGTGCTCGGCGTCGGCGTGCTCGGGATCGGCCTTACGAATTGCGAGCGCGGTCCGACCGCCAACGTAATAGACGAACTCGTCGGATCTGGGCTGAACGGGTTGAAGGCCGAGAAAGGGCATCAGTCGGTCGTAGAAAGCGATGCACTCCGCGATGCGGTTTACCCTGAGGATGACGTGGGCGACGCCGTTGATCTCGAATCCGCTGCGCGGATCCGCTGGCTTCAACATGGCGGCAGCCTATCGTCAGGCGGTTCCGCGATTGCCGAGCGGAGAGCGAGAGACGTTGCTACCGACTGGAAGCGCAACCTCTCTTGACGCCTCCAGGGATCGGGCAACTTGTTGCGGCCGGACCATGGGGTTGAGCGCGAAGTGTGCGAGGTTAACGAGCGCGATCAGCCCATTGGCGATCGCTACCAACGAATCCCCATCGACGGCAAAGAAGATCGATGCCGCTCCGCAAGCTATGAAGACAACAAGGGGAAGCCAGCGGATCAATGCTCTGTAGCCACGTCCCTGGGATTGATAGTTCTCAGCCCACTCGATCGCAGCGGCAGCAAGTGCCGGCTCTTGGAGAGCCTCGCCTCTCCGGAGAGACCTATTGACACGCAACCTGTCGCCGAAGGAGAGCGCTCCGAAAGTCGGCATCGCCTCCCAATTCATGAGCCGTGTATCGGCAGTGAGAATGCGGACTTAAAGCTGATAATAAGCCAAGCAAGCAACTATGCGATGGAGCTAGCCGGATTCGAACCGGCGACCTCCTGGGTGCGATCCAGGCGCTCTGCCAACTGAGCTATAGCCCCTTGTGCGTGGCTGGGAGGATCGTCCCAGAGCCCTCGCAAGCGCAAGGATAACCGCATAGTCTTTAGGTTCCCCAGGGATCAGCATGGGCATTCTCGACGACGCGATCAAAGAGCACCTGGAGCTGAAGCGCCAGCACGGCGCCGACGACTCCGAGCTGAAGCAGCTCGAGGATGAGGCGTTTGGCGCTGCCGAACGGCCTGGCAATGAGGGATCGCCGCCCGATCCGCTCGCGGAGGCTCCGACCGAATTCATGACGCAGCCGGGTCTTGAGCCTGAGGCAGGCGCAGAGGTCGCGCCTGAGGCCGCCGCGCCTGACGCTGAGGAGGCGCCCGGACGCCGCTCGGGGCGCTCCGAGATCGCCGACCTGCAGGAGCCCCCACCCTCCCAGCCCGAGGAGAGCGCTTCCGAGCCCGAGGCGCCCGCCGAAGAGGAGTCGCCGGCGATGGAACACGAGGCGGTGCCCGAGCCGCCGCCGCCCGAGCCCGAGCCCGAGCCCGAGCCGGAACCTACCCCGGAGCCGGAGATTTCATCTGGTCCGACCACGGAGGAGCGGGAGGCGATCGCCGAGCAGCCGACCGAGATGTACGACATCGAGGAGGAGCTTGCCTCCTCGCAAGCCGAGGCGCCCTCCGAGGAGGAGCTGGTCGAGGAGGAGATGGACGAGCCGCGCCTGGCCCCGGTCGATCCGCTCGCCGGTCTCGACGACAATGTAGCCGAGGAGAGCGTCGAGAAGGACGAAGAGGACGACGACTTTTGGGACGACAAGCGCCTCTCCGATGAGCTCGACCAGGCGCTGGAGGCGCCGAGTGAGGTCGACGAGGAGGAGCCCGCTTTCGAGCCCAAGCCGGAGGAGCAGCCACTCGCCCGGCCCGACGAGGACGTGCTCGAGGAGACTCCCGACTTCCTCGAGGAGGCTCCCGAGGATGACCAGCTCTGGTTCGAGCAGAAGCCTCCCAAAGACTTCGACTTCGACGACTGATGTCGTGGCGGGCTCGTCCCCCTAGACCTACACTTTCAGGCGAGGGGCCATAGCTCAGCTGGAAGAGCGCCGCCTTTGCAAGGCGGAGGTCGCCGGTTCGAGCCCGGCTGGCTCCACTCAGCTTTGACTTTGCAATCTAGGTTCGTTTAGGCTGGCGCGTAATGATCGCTGATCTCCATGCGCATTACCCAATGAGGGTGATCACCGACATGGACCCTGATACCGCCGCAAAGGCGATGAAGGCACGGGGTGGGGCGACGCTTGGCGACCGCGTCAAGGCCCTCGTGCTGAGGATCGCCAACAAACTCGGCAACCACGAGAGCTGGGGCGGTACCTACCGGATCGACCCGGAGAAACTCCAGGCGGGCAACGTCAGGCTGGCGATGTCGGTCCTTCTCCGTCCCTTCGAGGAGATGGACCTGAGCAAGCCCTACGGCGCGCCCCCCGACTCGCACTACTTCCCAAAGCTGATCGCCGACCTCGAGGCCGTGGAGCGCGAGGTGGCTGCCCATGACCCGGCGCAGATCCGCGTGGTCCACAACCGCGCCGAGTTGGACGACTGCCTGGAAAGGAGCTCGGCCACCGCCCTGGTGCACAGTGTCGAGGGCGGCTGCCTTCTTGGAGACACGCCCGCCGAAATCGAAGCCAACTGCGCAAAACTGGCGGCCCGAGGGGTCGGCTACGTCACCGTCGCCCATCTCTTCTTCCGGCAGATCGCGACGAACGCGAACGCGCTGCCCTTCGCCCCGGACTTTCTCTACGATTTCTTCTTCCCCCAGCGCGGTCAGGATCGCCTCACCGTTCGCGGCGAAGCGCTGATCCGCGGCTTGGTCGGCAACCGCGTCATGATCGACCTCAGCCACATGGATCCGCCCGCGATCCGGGAGACCTTCGCCCTGCTCGACGAGGTCGATCCCCAAAGCGAGGTTCCGGTGATCTCGACCCACGCCGGCTTCCGCTTCGGCAGACAGGAATACATGCATGACGAAGGGACCCTTCTCCAGCTCAAGCGCCGCAAGGGCGTGATTGGCCTGATCATGGCCCAGCACCAGCTCAACGACGGACTCCGCGACGAGGAGACCACGACCCTCGAGGAGTCGATGGAGGTGATCTGCGCTCACATCGATGAAATCGCCAAGATCACCGAAGGCTACGAGCAGGTCGCGCTCGGCACGGACTTCGACGGCTTCATCAAGCCGACCATGGGCGGCTTGAAAGACATGGCTGACCTGGCGCTGCTCGAGGACGAGCTGAACACTCGCTACGGCAACGAGAACGCCGATCGGATGATGTGGGGGAATGCCCTCAGTGTGTTGCACAGGATCTGGCCTGCGTAGGGGCTCGCTCGTGTGAACGCTCCCGCGCCGGACGCCGACGGCTTCCACCACCCCGCTTCCGAGCAGGACCTGGTCGAGCTGGTCAAGGCGGCCTACCGGGAAGGCCGGCAGCTGCGCGTGCGGGGCGCAGCGCACTCGCCCTGCGACGCGATCTACACCGACCCGGCCGGAACGCGCCCCAACCGGGTCGACGAACAGACGCCGCCGCCCGGCCCCGGCGTCAACCTGATGCTCGACCGCTACCGTGGCTGGCGAGTGCGCGACGAGGCCCGCAAGTTGGTCGAGGCCGACGCCGGCATCCACCTCGGCGCCGACCCCGGCGACCCCACCGGTACGGCGACCCTCGAGACCAGCCTGCTCTGGCAGCTGGCGACCGAGAAGGGCTGGTCGCTGCAGGACACCGGCGGCATCACCCACCAGACCGTGAGCGGGTTCACCGCCACCGGCTCCTCCGGCGGCTCGCTCAGGTTCTCCGCCAACCGCAACCTCTGGGGCTTCCGAATCGTCGACGGCCGCGGCGAGGTGCACGAGGTGACCCGCGACGACGCGGACCCCGAGCTGTTCTACGCGATGTGCCCGAACCTGGGGCTGCTTGGCGTCGTCTCGACGATCACCTTGGAATGCGTCGATGCCTTCAACATCGAGGGGAAGGAGGCGACGACGACGGTCGAGACCTGCGCCGTCGACCTCTTCGGCGAGGGCGGCCCGGATCGCCCCTCGCTCGACCGGTTCCTCCGCGACACCGACTTCGCCCGCCTCGAGTGGTGGCCGCAGCGTGGGGCCGACCGGGTGCTCACCTGGCAGGCCCGGCGGATCGCGGCCGATCCCGGCTTCAAGCCCAAGCCCTACACCCAGTTCGGCGACGACCCCGAAACCGAGCAGCGCCTGTTCGGCATCCTCTTCACGATCATCGGCAACCTCGGCGATCTCTCGCGGGCGAAGGCCAAGCTGGAGGACGACTTCGCCGAGCTGGAGAAGGTGCTGGCGCTGCTCGGCCGCAGGAATCTCGGCATGCTCGGCGAGCTGCTCGGCCGAGCGCTCGGGGCGGCGGCCGAGTTCGGCGTCGACGCGGCGATCACCGTGCTCGAGCCCGCCGCAGGGCTGATCCAGCGTGAGCTGCCCAGCTTCTTCCCCAAGCTTGTTGACCTCTTCGTCCCCCTCGACGCCGATAAAGACGGCGCCGAGGCGGGCAAGCCGCAGTCGTTTCGTGACTTCGCCTGGCACGGCCTGCCGATGGACAACCAGGCCGACGACGTCCTCATGCCCACCGAGTTCACCGAGGCCTGGATACCGCTCTCCCGTATGCAGCAGGCGATGCAGCTGCTGCGCGACTACTTCGCTGCGCCCAGCGACGAGGCCGAGGCCCTGCGCCGCACCGGCGCCTACGCCTGGGAGCTGTATGCGGCAATGCCCGAGCGGTTCTGGATGAACGCGGCGCACAGCGACGGCGGGGACGAGTGGCGGGACGGCGCCCTGCGGATCGACCCTTACTGGTTCGCCGAGAACGCCGAGGATCCGGCCGAGACCCTGTTCGCCGGCCTCTGGGCGCTGCTGCGCGAAGCCGAGATCCCGTTCCGCTTGCACTGGGGGAAGTTTCAGCCGATCTATCCCACAGGAGACCGCGCCTGGGTCGACTTCTTCCGTGCGCAGTACCCGCGCTGGGACGACTTCCTCCGCCTGCGCGCCGAGCGCGACCCGAACAACATCTTCCTCACCGACTACTGGCGCGACCGCTTCGGGCTCTGGGACGAGCCGGCGCCGCTCCCGGTTAGTCCCGCGGGTTGATGGAGAGCATGCTTGGCGCTTCCTCCCCATAGGGGAGTAAGGCGCCAGGCCTAGCCGACTGCGGCCGCCGACTGCGGCAGGTTCTGGTCCGCGTGGTAGCTGGAGCGGACCAGCGGCCCGGAGGCGACCGACTCGAAGCCCAGCGCGTAGGCCTCGCGCTCCAGCGCCTCAAACTCCTCCGGGCGCCAGTAGCGCTCCACTGGCAGGTGGTCCTCAGTCGGGCGCAGGTACTGGCCGACGGTCAGCACCTGGACCCGGTGCTCGCGCAGGATGCCGAAGGTCTCGACCATCTCTTCGAAGGTCTCGCCGAGCCCGACCATCAGCCCCGACTTGGTGACGACGCCGGCCCCGCCCATCTCCTTCGCCATCCGCAGCACCCGCGCCGAGCGCAGGAACTTGGAGCCGCGCCGCGCCTTCGGGTAGAGACGCGGCACCGTCTCGACGTTGTGATTGAAGACGTCGGGCCGCTCGTGGATCACCTTTGCCAAGGGCATCTCCTGGCCGCGGAAGTCGGGGGTGAGGACCTCGACCTTGCAGCCGGGCGCCTGCATGCGGATCGAGCGGATCACGCCGACGAAGGCGCTTGCCCCGTAGTCGGGCAGGTCGTCGCGGTCGACCGAGGTGACGACCGCGTGGCGCAGCCCCATCCTCTTCACCTGGTTGGCGACGCGCAGCGGCTCCAGCGGGTCGTTCCAGCTCGGCGCCCCCGTCTTCACGTTGCAGAAGCCGCAGCGGCGGGTGCAGACGTCGCCGAGGATCATGAAGGTCGCCGTGCCGCGCTCCCAGCACTCGCCGACGTTAGGGCAGTTGGCCTCCTCGCAGACGGTGTGCAGCCCCTCGCCGCCGATCTCCGCCTTCAGCCGCCGGTAGGTCGGCCCGCCCGGCGCCGGCACCTTCAGCCAGGGCGGCTTGCGGGCGCGGCGGAGGGAGACGGAGCCATCGCCATCGGCCGCAGTCCCGCCCGGTTTGGCGCGGGAGCGGGTAACGTGGAGGCGCTCTGCCGGCTCGCTCGGCGCGCCGGTTGTTTCGGGAGGGCTCGTCATGCGACGCCGAGCCTAGCGCTGTCGAGTCCCAGAGCCGCCGGCTCGGTGGCGACGGCCTGGCGTTCGAAGATCTCACCGAAGCGGGCCGCGACCGTGTCAGCGAACGCGCCGAGGTCTTGCTCGGCGCCGAGCTCGCGGCCGAGCGAGGTGACGCGGCAGTTGTCGATTCCACAGGGGACGACCCACTCGAACGGCTGCAGGTCGTTGTTGACATTGATCGAGAGGCCGTGGGTGGTGACCCCGCGGCTGACGTGGACGCCGATCGAGCCGATCTTGCGCGCCGCGTCGGCGCCGGCATCCGGGCCGGGCCGCTCTCCCTTCGTCCAGACGCCGGTCAACCCCTCGATCGTCCCCGCCGCCACGCCGTGCTCCGCCAGCGCCTCGATCGCCACCCGCTCCAGCCGCCGCACGTACTCGTGGACGTCGTCGCCGTAGGGCTTCAGCGAGACGATCGGGTAGGCGACCAGCTGCCCCGGTCCGTGGTAGGTGACCCGCCCGCCGCGATCGGTGTCGTGGACTTCTATCCCCTGCATTTCGTACCACTCAGGCCGCATCGGCAGCTCCTCCTCGGTCGAGCGGCGCCCGCGGGTGTAGACGGGCTGGTGCTCGAGCAGCAGCAGCACGTCCGGCACCTCGCCCTCCTGCCGCGCTCCCTCGAGCCAGCGCTGGGCGACGCGCGCCTCCTCGTAGGGGACGAGCCCGCACCTCACGACCAGGACTTTCTCGCTCACCCTTGAAATCGTTGCACGGCGCCCGTCTATCCTTGGCGCCGCTCCCATGGCTTGGCCCAGGACCCTCCGACCCGACTGGCTTCCGGCCGTGGCGCTCAGCGCCGTGCTGGCGGCCGCGATGCTGGCCTGGAACCCACAGGTCGGCGACCTCGCCGCCCAGGTCTTCCGCACCGAGCTGTTCCAACGCGGCGGCCTGTCGATCTGGAACGGCAGTTGGTACGGCGGTCACTACACCCTCACCTACAGCGTCCTCTTCCCGCCGCTGGGAGCGCTGCTCGGCCCGCGTCTGGTCGGCACCTTCGCCGTTGTCGCCTCCTCCTACTTCTTCGACCGCCTCGTCCGCGACCGCTGGGGCGAGGCGGCCCGCTGGGCGACGCTCTGGTTCGCCGCCGGCGTGGTGACGCTGCTCGCCGACGGTCAGCTCACCTTCGCCCTCGGCGTCGCCTTCGGTCTCGCCGCCATCCGCTGCCTGCAGCTGCGCCGGCAGGCGCCGGCTCTCGCTGCGGGGGCGGCCTGCGCGCTGTCGAGCCCGGTCGCCGCGGCCTTCCTCGCGGGCGTGCTGCTGGCTGGCGCCCTGCCGCGGGACCGCCGCGCCAACCTGGCCGCGATCTGGGTCGCCTGCCTGGCGCTCGTCCTCGTCCTCGTTCCCAACCTCGCCTTTCCCGAATCCGGCCAGTTCCCCTTCGCCTTCTCCTCGTATGTTGCGATCCCGCTCTGGTGCGGTGGGGCCCTGCTCCTTACCCGCGGGCTCGCGGCAGAGGAGCGGCAGCTGCGGGGCGTGCTCGTCGCCTATGTGCTGGCGGCGACCGTGCTCTTGCTCGCCCCGAATCCGATGGGAGGCAACGCGGTCCGCCTCGGCGCTCTCTTCGGCGGCCCGATCCTGGCTGCCGTCATGCTCGCCCATCGCCCGCACCTCTCGCGGGCCTCGATCGTGTTGCTCTCTCTGGCGCTGGCCGGCGGCCTCTACTGGCAGGTGACCGCGAGCGTCAGCCAGATCGCCCGCAGCGTCGGCGACCCCTCCACCGCTTCGGCCTACTTCACCCCGGTGGCGTCATGGCTGCGTGGGCATGGCGGTCGCGCCGCCAGGATCGAGGTGCCGCCGACGGCGAACCACTGGGAGTCGGCCTACCTTTCGCCTGGGTTCGAACTGGCGCGGGGCTGGCTGCGCCAGCTCGACACGACTCGCGACAACATCTTCTACGACGACGAGCCGCTCACCACCGGCGCCTACCGATCCTGGCTGCACGACAACGCGATCCGATATGTGGCGCTGCCCGACGCACCGCTCGACTACTCCTCGGTCGCGGAGCGGCGGCTGATCCTGCGTGCCCCGCCCTACCTTGAGCCGCGCTGGAGCGACGCCCATTGGCGTGTCTACGAGGTGAGGGACCCGGCGCCGGTGGCGCAGCCGCTCGGCGCCGGAGCAGCCCAGGTCCGCTGGGTCGGCCACAACGGCTTCACCCTCGACATTGCCCATCCGGGCGAGTTCCTCGTCCGCGTTGCCTTCACCCCTTACTGGTCGATAGAACGTGGCAGCGGCTGCCTCGTCCGCCACGGCGAGTGGACGATGGCTCGGGCGAGCAGCCCGGGCGTCTTTCGCGTAGCCGCCGACTTCTCGCTGGGCCGCGCGTGGAATGCGGTGACCGGCGCAAGAAAAACCTGCTGAGAGACGCACCTCTCAGAGAGCTAGTGAAAGAGGCTCTTCTAGGAGGGCTCGAATCCGGGCGAGGAACTCGGCCGCCGGGGCTCCGTAGAGGACGCGGTGGTCGCAGGCCAGGTCGACCTGCATCAGGTGGGCGGTGGCGATCCCGCCGTCACGGACGACCGGCCACTCCTCGATCGCGCCGACGGCCAGGATCGCCGCCTGCGGCGGGTTGATCACCGCCGAGAAGCCGTCGATCCCGAACATCCCCAGGTTGGAGACGGTGAAGGTGGCGCCGGAGAGCTCCGGCGGCGTGATCTGCCGATCGCGCACTCGCCGCGCCAGCGCCCGCGACTCGGAGGCGATCTGCCGCAGCCCTTTGCGGTCGGCGTCGAAGACGGTGGGGACGACGAGCGCGTCTTTTGCCGCCACTGCCACCCCGACGTTCACCCGCGAATAGAGCTCGAACCGCCCATCCCGATAGGCCCCGTTGGCCCGAGGATGCTCCCGCAGCGCCAGCGCGCACGCCTTGACCACCATGTCGTTGAAGGAGGGCACGACATCGCCCTCAGTTGCCCCGGCTTTCACCAAGGCCCGCCCCTCCACCGCACGACTCATGTCAACCAAAGCGCGCAGGTAGAAATGCGGCGCCGTCGCCTTCGACTCGGACATCCGGCGCGCGATCACCTGCTGCGTCTTCGACAGGTCTTCGTAGGTGACCTGGCCCTTGGCAGTCTCGGGACTAGTCGTCTCAGCCGCGGGTCCTGCCACGGCGGCCTCCGCGTCACCCGCGGAAGAAGCCTTCTCGACGTCTGCCTTGACGATCCGGCCTCCTGGGCCGGACCCCTGAAGCTGGCTCAGATCGAGCTGCTTTTCTCTCGCGATCCGACGTGCCAGCGGAGAAGCTTTCGTCCTGTGGTCATCGGCATCTTCCGCGGGTGGCGTGGGGGTGGGGGGGGTCGAGGACGGACCGTGGCCCGCCCGCAGCGCCCCCCCCTCCCCGGCGATAGGACCCGCGGCTGAGGCGCTGGTCCCTCGGTCCTCGGCGGCTGAGACCTCAGAACCCTCGGCCGAATCGCCAATCCGCGCGATAGGAGTCCCGATAGCCACCGTCTCACCCTCCTGCACGACGATCTCAGTCAAGGTCCCGGCGACGTCGCTTTCGTAAGCCATGTTCGCCTTGTCGGTCTCGATTTCCACCAGCTCATCCCCGACGGCGACCTCATCCCCGACCTTTTTCAGCCACTGAAGAACCGTCCCCTCCTCCATCGAGTCAGACAGCCTCGGCATGACGACATCAGCCATGAGCGATAACTCCTTGAGCCCTGGAAGGGAGGGTCGGGGGTCCCGACCCTCCCCCATCGCCGAGCTCAAAGCGATCCCTCCAACGCCGCCAAGGCTGCCTGCACGACGTGCTCCTCGTGTGGGATCGCTGCCTGCTCCAGCCGCTTCGAATAAGGCATATGCACGTCGGCGCCGGTCACCCGCTGCACCGGCGCGTCGAGGTGGTCGAAGGCCTGCTCGGTGATCAGCGTCGCCAGGTTGGCGCCGACGCCGCCGTGCGGCCAGCCCTCCTCGACGATCACCGCGCGGTTCGTCTTGCGCACCGAGGCGAGGATCGTGTCGAGGTCGAGCGGGCGCAGGGTGCGCGGGTCGATCACCTCGGCCTCGACCCCATGCTCGTGCGAGAGCGCTCGCGCCGCCTCCTCGGCGATGTGCGCCATCTTGAGGATGCCGACGATGGTCACGTCGCCGCCCTCGCGCCTCACCGCCGCCTCGCCGAAGCGCAGCACCTCGCCGTCGCCGTCCTCGGCGACCTCGCCGCGGGCGCCGTAGAGGCTCTCGTGCTCGATGAAGATCACCGGGTTGTCGTCGCGGATCGCCGCCTTCAGCAGGGCCTTGCCGTCGGCCGGGGTCGAGGGACAGGCGACGAGCAGCCCGGGCACCTGGAGGAAGAGCGCCTCGAAGCTGTGCGAGTGGGTGGGGCCGAGCTGGTGGCCACCGCCGCCCGGCATGCGGATCACCAGCGGTACCCGGGTCTGGCCGTTGAACATGTAGGGGATCGCAGCGGCGTGGTTGACGATCTGGTCCAGCGCCAGCAGCGCGAAGTTGACGGTCATCAGCTCGACCACGGGCCGCAGGCCGCCCATCGCGGCGCCGACCCCGGCGCCGACGATCGTGTTCTCGGAGATCGGCGTGTCACGGACGCGCCGCTCGCCGAACTCCTCCAGCAGCCCTTCGGTCACCTTGAACGCGCCCTGGAAGACGCCGACGTCCTCGCCCATGACGAAGACGGCCTCGTCGCGTCGCATCTCCTCCGCCATCGCGTCGCGCAGCGCCTCCCGCATCCGCAGCGTGGGCATCAGTCCTCGACCTCCTCTGGGACCTCGCGCTCCTCGACCTCTTCGGCCACCTCTGGCTCGACCCCCTCCTGGGCGTCGCCGTGCTCGGCCGGGTTCGGGCGCGGCCGGTCGGGCTGGCCGGCATAGGCAGCGCCGGCCTCGGCCAGCTCGCGAGCCGCCTCGGGCATCGACTCTTCCTCGCGCTCGCCACGGTGCGGCTCGGGGCTGCGCTCGTCGACTGCGTACCAGCCCGCCGCGCTGTCGATCACGTAGAGGTTTTCGTAGAGGCTGTCCAGCGCCGGTTCGGGCGAGGCGTCGGCGAACTCGACCGCTGCCTTCACCTGCTCATCGGCCTTGTCGCGGACCTCCTGCACCTCTCGCTCGCCCAGCACATCAGCCTCGACGCAGCGCCGGGCGAAGACCTCGATCGGGTCTTTCTGCTGCCACTCCTCGACCTCCTCGCGCTCGCGGTAGACCTCGGGGTCGGCGGCGGAGTGGCCGCGGTAGCGGTAGGTGAAGGCCTCGAGGATGGTCGGCCGGTGCTCCTCGCGGGCCTGGCGGATTCCCTCGGCGACTCCTTCGCGCACGGCGATCACGTCCATCCCGTCGATCCGCTTGCCGGGGATGCCGTAGCCCTCCGCCTTCTTGGAGAGGTCGGTCTGGGCCGAGTGGCGCTCGACCGAGGTGCCCATCCCGTAGAGATTGTTCTCGACCAGGAAGAAGACCGGCAGCTGCCAGAGCGCCGCCAGGTTCATCGTCTCGCCGAAGTTGCCGGTATTGGAGGCGCCGTCGCCGAGCATGCAGACGGTGACCGCGTCCTCTCCCTTGTACTCGGAAGAGAGGGCGAGGCCGGCCGCGATCGGCAGGTTGCCGCCGACGATCCCGTAGCCGCCCATGAAGCGGCTCGCGCGGTCGAAGATGTGCATCGAGCCGCCCCGGCCGCCGCTGGTCCCGTCGACGCGGCCGAACAGCTCGGCCATCACCCGCTTGGGGTCGGTGCCGCGGGCGATCGCGTGGCCGTGGGTGCGGTAGGTCCCGATCAGATAGTCCTCGTCGCGCATCACCGAGGTGGCGCCGACGATCGTCGCCTCCTCGCCGATCGCCAGGTGGAGGAAGCCGCCCGCTTTGGCCCGCTGGTACTGCCGTCCCGCCTCCTCCTCGAAGCGGCGGATCAGGACCATCCGCGCGAGCAGCTCGTAACAGGTGCTGGCGTCGGGTAGGTCTGCCACGCCCTGACCTTAGCTCGCGGCGGCGACCGCCTCCTCGACTCGGTCGTCTCCCCAGAAGACCTCGCTGCCGATGGCGAGCGAGGGGACGCCGATCACGCCCAGCTCCGCTGCCCGATCGGTCGCCTCGCGCAGGGCGCTCTTGACGCTCTTGGCGCCGGCGGCCTTGACGATCGCGTTGGGATGCAGCTCGCAGGCTGCGGCAGCGATCATCACGTTGTCGTGCTCGCTCAGGTCGCGGCCGGCGGCGAAGGCCTGGCGGAAGGCGGCGAGGGCGAAGGAGACGGTGCGCCCGGTCTGCTTGGCGAAGGTCGCAGCGCGCATCGCGAACAGCGTGTTGCCGGGCCAGGGGTCGGGCCAGGTCAGTCGCGGCAGCCCGTAGTCCGCGGCCCGGCGCTCGACCTCGGCGATCCCGCCCTCCCGGTCGGGACCATCAGCCCACGAGCTCCGGCCGAAGCGCTGAAACAACCCTCCGAGCAGGATCGGCTGCCACTCCGGCTGCTCCAGCTCGGCGTCGGTGAACAGCCCGCTGATCCGCTCCGCGGTCAGGTACGCGTAGGGGGAGCCGAGATCGAAGTAGAAGGTGGCGCGCTCAGCGGTCAAGCGTGCGTCGCCCAGCCGTCGACCGCTCGCGCCGCGTCGAGGATCGCCTCGGAGATGGTGGGGTGGGGATGGACGATCCGCGCCAGCTCCTGGTAGCCGCCCTCCAGCGCCATCGTCGCGACCAGCTCGGCGATCATGTCGCAGGCCCGGTTGCCGACGATGTGGGCGCCGAGGATCTCCCCGTACTTGGAGTCGACGACGAGCTTGACCAGGCCATCTTTGTCGTCGTAGATGGTCGCAGCGCCTACCCCGCCCAGCTTCAGCTTGCCCACCTTGACGTCGTGCCCGGCCTCCTTCGCCACCGCCTCGGTGAGGCCGACGCTGGCGACCTGTGGGTGGCAGAAGGTGGCGCCGGCGATCAGGTTCTGGTCGACGGGATGGGTGGGTGCGCCGACGGCGTGCTCGACCGCGACGACCCCCTCCTCGGAGGCCTTGTGAGCAAGCGCCTTGGCATTGACCAGGTCGCCGATCGCATAGACCTTGGAGTTGGAGGTGCGACCGAACTCGTCGACTTTCACCTTGCCGTTCCCCTCCAGCTCGACGCCGGCCGCCTCCAGGCCCAGTCCATCGACGTCAGCGCCGCGGCCGCCGGCGACGCAGAGGTAGTCGACCTCGGTCGACGTATCCCCGTAGGAGAGCTTGACCGACTTGCTTCCCGCCTCGACGTTTTCGACCGGGGCGCCGGTGGAGATCGTGATGTTCTGCTTCTTGAAGGCCCGCTCGACGACCCGCGCCATGTCCTTGTCCTCGGCGGGGAGGATCTGGTCGAGCATCTCGATCAGCAGCACCTCGGTGCCGAAGCGGCCGTAAGCGGAAGCGATCTCGCAGCCGGAGGCGCCGGCGCCGACGACGGCGATCTTCTTCGGCTGCTCGGGCAGCGACCAGGTGCCCCAGGTGTCGAGAACGCGGTCGCCGAACTCGACCCCGGGGATCGGCAGTGCCTCCGAGCCGGTGGCGAGCACTACGACGCCCGCCTCGTAGACGACGTCGCCGACCGCGACGTTGCCCTCGGTGGTGAGCGATCCCTTGCCCTCGATCATCACCACCTTGTTTTTGTCCCAGAGCATCTTCACTCCGCTCGAGAGCGAGTCGGAGACGGCGGCGCGGCGTTTGCCCAGCGCCTCCCAGTCGATCGAGGCGTCCTTGACGACGAGCCCGAGCTCGGCGCCGTTGCGCGCCTGGTCGTAGAGCTCGGCGGTGTGGAGCACGGTCTTGGCCGGGATGCACGCGTAGTTGAGGCAGCGGCCGCCCGGCTTGTCGCGCTCGACTACGGCCGTCTTGCGGCCGAGCTGAGCCGAGCGAATCGCGGCGACGTAGCCGCCCGGGCCCCCGCCAATGACGATCGTGTCGAACGACTCGGCCATCGATCCTGAGCCTATAGAACCGGCGCTCCCGTGCTCTTCATGTACCCGTGATGTGCAAAAGGCGCACCGGAACCGCGACCTGGCTCGATCAGTCGCGGCTCGGCATCTGGATCCGCGCCATCGCCTTGACCATGAAGTAGAAGAAGGAGCCGGAGACGGCAAGCAGCCCCAGCGTCACCGCGAACTGGGCAACGCTCGCAGCTTGCACCGCGAGGCCGAAGACGGCGCTGAAGATGAGGAAGACGAGCAGCAGCTGGAAGCCGAGCACCGCCCAGTAGCGCGCCCGCCACAGCCCCCAGGCCATGATCCCCATCAACAGGGCCGGCGCCAGCACTTGGGCCAGTCGCGGTTTGCCGCCTTCGACCTCGACCCCGGCCAGGTAGCCGGCGAGGATCGAGATCGCGATCAGGGCGGCGACCACGGCGCCGATCGTCACCACCAGCGGCCGCTCGCCCTCGGCCAGCGGCTCGAGGCTCTCGCGCACCTCCTGATTGCGCTCCTCGGCCCGGGCGTAGCCGCGCTCCATCCGCTCGCGCGGCGTGGGGGCGCCGTCGCCGCGCTGCTTGCGCTTGCGCGGAGCGTCGGAGCTCTCAGGCACCGGGCGCTCCCTCTCCGATCGCGGCCAGCGCTCCGCGCAGCGCTTCTGCGACAGCGGCAGGGTCGTCGGCGTCGCGGATCGCGCGCACGACGCCGAGCCGCCGCGCCCCGGCAGCGACGACATCGGCGGCGTTCGCCGGGTCGATGCCGCCGATCGCGAAGAAGGGGTGGGCGGCATTGGCAGCGGCGTGCTCGACCAGACCAAGGCCCACGCCGGGCCGACCCTCTTTGGTCGGCGTCTCCCAGATCGGCCCAACGCTGACGTAATCCACCGGCTGCTCGGCGCTTGCCGCGAGCTGCGCCTCCGAGTGGGTCGAGAGGCCGACGATCGCCTCCGGCCCGAGGATCTCCCGCGCCTCCGCGGCCGGCATGTCGTCCTGTCCCAGATGGACACCGTCGGCGTCGCAGGACCGAGCCAGATACGGGTCATCGTTGACGATAAAGAGGGCGCTGTAGGTGTCGCAGAGGCGACGGAAGGTCCGCGCCGAGCGCTGGACCTCGTCCCGTCCCAGCTCCTTCTCGCGCAGCTGCACGATGTCGACGCCGCCGCTCAGAGCGGCATGGAGCAGCGCCTCCGGCTCCTCGCCACGGGGCATCGCCTCGCAGACGAAGTAGAGGCGCGCCGTGCGCAGCCGCTCGCGCCGCAGCGGACCTCGGGACTCTGGGGGGGCCAAGCTCACCATCCGATTATGGCTTGCGGCGCTCCTGAGAGGGGTAGCATCGGTGACGTAACGGGAGCCGATGGTGCCTTGCCGGGCGCCGAGGCTGAGAGGGCGGCATCGAGGCCGCCGACCGTCTGGACCTGATCCGGGTAATGCCGGCGGAGGCAATGTGAACGAGCAGCGAAGTGGGTACGACGTGGTGATCGTCGGAGGCGGTGTCATCGGCCTCTCCTGCGCCTGGCGCGCGGCGCGGCGCGGCGCCCGGGTCGTGGTGGTGGAGCGCTCGCAACCCCCGGCGGGGGCGACGCGGGTCGCCGCCGGGATGCTGGCTCCGGTCGGCGAGCTCGCCTTCGGCGAGCCGGAGCTGCTGAAGATGACCGTCGCCGCGGCCGAGCTCTATCCAGGCTTCGTCGCCGAGCTGGAGGCGGCGAGCGGCATCTCCACCGGTTACCGTCGCGATGGCGCCCTGCACGTTGCCCTTGACCGCGACGAGGCGGCGGAGCTGCGGCGGGTGCACCAGCTGCAGCGTTCGCTCGGCCTCGGCGCCGAGTGGCTGCCGCCGCGTCGCTGCCGCGAGCTGGAGCCCGGCCTCACCCCGTCCTTCAACGGCGGCGTCCACGCGCCGGACGAGGCCTCGGTCGACCCCAGGGCCCTCGCCGCAGCACTGCTGGCCGCGCTAGAGGCCGAGGGGATCGAGTTGCTGACCGAGACCGGGGTGGAGGCGGCGCTGTACGACGGCGCGCGGATCGCCGGCGTGCGGACCGATGGCGGCGAGGAATTGCGCGCTGCCGCGATCGTCCTCGCCGCCGGCGCCTGGTCGGGGCAGGCCGAGTGGCTGCCCGAGTCCGCCCGCCCGCCGGTGCGCCCGGTCAAGGGCCAGGTCCTCGAGCTGCGCGCCCGCGACGGGGCTGCGCCCTGTCGCCGGATCGTCGCCTCCGAGCGCGTCTACCTGGTGCCGCGCCCCGACGGCCGCCTGGTCGTCGGGGCCACCGTTGAGGAGCGGGGCTTCGACACGGCTGTAACTGCGGGCGGCGTCCACGAGCTGCTGCGCGAGGCCTACCGCCTGCTGCCCGAGGTCGCGGAGATGGAGTTGGCCGATGCGACCGCCGGGTTGCGTCCGGGGACGCCGGACAACCTGCCCCTGGTCGGCGCCAGCGGCGTCGACGGCCTGCTCTGGGCGTGCGGTCACTACCGCAACGGGATCCTGCTGGCGCCGCTGACCGCGAGCTTGCTCGTCGACCGGCTCGAAGGGGCGCCTGCATGAGGATCGAGCTGAACGGCGAGCCGCGCGAGCTGCCGGCGGGCGCGACGCTCGCCGACGCTGTGCGCGAGAGCGGCGCCGGGAGAGAGGGTCGCGGCGTGGCCGTGGCGCTCGACGGCATGGTTGTCCCGCGCGCCGAGTGGGACTCGACCCCGCTGGCCGAGGGCTGCGGCGTCGAGGTGCTGGCGGCGATCCAGGGCGGCGCCGAGATCTGGGAGCTGGGCGGCCGCCAGTGGTCCTCGCGTCTGATCGCGGGCACCGGCGGCTTCCGCTCGCTGGAGCAGATGGAGGAGGCGCTCGCCGCCTCCGGGGCCGAGATCGTCACCGTCGCCCTGCGCCGCATCGACCCCGCAGCGAAGGGCTCGGTCCTCGACGTGCTCGACCGGCTCGGCCTCTTTGCCCTGCCCAATACGGCCGGCTGCTTCACCGCCCGCGACGCGGTCCGCACCGCCCGCCTCGCCCGCGAGGCATTCGAGACCGACTGGATCAAGCTCGAGGTGATCGGCGACGACCGCACCCTCTATCCGGACGCGGTCGAGCTCCTCGACGCCGCCGAGACGCTGGTCGGCGAGGGCTTCACCGTTCTCCCCTACACCAACGACGACCCGATCCTCGCCCGCCGCCTCGAGCAGGCCGGCTGCGCCGCGGTGATGCCGCTCGGCTCGCCGATCGGCTCCGGCGCCGGCATCCGCAACCCCTACAACATCGCGATCGTCACGGAGCGAGCCGAGGTCCCCGTCGTTCTCGATGCCGGCATCGGCACCGCCTCCGACGCGGCGCTGGCGATGGAGCTCGGCTGCGACGCGGTGATGGCGGCCAGCTCGATCTTCGGCGCCGAGGACCCGACCGCGATGGCCAGGGCCCTGCGCGGCGCTGTCGACGCCGGTCACACTGCCCGCTGCGCCGGCCGCATCCCTCGCCGCACCCACGCCGAGGCCTCGACCCCGGAGGAGGGTCTGCCCGAGCTTTCCTGATCTGAACCGCCGATGGACCTCAAACGTCTGACATGTAGACGTTTGAGGTCCATCGGCCTCTACCATGGGCCGCACGCCCCTGTAGCTCAGTTGGTTAGAGCGGCGGCCTTTTAAGCCGCGCGGCGCGGGTTCGAATCCCGCCGGGGGCATTCAGTGACAAGCGCATTCTAGCGCCCGATACGGCAGCCAACGACTGCGATCGAATCGGCAGCTTTGCTTTTTGGGTACCGCATTTGGGTACCAAGCGGAGTGTTTGGGGAGAGGGCCATCAGCAGAGCGCTTCCTCTCGGCGGCGCCAGAATGGAGCGGAGCCGTCTGGTTTCATCGGCTACTTGACCAACTTTCTTCTACGAGCTCTGGCTTGGACTGGCGAGCAGGCCTTTCGACTGCTCCCGGCGGCATGGGCGGGTTTGGTGGTTGTCTCGGCCGGCGCGCTCTCGGCTGCGATCGCGGCGAATGCGGATTGGAGAGTCATCTATCTTGCCGCCGCCACCGTCGCAATTACAGCTACGCCCTTGGGTCGATGGCTCTGGTTAAAGCGGCCCGGTTTCAGGTCGTCGATTGTGCTCGCTCGCTTTGGAGACGAGGCTGGGACCCATCCGGGTGCAATGGCTGCCCACCTAGCCCAGCTACAGAGGCGACTCGCCGGTGATGACCTGCTGGGAGAGGTGCTTGAGATCAGGACCGTGAACGCCGCAGTCAACCCAAGGGCAGCACGCAGGATTCTCCGGCACACCCGCAGCTACGCCGTAATCGGTGGCAGTGCGCTTGTCGTCGGGGGAAGTTCACGCTGGGAGGCGACCCTGACCGTGGCCTGGCCAGAGACCTATTCCTTTAAAGGACCACCGTGCACGAGCAGCGTTCGCCATGGCTTTGCGGCGCCCGTACAGATGGGAATCGGTGGGGATTACAAACTTCCGGTCAGCACCTTGACCGCCAGCGACTTTCCAACTAACCACGCGGATGGAATCGAAGCCTCACTTCTAATGATCGCCAGCTGGGGAAGCTTTCCAAGCATCAGTAAACAATTGTTGACGAAAGCCGAAGGAAAAGCGGGTGTCCTACCTTTGGCGTTGAGAGCCGCCCTCGAGAATGCCAAGGCCGGCGTAGCGGCCCACGAGGGCGGCAAGCCTGCCCTTGCCGCCGAGGCACTTGAGCGGGTCGGAGACGAGGAAGTCGATCACATCAGCCTCTGGAACACCGCGGCGAGCATGTACCTCGAGTGCGAGGTTGCTGATCCGAAGTTTGGAACCGCTGCTCGGCTTCGCGCTTCACTTCGCGCGCTAAGCGTGGAGCCAGACAATCCAGTGGCAAACTTCAATGTCGGCATCATCCACTTTGGGGAAAAGAGATTTACAGATGCCTACCCTTATCTGAGTGCCGCCACCGAGCGATCCTCCGAGGTGCACGACCAGTTTCCGATCTTCTTCTTCCTTGCTGCTTGTGAGGAAGAACTTGGCGACATGGTGGCCGCCCGAGCGACTCAGAGACGCCTCGTCAAGGTGACGACGCACTGGTGGGAACGGCCCTTCGCCATGTCATACGTGCGTTCACATTCACCGGCTTTTGGAGGTACTTCTGCTGAGAGGCCCCCAGGCGCAGGGCTAGAGAGACCGTAGTAAGCACTGGCGAGCGCGGTCACGGCGGCTGCGGCAAGCACGGAATCCGGGCGGCCACAATGCCCTGAAGCCCAGGCGACGTGTAGCTGCCGTCATTCCCGAGCTCCTCGAACGCACCGCCATCTCGCGCTCGAAATCGTGCCCTCGCGCAGCTCAGGGCGTGGCGGCAGACCGCGGCGAGCAGCTCCGAATTGGGCGTCCGATTCGCCCAGACCAAGCAGCGCTTCCAATGCGGCCTCGGCGAAGATGCCGGGGAAGATCTTGCCGCCGCGCCGGTGCAGCTCTTGCTTGCGTCGAGGACGCCGATTCCAGTTCCCGCCTGCGTTGAGCAACCATCGCCGATTTCCCGTACAATGTCCGGGTCATGGAGCCGACCACTACCCCGAAGACCCGACGGATCGAAGTACGGCTGAGCGATGAGGAGCGCGAGCTCGACGCTGCTGCCGCCTCGGCGCTGGGCGAGAGCCTGAGCGACTTCTTCCGCCGTGCCGCCCAGGCGCGAGCACAGGAGGTGCTTGCCGACCAGCGGACGATCGCGCTCAGCGAGGTGGAGGCGATCCGCTTTCTCGAGGCGCTCGAGCAGCCCGACGAGGGCACGGTGGCTCGGCTCGAAGATCTGCGCCATCGCGCGTGAACAAGTCGGCCGGGCTCATCGAGCGCTACGACCTGGCAAGTCACGAGGTGGCTGATTTTGCCTGTGGGGAGGAGTCACTCGATCGTTGGCTCCACCGCTACGCCGGCCAGAGCGAGCGCCGGGATGCCACTCGCACCTTCGTGGCCGCCGATGAGCACGGCGCCGTGCGTGGCTACTACATGCTCGTGGCCGGCCAGCTCGAGCATGTCGAGGCAACCGAGGCGGTGCGCAAGGGGCTCTCGCGGCACTTTCCGATCCCGGTGGCGGTCCTTGCCCGCCTCGCCGTCGACAAGCGCAGTCAGAGGCAGGGGCTTGGCGCGTCTCTCCTCAACGATGCCTTCGAACGGATATGTCGAGCCGCACGGGAGGTTGCCGTAAGAGCGGTCGTCGTGCATGCGCTCGATAAAAGCGCAGCGGGCTTCTACGAACGTTTCGGCTTTCGCAGCCTCAGCACTGCGCCGAGGACGCTGATGGTAACGCTGACCGAGCTTCGCAGTGCTGGCTATATGGGCACCACTTTGGGTACCGATGTTGCCGACCCAGGCTGACCTAAACTGCCCTTCGCCGCGCCAAGTCAGGCACGACTCCCCTAACAAACGGTGGTAGCGCGGCTTTTAAGCCGCGCGGCGCGGGTTCGAATCCCGCCGGGGGCATTGGCCGGTCCAGACCGGAGCACCGGGGTGAAGCACGACGAGCAACTGCTCCGCGTCCCAAGCGACGTCGAGGCGGAAGACGACGTCCGGCTCGAGCGGATCCACGCCGAGGTCGAGCGTGGCTTTGACGCGCTGCGCGACGTCGAAAACGGCATCTCGGTCTTCGGCTCGGCTCGGATTGCCGAGGGTCATCGCTGGTATGAGCTCTGCCGCGAGACCGCCGCCTGCCTGGCGCGCGATGGCTTCACCGTCATAACCGGCGGCGGGCCCGGCCTTATGGAGGCCGCCAACCGCGGGGCCGCCGAGGCCGGGGGCTTATCCGTGGGTCTCAACATCCAGTTGCCGATGGAGCAGCACGTCAACCCCTACGTCAACCGCAGCCTCGAGTTCCACTACTTCTTCGCCCGCAAGCTGATGTTCGTCCGCTACGCCCGCGCCTTCGTCATCTTCCCCGGGGGCTTTGGCACGCTCGACGAGATGCTCGAGAGCTTGACCCTGATCCAGACGCACCGGGTCCAGCACTTCCCCACGATCCTCGTCGACCGCGAGTTCTGGCAGCCGCTGCTGGGCTGGATCGACAATCGGCTGGAGGACGAAGGACTGATCTCCCCGGGTGACAAAGAGCTGCTCGTCACCGCCGAGACGCCCGAGGAAATCTGCGACCACGTCCGAAGGGCCAGCGCAGCACAGAAGCAGTTGGCCTGAAAAGCAACGCCTGAATGCAAGAGGCCCGCCGGAACGGGCCTCTTGCGAAAACGGGGTTGCCGTCGAACATACGGCCCCACCTTCACGTGTACTCATACTAGCGCCCCGGGCGGGAGTCGAACCCGCCAACCCCATTGCGTGAAGGTAGGGCCCGCGTCCGGCGGCCAGGGCGTTGCCGCGGCCGCGACTTCCAGGACGCTACTTAGACAACTGTCACGTGTGGTGCGCTAAATCAAACAATTCAGTGCAGGATTTGTGTCAGCAGCTGCCTGGGCGGCGGCGTATCTCAGAGCTTGTTGGGCCAGCCACTGCGCGACAGCAGTGGCAATCGACTCTCCGGTGGTAACTGACCGTCGGCGGGGAGGGCGGCGAGGGTGACCACGGCCTCCTTATCTCCGACGTAGAGGATGCCCATCTGGCCGCGTACCTGGGGCGGCAAAAGGGCGACTACGCCGAAAATCTGCAACGCATGACGAAACATTGAGCGCTCAGCTTATGCGGACTCCGGGATCAGTGGCGGAAATGCCGGTGCTTGGTGAAGACCATCGGGATGTTTGCCAAGTCGCAGGCCTCTATTACGTCGGCGTCGCGTTTGGAGCCGCCGGGCTGGATCACCGCGTTGGCGCCGGCGTCGATCGCCGCCTGCGGCCCGTCGGCGAAGGGGAAGAAGGCGTCGGAGGCTACGGCTGAGCCGGCCAGCAGGGCGCCGGCGTCGTCGCCCCGGGCGTCGCGGCACTTCTCGACCGCGAGGCGGACCGAGTCGACGCGGCTCATCTGGCCGGCGCCGATCCCCAGCGTGGCGCCGCCCTTGGCGATCACGATCGCGTTTGAACGGACGTGGCGCACGATCGTCCAGGCGAAGAGCAGGTCATCCCACTGCTCCTCGCTCGGCTCGGCCTTGGTCACCGTCTCCATGATCTGGCGCGGCTCGGGGTCGCCGTCGCGGTCCTGTACCAGCAGGCCGCCGCGGACCCGTTTCACGTCGCGTTCGGCAGGGTCGACCTGGCGCCGCTCTTCGTCGTCGAGGATGCGGATCGCCTCCTTCTGCTGCAGCACCTCCAGCGCGCCGTCCTCGTAGCCGGGCGCCAGCAGCACCTCGACGAAGTTCTCGTGCAGCGCCTCGGCCAGCTCGATCCCGATCGGCCGGTTGATCGCGATCACGCTGCCGTAGGCGGAGACCGGGTCGCAGGCCAGCGCCTTGCGGTAGGCGTCGAGTGCGTCCTCGCCGATTGCGACCCCGCAGGGATTGTTGTGCTTGACGATCGTGCAGGCCGGAAGCTCGAAGTCTTCGTTCAGCCGCCGCGCCGAGTCGAGGTCGAGCACGTTGTTGAAGGAGAGCGCCTTGCCGTGCAGCTTCGCCACGCCCGAGAGGATGTGGCTGCGCACGCCGACTTCCGAGTAGAGCGCCGCCCGCTGATGGGGGTTCTCGCCGTAGGCGAGGTCGAGCTCCTTCTCGTAGGAGACCGTCAGGTGTTCGGGGAAGTCCTCGTAGGAGGCCGAGAACCAGCGGCTGATCGCGGCGTCGTAGCGGGCGATGTGGGTGAAGGCCTCGTTGGCAAGCCAGTGGCGGGTCGAGGCCGAGACCTCGCCGCCGCTCTCCTCCAGCTCGGCGCAGACCGCGTCATAGGACTCCGGTTTGACGATGGCGGCGACGCCCTCGTGGTTCTTGGCGGCGGCGCGGATCATCGTCGGCCCGCCGATGTCGATGTTCTCGACCGCGACCTCCGGGTCGACCTCATGCGCCGCGACGGCCTGCTCGAACGGGTAGAGGTTGACGCAGACCAGGTCGATCGGCTCGATCCCCTCGCGCGCCAACGTGGCCATGTGCTCTGGATCGCCGCGCCGCGCCAGCAGCGCCGCGTGGAGGCGCGGGTGCAGCGTCTTCACGCGGCCGCCGAGGATCTCCTCCTGTCCGGTGAAGTCGGCGACGTCGGTCACCTCGAGGCCGGCCTCGCGCAACGCGCTCGCAGTCCCGCCAGTGGAGAGAATCTCCACGCCCTGCGCCGCCAGCGTCTTGGCGAACTCGGCCACCCCGGTCTTGTCAGAGACCGAGATCAGCGCCCGGCGCACGCGGATCGCGCCGTTGCTCACGACCTCGGATCGGGTATCTGCAGGGGCCTCACTCATCGACGACGACCGCACGCGGGTCGTCCACATCGATCCTAACTGTGCCTCGCGCGATCATGCGGATCGCCTCCGGATAGAGTTCGTGCTCAACGGCGTGGATCGCCTCCTCCAGCCGCGCCCGGTCACGCCCTGCCGGGATCGGCACCTCGCGCCGCACGATCGGCGGTCCCGTGTCGACTCCCTCGTCGACGAAATGGACCGTCACCCCGGTCGTCTCGACTCCCGCCGCGAGCGCCTGGCCGATCGCGTCGAGGCCGGGGAAGGCGGGCAGTAATGCCGGGTGGATGTTGACGACGCGGTCGCGGAAGCGGGCGACAAAGGCGGGGGAGAGCAGCTGCATATAGCCGGCGAGGACAATCAGGTCGGCGTCCTGCGCCTCGATCCACTCCGCCATCGCCGCGTCCCGCGTCCCGCGATCGGCGTACTCGTCGCGGGGGAAGACCGCAGTCTTGACACCGGCCTCGCGCGCCCGCTTCAGCGCTCGCGCGCCGGCCTTGTCGGAGCCGACCCCAACCACTTCGATCCCATCCTGGCCGTGCAACGTGTCGAGGATCGCCTGCAGGTTGGTCCCGGAACCCGAAGCCAGGACAACGAGTTTGAAGTGATCGCTCACCGCGCCGAAGCTAGCCGCTGGCGGGGACCACGGCGATGTCCTCGAGGGCGAACTTCCCATTCGCGTCCTCAGGGTCGCCGAGTGGGTAGCGGCCGCTGAAGCAGGCGTCGCAGTGATCCTCGGGCGGGGTGCCGATCGCCTCGTAGACGCCCTCCATCGAGAGGTAGGCGAGCGAGTCGGCGCCGAGCTCGTCGGCGATCTCCTCGATCGTCCGTTCGTGGGCGATCATCTCCTCGCGGGTCGACATGTCGACTCCGTAATGGCAGGGGTTGCGGATCGGCGGCGCCGAGATCCGCAAGTGCACCTCGCTCGCCCCGGCGTCGCGCAGCATGCCGACGATCTGCCGCGTCGTGTTGCCGCGCACGATCGAGTCGTCGACGACGACGATGCGCTGGCCGGAGACGATCTCCGGCAGCGGGTTGAACTTGAGCCGCAGGCCGCGCTTGCGCAGCTCCTGGCCGGGTTGGATGAAGGTGCGGGCGACGTAGCGGTTCTTGATCAGGCCGTCGTCGCGGGGCAGTCCGGAAGCGCGGGCGAACCCCGCTGCGGCTGGGTTGCCGGAGTCCGGCACCGAGATCACCAGGTCGGCCTCGGCGGGCGCCTCGCGCCAGAGGATCTCGCCCATCCGCCCACGCACCTGCTGCAGCACCTTGCCCTCGAGGCGGCTGTCGGGGCGGGAGAAGTAGATGTGCTCGAAGACGCAGTGCGCCGGGCGCCCCGCCTTGACAACCTGGCGAGTCTCGAGGCCGCGCTCGGTCAGCGAGACCATCTCCCCCGGATGGACTTCGCGCATCAGCTCGGCGCCGACGATGTCGAAGGCGCAGCTCTCCGAGGCGACGACGAAGCGCTCACCCAGCCGCCCCAGCGAGAGCGGTCGCACGCCGTGCGGGTCGCGGAAGGCGACGATCGCGCGCTTGGTCATCACCACGGTCGAGTAGGCGCCCTGCAGGCGCGGCATCACGTCGGCGACCGCGTCCTCGACGAACTTGCCGTCGTGGGAGGAGATCAGCGCCGCGATGATCTCCGAGTCGGAGGTGCCGCGGAAGGCGATCCCGGCCTGCTTCAGCTCGGCCCAGAGGTCGACCGCGTTGGTCAGGTTGCCGTTGTGGGCGAGAGCCAGCTCGCGACCGTCGTCGCGCCAGACCGGCTGCGCGTTCTCCCAGGAGCCGCCGCCGGTGGTCGAGTAGCGGACGTGGCCGATCGCCATGTCGCCCTCCAGCGCCCGCAGCTTCTCCTCGTCAAAGACCTGAGAAACGAGGCCGGAGTCGCGCATCGTCGTGATGTGGCCGCCCTCGCAGGTGGCGATCCCGGCTGACTCCTGGCCGCGGTGTTGGAGCGCGTAGAGGCCGAAGTAGGCGAGGCGGGCGACATCGTGCCCCGGTGCGTATATGCCGAAGACGCCGCATTCCTCGCGCGGCGAGTCGCCATCTATCTGCTGCCCCTGGGGCGGAGTCAAGCGCGTGCTTTCCTCGCGTTTGGAAGGACGTGACGCGCAGGCAGACTGCCTACCCCGGCAGGGTAGCAGCGGCAGAGGACCCGGCTACCGCTAGGACGTGCCGGGAGTTATGCACCCATATGGACCGCTAACTCCCGGCACGTCTGGCGAGGAGCGAGTCGAGCGCTTGGTGCAGGCCAGTGACCGCCGAGTCGAGCGGCGCCTGGTCGCCCGCCGCGCGGGCGCGGATCAGGGCTCCCTCGATCGTCGAGACGACGAGGCCGGCGAAAGTCTCGGCGTCCGTCGCCGCGATCCCTTCCCCCTCCAAGGCGGCGGCGATCGGCGCTTCCCAGCTCTGAAAGGCGGCCGTCGCGGCTGCGGCCAGCGCGGGATCCTCGGGGCGGGCCAGGGCCGCCGCGGCGACTGGACAACCGAGTCGCTCCGGTTGGTCCTTGACGCGGCGACGGAACATCTCGCCGAACATCGTCAGCGTCTCGCCGAGGCCGCGCTCGCGCAGCGAGTGCTCGATCGCGGCGCGGATCTCGACCCCCTCCAGCTCGGCCGCCTCGATCGCAAGCTGGCGCTTGCCGCCGGGGAAGTGGTGGTAGATCGACCCTCGCGGCGCCTTGCCGCGCTCGGCAACGTCGCGCAGCTCCATCCCGGCATAGCCCTTCTCGGCGAGCAACCGCCTGGCGCCGTCGAGCAACCGCTCGCGCCCGTCGCGGGGCTTCGGTTCGATCGCTTTCGCGTCCGCGAGTCTCGTTATGCCCATGGACATAGTATAGTCCGCGCTCCGATGTATGACCGTGGACATAGAAGTGCCGTCGCGATCGCCTGCGCGGGCGCTTTCGTCGCCTTCCTCGACACGACGATCGTCAACATCGCCTTCCCCAACATCTCGGCCTCCTTTGCCGGCTCGGGGCGCGACGCGCTCTCCTGGGTGCTCGACGGCTACTTCGTCGTGATCGCGGCGCTGCTGGTCCCGGCCGGGGGGCTCGCCGACCGCTTCGGCCACAGGCGCATCTTCATCCTCGGCGTGGCGGGCTTCACCGCCGCCAGCCTGCTCTGCGCGGCGGCGCCCAGCCTCGAGCTGTTGATCGCCTTTCGTGTCGTGCAGGGGATCGGCGCGGCGATGATCGCCCCCTCCTCGCTGGCGATCGTCCTCGACAGCTTCCCGGTCGAGCGGCGGGCGGCGGGCGTCGGTCTCTGGGGGGCGGCGGCGGCGGCCGCCGCCGCGGTCGGGCCAACCCTCGGCGGGGCGCTGGTCGAGGCCGCCGACTGGCGCCTCGTCTTCCTCGTCAACCTGCCGCTGGGGGCGGCGATCCTGCTCGCCGGCCGCAGGCGGCTGCCGGCGCCACGGATCGTCGACAACCGCCTGCCCGATCTCCCGGGCGCCGCGATGCTCGCCCTCGGCCTGGCGGCGATCACGCTCGCGATCGTCGAGGGCAACAACTGGGGCTGGACCTCATCCGCTACCCTGGGCGCCTCCGCTGTCGCCGCGGCGTTGCTGGCCGGCGTCGTCATTCGCAGCCGCAGCCACCCGCGCCCGATCGTCGAACCGGCGCTTTTCGCCCACCGCTCCTTCCGCATCGGCAACCTCGGCACGCTGCTCTTCGCCGCAGCCTTCTTCTCGTTGATCCTCGGCAACGTCCTCTTCCTCACCTCGGTCTGGGGCTACACGATCCTCCAAGCGGGAGCGGCGACTCTCCCTGGTCCCACCGCGAGCACCCTGGTCGCCGGCCCGGCAGGCAAGCTCGCCGACCGCTTCGGCCATCGCGCCGTGATCGTCCCCGGCACCCTCTTCTTTGCCGCGGGGGTGATGGTCCTGCGCTCGTCCGGGGCCGAGCCCGACTGGCTCGGCCTCTGGCTGCCGGGCTCGTTGCTGACGGGAATCGGCATCGGTCTCGCCTTCCCGACCCTCGGCTCGGCCGCGGTTCGCGACGTGCCGATCGACCGCTTCGCCACTGCCAGCGCCGTCAACGCCGCCTTCCGCCAGGTCGGCGCCGTGCTCGGCACCGCGATCCTGGTCGCGATCGTCGGCGAACCGGCCTCGCTGAGCGCAGCCCTCTCCGTCTCTGACAGCGCCTTCCTCTTCGCCGTGATCGCCTCGCTCATCGCCGGCGCCGTGACCCTCACCCTGCGGCCGGCTTTCACGTCGGCGATCCCGGACGACACGGATGTGCCCAAGGCGTCCGGCGCGGTCGCCTACGAGACCGCTTCGACCTGAGCCGGCAGCGAGCGCCAGGCGCTCTCGGCGGCGTCGAGGCCGATCGTGAGGCTGCGGTCGCCGGCTGCGATCTCGATCTCTGGCCCGCCGACCGTTCCCAGCATGGTCGCACCCAGCCCTTCGAGAACGGCGCGCTCGCCGCTGAGAAGGAAGCCGCCGCTGCCCTCGCCGAACAACGCCTCCTCCGGAGAGCAGCCACGGAGGCGAAGGGGTTGGACGTCGACATGGCAGCCAATGCCACTGCCGATCGCGCACTCCGCGAGAGCGCAGGCGAGGCCGCCGTCGCTGATGTCGTGGGCGGAGGCGAGCTTGCCGGCGCGGACCGCGTCGCGCACCGCTGTGCAAGCGGCGGCGGCGGCGGCGATGTCGGGCTGGGGGAGACCGGCGCCCAGCTCGCCCCGCAGCTTCGCCAGCTCCGATCCGGCGAGCGATGGTTCGAAGGGGCCGAGCAGGGCGATCGCGTCGCCCTCGTGGGCGAACGCGCTCGGCGCAGCCAGGCTCGGGTTGGGCAGCTCGCCGACCATGCCGACCACCGGGGTCGGGTAGATCGGACCTTCCGGGCCCTCGTTGTATAGGGAGACGTTGCCGCCGACGACGGGGACGCCGAGCGCCTCGCAGGCGTCGGCCAAGGCGCTGACGGCGCGGTCGAGCTGCCAGGCCGGAACCGGCTTCTCCGGATTGCCGAAGTTGAGGCAGTTGGTCAGGCCGAGCGGCTCGGCGCCGGCACAGGCAAGGTTCTGGGCGCACTCGAGCACCGCCTCGACCGTGCCTGCGTAGGGATCGCAAGCGACTCGCCGTCCGTTGCCGTCGATCGAGATGGCGATCGCGCAGTCCGCCTCGGGGATCGCCAGCACCGCCGCGTCGGCGCTCTCCGGTCGCCGCGCGGTGCGCGAGCCGACCAGCGAGTCGTACTGCTCGAAAGCCCAGCGCTTCGAAGCGACGCTTGGGGACGCAAGCAGGGCAAGCAGCGTCTCTTCCGCCGGGGCGTCCGCGCCGAGCGTCGCTCTGTTGCCGTAGATCCAGTCCCGCGGCTCCCCTGGCGAGAGGTCATACAGCGGACAGCCATCGACCAGCGCCTCGACCGGCACCTCGCCGACGACCTCTTCGCCGCGCAGGATCCGCATCTGGCCGCTCTCGGTGACGACGCCGATCTCCGCTGCGCCGGTCTGCCATTTCTCGCAGACCGCAACCACCTCACCGACTTTCGCCGGCTCGACCACGGCCAGCATCCGCTCCTGTGACTCGGAGACCATGATCTCGAAGGGCTCCATGTCGGCCTCGCGCAGTGGCACCCGCGCCACGTCGAGGTCGATTCCGACCCCGCCGGCCGAGGCCATCTCGCTGGCGGAGGAGGTGAGGCCGGCGGCGCCAAGGTCCTGCAGCGAGACCAGCAACCCCTTCTGCAGCAGCTCCAGGCAGCACTCGAGCAGCTTCGACTCCTCGAACGGATCGCCGATCTGCACCGTCGGCCGCTTCGCTTCGTCGCCCTCGCCGAGCTCGGCGGAAGCCAGCACCGAGGCGCCACCGATGCCGTCGCGGCCGGTCGAGGCGCCCATCAGGACGACCGCGTTGCCGACCCCGGCCGCGGCCGCGCGCACCATCTCCGACCGACGGGCGATGCCGACGCACATCGCGTTGACCAGGCAGTTGTGCTCGTAGGGCGCCTCGAAGTAGATCTCGCCGCCGACGGTCGGCACGCCGATCGAGTTGCCGTAGTGGCTGATCCCCCGCACCGCGCCGTCGAGCAGGTGGCGCGAGCGGACCGAGTCGAGCTCGCCGAAGCGCAGCGAGTCGAGGATCGCGATCGGCCGCGCGCCGAGCGCGAAGACGTCGCGGAGGATGCCGCCGACCCCGGTCGCCGCCCCCTGGAAGGGCTCTACCGCGCTGGGGTGGTTGTGCGACTCGACCTTGAAGGCGACCGCATAGCCCTCGCCGACGCTGACGGCGCCGGCGTTCTCGCCCGGCCCCATCACCACCCGCTCGCCCTCGGTCGGCAGCCGCCGCAGCAGCTTGCGCGAGTGCTTGTAGGCGCAGTGCTCGGACCAGAGCAGGCTGAACATCGCCAGCTCGACTCCGTTCGGCTCGCGGCCGAGCTTCTCGACGATCAGCTCGAACTCAGCATCCGTGAGCCCGAGCTCGCGATGTTTCGAGGTCTCAACCGTCACGCCGCGACCGCCGCGACGCTCTCGAAGATCCGCAGCCCGTCGGTCGACCCCGTCATCGCGTCGACCGCGTGCTCGGGGTGGGGCATCAGGCCGAGCACGTTGCCGGCCTCGTTGCGGACGCCGGCGATGTCGCGGGCCGAGCCGTTCGGGTTCTGCCCGGGCGCGTAGCGGAACGCCACCTGCCCGTTCGCCTCGATCGCATCGAGCACCTCCTCCGGCGCCCAGTAACGCCCTTCGCCGTGCTTGACCGGGATCGAGAGCGTTCTCCCCCGCCGACGGGCCTGAAACGCGTCTATATCAGACGTTTTAGGCCCGTCGGCGGGCTGTTCTTCGATCAACTCGACCTGGTGGCAGGTAAACCGGAGGCTCTCGTTGACCAGGAGGGCTCCCGGCAGCAGGTCCGCTTCGCAGAGCACCTGGAAGCCGTTGCAGATGCCCAGTACCGGCCTGCCGTCCGCGGCGAGCTCGGCGACCGCCTCCATCGCCGGCGAGAAGCGCGCGATTGCCCCCGCCCGCAGGTAGTCGCCGTAGGAGAAGCCGCCTGGGATGACGACCGCGTCGACGCCGCCGAGGTCGCGCTCTTCGTGCCAGATCAACCGCGCCTCGCCGCTCAGCCTGCAGGCGTGCAGGGCGTCCCGCTCGTCGCAGGAGCCGGGGAACTGGACGACGCCCCAGAGCATCAGGCGCCGTCGATGCTCTCTATCTCGAAGTCCTCGATCAACGGGTTGGCGAGCAGCTTCTCGCAGAGCTCCGGCAACCTCCCTGGATCGTCGGCCTCCAGCTCGACCATGCGCCCGACTCGCACGTGTCCGACCCCCTCGAAGCCGAGCGCCGGCAACGCCCGCTCGACCGCCTTGCCCTGCGGATCGAGGATCCCCTCCTTCGGCCGGATCAGGACCCTTGCCTTCGCCATTAGAAGGAGCGCTCCGTAATCCGCTCGTAGGCCTCGACGTACTTGGCGCGCGTCTGCTCGATCACGTCGGGCGGCAGCTCGGGCGCCGGCGGCTTGTGGTCCCAACCGGCGGCATCGGCCCAGTCGCGCACGAACTGCTTGTCGAAGGACGGCTGCGTCTTGCCCGGCTCGTAGCGGTCAGCGGGCCAGAAGCGCGAGGAGTCGGGAGTGAGGACCTCGTCGCCGAGGACGATCTCGGCGCCGGCGTGGCGGCCAAACTCGAACTTGGTGTCGGCGAGGATGATCCCCCGCTCGGCCGCGTGCTCGGCGCCGCGCCTGTAGACCTCGGTCGAGATCCGACGCAGCTCCTCCATCAGCGCCCGGTCGCCGACGATCTCAGCCGCCCGCTCGAAATCGACGTTCTCGTCGTGATCGCCGATCTCGGCCTTGGTGGCGGGGGTGAAGATCGGCTCCGGCAGCTGGTCGGACTCGAGCAGGTTGGGAGGCAGCTCAATCCCACAGACCGCCCCGCTCGCCTTGTATTCCTTCCAGCCCGAGCCGGAGAGATAGCCGCGCACGACGCACTCGACCGGGTACATCTCCAGCCGCCGCACCCGCATCCCCCGTTCCATCGCTTCCTCGGGCACGTCGTTGGAGAGAAAATGGTTGGGAACGATGTCGCCAGTCAGCTCGAACCAGAATTCCGAGATCCGGTTGAGCACTTTCCCCTTGTCGGGGATCGGCGTCGGCATCACGACGTCATAGATCGAGATCCGGTCAGAGGCGACCATCAAGAGATCGTCGTCCCACTCATAGATCTCGCGCACCTTCCCCGACGAGTGAAGCTTCAAATCTGCGACCGCGGTGCTCACTACCGCGATGCTAGCTGGCTCGGAGGCGTGGAGAGGTGGGGGTGTCCCTCCGGCGCAGCGGCGTCCTGTTTTTCGCCCCAACCAGCGATCTCGGACGGCCGCCCCGTCAGAGGCGAAAAACCCAGCAAGCGGGAGGGACACCCCCACCTCTCCACTCTGCGATCCTGTCCGTCGATGCTGCCGCCCGAACCGAAGTACTCGCCGTTGTCCCAGACCTTGCGCTGGAGCTTCCGGCCGCTGCCGTTCATGCAGGATTGCCGTGAAAAGTACGGCGATTCCTTCAGCGTCAAATTCGCCACTTTCGAGCGGCCGATGGTGATGATCTCCGACCCCGTCGCGATCAAGGCTCTTTATACGGAGCGGTCGCATGGGCTGCCGCCTGGCCGCGAGGTTGTGTTGACGCCGGTCGTCGGTGCGCGCTCGGTCCTTGTGATCGAGGGAGCCGATCACCTTGCCCATCGCAAAGTGATGCTGCCCGCCTTTCACGGCGAGCGGATGCGGTCCTATGAGCCGATCGTCAGCGAGATCGTCGACGCCGAGATCGACTCCTGGCCGCTCGGCGAGGAGTTCGCGATCCACCCGCACATGCAGGCGATGACGCTGGAGGTGATCCTGCGCGTCGTCTTCGGCGTTGCCGAGGGGCCGCGGCTGGAGCAGCTGCGCGTCGTGCTGACCAAGGTGCTGGAGGAAACCGCGTCGCCGTTCACGCAGCTGATCGGGCTGGCCGCGCGCCGCTTCGGCGGCCGCGGGCCGTGGGCGAAATTCGAGGCTCAGTTGAAGGCCGTCGACGAGCTGCTCTACGCGGAGATCGCCGAACGCCGCGCGCTGGGGGGCTTCGAGCAGCGCGACGACATCCTCTCCCAGCTGATGCAGGCCCGCTTCGAGGACGGCGAGGCGATGGGCGACACCGACCTGCGCGACCAACTGATGACGCTGCTGCTGGCCGGCCACGAGACGACCGCGACGGCGCTCGCCTGGACCTTCGACCTGCTGCTGCGCCACCCGCGCGAGCTGGCGCGGCTGCGCGGCTCACTCGAGGCGGGCGAGGACGACTACCTGCGGGCGACGATCAGCGAGTCGTTGCGACTGCGGCCGGTGGTGCCACTCGCCGGCCGGCGTCTCGCCAAGGATCTCGTGGCCGACGGCCTCACCCTGCCGGCCGGCACCGACGTCACCCCGGCGATCTGGCTCGCCCACACCCGCGCCGACGTCTACCCCGAGCCCTTCGCCTTCCGTCCCGAGCGCTTCCTCGACGAGCAGCCGGACACCTACGCGTGGATTCCATTCGGCGGCGGCGTCCGCCGCTGCCTCGGCGCCGCCTTCGCCGAGTTCGAGATGCGGATCGTCCTGCGCGAGGTTCTGACCCGCTGCGAGCTGCGCAAGGCGAACCCGAGGCCGGAGAAGATCGGCCGCCGCAACATCACCCTCTCGCCGAAGGGTGGCACCCCGGTCATCCTCAGCGCCCGCCACCCAGCTCGCGAGCTGGTAGCTGCTTAGCGCCGGGCCGCAGATCACCGGCCCTCGACAGGGGACTTACCATCTGGGCATGGCCGAAGGTGGCGATGCGAATCGGCTGACGTTGTGGCAGCGCTTGGCGCTGAGCCGGGTGCGCAAGGCGGCTCGCAAGGCTCGCGATGAGCCGCTCACTTCCGAGGACTGGGCCTACTTCGAACTGGCGTCCGGCCGGGTGGAGAGTGGCCTGAGCCGCTTGCTGCGCACGCTCCCCTCCAGCCCGCGCTGCGGAATCTGCGGCGCACCCTTTGCCGGGTTCGGCGCTCGCCTCCTTCGCCCGCTGGGATACCGGCAGTCGCGAAAGAGCCCCAACCTCTGTGCGACCTGCGTCGAGGCCTCGCCACCGGGCGGGATGACGACCGAGGCTGGGGTGCTGTTCGCCGACCTGCGCGGCTTCACCCGGCTCTCGGAGGAGACCGATCCCGAGGCCGTGAGCATCCTGTTGCACCGTTTCTACGCTTGTGCCGAGGATGTCCTCTTCCCCGAGGCAGTGATCGACAAGCTGATCGGCGACGAGGTGATGGCGCTCTACCTGCCTATGTACGGGCGTTTCGATGAGGCCGCCCCGGTGATGCTCGGCCACGCGCGGGATCTTTTGCGCCGGGTCGGGTATGGCAGTGCCGAGGGCCCCTTCACCGAGGTCGGGATCGGCCTCGACTATGGAGAGGCGTTCGTGGGGAACGTCGGCAGACGATCGCTCAACGACTTTACGGCGGTCGGTGACGTCGTCAACGTCGCCGCTCGCTTGCAGGGAGAGGCGAGTGGAGGGGAGATCCTCGTCTCGGGCCGCCTTGCAAAGCGTCTCGCCGAGCCCCTAGGCGAGCGCCTCGAGTTGACCCTGAAGGGGAAGGCGGAGCCGGTCGTCGCCTACCGGATCGCCTAGCCGGCGCTCTTCGCGGCGGCCTTGGCCGCCGGATGCTCTCTGGCCCAGCGGGCGATCGTGCCCGAGCTGGAGATGACCTCGCCGTCGTCGAGGACGAGGATCGGCACCTCGTTGGTGCCGCTCAGCTTCTTGATCGCCGCCGCTCGTCGTCGCGGTTGCCCCACGTCCAGGGCATCAACCGGTAGCCGCCCACCGTGCGCAGCTCGTACTTATAGCCGGCCGCGTCGAGCGCCTTTGCCGCCTTTGCGCACGGATGCGCAAACGCCGGCCCCCGTTTCTTCTGCCCGCAGGTGTAAAGGATCACGGCGGCAACCCTACTCTCGTTCCGGTGTGCCTTATGTCCCTCTGAGATGCAAAAAGCGCACCGGAAGCCTCAGCGCAGCGCTTCGAGGCGCTCGAAGATCACTGGGACGTGGCTCAGGTAGGCGTCGTAGTCGAAGACCGCGTCCAGGTCGAGGTCGGGGGCTGCTGCGGCGAGCAGCTCGCGGAAGTGGGTGCCGGTGTCCCAGGCGCGCTGGGCGTTCTCCTGGACCACGCGGTAGGCGTCATCGCGGCTGAGGCCGGACTCGACCAGGGCGGTCAGGGCGCGTTGGCTGAAAAGGGCGCCGTGGGTCAGCTCGAGGTTCTCCTTCATGCGGTCGGCGCGCACCGTCATTCCGGTGGCCACCTTCGCGGCCAGATCCTGCATGTAGTCGAGGCCGATCGTCGCGTCGGGCAGGATCACCCGCTCGGCGCCGGAGTGGGAGATGTCGCGCTCGTGCCAGAGGGCGACGTTCTCCAGTCCCGTCTGCGCGTAGCCGCGCAGCACCCGGGCCAGGCCGGTGATTCGCTCGGTGCGGATCGGGTTGCGCTTGTGCGGCATCGCCGAGGAGCCTTTCTGGCCGGCGCCGAACGGCTCCTCGACCTCGCGCACCTCGGTGCGCTGCAGGTTGCGGACCTCGGTCGCGAAGCGCTCCAGGCCGGCGCCGGCAATCGCGACGCGCGAGGTCAGCACCGCGTGGCGGTCGCGCGGGATGACCTGGGTGGCGACGTCCTCGCGCTGCAGCCCCAGCCGCTCCATCACCAGCGCCTCGACGGCCGGCGGCGCCGAGGCATAGGTGCCGACCGCGCCGGAGAGCTTGCCGAAGCGCAGCTGCTCGAAAGCGTCGGTGAGGCGGGCGAGGTTGCGGTCGGCCTCGAAGGCGAAGCCGGCCAGCCGCAGGCCAAAGGTGGTCGGCTCGGCGTGGACGCCGTGGGTGCGGCCGACGCAGAGCGTGTCGCGGTGCTCCAGCGCCCGCTCGATCAGGGCGTCGCGGTAGGCGCGTGCCGATGCAAGGACGATCTCGCCGGCCTGGCGCAGCTGCAGCGCCAGCGCCGTGTCGAGCACGTCGGAAGAGGTGAGGCCGTAGTGGATCCAGCGGCCGTGCTCGCCGACCGAGGCCGCCACCACGTCGACGAAGGCGGCGACGTCGTGGTCGGTGACCCGCTCGCGCTCGGCGACCGCCTCGACCGTGAAGGCCGCGCTGGCACGCGCTGCCTCCGCCGCCTCGACGGGGACGACGCCCTCCTCGGCCCAGGCCTCGGTCGCCGCCAGCTCGACCTCGAGCCAGCACTCGAGCTTGCGCTGCTGGGACCAGACCGCGCCGATCTCGGGACGCGTGTAGCGGGGGATCATCAGCAGTTGATGATCCTCGCCGCGAGCAAGCCGGCGTTCTTTGCCCCGTCGATCGCCACACAACCGACCGGAACGCCGGGCGGCATCTGCACCGCCGAGAGCAGGGCATCGAGGCCGCCGAGGCTCTTGCCCAGGATCGGCACGCCGATCACCGGCAGGTCGGTGTGGGCGGCGGCGACGCCTGGCAGCGCCGCCGACATCCCGGCCCCGGCGATGATCACCCTGATCCCGCGCATACGGGCGTTGTGGCAGTACTCGCGGACCTGCTCGGGGTCGCGGTGGGCGCTCATCACGCGCACCTCGTAGCGGATGCCCGCTTCGTGCAGGGCGGCGCCCGCCGGTTGCATCTTGGGCTTGTCGTTTTTCGAGCCCATGATGATCCCAACGTGGGGCTCGTCGACGTCGATCTCCTCGAACGCCTCCTCGACCGCAGGCATCGCGGTCGCCCCGGTCGGCTGCGGCTCCTCTGAGATCTCGCTCATCTCTTCCTCTCTCGGTTCTAGAGTCATCTCATCAACTGGGTACCCGCTCGACCGCGCGGGCGGCGATGTCGGAGCGGATCTGCATTCCGTCGAAGGAGATCCGGCTGGCCGCATCGTATGCGCGATCGCGCGCCGCGGCGGGCGTCGGCCCCAGTGCCGTGAGGTTGAGCACGCGGCCGCCCGCGGTGACGATCTCGCCGCCGCGCTCGGCCGTGCCGGCGTGGGTCACCTCGACCAGCTCCGCCGCCGCGTCGAGGCCGAGAATGACGTCCCCCTTCGAGGAGGACTCCGGGTAGCCGGCCGAGGCGAGGACGAGGGTCACTGCCCAGTCCTCTCCGAACTCGGCCCGGGTCCCGGCCAGCCCGCCCGGCTCGCGCGCCGCCAGGCAGAGCTCGAGCAGGTCCGAGCGCAGGCGCGGCAGCACCGCCTGCGTCTCGGGGTCGCCAAAGCGCGTGTTGAACTCGAGCACCTTGGACCCCTCCGGCCCCACCATCAAGCCGGCGTAGAGGACGCCGTGAAAGGGGCGCCCGCGGGCCGCCATTGCCGCGACGACCGGCCTGTGCACGGTGTCGACGATCTCCTCGACCTCGGCTGGGCCGAAGCCAGGCACGGGCGAGTAGCTGCCCATGCCGCCGGTGTTGGGCCCCTCGTCGCCGTCGAAGATCCGCTTGTAGTCCTGCGCCGGCGCCAGCGGCACGACGTTCTCGCCGTCGCAGAGGGCGAGCAGCGAGAGCTCTTCGCCCTCGAGGAACTCCTCCAAGACGACAGTCGTATCGCCGAAGCGCCGCTCGCCGAAGAAGACCTCGACCGCCTCGTGCGCCTCAGCCTCCGAAGAGCAGACGATCACGCCCTTGCCGGCGGCCAGGCCGTCGGCCTTCAGAACCGCCGGATAGGACGCGCAAGCGAGGTGCTCGAGCGCCTCCTCGCGGCTGTGCAAGAGGACGTGGGATGCGGTCGGCACCCCGGCCTCCTTCATCAGTTGCTTGGCGAACGCCTTCGATCCCTCCAGCTCGGCCGCGGCGGCGCTGGGCCCGAAGGCGGCGATGCCCGCTTGCTCGAGCGCGTCGACCGCCCCGGCGACCAGCGGCGCCTCCGGGCCGACCGCGACGAGGTCGACGGCGCGCTCCCGTGCCGCGGCGACGATCGCCGCGACGTCACCGGCGTCGACATCGGGCAGGCACTCGGCGTCGGTGACTATGCCGGCGTTGCCGGGGGCGCAGAGCAGCTGGGGGGAGCGGGGCGAGCGAGCGAGGGCCCGCACCATCGCGTGCTCGCGACCGCCTCCCCCTACGACCAGGATCTTCAAGCGCGGGAGCCTAAAGCGAGTCGGAGAGCTCGTCGGCCGGCATCGCCGCCAACGTCTGACTGGTCATCGTCCCGCGCGATCCTAGCTCGACCGAGACCTTGGCCATCGTCTTCTCATCGGGAGCCTCGACGATCGTGACGAAGTCGTACTGGCCGAGCGTCGCGTACTGCGCCTGGACTTTGGCCCCGATCTGTTCGACCTCCTTGTTCACCTCCGCAACCCGCCCCGGGTTGTTCTTGAGCGTGCGGACGCCCTCGGAAGTCAGGTTGGTCAACATCACGTAAGTAGGCATGGTCTCTCCTCTCGGCTGGGGTTCTGAGCCTACGTTACGCAGGTCTGCCGACCCTTGCCACGCTGGGCCTAGACGCCGAGCGCCTGCAGCAGCGAGAACATCTCGAGGCCACCCTCGGTGACCTTGCCCTCGTAATATTCGGCGTGGCTGATCGGCGTGCCCGAGCTGTCGGCGAGGCCGATCTCGATCGAGCCGCCCGGCCTGAAGGTCGCGATCTGCTGGCCGGCGCTGACCGTCTGCCCGACCTGCACCGTGGCGTCGACCCCCTCGTAGACGAAGATCGACCGGCCCTTCAGCGGCCCGTCGAGGAGCTGGTAGAGGACGCCGCCGCCTTCGGGCCAGCCGGGGGCTTCCGTCGCCAGGACCCGGGCTTCGCCGATCGCGACGATCGGGCCGCTGCCGGTGAAATCGACGCCCTGGTCGATGCGCCCGGTAACCAGTTCAGCGCTGAGCGCGAAGGGGTTGACATAGCTGCCCGCGGCGGCGGGAAGCGCGACCGACCAGTCGACGTACTCGACCTGGCAGGCGCCTTTCATCCGTTCGGTTTCGCCGAGCACGGCCTGCACGTACCAGGCCGCGTGGTTGTGGGCGAAGATGCCGGCGCGGAGGCTGCCCTTCGACCAGATCGATCGTGCCAGGGTCGCGGCCGAGTCGGCCGGATTGGCATGGCGAATACGACCGTCTTCGTTGCCGTCGACCGCGTAGCGTCGCCACTCGCTCGGTTCGAGTCCGAGCGGGCCGGTCTGCCGGAGCTGCCGCTTGGTCATGCCGCGGCCGAAATCGGACTCCAGGCGGGCGATCGCCGCCAGTGCCCAGACACCGCGGCTGCCGAGGTCGTAGCGTGCCGCCGCGCCCTCGAAGGCGTTGAGGTATTCGGCGGGGAGCTTGTGGCGCCAGGGCCCGGCCGGCTTGCAGCTCAGCACCTGGAGCTGCGGCGCGGCGATCAGCGCGCCGGCGCTGCCACCGAGCTGGGGCGCGTAACAGCTGGCGTTGGCCAGGACCTCGGCCACATACCAGTCGGCGTGGTTGTAGGCGTAGATCGCACCGTAGGTGTCTGCCGGCATCCCGGCCGCGCTCAGGTAGCTGGCGGCGGCGTAGATCGCGTCTTCGGGGTTGAAGGGGTCCTTGACACCGTCGCCGTTGGCGTCGACGCCGTAGCCGGCCCAGGTTTCCGGCATGAACTGCATCCAGCCGACCGCTCCGGCAGAGGAGACGTTGAGGTTGGTTCCGAACGCGGTCTCAATCTCGTTGATCCCGGCGAGTACGGCCGGCCCCTGGGCGCCGAGCCCGTACGCGACTGCGGCACGCTGGTAGATCGGAATCAGAACCGGCGGGACGCCCGCGGCCGCGCAGCTGGACGAGGGAATCGAAGGGATCGAGGCGATCGGAGGGACGGCGAAGGTCTGCTGCGGGCTGGGTGCTGCGGTTGCGCCGGGGGCAGGCTGGGGGCTCGATCCCGTTTCGGTCTTTTGAGCGCCTGGGTTGCGAGCAGGGGTGCCGCCGGTCTGCTTTGGCGTGGTTGGCTGCGCCGGAGGGGCGACCAGCGTCGCTCCCTCTTCTACCTGAGGGGAGACCGGGGCCGGGACCGTCGTCGTGCTCGCCGGCGGCGGCGATTCGGTTGAGGTGGGAGCCGTGGGAGAGGGCGGCGGCGCTTCGTCCGCCGAGGCGGTGGCTGCGGTCAGCGCGGCGCCGATCGCGGCTGCCGCCAAGGTGTTGCGAATCCGTCCCATGCTCAGCCCAACACGTCCATGACTTTCCAGCTACCGCTTTTTTCGTCGGGGACGAGACTGAGGCGCAGCTCGCTGGTCAGGCCGACTCGCAGCAGCGAGACGCTCACGGTGTAGGCCTTGCCATCGCGGGGGCCGGGGACGAGGTTGACGACGCGCGCCTTCGGCACCTTGGCGTTCTTCGGCAGCCGTGGTGGCCTGTCGGCCAATGCCGAGGCCAGCTGCGGCGTTGCCGTTTCGCCGAACACGTTCTTGGCTCGTACCGGCCGCTTGCCGACCTCATAGAAGACGAAGGCCTCGGAGAAGCGGCGGGCAACCTTCATCGCCTCGGGTCCTGCGGGCACCGGCTTCTCGCTCGAGGTCGTCGCGGCAGGGCCTTCGGGCGGCGACGTTTCGGCGCTCGCTTCCGGGCCGGCCCCGGAGGCTTCGGAATCCGTCGCGCCCGTATCGCTCCCCGCTTTCGAGACCCCGACGCCCTTACCGATGCCGAAGCTCGGCGCAACACCCTGCAGCGCGGGGCCCTGAGTCTGCTTGGTCTGCGGCTGCGGCGCGGGCGTCACGATCGCCACCCGGTTCGGAGACGCGGCCTGCTCGTGCGAGCTGTTCCCGCTGAAGGGCCAGAAGACCCCCACCGCGACGGCGGCCCCGGCAATGGCTGCGAGCGCCGCGGCGCCGGCGACGCTGGGGGAAGGCCCCCAGCCGGCGAGTCGCTGCTGGAGCGGCCACAGCAGTCGCCCCTCCAGCAGCCAGGCGAGCCGCTCGAATGGCCAGCGAATGGCATCGGCGGCAGCCAAAAGCAAGCGCAGCGCGCGCGCCCGTGGATCGGCGTTGATGTGGCGTCGTCTCAACATCTGTTCGAAGCTCGTACAAGCTTACGTCGGAATCTGCCCCCGATTCCTGTAGTCAGGCCACTCGGATTGCGATTTCTCAGGCGATCTACTACCAGCTCAAACTCAGCCGGGGCTAAATAAGCGCGGTCTCAGCCGCCTTCTCGAAGACCAATTCGCCGTCGACGGCGTCGACGCGCACGGTGTCGCCTTCGGCGAACTCACCCTCGAGGATCTTCAGCGCCAGCTTATCGACCAGCCGCTTCTGGATCACCCGCTTCAGTGGCCGGGCGCCGTAGGTCGGGTCGTAGCCGAGGTTGCCGAGCAGGGTCCGCGCGCCGTCCGTCAGCTCGACCTCGATCCCGCGCTCCCGCACCCGGCCGACAAGTTGGTCTACCTGCAGCTCGACGATACGGCCGATATCGGCCTTGGAGAGGCGGTGGAAGATCACCGTGTCGTCGATTCGGTTGAGGAACTCGGGCTTGAAGGTCGCAGCGAGCACCTCTTCGATCTGCTCGCGCATCTTCTCGTCGACCGACTCGGCGACGATCCGGTCGCTGCCGACGTTGGAGGTCATGATCAGCACCGTGTTGGTGAAGCTCACCGTCCGCCCTTGGCCGTCGGTCAGCCGGCCGTCGTCCATGATCTGCAAGAGCGTGTTGAAGACGTCGGGGTGGGCCTTCTCGATCTCGTCGAGCAGCACCACGGCGTAGGGCCGCCGCCGCACCGCCTCGGTCAGCTGGCCGCCCTCCTCGTAGCCGACGTAGCCGGGCGGGGCGCCGATCAGCCGCGCCACCGTGTGCTTCTCCATGTACTCGGACATGTCGAGGCGGACGATCGCCTGCTCGGAGTCGAACATGAACTCTGCCAGCGCCTTCGCCAGCTCGGTCTTGCCGACCCCGGTCGGGCCGAGGAAGAGGAAGGAGCCGATTGGCCGGTTCGGATCCGAGAGGCCCGCGCGGGAGCGTCGCAGCGCGTTGGAGACCGCCGAGATCGCCTCGTCCTGGCCGATCACCCGCTCGTGCAGGCGCTCCTCCATCTGGATCAGCTTCTCGACCTCGCCCTCCATCAGGCGGCTGACCGGGATCCCGGTCCATTTGGCCACCACCTCGGCGACGTCCTCCTCGGTCACCTCGTCGGCCAGCATCGAGCCGCTCTCCGCGTGCAGCTCCGCAAGTCGGGCCTCGCCCTCGGCGACGGCCTTCTCCAGCTCGGGGATCTCGCCGTAGCGCAGTTTCGCCGCGCTCTCCAGGTCGGCCTCGCGCTCGGCTCGCTCGGCCTCGCGCTCGGCCTCCTCGAGCCGTGCCTTGGCCGATTTGATCGCCTCGATCGCCTCCTTCTCGTTCTGCCAGCGCGCTTTCATCTCAGCCGAGCTCTCACGCAGCTCCGCCAGCTCCGCCTCGAGCGCCTCCAGCCTTGCCTTCGAGGCTTCGTCGGTCTCCTTCTTCAGCGCCTCGCGCTCGATCTCCAGCTGCTGCACGCGCCGCTCGACCTCGTCGATCTCAGTCGGCATCGAGTCGATCTCGATCTTCAGCCGCGAGGCCGCCTCGTCGATCAGGTCGATCGCCTTGTCGGGGAGAAAGCGGTCGGCGATGTAGCGCTCGGAGAGAGTCGCCGCGGCGACGATTGCGGAGTCGGTGATTCGCACGCCGTGATGGCTCTCGTAGCGACCCTTCAGCCCGCGCAGGATCGCGATCGTGTCGTTGATGTTGGGCTCGCCGACGAGGACCGGCTGGAAGCGCCGCTCCAGCGCTGCGTCTTTCTCGATGTGCTTGCGGTACTCGTCGAGGGTGGTGGCGCCGACGGCGCGCAGCTCGCCCCGCGCCAGCATCGGCTTCAGGAGATTGGCGGCGTCGACCGCGCCTTCGGCCGCCCCGGCGCCGACGATCGTGTGCAGCTCGTCGAGGAAGAGGACGATCTGCCCCGCGGCGTCCTGGACCTCGGAGAGGACCGCTTTCAGTCGTTCCTCGAACTCGCCCCTGTATTTGGAGCCGGCCAGCAACGAGCCGATGTCGAGCGCGATCACGCGCCGGTCGCGCAGGCTCTCGGGCACGTCGCCGGCGACGATCCGCTGCGCCAGCCCCTCGACGATCGCCGTCTTGCCGACGCCGGGGTCGCCGATCAGCACCGGGTTGTTCTTGGTGCGGCGGGAGAGGACCTGGATCACGCGCCGGATCTCCTCATCGCGGCCGATCACCGGGTCGAGCTTGCCGGCCTCGGCCTCGGCGGTCAGGTCGCGGCCGAATTTCTCCAGCGCTTGCACGCTGTCCTCGGGGTTGGGCGAGGTGACCTTGTGCGGGCCGCGCACCTCGGCGACCGCTTTTTCCAGCGAGCCGCGGTCGGGGAGGACGTCGGCGATGCCGGAGGCTTTATCGGTGAGGGCAAGCAGAATGTGCTCGGTCGAGATGTACTCGTCGCCGAGCTTCGCCATCTCGTTCTCGGCCTGCTGGAGGGTCTTGACCAGGGCGGAGGAGGGACGCGCCTCGGGCTGCTCGTCGCCGCCCAGCTTCGGCAGCGCCTCGGCGGACTCACTGGCCCGCGCCCCGATCGCCGCCACGTCGGCGCCGAGCTTCTGCAGGATCGGCACGACCAGCCCGTCGTCCTGCTGGAGCAGGGCGATCAGCAGGTGGGCGGGCGCCACCTCCGGGTTGCGCCGCTGCGAGGCGAGCTGTTGCGCGGCGGCGACCGCTTCCTGGGACTTGACGGTGAACCTATCGGGCTGCATCAGAATCCTTCCTTCGACATCCGGTGTTCGAGCTCGGCGGCATGGCGGCGCATCCGCTCCAGCTTGGCCTGCATCCGCTCCACCCGTTCTTCCATCTTCAACACGGTCTCGACGCCGGCCAGGTTCAGTCCCTGCTCGGAGGTGAGCCGCTGGATGTGCCGTAGCCGTTCAACGTCGCGTTGGGAGTAGAGGCGGGTGTTCTTCGGCGAGCGCTGCGGTTCGATCAGGCCGCGCGCCTCGTACATCCGCAACGTCTGCGGGTGCATGTGGGCAAGCTCGGCCGCCACCGAGATCATGAAGACGCCGCGCTCGTCATCGACCGAGACCTCGACCCGTTCCCGCCGCACGTGACGTTCGCCGCCTGCGGCGTTCACGCCCAACCCTCCCGCTGTGGCGCTTTACTCCCCCATGCGGGGACTAGAGCGCCAGTCGCGTTCATCGTGCCGCCCTCCGCAGCAGCTCCGCCCTCGGGTCGGCGCCATTGAGCGCCTCAGCCAGCTCCTCGACAGCCTTCTCCTGGTCCTCGGTCAGCTCCCTCGGCACGTCGATCTCGAGCCGGTAGCGGATGTCGCCGCGGCCCACGCCGCGCGGCTTGGGCGGCCCCTCGCCGCGCAGGCGCTGGATCGTGCCGTGCCTGGTTCCGGCGGGCACCTTGATCTTCTTCGTCCCGTCGAGGGTCGGCACCTCGATCGTCGCACCTTGCAGCGCCTCGGCGATCGTGATCGGCACCGTCACCTCGAGGTTGCCGCCATCGAGTCGTTTGAAGACGGGCGAGGGGGTTACCCGGGTGATGACGTAAAGATCGCCGGGAGGGCCGCCGCGGGGCCCGGCCTCGCCCTTGCCGGCGAGGCGAATCCGCGCCCCATCCTTTACCCCGGCCGGAATATTGACCTTGTAGCGCTTGGTCTGCCGGGTCAGCCCAGAGCCGCCACAGGTGGGGCAGGGGTCCTCGATGATCTGCCCGGCGCCGCCGCACTGGGGGCAGGGTTGGCTGATCGAGAAGAAGCCCTGACTTTGGGCGTCGATGCCGCGCCCTTCACAGCGTGGGCAGGTGACCGGGGCGGTGCCCGGTTTTGCGCCACTGCCGTGGCAGGTCGTGCAGCGCTCGGCCTTGGGCACGCTGACGCTGACCTGGGCGCCGTTGACCGCCTGCTCGAAGCTGAGGCTGAGCTCGGTTTCGAGGTCGCGGCCGCGCTGCTGCTGGGTCTGTGCACGGCCGCCGCCCCCGCCGCGGCCGAAGATGTTGGAGAGGATGTCGCCGAACTCGGCGCCGCCAAAGCCACCCGCGCCGGCGCCGCCGAAGGGCTGACCACCGCCGGGCCCCGGTCCGCCGCCGAAGCCGCCGAACATCCCGCCCTGGTCGTACTCCTTGCGCTTCTCGGCGTCCGAAAGCGTGTCGTAGGCGCCCTGCACCTGCTTGAACTTCTCCTCGGCCGCAGGGTCGTCGGGGTTGCGGTCCGGGTGGTACTTGCGGGCAAGCTTGCGGTAGGCCTTCTTGATCTCGTCATCGGTGGCCTTCTTCGAGACCCCGAGAACTTTGTAGAGGTCATCCGCCAAGAGCGCCCTTACTCGGCCACCACGACACGGGCCGGCCGGATCAGCTGTTCGCCCAGCTTGTAGCCCTTCTGCATCGTCTCGACGACAGTGCCGGCCTCGGTTCCATCGGCGGCCTTGGTCGAGAGCGCTTCGTGCAAGGTCGGGTCGAACTTCTCCCCAGCGGGGTCGACAGCCTCGATCCCATTCCGCACCAACGTCTCGCGCAGCCCACGGAAGACGAGCAGCACGCCATGCGCCAACCCGTCGTCCGAGTCCCCCTCGGGATCCAGCCCAGCAGCCTGAAGCGCCCGCTCCAAGTCATCGAGGGCAGGCAAGACGTCACGAAGCACTTCAGCTTTCCCTCGAGCGCCAGCAGCCTGAACCTCAGCCGTCATCCGCTTGCGAAAGTTCTCGAAGTCAGCTTTCGTCCTCTTGGCCAGATCCAGGTACTCATCCCGCTCCCGCTGGGTGTCAGCCAGCAGCGCGTCTAGGTCCTGCTCGACCTGCTCCAGTCCCTCGCCCTCAGACGTCTCTCCCGCGGGCCGAGGCTCGCTGGTCCCGAGATCGTCCCGCTCGTCGTCCCTCATTTCTCGTCGCCCTCATCGACGACCTCAGCATCAACGACCTCCTCCTCATCGGAGGTCTCGCCCTCGGCCGACCCACCGTCGGCGGAGGCGGCCGCCGCTTCTTCCTGCGCCGCGGCATAGATCTGCTCCGACACTTTGGTCATCGCCGCGGTAAGCGCCTCGGTTTTCGCGTTGATCTCCTCGGCGCCGTCGGAGCCGAGCGCCTCGCGCACCTCCTTGATCGCTGCCTCGATCTCCTCCTTGTTCTCGGACTCGATTTTGTCGCCCAGCTCCTCGACCTGTTTCTCGGACTGGTAGGCGAGGTTCTCGGCGATGTTGCGTGCCTCCGCCAGCTCGCGCTGCTTTTTGTCCTCCTCGGCATGGGACTCGGCGTCGGAGACCATGCTCTGGATTTCCTCCTCGGAGAGGCCAGAGCCGGATTTGATCTCGATTTTCTGCTCTTTGCCGGTGCCCAGGTCTTTGGCGGTCACGTGCAGGATGCCGTTGGCGTCGATGTCGAAGGTGACCTCGATCTGGGGCAGGCCGCGCGGCGCCGGGGGGATGCCGGTCAGCTGGAACTTGCCCAGGCTCTTGTTGCCGCTCGCCATCTCGCGCTCGCCCTGAAGCACGTGGATCTCGACCGAGGGCTGGTTGTCGTCGGCGGTCGAGAAGATCTCCGACTTCTTCGTCGGGATCGTCGTGTTGCGCTCGATCAGCTTCGTCATCACGCCGCCTTTGGTCTCGATGCCGAGCGTCAGCGGGGTGACGTCGAGCAGCAGCACATCCTTGACGTCGCCGGCCAGCACGCCGGCCTGGATCGCGGCGCCGACGGCCACCACCTCGTCCGGGTTGACCCCCTGGTGAGGGTCCTTGCCGGTCAGCTCCTTGACCTTCTCCCGCACCGCCGGCATCCGGGTCATGCCGCCGACCAAGACGACGTGGTCGATCGTCGCGTCGGCGTCGCCCAGCGCCCGTTTCACCGGGCCGACGACGCGATTGAGCAGATCGGCGGTCAGCTCGTTCAGCTTCGAGCGGCTGAGCTTCATGTCGAGGTGCTTCGGCTGCCCCTCGACCGCGGTGATGAAGGGCAGGTTGATCTGCGTCTCCTGCGCCGAGGAAAGCTCGATCTTCGCCTTCTCGGCCGCCTCGTAGAGGCGCTGCAGCGAGTTCTTGTCGGCGGCCAGGTCGACCCCTTGATCCTTTTTGAACTCGGCGACCAGCCACTCGACGATCGCTTTGTCCCAGTTGTCGCCGCCGAGGTGGTTGTCGCCGGCGGTCGCCTTCACCTCGAAGACCCCGTCGCCGATTTCCAGCACCGAGACGTCGAAGGTGCCGCCGCCGAGGTCGAAGACGAGGATCGTGTGGTCGGCCTCTCCTTTGTCGAGCCCGTAGGCGAGCGAGGCCGCGGTCGGCTCGTTGATGATCCGCTTCACCTCGAGCCCGGCGATCTTGCCGGCATCCTGGGTCGCCTGCCGCTGGTCGTCGTTGAAGTAGGCGGGGACGGTGATCACGGCGCTGTCGACCGCTTCGCCAAGCTTCGCTTCGGCGTCGGTCTTCAGCTTCTGCAGGATCATCGCGCTGATCTCCGGCGGGCTGTACTGCTTGTCCCGCACGTCGACGCGGACGTCGCCGTTGGGCCCCGCGACGACCTTGTAGGGGACGATCGTCTCCTCCTCTTTGACTTCGGCCTCCTTGCGGCCCATGAAGCGCTTGATCGAGAAGATCGTGTTCTCGGGATTCATCACCGCCTGGCGTTTGGCGACGGTGCCGACGAGCCGGTCGCCGGAGTCGGTGAAGGCCACGACCGAAGGGGTCGTGCGCCCACCCTCGGAGTTCTCGAGGACGGTCGGCTCGCCGCCCTCCATCACGGCGACGCAGGAGTTGGTCGTGCCTAGGTCGATCCCGATCGTCTTTCCCACTTCGTGCGTACCTCCAGGAGTTTTCGTCTTGACTGGATGAGAGCCGCCGAGCGGACTCTAAAAATCTGAGTCTGAGTATGGCAGATTCTCTGGGGATTTCAAATCGACTTCCAGGGATTCAAATCGACTTCCCTATATTGGTTTGGCGCGCAGTGACGGCGGGCACAAGGGAGGCGCCTCTACCAATCAGCGATTGAGGAGGAATTACCTTGAGTCACGCCCACGCACCGGCTCGCCGCCTTCTGGCGGCGATCGCGGCAGCACTGATCTTCGCTCTGCTCCCCGGCATGGCGCTCGCACACGGGAGGAGTCACGAGCACGCAGCCAACCATCCCTCCGGTCAGCAGCATCGCCATGGCCACGACGATCGCGGCCATGGCAAGGATCATCGCCATCACGGCAAGCCCCATGGCGACCATGGCCACGGCAAGGTCGTCAACGCGATGACCCGCAACCTCTATCTCGGCGCGGATCTGGCGCCGGCGATCGGCGCCCCCAGTCTGGAAGCGTTCGTCGCCGCCAACGGCCAGATCCTGCGCGAAGTGACCGCCAACGACTTCCCCACGCGAGCCAAGGGCTTGGCGAACGAGATCCTCGAAAAGCAGCCCGACCTCGTCGGCCTGCAGGAGGTGGCTCTGTGGCGCACCGCGCCGCCCAGCCTGGCGCCGTTGAAAACGGGCCCCAGCGCGACCACGGTCCGCTACGACTATCTGCAGGAACTGCTCGGCCAGCTGAACAAAGGCAAAACGCAATACGAAGTCGTCGTCTCCCAGCCGGAGTTCGACTTTGAGGCCCCTGCCGACGAGAACGGCATCCCTAACGATGGTCCGGCGGCGCAGGGCATTCCCAACGCCGAGATCAACGGCCGTTTGACGATGCGCGACGTGATCCTTGCTCGCAAGGGCGCCGGCGTCGACACCGCCAACGCCAACGCGGGCCACTTCGCCAACCTGTTGCCGGTCGAAATCCTCGGCGCCCAGGTGCCGGTGACGCGCGGCTGGACCAGCGTCGACGCCAGGGTTCGCGGCAGCGACTGGTTTCGCTTCGTCAACACCCATCTGGAGGCATTCGATCCGGCAGCCCTGGTGCCCAGCTTCCGCGCCAAACAGGCAGCTGAGCTGGTCGCTCCCGGCGGCCCCGCGACGAGCATCCTGCCGGTGGTGTTGGTGGGCGACCTCAACTCGGACGACGACACGGTCGAACCAGGCGATAGGCAGGCCTACGAAACGCTGGTTGCCGCCGGCATGGTGGAGCGCAGCACCGGCACGCCGCTCGGCTGCTGCCTCCATTCGAGCCTGCTGGCGGAAGGAGCCGGCGGTAGCGTCGTCGACTTCAACCACCAGGTCGACCACATCCTGACCCGCAACCCGAGCGAGATAACCCTCCAGAGCTCAGCCGTAACCGGCCTCCAGCCCGTAAACGGCTTCTGGGACTCCGACCACGCAGGCCTATTCAGCGCCCTGAGGTTCGACCACTAACACCAAGGCCGATGGGCCTAAAACGGGACATATAGTCTCGTTTTAGGCCCATCGGCGGGCTGTCTAGCCCTCGCCGGCAGTTGCCGCTACGAATTCGGCCACTTCCTTGGCCTGCTCGCCGTTGATGATGCCCGCCGGCATCCGTCCTGGCGTCGTGCTGCTGTCGACGCCGTTTTCGATCGCGTTGAGGACACGGCTTTCGGTCGCTTCGATGGTCTGCTGCGCGTTTGGCCCTTCCGGTGGGCCGGTCGGGGCCAGCAGTTCATCGAGGTTCGGCGCGAAGTTGCCGTCGGTCCCTGCCGCGTGGAGCGTGTGGCAGGTGCCGCAGTTGGTCTGGAAGAGACTCTGCCCGGCCTTCAGATTGCTCGGGACAGGCTCCGCGTTTGCCGCGTTGCCGTCCGAGCGGAAGGCGAGCCAGGGGATCAGGGCTGCGAGGAAAACGACCAGCAACCCGAAGACGATGAAGGTCTTTTTGCTCATTCGCGCCCGGCACGGTACCAGGGCCGGTCCAGGGAACCCAGGTGTGCGGCTGGCGAGCGCCGGACCAAGCGGGGCAAGGACGCAGGGAGGCCGAATAGCAGCGCTATTTGGCCGACCGAGGACGCCGCACCGCGCCGTGTCCGGCGCCGCCAGACGTGCGCGTGGGGTCGTTGGACCGGCCCCAAGGGCACATCCGGCGCAGCGCGCACTCTCCGCAGCGCGGTTTCGGACGGCACAGCTCGCGGCCGTGGCGGATCAGGTTCATGTGCAGCTCGTAGGCGTCCTCCGGGTCGACGATCGCCAGCATCTCGTCGTGCGCACGCTCGAACGAGGCCTTCGGCGGAAAAAGGCCAAGCCGCCCGCCGACGCGATGGATATGGACGTCGACCGGGATCTCTGGGATGCCCCAGGTGAAGATCAGCACGCAGGCCGCCGTTTTGCGACCGACCCCTGGCAGCGAGAGCAGGAACTCGAGCGACTCCTCACGCGGCGCCGTCTCGGTCCAATCGAGATCGGGATGGTCGCCCAGCTGCTCCAGGATCGCCTGGATGCGGGGCGCCTTCTGCCGTGCAAGGCCGCCGGGCCGGATCGCCTCCTCCAGCTCGTCGACGGGGGCGTCACGCACCTGCTCCCAGGTCGGGTAGCGCTCGCGCAGGCGGGCGAAGGAGCGGTCGCGGTTGCGGTCGTTGGTGTGCTGGGAGAGCACCGTCTTGATCAACTCGGCGATTGGGCGCCCGTGCGGCTCGTTCACCGGCTGCCCGTACATCTTCCGCAGGCGATCGCGGATGGCGCGCACGCGGCGTCTGTCTGGTCGCTTCCAGCTCACGGCCGGGACTTTATTGGCGCTTATGCCCCTCCGGTGGCCAACGTGATCGAAGAGCGTGAGCTTGTTTTGGACGGGATCAGGGTCTTCTACCGGCGCGCCGGGGGAGGGGACGCCGACCGTGTACTGCCACGGCAATCCCAGTCACGGTGAGGACTGGGTGCCGTTCATGGAGCGGGGCGGGCCGTCGATCGCTATCGACATGCCGGGTTGGGGACGGTCGGACCATCCGAGCCCGGACAGCTTCGACTACTCGATGTACGGGCTCTCTGCCTTCCTCGAGCGCTGCCTCGACGAGATCGGGATAGGGCAGCGCAAGCTGGTCGTCCACGACTGGGGCTCGCTGGCGCTGATCGGGGCGCAGCGGCGGCCGCGTCTCGTCGAGAAGCTCGTGGTCGTCAACGTCGTGCCACTGCTGCCGGGTTATCGCTGGCACTGGGTCGCGCAGATCTGGCGCCGCCGAGGGCTCGGCGAGTTTGCCAACGCGACGACGTCGAAGTGGTCGATGTCCCAGATCATGCGGCGAGCTCGCGCCGACCACAGTCCGATGCCGCCGGAGTTCGTCGACATGATCTGGAGCCACTGGGGACAAGGGCACCCGCGACGCCACCCTCGCCCTCTACCGCCATGCCGACGGCGCCCACGCCGAGGCCCTCCCCAACGCGGAGGTCGAGATCGTCGAAGGCGCCGGCCACTGGCCCTGGATCGACGACCAGCGGGTTATTGACCGCGTTTTGGGCTTCGTCGGTTAGCCCGCCTGTTAACGGGCCGATTACAATCGCTAGATGTCTCGTGCCCTCTCCGCGATTGGGTCGCGTTTGCCCCGGGGCTGGGGCGATGCGGGCCGCCAGCTCGGCATCCTGGTCGGCGTCGACGTCGCCTACGAGCTGGTCCGCGGAATAGCGGACTCGCAGCGCTCCGACGCAATCGCGCACGGCGCCCAGGTGATCGACCTCGAGCGCTCTACCAACACTTTCTTCGAGCCCAGCCTGCAGGCGTTCTTTCTGCCCGCCCACTGGCTGATCGAGCTCGCCAACCAGATCTATCTCAACGCGCAGTTCTCGATCGCGCTCGGCTTCCTGGTCTGGCTCTACCTCTTTCGCAACGAGTCCTACTACTTCGTCCGCAACATGTTCGTCGTCTCGATGGGGATCGCGTTGATCGGCTACACGCTGTATCCGACCGCGCCGCCGCGGATGTTCCCCGACCACGGCTTCGTCGACACGATCACCGACTTCTCCAACGTCAACCACGACTCGACCCTGGCCAAAATCTTCATCAACCCCTACGCGGCGGTGCCGAGCATGCACTGCGCTTTCGCCCTGATGATCGGCAGCACCGGCGTGATGGTCTGCCGCAACGGGATCGCGAAAGCCTTCTGGGGCGCCTGGCCGTTGCTCATCGCCTGGGTCGTGATCGTCACCGGCAACCACTACTGGCTCGACATCGGCCTCGGCTGGATGGTCGCGGTCACGTCGGCGCTGGTCGCCAGCCGCCTTCTCGCCCGCGCCCGGCCCGAGGCCTGGTCGTGGCGGAGCGCCACGCCGCAGGAGGTTGAGGCCTAGCTTTGGGCCTGGCGCCCCGTTTTCGGACCCAGATCGTCTAGCCTCAACTCAATGGAATCGTCGGCCCCTCCGCGGGCACCGGGGAGCCGCCGCAACGGCCGCCAGACCCGCAACGGGCAGGAGCTTCGCGCCTATGCGCGGGACCGCCTGATCGAGTCGCGGCTGACGCCGAACGCGATCTCGGTCGCAGGTCTGATCGGCAACCTGGTCGCCGCGGCGCTGGTCACCCAGCGACTCTTCTTCCTGGCCGGCGTCGCTTTCATCGCGGGGTCTGTCATGGACACTCTCGACGGCCGCTACTCGCGGATGTCGGGCAAGGGGACGCTGTTCGGCGCGTTTCTCGACTCGACCCTGGATCGGATCGAGGAGGGAATCGTGCTGGCCGCGGTCGCCGGTTACTTCGCCGCGACCGGCGACGATTTCGCCGCCGCGATGTGCGTGGTCGCGGTGCTTGGCTCGCTGATGGTCTCCTACACGCGGGCCCGTGCCGAGGCGCTCGGGGTCGAGTGCAAGGTCGGGTTGGCGACGCGTCCCGTCCGGGTAGTCATACTCTCGGTCGGCTTGGTTTTCGCCAAGGGTGCCGGGCTCGGTGATTTCGAGCTCCTGGCGCCAGCGGTCTACCTGATCGCGGCGCTGACCATCGTCACGACGATCCAGCGTGTATGGCACGTCCGAAACGAGCTTTCAAGCGAGGCCCCGCGGCCGCCCGAGCTGTAACCAGTCGAGGTCGCGGGTTTGCATTGCCAGTCAGCCAGATCGAGGAAGGACTTAGAACTTCATGAGTGAGACCAACGGAGCCAGCGGCAACGCCGCCGCCCCCACGGACGACAAGGTCCGCGTCGCGATAGTCGGCGTCGGCAACTGCGCCAACTCCTTCATCCAGGGGGTCCAGTACTACAAGGACGCCGACCCCTCCGAGGAAGTCCCGGGCCTGATGCACGTTGACCTCGGGGGCTACCACGTCCGCGACGTCGAGTTCGTCGCCGCCTTCGACATCGACTCCGAGAAGGTCGGCAAGGATCTCTCCGAGGCGATCTGGTCGGGGCAGAACAACACGATCAAGTTCGCCGACGTGCCCGAGCTTGGCGTCAAGGTCGAGCGGGGCATGACCCACGACGGCCTCGGCAAGTACTTAAAAGAGAAGATCGCCAAAGCGCCGGGGGAGACCGCCGACATCGTCGGCATCCTCAAGCAGACCAAGGCGGACGTGCTGGTCTGCTACCTGCCGGTCGGCTCCGAGGACGCGACCAAGTGGTACGTCGAGCAGGCGCTGAAGGCGGGCGTCGGCTTCGTCAACTGCCTGCCGGTCTTCATCGCCCGCGAGGACTACTGGGGCAAGCGCTTCCAGGAGGCGGGCCTGCCGATCATCGGCGACGACATCAAGTCGCAGGTCGGCGCGACGATCGTCCACCGCCAACTCGCCCGCCTCTTCCACGACCGCGGCGTGCGCGTAGAGCGCACCTCGCAGCTCAACGTCGGCGGCAACATGGACTTCTACAACATGCTCGAGCGCGAGCGGCTCGACTCGAAGAAGATCTCGAAGACCAACGCGGTCACCTCGATCATGGGCCACGAGCTGCCCGCCGAGGACGTCCACGTCGGTCCCTCCGACTACGTTCCCTGGCTGACCGATCGCAAGTGGGCCCACATTCGCCTTGAGGGCAAATCGTTCGGTGACGTGCCGCTCAACCTCGAGCTGAAGCTCGAGGTCTGGGACTCGCCCAACTCGGCCGGCGTCGTCATCGACGCGGTGCGGATCCTCAAGCTGGCGCTCAACAACGGCATCGCCGGCCAGCTCGACGGGCCCTCCAGCTACCTGATGAAGTCGCCGCACAGCCAGCGGCCCGACGACGAGGCGCGCGAGCAGACCGAGGAGTTCATCGCCAAGCACGCGCGTGACAAGGCGTCGGCCGGGGCGAAGGTCTCGGCCTGAGCCGAGCTGTGCCGGGCCCGCCCCTCTCGATAGCCCAGGTCACGCCCCACCGGCGGGGCACCCGCAACCGGGTCAACGAGTTCGTCCGGCGGCTCTCTGAGGAGCTCGAAGGACGGGGCCATGAGGTGTTGACGGTCGCCGCCGGCGACCCGGTCAAGCGGCTGCTGGCCAACTCGCTGGACATAGTCCACGTCCACGAGCCGTTCGCCCCCAGCGTCTCCTCGGCGGCGCTGCGCCATTCCTTCGCGCTCAACGTCGCCACCTTCCACAAACCGCAGGAGCGAGTCCTATCGACCCAGGTGGCGCGACCGCTGGTTGAGCTTTTCTTCGGCCGCCTCGATGCGCGGACCGTAACGTCGTCGGCGACTGGGGCTTTGTTGGAGCGCTATTTCCCCGGCCCCTACGAGCTGGTTGAGCCGGACGGCGAGGGTCGGGACTGGGCCGCGGTCGCGGCCGAGTTCGAAGCGATCTACAGTCGCCTCACCGCCCGTCGGCACGATCCGGCCGGCAACGCTGACGTGCGACGGCGGATTGCCGAGCGGCCGCTGATCGAGGTCGACCTCCACATGCACACCGATCACTCGCCGGATTGCGCGACCCCGGTCGAGGTGCTGCTGGAGACGGCCCGCGACCGTGGCCTCGGCGCGATCGCGATCACCGACCACAACGAGGTCTCGGGAGCGCTGGAGGCGCGGCGGATCGCGGCGGAGATGGGCGGCATCAAGGTGATCGTCGCCGAGGAGGTGAAGACGGCCGAGCAGGGCGAGGTGATCGGCCTCTTTCTCGAGGAGAAGATCCCGCGCGGGATGACGATGGCGGAGACGATCGCCGCGATCCGTGAGCAAAACGGCCTCGTCTACGTCCCGCACCCGTTCGACCGCTTCCACTCGGTGCCCGACTACGAGCACCTGCTCGGCATCGTCGAGGAGATCGACATCCTCGAGGTCTTCAACCCGCGGGTGGCGCTGACCGCGTTCAACGAGGAGGCGGAGCGCTTCGCCCGCAAGTACCGGATCGTCCCCGGCGCCGGCTCCGACAGCCACGTCGCCCAGGGGCTGGGCAGCGTGCGAGTCCGGATCCACGACTTCGAAGGGCCGCCGGAGTTTCTCGAGGCGATGCGGGACGCCGACATCACCCGCAAGCACAAGAACCTCGTCTACGTGCAGGCGCTGAAGCTGCTGCAGACGGCGGGGCGGCCGAAGGCGCCGAAGCGCAGCGTCCCAGACGCCAAGCCGGTGCGGGGTGGCAGGCCCCGCAAGAAACGGCGTCCGGCGAGCAAGAGCTGATGCAGGAAGGCCGTGCGAAAGGAGCCACGCCCGTCCCGTCAAAGAGATCGCCGAGCGTGCCCGCGACCGACGATGAGATAAGAGAGAAGTACCTGGAGCGCGCGATCCGCGAGCTCAACCAGCTGACCCACGAGCTGCAGGAGTGCCCGCACTGCCCGCGCGGCAAGCTGATGCCGGTGCTGGGCTCGGGGCACCCGCAGGCCGACGTCTTCATGATCAAGCACGCCCCCGGCGTCGCCGAGATAGAAGAGGGGGTCGCCTTCTACGGCCGGCCCGGCAACGCGCTGATGAAAAGCTTCAAGCGGCTGGGGATCGACCCGCTGGTCGTCTACGGCACGCTCTGCGTCAAGTGCCCGATCGCCGAGCCGGACCTCGCCGCCGAGGAGTGCGTGCGGCGCCTGGTCGAGGAGCTGGCGATCGTGCAGCCGAAGATCGTCGTCGTCATGGGGGAGCCGGCGCTGCGCGTCCTCAACGGCCTCGAAATCCCCCTCTCGCGCCCGATTGAGCCTCGCGAGGGTGAGGTTCAGGCTTTCACGCCGACCATCGACGCCCTCTACACCCCGGACATCGACGAATCGCTTGACGAAGAGAACGCCAAGCAGCGCTTCTGGCGCTCGTTCAAGGTGCTTGGCGAGTGGTACGAGGATCTGCCGCCGTACTAGCCGGCTGGGGAGGGATGGGGTGTCCCTCCCGCTTGCTGGGATTTTCGCCTCGGCGTTCGCGGCCGTTCGAGAATGTGGTTGGGGCGAAAATCGGGACGCCGCTGCGCGGGAGGGACACCCCATCCCTCCTCGTCGGCGCGTGCGGCGATTCAGTCAGCTGCCGGTGCCGCAGCCGATGCAACAGCGCCCATCGCGTCGGCGGTAGCTGAGGCGAGTCCCCGAACGACGACGGTGTCGAGGGCGGTGTAGGCGGCTAGGGACTTTTGGGCTCGGTCGCGGTCTGGGGCGGCTACTCCTACGGTGCCCTCGGGCTCGCCCAGGCGGTCGAAGTGGTTTCGGTAGCCGGCGTGGAGGTCGCGGTAGAAGGACTCCTCCTTGGCGAGGCGCTCGGCTGCGTCGGGTCCGACTGCGGTGCGGACGTAGCCGAAGATCGGTGGGCACTCGCGGTCTGCCGCCTCAGCGCCGGCCTCGACTTGATTACGGGCGCGGGCGGCGAACTCGGGGGTCATCCAGTTGAAGAAGGCGCCGTCGAACTCGGCGCCGGCCAGGGCGCACATCTTCGGGCCCATCGCGGCGAGGACGAGACGGACGCCGGGCAGCTGCTCGCGCAGCTCGGGTAGCGACTCCCGCATCCGCGTCAGCGGCTTCTGGGAGAAGCCAGCGCCGACGCCGAGCCAGAGCTTCGCCGGGTCGAGCCCGAGCCGCTCGATGTCGGCGGCGATCTCCTGCGGCGGCGTACGGTCGAGGGCGATCACGGCGACGCCGAGCTCGATCTCGGGCGCGGCGGCAGCGAACTCGGCCAGCGTCTCCAACCCCTTGGCGCCGGGGTGGTCGTTCGACCAGAGCGAGTCGTAGCCGAGCTCGGCGCAGCGGGCGGCCAGCGGCCGCGCCACGTCGGGGTCGAGGCCGGCCGCGACTCCAAAGCCTCGAGGCATCAGCTGGCCCTCTCAAAGAGGGCCACGCACTCGATGTGGGGGGTCTGGGGGAACATGTCGACCGGCTTCACGCGGCGCAGGGTATAGCCCGCCTCGACCAACTGCGCCGCGTTCGGCGCCAGCGTGGTCGGGTTGCAGGAGACGTAGACGATCCGCTTCGCTTCGCACTCCAGCACCCGCCGCACGATCTTCTGCGAGAGGCCGGGGCGGGGCGGGTCGAGCAGGACGACGTCGGGCTTGCCCGCCTGCTCGATCAGAGGCCGTACTCCCGTGCGGGCGCTGCCGGTGAGGAAGCGCGCGTTGCCGATCCCATTGCGCTCGGCGTTGCGCTCGGCGTCCGCGATCGCGTCGGGGACGATCTCCAGGCCCCAGACCTCGCCCGCCCGCCCGGCCATCGTCAGGCCGATCGTGCCGATCCCGCAGTAGAGGTCGAAGACCCGCTCGCCGCCGCTCAGCCCCGCGTACTCGGCGGCGACCGCGTAGAGGCGCTCCGCCATCTCGGTGTTGGTCTGGAAGAAGGCGTTGTAGGACATCTCGAAGTCGAGCCCGCAGAGCCGCTCGCGCAGCAGTTCCTCGCCGAGCACGCCTGTCGGCCCCTCGCTTCCCCCCGAGCCGTCATCGACCACGGTGTGCAGGTCGACCGGGGGCTTGGGGAAGCGCTTCGGTGTGGTGACGAGGCGCGTCTGGATCTGCCCGCTGCGCCGCCCCTCGCGGACGACCAGGTTGCAGAGGACGCCCGTCCCGGCCGGCCGGTCGTAGGGGGCGACCGATCCCTCGTGCGCCCAGTCGCGCACCTCGTTGCGGGCCGCGTTGCCGCGCTCGGAGGCGAGCAGGCAGTCCTCGACGCCGACGACCAGGTCCCAGCGGCCGCTGGCGTGGAAGCCGAGCACCGTCTCGCCGTCCTCGCGAGCCCCGAAGGAGTATTCGAGCTTGTTGCGGTAGCGCCACTGTTCCAGCGCCGGCTCGATCTCCTCCAGCTCGAAGCCGTCGAGGCCGCCGATCCGGCGCAGCGCCTCGTCGACCTGATCGCGCTTGTGGACGAGCTGCTGCTCGTAAGCGAGCCCCTGCCACGGCGCCCCCGGACAGGGCTCGCCTTCGTGCAGGCAGCGGTTGGCGATGCGGTCCGCACCCGGCCGCAGCAGCTCGACCGCTCGCGCCTCGGCGAAGCGGCTCTTCGGTTTGGTGACCTCGGCCCGCACAAGGTCGCCGGGGAGGCCGCCGGAGACGAAGACGACGTAGCCGCTTACCCGGGCGACGCCACGCCCGCCGAAGGCGAGCGAGTCGATCTCGACCTCGAGCAACTCGCCGCGCCGTGGCCGCGTCGCAGTTTTGCCGCCCGCCTCCACCCAGCGCCCTCTAATTCAGTTTCTTGCGCGCGCGCCGCGCCGCCTGGGTCGCCTGTTTGCGCACCGGCGCGGTTCGTCCGCCGACCTCTTTGCGGGCCTGTTTGACCAGCCGTTCGAGCTCTTTAAGCATGCTGTCGGATTGCCGGCGGCCGCGCTTGATCAGGTCGGAGACCATCCTCTCGGCGTCGCCGCGGGTCATCCGCCCCCGCTTGACCGCGTCGTCGACGACCTCCTGCAGGCGATCGCGGCTCAGGGTGACGCTGTGTTCGAGGCTCTCGCGGAAGTGCTCGACGCTCTTGTCGAGGCCGGTAGCGCCACCCGGGTTGGCCGATTTCTTCGCCGCTTTCGCTTTTTTGGCGGCGGGTTTGCGAGCGGACGCTTTTTTGGCGCGCGTCCCGGCTTTCGAGTTTTTCGTCGCTTTGCCGGACGACTGTTTTTTCGCGGCCATGCTCAGTTGCCTCCTATCTCGCTACTGGTTTGGACGGTGAAACTGCACTTACCTGCCCTATACGCGGGTAAAGACAGTTTCGCTGCTGTTGACTATCTCATTACCTTGGGGTGGGTCGGGCGAAACGTGCCTCGACCGGGGTGTGATCGGAAAGGCGCAGCGCCAGGCCGTCCTCGCGCAGCTCCCGTCGCTCGGCCGGCCACTGATGAGGAGGCTCGACTACGTCGAGCCCCTGCACGAGCAGATGGTCAATCGCGTTGGGGCCGGTCGGAGCGGCGAGGCCGAAGCGCTCGCGCAGCTCGTCGAACAGGGCGGGACTCTCGGCAGGCCTCAAGTTGAGGTCGCCGCCGAACAGCAGCGGGGCGTTGCCGGCCCACCCGGTTGCGGCCCCGGCGGCCTGCAGCACGTCCTCGGCGGCGAGCTCCGGACGGTCGCTGGTTGCGTGCAGGTTGGCAATACAGATGCCGGAGCCGGTGCGGGCGAAGGCCATTGCCCGCCGCTCGGGTCGGCCGGCGTGTATCGTCAGCTCGCGCCGCTCGGCGGTTCCTTCCAGTGCCCCCGCGGCACGGACCAGGGTCAGGTTGGAGCCGCCCTCACCGGAGGCGATCAGGTCCGGGTTGAGGTGGGCGGCGAGGCTTCGCAGGGCGCCGAGCGAGTTGCGCGAAGTCAGCGCGCAGTGCGGCTCGGCGCCGCAGGCGCGGGCCAGCGGCTCGCAATAGCGTGGCGGGCACTCCTGCAGCAAGGCCACGTCCCAGGTGGCCCCGGCCAACAGGTGGGAGAACTCGTCCAGCAGGTCACGGTTGACCTGGACGTGGGTGGCGTTGCGCTCCGTGGTCCGCAGCAGACGCGAGCGCCAGGTGAACAGCGCCGGATCGGGCGGGAAGTCGCGCCCGTGAAAGAGGTTCCAGGAGATGACGGTCAACTCCACGCCCGTAGTATCCGCGGCTTGAAGCGCGACTTCCTCACCGGTGAAGAGCTGGGGGCCTTCGAGCTCTCCGAGCTGCTCGACCTTGCCCTCGAGCTGAAATCCGGCCATGGGCAGGGCGCGGGCTCCGGCGACCTGGCCGGGCGCAGCATCGCCCTCGTCTTCGAGAAGCCCTCGACCCGGACGCGGATCTCCTTCGAGGTCGGCGTCGCGGAGCTCGGCGCGACGCCGATCGTCCTCCGCGGTGACGAGCTGCAGCTCTCCCGCGGCGAGTCGATCGGCGACACCGGCCGGGTGCTCTCGCGCTACCTCGACGCGATCGTGATCCGCTCCGGTTCCCACGACGCGGTCGCCGAGCTGGCCGCCGAGGCCGAGGTGCCGGTGGTCAACGCGCTGACGCCGCGCCACCATCCCTGCCAGGCGCTCGCCGACCTGCTCACCCTGCGCGAGCGCTGCGGCGATCTGCACGGGCTGCGCCTCACCTACGTCGGCGACGGCAACAACGTCGCTCGCTCGCTCGCGATCGCCTGCGAGCTCGCCGGGGTCGAGCTGACGGTCGCCGCGCCCGAGGGCTACCAGCTCGAGCAGGGGCACGGCGCGAAGCTGAGCGAGGACCCGCGGCTCGCCGTCTCCGGCGCCGACGCGATCTACACCGACGTCTGGGTCAGTATGGGAGATGAGGAGGAGGCCGAGCGCCGCCGCGCCGACTTCACCCCGTTCCGGGTCGATGCCGACCTGCTCGCCGCGGCCAAGGACAGCGCCGTCGTTCTGCACTGCCTGCCTGCCCATCCCGGCGAGGAGATCGCCGCCGACGTCCTCTACGGCCCGCGCTCCGCCGTTTGGGACCAGGCCGAGAACCGCCTCCACACGCAGAAGGCGCTCCTCCGTACCCTGCTGGTCGAGTAGGCATGTATCCGGAGATCCATCTCGGCCCGCTGACGCTCCAGACCTTCGGCCTGATGTTCGCCCTCGCCTTCCTCGCCGCGGGGGCGCTGGTCGCGAAGCGGTTGAAGGAGATCGGCAAGCCGGTCGACTGGGCCTATGAGATCGGCTTCGCCGCTTTGCTCGGCGGCGTCGTCGGCTCCCGCCTCTACTTCGTTATCCAGAACTACGACAGCGTCAAGGACGACCTGCTCGGCAACCTCTTCGGCGGTTCGGGGCTGGTCTGGTACGGCGGTGCGATCGGCGGCGCTCTCGCCGTGCTGGCTTGGGCTTGGTACCGCGACTTCCTGCGCCTGACCCTGCTCGATCTGGCGGCGCCGGCGCTGGCGCTCGGCTACGCGATCGGGCGCTGCGGTTGCCAGCTCTCCGGCGACGGCGACTACGGCAAGGCCTGGGACGGTCCCTGGGCGATGTCCTACCCCGACGGCACCGTGCCCACCGACCGCACCGTCCACCCGACGCCCATCTACGAGACGCTGGCGATGGGGCTGGGCGCCTGGATCCTCTGGCAGTTGCGCGACCGCTTCCGGGCCGGAGTGCTGTTTGCGATCTACCTCGTCTACGCCGGCGCCGAGCGCTTCCTGGTCGAGTTCATCCGGCGCAACAGCGATGTCGCGCTCGGCCTTACCTCCGCCCAGCTGGAGAGCCTTGCAATGATGGTCGCCGGCGTTACCTGGATTTGGGTGGTGAAGCGACGGCACGGGGTCCTGTCCCGCGTTAACGCTTCCGCCACACCCGATCCACGGCCAGCCGGTTGACTGCGGTGGCTCGATGTCGGCTAATCTTGCACAAATATTCTTTCGTAAACGGGTTCAGGTAAACGAGGAGGCGAGCGGAGTGGAAGCAGTGGAGACCGGTAGCGGGGGTGTTGCAGACGCCGCGACTGTCGGCGAGCTGCTCGACACCGCGACGGAGACGATCGCGGCGGCCGGCTGCGATGAGCCGCGCGCTGACGCCGAGGCCCTGGTTGCCAACGGGCTGGGTGTCAGTGTCGAGGAGCTGTCCCGCGACGGCGCGGGTGAAGCCTCACCCGAGGTCGTGGCTGCGATCGAGGCAGCCGTGGCGCGCCGCGCCGACCACGAGCCACTGGCCTACGTCCTCGGCCGCGCCCCCTTTCGCGACCTCGAGATCGCCGTCGACCCGCGCGTGCTCTGGCCGCGCCGCGAGACCGAGCTGCTGGTGCAGGTCGGGACCGAACTTCCCGAGGGCGCCCGCGTGCACGAGGTCGGGACCGGGTCGGGGGCGATCGCCCTGGCCCTGATTTCTGAGCGGCCGGACCTGCGTATCACCGCCTCGGACCTCTCGCCGGAAGCTGTCGAGGCCGCCCACGAGAACGCCGAGCGGCTCGGCCTCGAGCTGGAGGTCAGCGTCGCCGAGGGTCTGCCCGAGGGGTTGGAGGACGTCGACCTCGTCATCGCCAACCTTCCCTACGTCACCGACGAGACGATCTACGACCGCTCGCCGGAGATCCGGCGCGAGCCGCGGATCGCCGTCACCGGCGCCTGCGGCGAGGACGGCCTCGGCGTGATCCGCGGCCTGATCGCCGAAACGCCGAGCGGCTGGAAGCTCGCGATGGAGCACGACACGCACCACGGGCCGGCGATGCGGGAGATGCTGGGCGACGCGACTACTATGCGCGACTACATGGGCGGTGAGCGGGTAACTGTCGGCGTCGCGCCTTGAGCGCGGCTGAGCGTCTGGCGAAGGTCGAGCGGCTGCGATCCGAAGGGATCGACCCGTACCCCTTCTCCTTCCCGGACCGCAACAGGATCGCCGAGATCCTCGAGGCGCACGACCCCGCCGAGCTGGGGGAGGGCGAGCACGGCGAGTTCTCCTACCGGATCGCCGGCCGGGTGACCGGGCAGCGCGGCCACGGCAAGACGACGTTCTTCGACGTCCGCGACCTCTCCGGCACGATCCAGGCCTACGCTCGCGTCGACGCGCTCGGACAGGAGGCGTTCGACCGGATCGAAGACCTCGACATCGGCGACCTGGTCGGGGTCGAGGGCGATCTCTACGTGACCAAGCGCGGCCAGCTGGCGCTCGAGGTGCGCGAGTGCGTGCTGCTTGCAAAGGCGCTGCGCGACCCACCCGACCTCTTCCACGGCATCTCCGACCCCGAGGTCCGCTACCGTCAGCGCGAGCTCGACCTGATGGCGAACGAGCGCTCGCGCGAGATCTTCGCGATGCGGGCCAAGGTCGTGGCGGCGATCCGCGACCACCTCGACGAGCGCGGCTACGTCGAGATGGAAACGCCGATCCTGCAGCGGATGACCGGCGGCGCAGCGGCGCGCCCGTTCAAGACCCACCACAACGCGCTCGACCGCCACCTCTTCCTGCGGATCGCGACCGAGCTGTACCTGAAGCGGGCGATCGTCGGCGGCTTCGAGCACGTCTACGAGCTGGGCAAGTTCTTCCGCAACGAGGGGATGTCGCCGCAGCACAACCCGGAGTTCACGATGCTCGAGTGGTTCGTCAGCGGCGCCGACTACCACGGCGTGATGGACGTCGCCGAGGGCATCGTCTCCGACGTCGCCCAGCGGGTGCTGGGCACGACGAAGGTCGAGCGCGACGGCGAGACGATCGACCTGGCGCCGCCCTGGCCGCGGCTGCGGCTGCAGGACCTGCTGTTGGAAGAGACCGGCGTCGACATCACCAAGGCCAGCCGCGACGAGCTTGCCGAGATCGCCGGCGAGGACGCCGAGCCCGACGACGACTGGGCGGCGCTGGTCGACACCCTCCAGGGCAAGCTGATCGAGCCGAAGCTGATCCAGCCGACCTTCATCATCGACCTGCCGCTGGCGATCTGGCCGCTGGTCAAGCCGGTGCCCGAGCACCCGCGGCTGCTGGCGGCGGCTTTCGACGGGATCATCGCCGGGATGGAGATCACCGGCGGCGGCACCGACGTCAACGACCCGATCGAACAGCGGCGCCACTTCGTCGAACAGCGCGAACGGCAGGAGTCGGGGGCGGAGGAGACGCCGCACGAGCACGACGAGGAGTTCGTGCGCGCGCTCGAATACGGGATGCTGACCGCGAGCGGCTCGGGCCTAGGCGTAGACCGCCTGATGATGATCTTGAGCGGCGCCGAGACCCTGCGCGACGTGATCCTCTTCCCCTCGATGCGCGAGGCCGCCAAGACCTGACCCACCCGCCGACGGGCCTAAAACGGGACTATGCGTCCCGTTTTAGGCCCGTCGGCGGGTGTTGTCGATTTGGACCAGGCGCTTGGGCTCGTGCTCGACCTGGAGCGTCGTGTGGTGGATGCCGAACTCGCGCTCGATCAGCTCGGCCAGCTCGAGCCGGGCACGGTGGCAGTCGGCTTCTGGCTCGACGGTGACGTGGGCCGAGAGCGCCGGGAACTCCGAGGTCACCTCCCAGACGTGCAGGTCGTGGACCTCGACCACGCCGACCTGTTCCGCCATGCGCCTGCCGATCCGTTCCGGGTCGGTTCCCTTCGGCGAGGCCTCGAGGAAGATCCGCCCGGATTCCCGCAGCAGGCCGATCGCAGAGCGCAGCATCAGCCCGGCGACCAGCAGTGAGGCGATCGCGTCCGCCTGGTCGAAGCCGGTCAGCAGGATGACCGCGGCGGCGATCGCGGTGCCGATGAAGGCGAAGAGGTCGGTGAGGAGGTGCTGGAAGCTGCCCTCGACGTTGAGGCTCTGGCGGTTGGCGCGGGAGAGGACCGCGGTCGCGGCCAGGTTGACGATGATTCCGGCGAGGGCGACGGCGAGGATCAGGCCACCGTCGACGCTGGGGGTGTCGACGAGCCGCCGCACCGCCTCGATCGCGATGATCGTCGCCAAGACGAGGAGGGTGATCCCGTTCGCCTGGGCGGAGAGGATCTCGACCCGTTTGAAGCCGAAGGTCATCCGGCCTTCGGCGGGTCGGCCGGCGAGCCGGATCGCGACCAGCGAGAGCCCGATCGCGGCCGCGTCGGTGAGCATGTGGGCGGCGTCGGAGAGCAGCGCCAGCGAGTTGGCGACGATCCCGGCCGTCACCTCGGCGACCATGAAGCCGAGGATCAACGCCAGGGCGATGCGCAGCCTGCCGCGGTCGGCATTCGCCGAGGCGCCGTGAGTGTGGCCGGCATGGGAGTGGCTCATCTCCGACCTATCGTAAGAGCCGGGTCGCGCCTCAGAGCTCAGAAGGCCGAGTGGAGCATGCCGCCGTCGATCGGGATCGTGATCCCAGTGATGTAGGCGGCACGCTCGGAGCAGAGGAAGGCGACCAGGTCGCCATACTCCTCGGGCCGGCCGAGGCGGCCGGCGGGGACCTGATCGCGAGCGGCCGCCTCGGCCGCCTCCATCGAGCCGTAGTTGGAGGCCAGACGCTCGGTGGCGAAGCGGCCGGTAGCGACGGTGTTAACGGTGATCCCGTCGGCGGCGACCTCGCGCGAGAGGGTCTTGAGGAAGCCCACCGCGGCCATGCGGTGCGAGTTGGAGAGGTTGAGGCCGGGGATCGGCTCGCGGGTCGTGCTGGAGCCGACGTTGACGATCCGCCCCCAGCCGCGCTCTTGCATCCCGGGAACCACCGCGCCCGCCAGCACGCGCGGAGCGAGGACCAGCGAGCGGTACGCACGCTCCCACTCTTCCGTCTCGTGCTTGAGCGCGCCGCCGAGCGGTGGCCCGCCGGTGTTGGCGATCAGGACCTCGATCGGCCCGAGCGCCGCCTCGACCTCACCGGGCAGCTCGGCGAGCCGCTCGAGGTCGGTGGCGTCGGCAACGAAGGCTGCGGCCTCGCCGCCGATCTCCGCAGCCGCCGCCTCGATCCGCTCCTGTGAGCGGCTGGCAAGCGCCACCTTGGCGCCTTCACGCGCCAGCGAGTCGGCGATCGCGCGGCCCAGCCCGCGACTGGCGCCCATCACCAGGGCAACGCGCCCCTGGAGCCCTAAGTCCATGCCCGGCAGCAATGCTCGAACAGCTTCACGCCGATAAAGTAATGCAGCAGGGCGCCCGTAGCTCAGTGGTCAACGGTCCCTTCACGGGGACCAAAGAGCGTCGGTCTTTCAAGCCGAAGGTCGCGAGTTCGATTCTCGTCGGGCGCATGGGGAGGAGTGCCGGCAGATGCCGGCCTTTTCCTTTTGTGGAGCCGAATCTTCGGTTTGAGGGCGAATCGGCGTTCCGCGAGTTTCCTGGCGATTCCGAGGCGTTCCGAGGCGCGAGAGTCTCATTTCTGTCTCATTTCTCGGCGTCGGCGAGCTTTGCCAGGTCCGCCACGGAGATCCCGAGCGCCTTCGCGATTCCCTGGACGGTCGCCCACGATGGGTTGCCTTCGCCCCGCTCGATTAGGGAGAGCATGTTCTTCGTGATCCCTGCTTCCTCGGCCAGGGCTTGAAGGCTGTCGCCCTTCTTTTTGCGGAGCTGGCGGATCGCGCCCCCGAGAGCCTTCTGTGATTTGGGGTCTTGGGGGGTTCGCGGAGTCACAATAGATTTGGACAGCCTTGCTAGGCTTGACTCCCCAAACATAAGCGGCGGCCCGCCGTGCGCAAACACGACGGGCCGCCTGACCACAAGGAGGCATAGCTCCTCATGGCTGATCGAAACCCTACGGATTGCGCCGATTGCGACCTCGTTCCCTACGCGGCTGAAACGCGCCAAGCAGAACGTGTCGTCCTCTCGTTTCTGCTCGGCGAGCACCCTGCCCAGCTGACGATCCCCGAGGTCGCTCGGACGCTCTACGCGCATCCCGGCGACTTCGAGACGAACGACGTGGTCGAGCGGGCGATCCGCGAACTGGTCGGCGCGGGGCTCCTGCACTGCGAGGGTGCGTTCGTCGTCCCAACCCGCGCCGCGCTCTGCTTCGCTCGTCTGGAGCTGGACTGATGGGCGCGGATCTCACCGTTGCCCGCAGGTTCGGCGCGAACCTGCGTCAGCTCCGCAGGCAGGCCGACCTCAGCCAGGAAGAGGTAGGTGCCCGGGCCTCGCTCCACCGGACCGAGATCGGTCTGCTGGAGCGAGGCGCTCGCGTCCCGCGTATCGACACGCTCGTCTCGCGGCGGCCCTTGGCGTACGGATCGACTGCGCGTTGCTGGAGGGCATCGAGTGGACGCCTGGGAAGACCGAGGCCGGCGCGTTCACGGCCCAGCGCGATGTGCGGCGGTGAAGGGCCGAAATCTGTCTCATCGACCCAGAAACCAAAGACAGACCCAGAATGAGACAAAGACCAAGGCCAAGTCCCGACGAGCAACAGACTCAGGTGTTCTAGGAGTCAGCCCAGGACCCGCAGTAGCTCCAACCAGGGAGCCACTCCAGCCCCTTCCAACCACCAACCCCGAACACCCGACACACTACGAACTGGGTTCCTCGGAGGCAGTGGACGACGTCCACCGACTGGCATAGCGTCCTCGGCGCGACGGGCGATCGAGGAGGCCTACGGGATTTCCGACAAGCCCGACACCCTCGGCGAGTACGCCGCAACGTGGACCGAGCGCCACCCTTGCGCGGAACGCACCAACGCCACGTACGACCACCGGATCAGCCGAGTCCTCGACGTGGAAATTGAGGGCATCTCGCTCAAGGACTGGCCACTGCACGAGCTGCGCCGCCGCCACACCTTGCCCTGGTCGACCACATGCTGCGCGTAGAAGGCCGAGCCACCACCGGCGCGGTGGGCATCCTCCGCGCGCTATCGGCAATGGCCGAGGACGCGATCACCGACGAAGTCTGCGACCTCAACCCCTTCAAGGGCATCCGCATCCGCGCCAACGACCCGAGGGCAAAGAAAAAGCGCCGCCCGATCCGCGTCTTCAGCTTCGAGGAAATGCACCGCTTCGCCAAGGCTGCCGGCCGCTACGAGGCAATGGTCCGTGTCTTCACCGACACGGGATGAGGCTGGGGAGGTGTTGCCGCTCCGCCGCGAGACTTCGACGGCGAAACTCTCCAGGTCCGTCGGACCGCCCATGAGGGCGTGATCCTCGAGGGAACGAAGACCGACCACGGCGAGCCCGACGCCAGCCGCGTCGTCCCGGTGCCGGCGACCCTAGCCTGGATGCTCGAAGCCCAGATCAACCTCAACGGCCCCGACTGCCAACTCCTCTTCCCAACTCCACGCGGCCGCCTATGGCGCGAGCGCACCTTCTACCGCGACCTCTGGAAGCCCACTCAAGAAGCCTCTGGTCTAGATATCCGCCCCCACGGGTGCCGTCACAGCTACGTCACCCACCTCCGCGCCGCCGACATCAACGACGCCGACCTAGCCGAGATCGTCGGACACCGGGTGGAGACGATGCTTGCGCGGTATACACACCCGGTTGGGTGTAGTCAAGAGGCGGTGAGGGCTGTCATCCCTTAAGGGGTGGCTTACTACGCCTGAATAGCGCTAGGCCGCTTAGCTTGCTCTTGATCCCACCAGTCCTGCAGTTGGCCGTTGATCTTCTCCCTCTTGCTGGAAATTTCGCTCTTGCGACGGATCTCGGCTTTCTCATCCTCCTCGGAAGCCTCCTCGGAGACGGAGCCTGTCTTGACCACGGCTTCAGCAATGCGCCTCATGGCTGCGAGGACATCCTTGTCGTTTCGATCTAGATAAACAATGAGGTCCTTTTCCATTATCCTGTGTGCCTTCCCCGGCAGATCCTGAAGACGGAAATGACGCAGCCAGGAATCCGAAGGAGCCTCGCTAAGGGGGATGCGAATCGCAAGGATGCCGAAGAGCGGCTCCTCTATGAGTTCAGGGGTATCGCTTATGTCTATGGGCATCCACGCCTCATTCTTGCGTCGATAGTCGGACGCTGTTGACCGCCGCCTGCACTAGCATGCCGCTTGGCTTGGCCCCCGCCCGACATCTTGGAACATGATCTTCCCAGACTCGACCCGCGTCGTCTACGCCGTGGATGTGATCGAGGAGGTCATCTGTCAGCTCCAGTTCCCCGAGATTCTTGCCATCGGGACCGAACAGCCGACCCGATTTCAGGAGGCGATCAGGGAGCAATACCCGCTGTACGAACGCCAGGAGGGAATTGCGGCACCACCCGAGATCGCCGAGTTCTTGTCGCAGCTTCAGGTCCCAGCTCCCGGAGGCGCAGTTCGGCACCATTTCTCAACGGCAGATGGGAATCGATCCGTCACGCTCACTGCGCAGTTTCTGGCGATCTCAGAGCGCGCGTACTCGGAATGGAAGAATCTGCGCGATGAGATTGAGCGCGCTCGGAAGGCGCTTGAGGAGATCTATCGACCCGCGTTTTATACACGTACCGGTTTGAGATACCGAGACATTCTCGACCGAAAAGTTTTGAACATCGATAACGAGTGGAGCGAACTCCTCTCCCCAGCCGTCGCAGGATACTTGGGCGCTCCGCAAGCGAATATTGACAAGGCGGTTACCGAGGCCACGGCAAACATAATGTTTACCGATCCAGAGGTCGAGGAGACGCACGTCCGCTTGCAGCACGGCATCGTCACCCGGGAAGGCGACCCAAGCAATCAGTTATACTCAATCGATGCGGACTATCATACGTTGCTCCGCCTAGAAGGGGGTTCGGTTCTTGACGTTCTCGACGGATTTAATCACGAGGCAGGAAACCTCTTCCGATGGTCAACTACGCCAATTCTTCGAGACGCCCTTGGCGTCCGGGACGGTGTGGAGGACGCCGGTTGACGAGCTAAGTTCCAGCTTCCACGCTCAGGTTACCTCTGACGACTACGAATTCTCCTTCTCAAGTTGGTCAGGTCGATCCGACAGCGTGAAGCGGATGCTCGGTTGCACGCTTTTGTCGCTGCTTCCAACGCCAGTGCTCGACGATGCCTTGTCGAACATGAGTGACCAACTCCGCTTCTATTTTGAGGATCTGAGCCTAGAGATCCGGGAGCAGGTTACTTATGTGGCGGAGGGATTTCCGGTGGGCGCGGGAACCGACCCCGAGGACTCCCAACCCTGGTAGGTATCGCCAGGAGCTTGGAGCGGTGACTACATGCCGTTTACGTACGCCGCCGCTCCAATGGAGGGTGCACTCAGACAGGGCGAGGTACTTGGTCCTCTGTGGGACCATGAAGCCGACTATCCCCCAATCGACTTGGCGAACGTCAAGCGAGTAGGAGTGCGATCCACGCCGTATGATTTACGCGTGATCCTGTCACCCGATTGCGATCTGCTCTGGGATTTTGAATCTCGGTTCGCGATTCCAGAGGGCGATGAGCCGGAAGATCCGTTCGACGAGCATCCAGATGCCGTCACTCGGGTGTTGGTTTGCAATCTCTATAGTCATGGTGAAATGAGGCCCAGGTTTAAAGGAAAGCGTGAGATATGGACTCGCGTTCTCAAGAACCAAGATGAGCGTTACCATCACCTTCAAGCAGCGCGGGTGGGCTCTAGCGACCTATACCTCCATGATCTATTCTTAGACTTTAAGAGGGTCTCAACGGTATCTACGTCAGCGTTGTACGAGGGCATCCTACTGCGAGACGTTCGCCGGATTGCCCACATCCCAGATGTGCATATCCACGACTTGATCCACCGGTTCTACTCATTCCTGTCCCGTGTCGCGGTGCCATGAGTAGTGGCCGCAATTCGTGGTAGCCTGACGCTGCTCGATGTCAAAGATCGGTGAACTCGGCTACGGCTGAGTATTACGTGGCCATGGCTTCTTCGTCCGAATCACGCCACATGCAGAGCCGCTCGAAGTCTTTCCACCTCAACTCCTCGACGGGGAGGACTTGGGCGGGGTATCGACCGGCGTGCCGATTGCGGCCCCTGCGGCTCCGACAGCAGCTCCGACGGAGTGGCCGCCAACGCTCCGTCGAGGCCCTCATTCCCCTGCATAGCCAACTCCTCGTTACGCCCGCTACCGAGTTGATGAATGATCGCACCGCAACAGAGGTGCCGCGGGACGGGCTGGGTCGCATGCCGGTGCGAATGGGTCCGCGCCACCGGCGCCATCTACAGCGACTACGGCGAACTCTGTCTCGCGCGGGACGTAGGCGACGTCCGTGAGCGGATCCCTTACGGAACGCTAGTCAGGTCGTTCGGGATCGGCGGCGGACCGGACCCCTCAGCCGATCTTTTCTGCCAGCTCGATGATGATTCCCTCGGGGCCGCGGACGTAGCAGAGCCGGTAGCTGTTCTCGTAGCGCACCAGCTCGCCGACGAGCTCAGTGCCGCGGGCTTGTAGGCCGGCGACTACGGCGTCGATGTCCTCGACGAGGAAGGCGAGGTGGCGAAGTCCAGGAGTGTTCGAGGGCGCGTGCGGGTCGCCGCCCTGAGTCGGCGGCGAGTGGAACTTCACCAGCTCGATTTCTACGTCCCCGTCCGGGGTTCGTAGCATCGCTAACTCGGCCTTGGTCCCATGGAGCGCGATGATGCGGTCGACCAACTCGCCCTCGACCTGGCCCGTGCCTCCCGGCTCGAGTCCGAGCTCGACGAAGAACTCGATTGCAGCCGCTAGGTCGTCGACCACGATCCCGACGTGTTCCATCTTTTTGATTGCCATGTGCTCGATGGTAGGGAGGCCAGCTACCTGACGGTCGCATTCCGGTCGCATCGTCGCCGCGATCCCGCTCCCCGCGCGGACGACGCGCGTCCTTTCAATCCGCCGGTCCTGAGCCGCGCCATTGGACCGGGCTTAGCAGCATCCTTCTAGCGTGTCGATATAGAGGGAAGGCGCGATCCGCCCGCAGGGTCCCGATGCGCGGTGTCGGTCCGCAGGTTCAGAACCGCAACTACCGCCAAGGATGTGCTGCCTTCAGGGTGCGCTCGAGGTTGTCGAAGCACTTGGCCCAGCCGTCTTCGTGGGAGCGGACCGACTCTTCGTCCCGAAGGCCGCTGTGGGTCAAGCGCACCGTGGTGACGCCTTCGGCCTCCTCGAAGTCAAGCTCGATTAGCGTCTGCCTGGTGTCGTCGTCCCAGGCCCACGTGAACGCCAAGCGGGTCGGGGGGTCGATCTCGGTGTAGTGGCCACCGCCGCCGTACTCGGCGTCCTTGACAGGGTCGCGCATGACCACGCGCACGGCGCCACCAACGCGCAGGTCGACCTGCGCGTTGGGGGTCTCCCAGTCGTGCTGGCCATGGAACCAGCGCCGCATCACCTCCTCGCTGGTCCAGGCGTCGAAGACCGCCTGGGCGGGGGCTTGGAAGACACGCTCGATGAGCAGCGTCTCGCCGCTCATCGGCCCCGGTCCCGTTGGTGTCGCAGGCGCACAGCGATCCAGGCCCGCGCCACCACCAACCCCGTGCCGGGACCGGCCAGCCAGGGCAGGAACTCCTCCAGCGGCACGCCTCCCACGTGAGCGAGCGGGATCACGAGCGCGGGCTCCTCGAGCCGCGCTGGGAGTCGGCGAGGCTCGAACGGGCCGCCTCGTGGATGGTCGGCTCGTCGTACTCGTCGTGGAGGTTCCACCACAGATAGGGCTCGGTCTGCGGGTAGCCCTCGGGCGAGTCCTCCCACTTCTCCTGGCGGCCGAGCGCGGTGATGTCGAGATAGGCCCAGGCGCTGCCCAGCGCCTCGTCGCCGCGCTTGTTGATGAAGTACGTGCGGAAGATCCGGTCGTCGTCATCGCGGTAGAAGGCGTTGGTGCCGTGCCACTCGTCCACGCCGAAGTCGGCGTCGAAGTCGTCGGTGATCGTGTACCAGGGGATGTCCCAGCCCATCCGCGCCTTCCAGCGCTCGATGTCGACCTGCGGGGCGCGCGAGACGTACGCGAGCGTGGTGTCGCGCGAGTTCAGATGAGCGAGGTGCGCGACCTGGTCGGCCATGAACGAGCAACCGCGGCAGCCGCTCTCGGGCCAGCCGGCTACGCCGGGCTCGAAGAAGTAGCGGTAGACGATCAGCTGACGGCGCCCGTCGAAAAGGTCAAGCAGGCTCGCCGGCCCGTTTGGGCCCTCAAAGCGGTAATCCTTCTCTACGGCCATCCTCGGCATCCGGCGGCGCTCGGCGGCCAGCGCGTCGCGGGCGCGGGTGAGCACCCTCTCCTTGACCAGCAGTTCCTCGCGGGTGGACTCCCACTCCTGCGGCGAGACGATCGGTGGCATCTTCATTTCGGCTCCTTCTCATTCAGATATCCATCGACGACATCGAACAGGCGCCCCCAGAGAGCGCGCTGGCGATCCATCCAGTCGGCTGCCTCGTCGAGCACATCGGGCTCGAGCGAGAGCCGGTGCGTCCGGCCCTCGATCACGCGGGTGACGACGCCCGTCTCCTCCAGAACCTTCAGGTGCTTGGAGATCGCGGGCTTGGACACCCCGAAACCGCCGGTGACTTCACCGACGGTCGCCGGGCCAATAGCGAGGCGTTCGACGATCCCTCGGCGTATCGGATGTGAGAGCGCCCTGAACGAATTGTTAACCATATGGTGAACTATAGCGTAAACGTCGATGAGCTACGTTTGGCGGTGATCCGCGCAAGGCACTGGCGGACGCATGGAGGGGTGGCGGGACTCGATCCGGTCCATAGGCGACGATGTGAGGGATGACTGTCGTTAACGAGAAGTCGCGGGTGCCGCCACTCGGCCCGGCTGCGTTGGAGCGGCTGAGCCATGCGCTTGATCGCGAGGGCGTGGTCGGGGCGATGTTGATCGGCTCGCAGGCGCGGGGGAATCCAGGTCCGCTGTCGGATGTGGATATCGCGGTCTGGCATGACCCCAGCCTCGATTCTCGTGGACGCTTCGATCTTCAGTTGGAGCTTGCCGGCGATGCGGCTCTGGCTGTTGGCACCGACGAGATCGATGTCGTGCTGCTCAACAATGCTCCGCCGCTGATGCGCCATCGCGCTATCCGCGACGGCAAGCGCCTAGTCGAGCGCGACCATGACGAGCGGGTTCGGCTGGAGACTCGGGCGATCATCGAGTACCTCGACACGGCGCCGTTGCGTGCCGAGCTCGGTCGCGGTCTGCGGCGGCGGATGAAGGAAGGGCGCTTTGGTCGACGCTGATCAGGTCGAGGCTCGTCTCCAGCGCCTTGAGCAGATGCTCGAGCAGCTGGAGGAGGTGCGTAGCGCCGGAGAGGACGCCTATCTCGCTGACGCCCGGCAAAGGCTCGCGACCGAACGTCTGCTTCAGCTAGCGATTCAGATCTGTATAGACCTGGGTGCTCAGGTCGTTAGCGAGCAGTCGGCTGCGGCCCCGTCGAGCTATTCCGACGTGTTCAAGATCCTCGGCGACAAGGAAGTCATCTCGGCCGACGTCGCCGAGCGGCTTGGCAACGCCGCCAGACAACGCAACCTCTTGGTCCATCTCTATATGGAGATCGATGACCGGGCTGTGTTCGCCTCGCTGGCTTATCTCGATGACCTGCGCGAGTTCGCCGCCGCTGTCGGGCGATTGGCCGACTCGGCCGTCAATCCAGACGCCTGACCTTCGGTCGAAACGACTGCACCTGTCAAGTCGCATATCTGTCACAAAAACGGTGCTAGTCCGCTCCCCGTGCGGGCCACCCTCAGCCTTTCAATCTGATGGAAATTGGCTCTGCAGAAGGCATCAAACCCCCAGCCGAGGCGAACTTCGCTGTAGAGCGGAGGTGAAGGAGGCGTCAAGACGGTAGTGCAAGAGGCGTCAAAACGGCAGTGTAGACCGGCTGATAGCCCCTTTTGATGTGTGATGTCGCGAAGCGAGATGTAACACGTCTCTCGCGGCTCATACGCCGATTGGAGCGTCAGGCATCTCACTCAGCCAGCCCGGCTACTGACTCTGGGACGCGAGGAACTCGGATGGAGTGAAGACCGGAATCTCTCCGGCAAGATCAAGGAGATGTCCGTCGCCGGAGACGAGTGCGGCACTGCGGCTGTGCGCCAGGGCGATGAGGTAGTCGTCGTCAGGGTCCGCGCAGTGGATCGGCGGCGGTTCTGCTGGGTCGGCGGCCATTGCCGCGTCTCGGCCCAGCAGCTCTACGTACTGATCGACGACATCGAGGTCGACGTAGCGACGGAACTTTTCTCGCAGCAGCACCAACCTGAGCTCCTCGAGCAGGAGGGGAGAGACGATCAGCTCGAAGCTTCCGCTGCGGGTGGCGGTCAACAGCTTCGCCGGAGTGCCCGTGGGGGTGATCAGCGCGGAGACGAGGACGCCCGGGTCAAGTACCGCCCTCGCCACGCCTCTCCTTGCGCATAGCGCGAAGCTCGTCGGTGGCGAGATCCATGCCCTCCTCCTCGGTGGCGGGCGTGACCTTGGCCCAGATCTCGGCGATGTCGTCGAGGCCGAGGTCGCGGCGTAGCGACTCCTCGATCACCTGCGAATCGCGCTTCCCGGTGCGCGCGGCCTTGATCTTGACGGCGCGGAAGACATCGTCGTGGAGGGAGACGGTCGTGCGGGTCTTCGACATAGCTGCATTATTGCATCAAGATGCGCATCTCGGGGTCGCAACGCAATTACAGAGTCAAGCTGGGTCGGCGTCGAGGCTCCTGGAACTTCGATGTTTCGGCCCGCTGGTCAGGTGACCCGGCGCCGGCGGGCGTAGAGGACGACGCCGGCGATAACTACCGCTCCCCAGAGAATGGCGGCCCAAATGCCGACCCTTTGGCCAATGAACCCTGCGATGACAACAGCGAGCAGGAGGGCGGTATAGGCCCCAAATACGAAGATGGCTCGACGGCCGAGTCTGCGCACGCGGGCAGGCTAGTCGAGACCAACCAGGCCTGCTTCGTGACCGAGCGATTTGTGTCGCATCTCGGTCACATAACCGCCCCAATCCAGCTCCCCATGCCGTCGACCTTCAGCCTTTCAAGCCGAAGGTCGCGAGTTCGATTCTCGTCGGGCGCATTCTGCAGGGGGACAGTCTGGACTCGATCCGGCCGATCCGCGACGATGTGGGCCAACGACCGCTGTCGACCGAGAAGTCCCGTGCCGCCGCTCGATGCGGCTGCGCTGGAGCGGCTGGGCCGCGCTCTCGATCGCGACGGCGTGTTCGCTTCATTGGCATATCTCGACTACCTCCGCGAGTTCGCCACCGCGGTCGAAGGACTGGCCCAGGATTCCGGCGGCTCTGCGGTGAATCCGCACTCTTCTTAAGAGACACCCGCGTACCTAGATTTTCCTCCATCCAGAGGGGATTGGGGGGCGCTTCCCACTGCCTTGCCGGATGCTTGTGGCGGTGCTTTTGCGAACTCTCTTGACTTTTATGTCCGCAACTGTCTATCTTTCTCCTTGTTCCATGTACGGAACAGTTCAGCCCGAGGGACGGGCAGGAGCTTCAGGGACATAAACGAGCTTCGCCAAGGGGCCGCAAGGGAAGCGGCAGGCAGAGGGGCTCACGGGACAAGGAGAAGAGATTCGATGCTCTCGCCACTACGCAACCGCTTCGGCATCCCGGGCGTGATCTCGGTGATCGCCCTCGTC